>Ga0065711_1037330_pt1 | contig 19944 bp, 14 predicted proteins | sample Hoacrofraction12_FD_59098 | JGI IMG/M metagenome (GOLD analysis project Ga0065711, IMG submission 59098) | Hoatzin crop microbial communities from Cojedes, Venezuela - Epithelial fraction 12 v2 (version 2) | ecosystem: Host-associated > Birds > Digestive system > Esophagus > Crop | place... | reverse complement strand
CCCCCCCCTTTAAATGAGTGCCTGCCAGCAACAAGTGTGTTGATATACTGATCCGAAGGACTTGGGCACGATGCCAACTCAAGCAATTTAAATGACATGGTTAATAGTGTCTGTGCTGTCCTTATCACACAGTAGTTGTCTTTAATAAGCTCGGTGAACTTCCAGGTTGTAATAGTGGATGTCAAATTAACTCAAGTCCTAGCTCAGCTGTTCAGCTGAACTTTGTTTTGCTCCAATTGGTAAATATTAAATGCTGATTCCAGATGAACTATAAGAATTTGCAGAATGTACCTCTCTCCTCTTAAATATGTGATTTCTTTCAGGCAAATAAGAGCCAATTAGATTGTCTGAAAGAATTTCTAATGCTGAAGTGTTCCCATGGACTCTACTGCTAGCAGTGTCATTTTCTTATGTTTTTCTGTAGTGGTAAATTTATGTGGGACACTGCATCCTTCAAATGAGTACTTACCAAACACTTAAAAAGAGGAAATAATTTTACATAAAGTAGGCAAGCCAGTATAATATGTCTAATAAATTCAAACACCCTGTAATTCCTGCAAAGCATTTTGGATGGAAGTGAAAAGGATTGTTCCATGAATTTGAAATAAGTAATCTTTAAAAAGCAGGTAATACAATTTCAGAAGCATGCACACTGGCAAACAGTAAGCTGTTGCACAGTGGGAGTTTTGAAAGTTTTTTGAGTACCTCTAGTACTCATACTGACTTTTCCACTTGTACAATTAAAAGATTCTGACATAATATGAAACTACAGAAGAGGCAGTGTAGTACAATTGACAGTTTAACTGCAAATTGCATGTATGATTGCTTAGATCATGATTTTTATTTTTTATTTATATTTTGAGATATAAAAATATCTTTGCTAGATCTCATCTTCCTGATTTTTCAGACCTGCTAAATCTAGATTCTACCTATGTCTTAAAAGTAACAATAGGTAAATAATAAAAATCATCACTTTCCTAAAAGCCTTGTACAAATGAAGGTCTGACAGATTTTTTTTTTCCCCACTTTATGTGTTGCAAATCATATTGTAGCCACAATGAAAATTTTTTAAGTGTTAGCTTTTATAAAAGTGAAAGACCCAACCTGAGATAGTACTGAAGTCATGAAACTCCTGTGGCTCACTGAATGGGGCAAAGCAGGGAATGTGCCTTTCTGTATATATTCCCTATATATGCTAATATGCTAATTTCAGTCATTCATTGACAGTATGGGTCTGCCCTATTCATTAAAATTAAATTTTTGTTGGTTCCAAGTAACATTTGGAAAGATACTCTATGATGTGAAAGCACTGTATTTCTATAAATGCTTTTTGATAGTTAAGAGATCATTCCTATTTGGGTGCTCTGAAATTATGATAGTGGCTTTCCTATACTCAGGATGTGAAGTTAAAAGTGATCTTTGTTGTTAAGCCCTGTAATTTATGAGTTTTTTTCCCTGCAGCCCTCCTCAAACCTGATAGCTCTTTCAGTTTCACAGTTGGCCTCATGTTCCACTTTTCTTTTTGCTTTGAAGGCTGGGCGGAAGGCTTGTCAGTGTTTGCAGTTGTACTGCTCCGTGCGGGGCTGGGTGGCTGTGCTTGAAACCATGTGGGTGTTACTCTTCAAGGATTGTTGCCACTGTTGCCGATTCCTCTTTTTTCTTAAAGCCAGTGCTAAGGCTCTCTTAATTAGCAGTGTATCACATTAGAAACCACACACTAAACATCATGTACTTGCATAAGGACATTCTGAAAGACAAGGGCTTGAAGACTTGGGGTTTTTTTGGTGAAAACTGTGAATGTTAAATGCATAGTGTTCAGGTTCAGAAAGATTTACAGATGTAGTGTTTCCGAACCATTTCTCTCCAAAATGTCTTTCTCTTTTATCCTCCCATGTTTGCCATGTTCATCGCTTACGACCTGAAATTGCTAGCATGTGTAATAAGCACAGTCTTACTACTGTGAGGAGTGCCACTGAAGTAATTGGAACAATTTTTGGTAAAGCAATGCCCTGTGTTTGCAGAACGGACTAGCCCTTGTCTTTTAAGCTCTGCAGAGCAGGGAATTGTCTTAAAAGTATTTTCTGTAAAGTGCCTGGCATGCCTGTGTGTGCCAAAAATTGATAAATAATAACAAACAGTAGTTGACAAATTATGGAGACTTTTTTTTAAATTATTATTTTGGAATTTGCCTATAGGGTACTTTCTAGCAAAACCAAAAATGCCAGCATGGCTTCCAGCTGGGGCAAAATGTGCTCTGATGGTGAGAGAAGCTTTTAATCGAAATAGAACACACATTTAATCGATACTATCTTCTGTGAAGCTGTCGGGCCAAAACATCAACTGGCGTAAATCAGCGTATCTCCACTGAAGTCTGCAGAGACACAGCTGACTTACACCAGATGATGTGAGTGTCCTTTTTGGCTTTAACAGTTTTCCTTTAATCTTCTTGCCATTTAAACTTTTACTATGATCTGCCCACATTCCAGAAGCGTGGAATGAAGATGGGATAACGTTTCCTTACTTTCGTCTTCCTTCAAGCCTTTGGTGGCTTTTCTTTTGCGTGATGTTGTATGCTTTATTAATTATATATGCTCTAGTCTCCTCTTCAGACCTGTGAAGGTAGCTGTCCTCCTCAAAATCACAGCTGAAAAGGAGTGTCAGTATATGCAGAAACACGCCAGTCTTGTCTAGCTTGTCGGATGCAGGTGTATTGTAAATAGCTTCCTGATCACACTGTGCTTGTGATTAAAGGTTCCTAAATACTGTTGTTAGTAGCCCCAGTAATAGCAATTTGTGTCATGTGCAGAAGTTTAGAAACATGGCCCCCCACATCTATTTCCCAGAATTTTATTGTGTCTGCCAACTGTCTTAATGTTTTAGTTACTAAACTGCATCATCTATATGAAGTAATTGAAAATGCTGAGTGTGTACATCTTGTGTGGTGGGATGACTCAAATAATATTTGGGCAGTAAAGAGGAGAAATAAATGATTTTTCTTTATCTTCCAAGCTTCTAATAAACATTTTTGAAGGCAGTGTTAGTAAATTAGTTCTTGTTAGACATGGGAAAACTGTTTCTGAGTAGAGAGCCACTCATTTTGAAAAGTTCAAGCTAAAACTTGTTCTTTCCTATTGAAGTATAATGCCATTTTTAGAATTTCAGCATAAATATTTTTAACAAAACTTGCTTTGTTAAGTAGTGCAGAAAATTAATCAAGTTTGTTAGATGATTGCCCAAAATTGATGGTTTTGAAGAAAGATGGGACACTTATGAGTGTGTGTGTGTGTGTGTGTGTGTGTGTGTGTGTTCAGATTTGGAAGCAACGAAGGAAACATAAATCCTAACACACACATCCCCCAGCAGCTATGAGGAGAACGTGATTAACTGCCTAATCATACATTTCTTGCTCAAACGTCTTCTCACCCTATGACCAGTTTTTCCTGAGCTTTATAAACTAATAATATTTTCAGTGAAAAAAAAAAGTAAGAAGATGAAAATATTGTGCCCAGATGCTGTACTGCAGAAGGTCACACAGAAATGTCTCCAGAGTCTGATGAAGAGTGGATTTTGCAAGTGGAAATGAGCATACTCCATTTCCTTTGAACTGACTGGAAAGTTGCTTTCCTCTTTCCAGCTTGCCAGTTCTTCCAGAGCTATAAAGGACCGTAGTAACTAAACCTTTCACCAACATTTTATTAAAGCAGGAAATATAAGTAATTACAACATTTCAAGTGACTCAATAAAGATAGGCAGAAAACCAATAATATATGCAGTAGTTTTAGTTCTTACAGGCACTCAGATGTTGCTTTTCCTTTTCATTTGTAGTTAGGAAAAACTTTGGATGGAAATAGGGCTGCAAAAGGGCAAGAGTTGATGCCAAGAAAGTAAAGCACGTTTCAGAGCCTGTCTTGATTTTATTTTCTGTCGGTGATACAGTTTGCAGAAAGTGAAAATACTCTCTCTAAACTTGACTGTAAGGCTGTAAGAGTTAGCTGTTTTCAAAAATATGTCTCCTCAATATACTTTCAGCTTGTGCAAGAAGACATGTTTTCAGTTGGGTTTTTTTGTATCTGTCTTATTGTCAGAAACACTTTGCAGGTCTTAAATTAGTCCTAGTGGGACATCAGCTCCAGTTGAGTTATGACAGTTTACAGCGCCTGAGGATCTGGTATAATACTGAATTAAGAGCCTGGTCCTGCTAGTATAACATTCAGTGAAGTCAGATTTCATAGGTAGCATGTTACGGTAAGGAAAATTGAACCTCCAGATTTTTATCCAAGGATTTCCTAAAAATACAAATTTATAAGATGCTCTCATAGGAGAGGGAAGTCCTGTTATTTCACTGTTTTTAATGGTTTTCTTTAACTTCTGTATGGTATTTACAAACTGCACTTAATGTTGAAGAATCAAATGCCATAAACTTGCATTGTAGATTGCTATTTCTAACGGTGTTTTTAGGGTTGCAAATACTTCACTAGCATTTAATTTATAGCTAAAATAAAATAATTTATCTGTTCAGCTTCTTAAGATTGTAACAGCAGCACTTTAAGAATTGGAGAATGGTTTCTGTTACATATTTTCAGGTAATGATGGTGTGGTGTTTTTTTGTTTTTTTTTTTACTTTTTTAAAGAAATTGCCCAAGTGTACAAAAGACAAGGTGGATGTTGGGAAGTGATTTAGATAAAGTAAAAAAAGAATAATTTTTTAAGTGAAGATCAGTATAGCTAGAAATGATTGGTTTTGTCTGAACTTTGTTCCTAAAGAGAAAAACACTTTTTTTTTTTTCTCTTAAAATTTTATAAATATTGTGAAACAGTGGAAGAAATTATATGTTGTGGATTGCTTTTGTCTGTAGCGATGATTTTTTAAGGCTAGATCTCAGAGGATTTTATGTATTAACTACAGATCACTCCCTGCCAGTCACAAAAGCTCTGCATGATGCCTACTCATGTAAGGTTTTTCTTTTGAAATCAAACTTTTTTTTTGCTTCAGCATTATAAACAATTTGACTAATATGTTGGACACGCTACACCGAGTAGCGGAACACCCAAAAGTTTGGCAGATGGGGAGTTTCTACCCTTCCACCCTGGCTCTGCAGTCACATTTGTGCAAGTGAAGTGTCCAGTTGTGTGAATCTGATTGCAGCGGCAGGGGAACACATGGGACGGTGCAGACAGAAAGTTGTTCGCATGGGAGTGTTTGCAAGATCAGAGCCTTGTACTGTTAAGATGGCCCTCGTGATTTCAAAATGAAAGCATATTAACCTGTATGCTTAAAAATAACCTTAATTTAAATATGCATTGACAGAATCTGAAAGTCTTTTAAGTGCTCTTCTGCTGTGACTTCGTATGCTGTTATCTGTTATAGAACTTACTAATGGAATAAAAAAATAAACCCAGAAGAAATACATCTGATCAAAGCAATTGTTAGAAATGACACTATTTGATAAGATCATCTACTGAAAATAAAGGGGGAAATGAGATCTGACTGAGGTAAAACCAGGTAAATAGCTTTCAGCTCCGCTTTTGTTATTCAAGAAGCAAGAGAAACAATAGGTGCTGTTTAGAGTCAGGAGCTGCCCTTCTAACCTCAGCTGCTCTTAAAATGCCTGAAGGTTACTGCATGGTTCATGGTGGCTTTTATGCTTGCAGTTCAACTTTTAATTTTCTAACAAAAGGAGACGCAGTACCAGCCTGCTGATAAACACCGCGCAGAACAATCGGAGAGAAAAATGGAAAAATTCCTCCTGCTTTTTTTTCCTCCTTTCCAGTTACTGAAGTATACTGGCACATTTTTAACAGAAGAATAGCACTGTGTGCTGTGTTAAGCTGCCGAAGCTGGAGACCGATTTTTAAAACGTAGGATCATTATTTCTGCAAGGATAAGATGTGCTTTTACATTCAATAGCCCCAGTCCAAACAAATGATCTGTTGCACGTGATTATGTGTAGCGATCTGAGCGTCCACAGGGGCTCTGTCTATTTCAACAAGATTTCTAATTCTTGCTGCACTGCCGAAATCAAATCGAGTTAGCCTTAAATCCAGCCTTCTCAGCATCAAAACTCCAGCTGGCTGGCCTAGAAGTGTTCCTGCTGAGCATAGGAAGCACCCTTTCTCTGCGAGTTGTAAAGCCGTGCACAGTGTAAGTAATACAGATGAACCTCAGCCAGCACTTTGGCCCCGTCCTTATACATGCGGCTTGGATTTGTTGGTGTGATCATTGCTGGTGTTTAGAATACCGCGCTTGCTGTGATGCCTTGTACTTGGATACCAGTTGCAATCAGAGGAGAGAAGGGGTCAACTTCTGAAGGTATTGTTTTCCAGCACAGCTGAAGGTAATGGAATGTAACAGTTTTAGGAATGTACACCTGTGAGTATATAATAAGAGAGTATCTGTTTGTGTATTTTCACCGCTGACATTCAGATCAAAGGTCCCTTAGGTGGTGTTGTAGTAAGAAAAAGGGAAAGGGGCCACACGTCTTACCAACTCTGACCTGTCGTCTTGCTCGTTGTTTGCAAGTTTTCACTAGAAAATCAGTCATGAGCCTGCTTTGGTGAGGTGACTTACTTTCAGGGGTTCACTTAGTGCATATGGATACTCAGTTAAAAAAGAGGCAGATTCTGGTCTCAATGATTAAATTACAAAATACTATCAGCAAGTGCTGCTGCTTAAATATCAAAATTGATGTCCAGTCTTGCACTGGATGGTGCTGGGATTTTGTCACAGCACTTTAAAAAAAAAAATACTGTGTTTTGAGGCAGTGAGTGTTACTCCTGGATGACTGATGCCAGAAAGGCTGACAAGTAAACTGAGAAACATCTTCAGCTCTTTACAAACACATACCAGCTTAAGCATCTTCGACCCTTTACAACTACATGCCAGCTAAAACAAAAAGCTGAGGAGGAGTCTGTCTCTTGCCTTCCAGTTTGCTTACAGCTAAAGGAAATGTATCCCAAATGGAGGAGGATCCCCCAGGCCCTGGAAGTTGTTTAATTAATCATCACTTTCAGCCTGTTCATTAAATGGCTTCTCTTTTCTCACATGGGCAAATAAAAAAGATTATTACACCTGGGAGAAACAATGACACCTGTTAAATCTTCCTCTATTGTTAAACACAGTTAAAAAAAAAAAAGATAAAAAAAAGATTTAGATTTAATTTTAGATATGCAGAATAAGTAGAACTATGCTTGCTTTCTTTTTGTGTAGGTTACGTGGGATTTGTGCTGGTACATGTTTGTGTCATAATAATGTATGCTGTTACACCTGGCAGTAATTCCCATCTTTTTAAACTGAATTTGCTTAAATCAGAAATACTAGCTTTTTAAATTTATTAAGGTAGAGAGACATTTACAGTCAAATTTTTGCTTGCTTCAGTAACACATCCGACTTGATTCTATATAACAAAGGTGTTTTAAATGAGAGTCAAAACTACCCTCACCAGAGTCTTCAGTGGTTTTCTGCTTCTGTTGTGTTAACATTTTGGTCATGATAGACATCTTGGCAGCTTATAATATAATTTATCATGTTGCTTCAGCGCTGGGGCTTTGTCAGTGACAGGGAATTTCAGGAAGAATTTTCCATTGGCTCAAAGAAGCCAGCAGCAGCACTGTGAGAATTTTACATGGAAATCTGAGTGTAGACATGGCCTGAGGGAAGCTGCTCGTGTGTCTGATTTTGGGGCACGTTTGGTAAGAAGTAGTAAGCCAGGGGTGTTGGGTAACTACAGTCATCAAGAGCTTAGCTTGCTCTCCGTGCTCCATGTGCGTAAGACCTCTTGCAATCTTTTCTCAACATGTTGTGGAAAGTTATTAGTGCTTTGATAATACACATTTTTCTCTTTCCCTGTGGGCTCTGCAGCTCCAGTTTGCTCTGGATGAATTCCTGAGGCGCACTGTTTGCTTACTGTACTCAGGCCTGGGAAATCGGTATCTTACTAGGCGATAAAGACTGTTGTTCGGGCAGTTTGGTTTAAGATATGCTTTCTAAGATAGAGGGTCAGATCGAGTCCTCATTTTGCTTTATGCGGATTTATTCCACAGAAAATCACAAGCTGGGTGTAATTTGCAGATGTTTGCTTTGGTTGCACTGTTTTCACAGTGTGTTCTCCCAGTCAGAGGGTGGGGAAAATATGCAGTGAGGCCTGTGACACCATTTCGCACAACCCTCGGCCACATGGTTTTATTTTATTTTTGCTTTCTGTTGGCAGGCAGTAAAGGGGGTGTTAATTCGTGGCCTGCTAATTTTGCTTAGAAGGCCTATTCAGCCATCAGCACAAAGAAGGGGTTACCAGCCTTGCCGTTGCCTATGGCTGCTGCGGTGCAACAGCAGCACGTGCTGCTGCGAGCACAAGGCTGGAGTAGTGTAATTCCCTCCCGGTAAAGCCTTCAGCCCAGCTTCTCCTTTGCTTGCCCACTGCTTATTCAGAAAGCGGCAGCGTGGTTCCTTGTCAGCCCCCTATGTTTTGGGTTGGCAAGCTATGAAGTAGCGACTTAACTTTAAAGTGATGCTGCTATATGGATTTCAAAGCTTGTGATATGGTTAGGACCTAGTTACCTTAAAGATCGCTTCCTGGGCTTCAGGCTGAAGGATGTTTGCCTTCTGATGCTAACTGGTTCAATTTTCCCACTGTTATGTCACCTATGAGCAGGGATGGGGAAATGTTTGCCTACTGGACCCTGTCCCAGCCCTTCAGGTTTCCATCTAGTCCATCTTCGGCTGTTTGGCTGAAGTGTCATTGCTCCAAAAGCTGCAGGTCCACAGCAGCTTAAGCTCGCTCCTTCCTTCCAGTTCCTGCCTTCTCCCTTGCTCTAGAGCTGGCTCACAGCTGATTCCGTAGGAGCCACCTTACAGCCCTCACCTGCAGACTAAGGCACAGAAAATCAAGTACCTTTCTGCAGGGTTATCTCCCTGAAATGGCTTTTTGCAGGAGCAGACCTACTCCACTACCAGAAGCAAACATGTGGCAGGAGCAGGCAGCCTGGAGAAGGGGGAATGGTAGCAAGGCCCTAGCACCAGCACAGTTTAGTTACCTTGAAAGTGTTGTAAAAATGCAGCTCTTTTCCTAGCACTGTGGTTATTACACATATTTTGTAAGCAGAGAAGCCATTTCTCTGTTTTATCACGTCTGTACACATGAGAGAGCAAGAGAAAAACTGGGGATGTTTTATGCATCACTGTGAAAAGGCCTGGGGGTTGGTGGTGTTTGTTTTAAAAGTTATCAAAAACCTTGTGGTTGCCAGTGACTGGTGTGTACTGTTGTATTATTTTTCTTTGTGTTTGGAAGTAATGTATCAGCATAACAATTTCCAAACTGGGAAACTATACCACTTTAACTTAAACCCAAGGAACAAGGGTGCAGTCTGTCTATCTCTATGCCTCACTAATTCCTGCTTTCTGCAAAAGACTTGGCAATACCATAGCAGGCATTTTTGGCTGAGGCAAGGAGTCTATTTGCAGTATTTACGTAAATATATTTTTTCTGGAGGAAATGCCACTCGCTGTGCTTCATACTTAAGGTGATCAGCCAGTGGGAGAAAATGAATTTGTTGCTGTTTCGCTTGCTAAAGAAGATAAAACACTTTCTGCTTATGTTTTTGCCCTTTAAATATTAGATTTTTTTAATCTTCCCTGTTTGTTTTGTTTTGGTTTTTTTTTCCTAAAACAAGGCTAAAGAACTAAAGTAGGAGCTGTCTGAGTCTGGAATTGGGAATGCTAAATATTTTATTAAATTTATTTTCTTATTTTGGTCGTGAGCTGAAGTGCTGAAAAAAATCAGAATCCCAAAACTTGAATGTGACATGCATAACTTAGAAAAAAAGAAACCAACAAAACCTGAGTGTGACATGCATAGCTTAAAAAAACAACAACAAAAGTCTGATTAAAATACCTTGCCCTGCCAACGGCTTCAGTTTTCATCTCTTGATAAATGTGACCTTAAAACCCAGCAAAAATAGATAGTGAGATGGAGAGTTGAAGGAGAGGAGGGAGGAAAAAAAACCCAAGAGAGAAAGGTGGATTTTGATACAAAAATACACGCAGCAACAAGCGTAATGCCTTCTGTCCTCAGAATAATGTTGAGGCGGGTTTAAGTTTTGTCCTCAGAGGGGCTTTGTTGTGTTCCAGCGATTCATAGGATAAAGTGATTTTTATGTCTTTTTCGCTTGTATTTAAGTGGGATTTCTCTCGGATAAACAGAGTAACACACACTCAAAGACTCTTTCTGCCTCATTTAAACACCCCACCTTATCAAAACTCCATTTCCATGAGTGATGGATCTTGGTTCTGGATGGGAGAATGAAGTATTCAATTACCTTATTTTCATGTGCTAATGAAGCAGAATGTGGCTTTAGGGGGTTTCTTTTCAGCAAGGTAGCCTGTTTGGTTATGCACATGCCGCCTTCTTATGTTTCCTTCCACCTCCCCGTCTACACTCAAGCGGTGGTCTCAGTGGGCAGCGGGGGCTAATCCGGCCGCCTGACAGCAAGCCTTGGCCTTCTTCAGCGCAGCAGGAACAGCCCTGGCCTGGAATTAGTGGAGCCATCAAACCAGCTGTTTGGCTCGAAATGATTTCTTTCGGCACCTCTTGCGACGACTTCATATGCTGAAAATCCGCGGAGGGTTTGTTCTCCTCGCTTTTCTTTGCATCACGGAGTGCTGAGGTGAGGTCTGAAGGTCCTCAGCCTGAGCGGCAGCAGGGTTGTACCCGATAACTCTGGCTGCCCTCAAAAGGGGGAATGTACGGTTTAAACGGTTGCTGTCATTTGGTCAACTGAGCTTAAAAGTGCAGGTGCATTTGTGACTGAGAGTCAGGTGGTAAAGGCAAGTATTTTTTTATAGCAATGTCACTCTGCTGCCGATGCAAGAGAGGTATGTATCCAGCTCGGGCAGACGGAGTAACTGTGCAGTACTGGCACCCCCTCCTCTGGCATCCTCAGCGCAGCTTCTGCCAGAGGTACTGGTGTGATGGATGCAATCATTCGTACTCTTGAAGCTATAATATACTTCAGGTGATAGCTCCTTAGCCGCGGTTGCACATGCTTTTAGCACTGTATAATGAAAATTAACACATCGTGGGGGTTTTCCTGGCAACTGTATGCTGGGAATTACTGTGTCAGCTTCACCACAATGGGTGATGGAGGGAAATAACCATCCGGGAGTTACTCACTGCCAGTTAATGAAGTTGAGGAATTGGAAGAAGGCAACAAATTTCCTTTTTTTCCTTCCCCCAGAGAATGAAATGAAAAAGCTTTATGAAGTGCATTAAAACACATACCCAAGTTTGCATTTTTTTTTGTGGAGACTTCTAGAGAAAGTGAAGAGTGACTTAAATGGCTGTGGTAGGTGTAAGAATACTCACCTTCAGTTCTCCTGTAAAGCATTAACACAGGGAGCAGTAGACCTCTGATATAATATGTCACGCTTTTTCCCCCTAAGATTCATGAATAATGTTCCTAAGAATTATTCAGCAGCATAATGAATCTCTGTTCACACTAACTGATGGTAACTAGTAAGTAAAAGGAGAAACTGTAATAGATACCGAGGAGTAGCACGGTTTTTGTAAGGTGCACCGTGCTGCTAGGTGTTCTGGATTCTCCTGAAGGAAAAATAGGGGAAAAGAAATATATGAAAACAAAAATTGAAACCCTTGGATATTCTTTTGATAAAATCTTTCACAAATGTACTAAATTAAGTGTAGTGGTGAAGTCCTATCATGAATTAGAATAGATGAAAAAAGTCGGAGGCAAGTGATAATAGTCCTCAGCTTTCAACCTGGAGGAGATTTCTACTGAAGTGGGACTTAAAAAAAAATTGGTATTGGGAGTGGTGTGTGTTTAGGCAGAGAGAGATCAAGATGCAGCCATGATCAGTGAGGTTACCTGGCCAGTGGTTTGAAGTTATGTGTGTTAAGGCTGCTGGGGGAAGATAACTTGGGAAGTATGCAAGAAAATCAGGTTACTTAACACACATTGTGGCTGAAGTACATCACAAACCAGATTTGATTGACACAGTGGTGTTACTGGTTCCCCTTCATGGAAGTAAAGCTGATAGCGTGTCCTGCAGCCGTTGCGTACGGCTTTCGTGCAAACGCCCAAGTCTGCGCGGCTCCCAGGAAATTCACCTCATGCGAAGGAAACTCCCGGCGTGCTTCCCTTCCCTGCAGCCTTCCTCCCCTTGGCGGGGAATTTCCGTGCCTCTCCCTTGCCTCTTGGCTGTCCTGTCTCCAGAGTGATTGGAGGGAAATAAGGTGTAGCTGGAGCTCTGCAGAGCACTCGCTGCCAGAGGGGCGTACTGTGACCTGAACCAAGTCACAGCAGCGCTTTTAGCCCTGAAATTTGGGGAAACAGTCCTGTGCTCCTTAGCTGCAGTAGGCTAAAGAGGTTTTTCATGACTAATATTTTGTTTGCCAAAATGTGCTGTTCTGGAAAGCAAAGCAATTAACTTTGTTGGTTATGATTTCTGTTTGTTGTTCTGGTTATGAGTTGGAGAGTTTTCAGTTTTTTAAGCTTTTAATTTCTTTAATCATTCTCAAAGCACAGTATCTTAGAGTGTCCCTTGCAAAATAAAACATGTTATTTTTTTTAAATACGCAGACTTTCTTTGGGAACCCTTGATGAGACATGTTTTGTTTCACATTTCTTAACGTTATTCATTCGTCCCAAAACAAAACTTTTTCACTGCGCAGAAAAAAAACCCCTCCTGCCTTCTTAACTGGTTTTGAGACAATTCTCCTCCTCCTCTCTGCCCCCTTTTTGCTGTCCCTTTCTTGGATCTGAGTAGGAGAGCATCTGGTATCTCAGGGTGGCTTGAAGTTACTGAAGCAAACTTTTCCAGAGTTTTGAAACAAATGAAGGGAAGCAATGCAGCAGAATGTCTCCTGACTTGAAAAAATAAACTTGTTTATACTGCTGCACTCGGCACTGGTCAGCTCTGCAAGAGCTGATACTTAATGTGCAGTCAGAGCTGGTAGTAAATTAGTAATAAACTTCATATCTATTTTACAAAAGGGTATTTCTTCTCAGAATAAAAAGAAGTTTGTTACTTCTTTAGTTACTTAGGCTTTTAGCTTATTTTCCAGGTGTATCTCAATTGAGAACATCTCACCAAAGTTGTTCATCTTAACTCCTGTCTCACTTTCTGGTCCTCATACACCAGCACCTTGCTGCACCATTTACGCTGGAAACATTGTAGAGCTCTTTGTTTCCAGGAGTATGTTTGCTGAACTTTTTAGAAGTTTGTAAACTGTTGTGTTTTGGATAATTCTCAGAAAAAACCCACAACTTTTCAGCACTTTCCATCTTAGAATGAGGATGATAGGAAAGAGAAAAAACATTTTTGTGGTGGTAGAGATAGTATCTTCTACACTATTTTATATTGTGGAGAAATGTTGAGCTCACTTTACAGTGAGATCTGTCTTGGGGACTGTGATGTAGCTTTGTATATTTAAATATGCATAATTCCTAGGTATGAATTTTCTGTGAGAAGCGGTTATCTTGCTGTATCTCATCTCTCTGTAGAGGGGACTGACAGTTGTATGATCATACAGTGTAACTTTTGTATGTAGGAGGTATATACAGCATAACCACCAAATTCAGAGTACTGAACTGCAGTATTCGGTGCCTAACAGTTTCTAGGAGGTCTGTGTGTATTATTACTTCAGAGATGCACAGACTAGTGGTCCTTTTTCTGCCTGGTTATATTTAATGTAAAATTTATCTCTACCAAGAAATATAAAGCCAACAGTCTCAATAACCAAGCAAAACCAGGACGACCGGAGAGAAGAGTACAAAAATAGCAAAAGACATCTCAAGAGAAGTCTCCCTCCCCTGTGAACTGGTTACAGACCAAAGATTAGCCTTTAGATCGTGCTGCTGCTTGCATATCAGTAATCTTATGCAGACGTACAGCACCATTGAATTCTATCGTGGCAGCGTAGGCAGGCATATCTTGGGGAAACTGAAAGCATTTACAGTTAAAACCCCATACCGTTGCGTTAAATTCAACCTACAAATCTTTGTGCATTAGCAATCATAAAGCCACACTTAAGGCTGTTGTGTACTGGATTTCACTTCAACTTCTGAGTAATCTTACGGACCAAAGCCAGTAAAGCCACGACAGTAGCCTGTTCTTGAGGTGACCAGAATATGGTAAATGTCAGAAATCCACATCTGAAATAAGAGGTCGCACGCTCTTTACCAGGCACAGACAAAGAAAAAAGGCTCTTTGATGTGGCTCTGGTGTAGTATCAGCTTTGTCTCTAACAAGACCTCTGCGCTGCAAACTTGATTTGTGTATAAAAGGCGGTACTGTTGGGTGGAAGGGCTGATGTGGGTTTACCCTTCCTGTCGTCTCCACCCCCACCCGCCTTCTGCACCTCCCCGGTGATCTCTGTCTTGGTTGGCTGGAGCCTCAGCCAGCTAGTCGTCATCCCAGCCCAGTCACTGCAAACCCCTGGATAATCCCATTCCAGCGCATAAACCAGAGAGCCATAACAGCCATAAATAATTGCGTAGCAGCTGCTCATTGCAGACGTGGACCCACTGGAGATGCCTCAGGAGGCAGGGGGACCTCATGCGTGGTTGGCCAGAGAGCAGCACTGCAGCTGGAAGATGATGCCTCTGTCCTTCTCTGGTTCCCAGTGTGTGTAGCAATTTCTGTACCTACAGCAATTCATGCTTTTGCTGAATGTGTACCCTTTCTTAATATCAGCATTGCCTTTCACCCCACTGCTACTCCTACCACTTTCTGTGCCTGGGGCAAGACCTACACAGCGAGTACCTAAGGGTCCCTCTTTCGTGCTTTCCTCTTGCACGGTCCTCCTTTGCCCAGGCATTTTGTCACTGTCAGGGAGCTAGCTGTGGTATACCTAATCTGGCAGTGTAAGACAGGACAGTGCCCCTCTTTCAGTCATAATTATTTACAGATTAGATTTTTATAAACCTTCCAATACTGTATTTTGTAGGTAGTGGACGTGGTAGGAAAATGGTACATGATGAAGTGATTAAGAGCCTCTAGCGGGGTAACTTCACCGCCCTTCTGCTGTACTCTTTTCACACTGCCACTGCCTTTTAAGTAGCTTAACGTTTTGGAAAAAAGTGGTTAGGTATTCTGCTAGGTAAAAAATGTCCTTCCAGTCACATTAATGTAATTAAGCTGTTACATGGATCATTTGCCCTTGTACTTCAGCCATGAAACGGTGTTGGCTGGTTTGAGAAGAAACGATGCTCAGCTCCTGCATAGGTACCGCTTGCGTTAGGGCAGCTGGTCAGGCACGCATGTGAGAGGGTTCCCACTTCCTTTAACATTCAGACTTTCTGTAAAGATGGCAGAAAGTACTATTTAGTAGTTGGTTAAGGACATGCTCAACTTGATTACTGAAATTTAAGGAGGTCCCACATACTATCACGGCAGAACAGCCACCATTGCGGCGCGTGCATTGGCGTGCGTTCTCAGTGCGGCGACTCAGGGTGCTGCAGGACAGAAGGGTGGCCCTGTGTGCCCGGCCTTCCTGGCCCCCTGCTGCACCTGGAGATGGAGCTCAGCACGATGTCAGCATTGTGCTGCAAAAACACTTCCACTGGCTCCGAAGTCTGGGCAGCCAGTGAGGGTGTAACGGTGTTTCAATCCAGGCAAACTGGTGGTAATAGCTATTTCTGCTGTCCTGCTCCTCACCTCTCCCATCCCAGAAAGTACTGATATTTCCAGCTCTGCTGAGACAGTGCTGGCTGCACTGGTGTATAAAAATCATTAGCGACCAGCTATGCAGTATAACTGCTGGCATGGCTGTGGTTGATGAAAATGTGTGTATTTGGTCTTGAGGTAGGAGCTGGAGCCCTGAGCTGCCTGTTAGGCCTTCTCCGTGAGGCTTGCGAGGATGAGAAGTGATGGGTGAGGTGTGCCTAGAGCCCCTTCCTCCCACCCCATGGACTCATGGGACAGAGCTGGCATGCCAGGTAGGGCACTCTGCTCCTGGGTGGGAATGTGGTCTCCTTGTATTAACCTTCGCTTATTTTTCAAAATATACCGCAGAGTATTTACCAGGCCATAAAAAATATACTGTGAGGGGCTGTCATACATAATTGCAGCTGCCAGAATGAAAAAAGTCATCTCTGTGAAGCTTGTGATAGTGTATTTAGAGGGGAGTGAGTTGCTTTGGGTTTTGGTGTTGTGATGTTTACACACTGCCTTACAAAACTCAGTGCGGCACCCTTGAGCTCCTGGTGTGAATGAGTGAAAATTCAGCTCTCCAAGGAATGTCTTCGGACGGGGGCTTCTAAGTCAGAATCGTGAACCTGAGATACCCGTGGTGCCCAGACCCTCATCGCTCTGCGTGGCTGTGAGCGGAGTGACATGGGCCTCCCCGCCGTCATGTGCTCGGCAGACAGAGAAGACACCGGTGGAAGAGGTGACCAGCGTGGTCCCCATGTTGGCACGAGGGCAGCAGGGGTGCTCCCGGTGACTGCCTGCCCGCAGCTGGGGCCGCGAGCTGCTGCAGCTACTGAAACAGGAGGGGCTGAGGGAATTCGGAAGGCAGTCTCTTGATATGTGTCCCCCGGACTGCTCCTATCCCTGATGAAAGCTCCGTTAAGAAAAACAGGGCTGTTTATCAGGTGTCACTTGTCAGCCAAGCAGTTGGTTTTTACCAAATATTCCTTGGAGAGCAACACATAATGTACGGCGAAGGAGGCTGTATTGTTTTCCTTTTTTTTTCTTTTAAACAAGGCAGTTATTAATTGTAAAGGAGCTGTTAATCAAGGGAGATTCGTATCTCCTGGCAAATTAATCCACCCTGTGATCTTTGACGTTTGGTTATGTGGTTTAGGATCTTCGTGTGGTAGAGCATTAGCTGTATCACATGTTCACGTCGCAAATCAGTTTGGTCAGTTCTAGATCTGCTGCATAGGAACTTCAGGTCACAGCTCACATTGAGGGACTGCTCCTCCAGGTATCATCCTGGGAGTTGCTCCTCCATGAATCAGAAATCTGGCTTTTCTCTACTGGGCGAAGGAACAAAAGCGGAGCTGATAGAAGTTGCTCATCGCTCTTAGCCATGAAGCAGCCATGACCTTGTTTGTTTTGAGCTAGTTTTCAGATGAAGAAAGCATTGACATTTCTTTCCCCTTCTTTTAGATTGATGGATGGAAGCAGTCCTTGGGATTTGGCTATTTTCAAAACAAAATATTTGACCCGAAAGGTAATATTTATAGCAGGCAGCTAATAGAAAACACGCTTGCCCTCTCTCTGTGTCTCTTGTGTGTGTTCACTCTGGGTTCCCTCCTGGGCCTGACCTCTGCTGCGTGCGCTGCGGCTGCATTGACTTCACCTTCTATTCCCTCCTCCTGATAGATGGATCCCTGCAAGCAGCGGGGCTTGGTATGCGGGGAAGCAGGGTGCAGGAAGTTCATAGCAGCCCCGTGCCATTCTGACCCTCTGCAAATGTTCCCTCCTGCCCGAGTGATGGATGGTGCGGGGCTTCTGCATCAGTCACTTGTGAACTCCGAAGGTCACCCAAGAGAGTGTATTGTCCCTTTGGAAAGAGCCCCCGGAGGGATGTTGATTTAGTGACATCTAGCAAGGACTGACCCTGTCAGTCAGTGCACCGATGTTGTAGCAGGGAATGATGTTAGCGTTGGGTCACTGGATCTAAAGCAGGAGGGAACGGGAGCTGGACTCCCTGAAAGCCTTCCTCCGGGTCGCTGATTGGACCTGGCAGGTGGGAAGGGGCTATTTTGGATGAGGTATCTGGCTGAAGGAGCAACTGCAGCCCCAGCTCTCTTGCAGCAGCAAGTGCTTTGCATTTCAGCCAGGGCTGGGTGAGGCCTTTTCATTTGCTTGCAAACAGACACTCTCCCTTTTTTCCTCGAGGAAGAAATATCTTGTCAGCATGGCAGAAGGGTTTCTAGGGAGCTTAAAAATACCCATGTAAATAGAAATGGTGCCTGCAGTTTTTTAGACTCCAGCTTCATATGAAGTTTGGATTTGAACAGATCTAATTTTCTCGTGTTTGGACCCCTGTGCATGTCAGTAAATACTTTATTGTTCAGTGAGGATTTGCTGTGACAGTGGGTGGCTCAGTGGGATTCAAGGTAGGCACAGAACAGGGTGAGGTGCCTACGTCACTAAAATGAATATGGCAAAGTGGAAGCAAACAAACCAGTTGAAAAAGCAGCATTGGGAGTGAGGTGGGAAGAACCTCAGCTGAAACAAATACAATTTTGGTCTCTCTTCTCAGCCCATACCTGAGATGCAGTATGGTGGGTCTGCCGTCGAGGCGTTCATAATACTGGAGTCTGGCCATAGCTGTAGACATACCATATATTTGAAAACACATCCCATTTTTTTCCAGCCAAAATCGCTGCTACAATTGTGGCTTCACAACAGTCCTAAAGCTGGAGACCATCACTAAGCATGTCATCATTAAGTAAGTGGAGGAAAAGAAGATTATCAGGAGTAGTCAACATGGATTCACCAAGGGGAAATCATGCTAGACCAATCTAATAGCTTTCTACGATGGCATGACTGGCTGGGTGGATGAGGGGAGAGTAGTGGATGTTGTCTACCTTGACTTCAGCAAGGCTTTTGACACTGTCTCCCATAACATCCTCCTAGGGAAGCTCAGGAAGTGTGGGCTGGATGAGTGGTCGGTGAGGTAGATTGAGAACTGGCTGAATGGCAGAACTCAGAGGGTTGTCATCCGCAGCGCTGAGTCTAGTTGGAGGCCTGTAACTAGTGGTGTCCCTCAGGGGTCAGTACTTGGCCCAGTCGTATTCAACTTATTCATCAATAATCTGGATGAAGAGTTAGAGTGTAGCCTCAGCAAGTTTGCTGATGACACAGAACTGGGAGGAGTGGTGGATACACCAGAAGGCTGGAGTACTGTGTCCAGTTCTGGGCTCCCCAGTTCAAGAAAGGTGAGGAGCTACTGGAGAGAGTCCAGCGGAGGGCTACAAGGATGATGAGGGGGCTGGAGCATCTCTCCTATGAGGAAAGGCTGAGGGAGCTGGGCTTGTTTAGCCTGAAGAAGAGAAGGCTGAGAGGGGACCTAATACATACTTACAAATATCTGAAGGGTGGGTGTCAGGAGGATAGGGCCAGACTCTTTTCAGTGGTGCACATTGACAGGACAAGGGGCAACGGGCACAAACTGAAGCACAGGAAGTTCCGTCTGAACATGAGGAAGAACTTTACTCTGAGGGTGACGGAGCACTGGAACAGGCTGCCCAGAGAAGTTGTGGAGTCTCCTTCTTTGGAGATATTCAAGACACGCCTGGACAAGGTCCTGTGCAGCCTGCTGTAGGTGACCCTGCTTTAGCAGGGAGGTTGGACTAGATGACCCACAGAGGTCCCTTCCAACCCCTACCATTCTGTGATTCTGTGAGATTCTGTGACCCAGCACGAAAATCCAGCATTCCCCAAACACCACAAAGTTCCAGTTTTCAGTTCAGCCATTACAGGTTTGGAAATACAGATCATACTCTAAACAAGCTGGAATTTGAGTGAATTTAAACTGAGTATTTATTAAAGCTCTATTTAGGCTGGGCTGTGATGAGGCTGGATTGCAGAGCTACAGGCTGTGATCAACACTCAGCAGGGGGTTATTTAGATTAAATACCAACTGTCTTGGAATGGTGGGAAAAGTTTCAGAAGTTTTATTTACTGTCTTTTTGGACAAAGTTGTTGGCTTGCAGTAATATTTCAGGAATTCTGCTGGACAGATAGTTTTCCTCCTTGAAGAATTGTTCTTTCAGCATTGCAGTGTTCTTGAATTCAGCTGCTCCCTTACATATCCTCTGATGAATACGGTTGATAGCCAGTTCGCTCCCCTCCTTTATCTCCTAACCGTGAGACTGTAATTGTCCTTTTGCTTTCTTTCAGTCTGCATTTTTTTTTGCCAAGAGAAAAGCAAGACAAGTGAGACCTTGTGGCTGGGAGGGGGGGGGGCGGAG
>Ga0065711_1037329_pt1 | contig 19945 bp, 15 predicted proteins | sample Hoacrofraction12_FD_59098 | JGI IMG/M metagenome (GOLD analysis project Ga0065711, IMG submission 59098) | Hoatzin crop microbial communities from Cojedes, Venezuela - Epithelial fraction 12 v2 (version 2) | ecosystem: Host-associated > Birds > Digestive system > Esophagus > Crop | place... | reverse complement strand
GGCAGCAGCAGCCGTGGTGCCAGTCGGGGGGGCTGTGACTGCCTGCTGGGCTGGAGGGGCTGCAGGGCCAGCTGGGGGGGCAGCGCCAGTCGCAGTGCCTGCCGCTTCGTTCCCCCCCTTTCCCCTTTTGGGCACTGAATCAGGTTGAACATAGCTTGGTAGGCATGGGCCAGACCCCAGCACATTGCAGTGATTTGTGTTTCTCTGGAGTTCCCAGGGTGGCAGCACGCTTTTTGCAGGTATTTTACTAGTTTGTCCGGATTCTGTATTGTTCAGGGGTGAGTTTAAAAGACACCGGGGGTGCCCACTGTGCTAGACACCTGCCCATGCTGTCCCACACACCCAGCCAATCAGAGCTATCCAGCCCGGGGGCAGATCTCTGCACGATGTTCTTAACTACTTGTTTAACCCTAAACAAACCTGAAACCCATTCAGGAGGCAGAACAATAGGAGAGTGCTGGCCTGAGCATCCCAAGGGTACTTGAAATTCTCAAAAGCCGTTAGGACTAGCCTGAAGGAGGGGGGGGGCAAAAGTGTGGGGGAAGGTATCCCCTTCGGTTTTCCCCACAGATTGGGTTCGATTATTAACAAATTCTAAGACATAGGATCCGAGGTACGGAAAGGACTGCAGTGCCCCAAGCAAACACAAGCCTAATTTCATGCATAGTGATGTTATCATGTCATAAGTCAATATCATGCAGTACAGCAAAATTATCCTGATCTTTTTCCCAGTGATGATGAATAGCACAGCAGTGAATACATACTGCAAATAAGGATTCAAATACCACCAACCATCTGATCAAAGTCAGCAGCATTTTTACCGGTGACTATTTAACACAGAAAAATGCCTATAACAAAATTTAACAAAAGCTAAGAAAGCAGTTTTAACACATGCTGCTCAGCCCTGCCGTTATCCCTGCACCATGCTTGGGTGCCAAATTAAATGTTCTGGTTTCGGCTGCAGCCGGCAACAAAAGGCCACGTGGCCACCCCTCCCCCCCGCCGGCGTGTGAAGGAGAATGGAAAGAAACAGGCAGAAAACTGGTGGGTCGTGATAAGGGCAGTTGAACAGAACAGCAAACAAAGGGAACAGCAACAACAACGATACAGAAAAGGGGGATATACAAAACAAACCCCCAGAACAGAACCGCTCTCGGACCGAACGACTGCTGCATGCTCCTGAGCTGCGAGTGAGTTCCCACCGCGCCGCCCCCCCCACCAGAACCCAGCATTATGGCACATGGTATGGAATACCTGCTCTGTTTGGCCAGGTGGGGTTTGGGTCAGCCCGCCTGGCTGTGCCCCTTCCTGGATTCTGGTGAAAATTAACCCTGTCGTGGCCGAACCCAGGACAGCTTATTATGTTATGTTGTTTATGTTGACATGCTTTATGTTTCCAAATATTAATTTCACTTTGTCCTTAAATTGCCTAAGTATTCTTCAGTTTCTGAAAAATTTGGAGCCCTATCTTCAGTTCTGTCACTCAGTCAGGTTTGTCCTAAACTTGCCTATAAGCAGTAGAACACATTCACGCAAAGACAAAGTCAAAGCCCTGGGCTATACTGTCTTCTTGTGCACCTCCAAGAACCCTGTGTAGTGAGGTTGTTGGTCAGTCCTTAAGAGTCTGATGTCATGTGTTTACAGCTCTTCAATTTTCTTTTAAAATGCCATGTCTAAAACTTCATTTCACTTGTTACTCAGAGGAGAAGTTTGAATGGATAAGTAACAGTTGTTACAGAAAGTACTTTCAGTAACATGAATAGCCAGACACATAACTGATGGGAAGTTGATAGTGTCTGACACTGGCTTGAACCGATGGAGGTTCTAGACTGACTTTTGAGCGGTGATCTGCCTTATGTATTTTTGGTTGTGTTAACTGCAAGAAGCACCAGTTAATTTGATGAAATGCTTGGATTTGGGGGAGAAGAAAGCACACAGTATATTCTGACTTTGTAGCAAGAAGTAATATGATAGGGTTGTATGTGTATTTGTTTCTACTATAGCTTTATATATTTCTTCCATTACACTATTATCTGGTTTATGTGTAAGTTTTTTGTGCATTTTCTCCTTGGAGCACTGATGTCAAGTAAGAAAATGCCATTATTCTTATTTCACAGATTAGGAAGGGAAATGTGGTGACAATGAGGCCCAGATCCTCAAAGAAATGGAAGTGCCCAATTCCTTATTCTTCACATTGGAACTGGATACCCTCCTGCTTTTAGAGAAAGTGTTTTACAGTTTATTGAGGCACAAAGACTGAACATAGCGCTTTAAAGCTGAAAGTGACAGAAAACTCTAAAACATATATGATCTTATAAGAAACAAAATTCAGCAGTCTTATCATATTTTTGGGAAGATGAAGTTTAATTGTTTTTGGGTTTGTAACTTCCATAAGGAATTTGTAGTGGTGGTGGGGAATGCCTTTTCCCCTTTCAAAATAAATAAATAAAATCACTGGATGCTATTCTTCATTCACAAGCCAATAATACCATGGTGATGGTCTGTAAAGAGTGAAAAATAGTCATTTATGTGAGGTTCCTAAGAAATAGCGCTGTTTGTGTGTACTTTTTATTCCATTGTCTTTCTCACAATTTTTTCCTGTTTATCTTTATGAAATAATTGTACTTCAATATGCAATTTTCTCAAAATTATCTAGAATCTCTTTCACTGAAATGCAGTCAGAATAATTTATATCTTCAGTTAGCTGCTGTTGTAGAAACATACACCTGAAACACAGGGAGTGAAGGAAGTAACAAAGGCTTCCTCCTTCTCTATTATTGCTGTTTAACATAAATTCTATAGTCTGAAATCAACGGCTGTACCGGCATGCTCTTGTCCTTAGGATTATTTTAGTAACTGCTTAAACATTTTAAAAAGCCCAGTGACCTTGAATGCACAGTTTGGGGGTAACAGTTTTCTGAGTTATTTCTTCTCTCTCTCCTAAAACTCTGTCATTCTGTAGTATGTTTCTGTGGTGTTCTCATTAACTCCAATTTTCTCTGCAAGTGGTTTTGTTACTGGAGCATGTAATAGTAACCAAACAATTTTTTTTCTCTTTGCTTTCTCTCTGTTTTAAGCAATGTTTCTTCAGTGAGTAAACAATTTACAGGACATTCTCTCTGGGGATCAACTCCAAAAAGTACATACTGCCCAGATATGGGGCTAAATTATTGCCAAGTTAGACAGCAAGTTAGGAAAGGCCATCTGACCCAGTCAAAGACTCTTTGTATGAAACTGTGCTCAGGCAAACTTATCTTTCTTTGAAAATACTGTATGAATACAAACTAGCACGCAGGCTACATTGTCATCTTGTCTTTTAGAATAAAGCAAAGCAGGTGGTTATGTATCAAGAGTTAAACTATCTTTAATCTGTAATCAATATTTTACCACACTCTTAGGACTGTTTTTAGAAATGAAGTAAAATAGTACGACTAACAAATTCTTTTGTAACTTCCTCCTGCAAAATTTCCAGGACACTAATCTTCGATACAGTATCCATGCTGAAAAAATAGAGACGAGGATTCATTCCTATTGCAAAGTTAGAGGAAGCACTAGTTGCACAGTAATGCAGACCTCTGTTTACGCCTACTGAAATACAGTTCACAATACCATTTTTCTTTAAATTAGATAAAGACAAGCAAATAATGCTTCGTCTCCTTGGAGAGATGTTTGCGTTATTTCATATATAAATTAAGAGAGGAGGCTAGGAAACTGATTCAGTATATTTAGGTGTTTCATCATACTGTCTTTTGTTTCTAATGTTTTAGTTCCTTTGCTAAGAACAAAGGCCACAATTAATGTCTTCTCCCTACAGATGCAAGCTGCTGTTTGACGTAGCAAGTTGCTTACCTCCTTACCCAAATATTTATTTTATTTGGGATTGTTTTTTTAGGGCCTGGTCCTATTGAAGTCAATGTTAAAAAAATTATTTGAAAAATAATTTACTCAAGATTTATTTTCTTTATTTCCTTTCATACAGCTTTGCATTTTTTATGGTCCCTGGTTTTGGCTGACGTCATGTTGTAAAGCTGTCAAAAAAAAGTGCATTGCCTTGTGGTTCTACACAAGACTGAAGAGGATAAATCTCTGCTACAGGCTTTCTGTGTGAGAATGAATAGGACCATAGGCTCTATTCTTTCCCTTGAATATGCTGATAAACTGAATTTACCACATGTGGATGCTGGGCAGCCAGGCTGGTACAAAAAGTTAGAGCCGATGTGCCAAAAGATTGCTAACTCACTGCTGTCACCTCCCACCCAGTCACTCCTCGGTTTCCACACCTGTTTCTTTTTATGGCTGTCTGATATACAGTGACATGAACAGGCAAAGCTTTCTGCACAGATACTATGGAACTCTCTTAATTTATAACATAACTGTTTCCTACAGAAGCAGACCTCTGCAGAAACAAGAGTAAAGAGAGGGTTATGGTTTTTTGGTGCTTCCAGTGACCAAGTCACATTTACAATCAGCTTGGTAAAATGATTAGGATATAACCTAGGCATCAAATGGAAGTGTTGAACTCATTAAAGAGCTTTCATTTTAATTGCAAAAAGTAAAAACAAAAAAATCCCCAAACATAAACAAATTAACATGAGATGAACTCACAAGATAAATGTTTCCAAACTGGACCAAATAATGATAATTATTCTGCATAGTCTTGTCTCATACCGAGATAAAAATCAGTTTTAAAATCTGTAAGAGCAGTTGAGCCATGATTTCTGGATAAAAAAAAAGCCTTTCTTGACTGAAAACAGCTTGTGGTTAATGAGATATGAGCCTGTCAATTCTACCGGAAAGCAGTATTGGTCCTCCACAAAGCATCGCAAAAATAACCTGTGATAGAATATACTTCTCTGTAGCTCCATCTAGTCAAAATAGCTGAAATAATTTTTGATTATGGAACAGAATGCAATTGTATATACTGTTGTGGATATATATATGTCTGACTGACCTGACCTGCTGGAGGAGGGTGGAAGTGTTTTTGCCAACTGTTTCTCATGGAGAAAGCAAGCAAGCTGGATGGGTAGCCCTGTCTGTGGAACAGTGATCTTCTGAGTCACATTCATTATCCTGATCATACCTATCAATCATCTCAGTTAATAGTGAAGTAGGAAGTAAATTGCACTGAACTTACCTAAAAAGCTATGTTTACAAGAATACTTATTTACATGCTCTACATTTTCTGGATAAAACTAGGTGTCCCTTTAATACTTACTAAGTAGCATTTGAGGGGGAGATTTCCATCTGGTCCAAATTAAAATTCACATGAAAGTTATACCTTTTGCCTCCTTCTGCTGCCCCATCTTACCTTCATACTCCCCAGTTTACACTCTACTCTGACTTTCTGTTTCTTCAGCTAAACAGGAATAATTCCTATATTCCTGATTCTGATCAGCTTATTTTTTTCCCTTCATTCTCTAAAAGCTGACAGGCAGCAAAAGCCTTGAGTGCGTGTGGGTATGTACACTAAAGAGAGCCCTGGCCTTTGCAAGCCCAGTGTCCCATCATCATCGTGTAGTGACATATGATTTTTCTCCAGGTGCATCTCCTAAAGCAAGTCTCAATATCTGCCCTTAGTACAAGTACCAAATTTGGGCATCTTTTGCATATGTATAACCTGAAATAAGGGATCAATAATGCCTTTGTATAGCGTACTGCCAAGATTTCTGGAGTGGAGTGTAGCATCCTGGTTGCTCGTGTTCAAGGAAGAGAAGGACAGTCAAGTTGTTCCAGGAATGGAGGGGCCATCTGGAGAGAATGAAATCAAACATCTTGGTTTGTTCAGCTAGCACAATGCAGACTGAAAGATGATGTGTCTAAGTGCTTAATGGACTGATGAGCAATGCGGGAAATGTGTAGAGGTTTTCAGTGGATGTTGAAATTTAATATATAATTTATAATTATATAAGTCATGTGCTACATTCTTTATTCTTTTCTGCTCATGCATACTACCCATGTACATGTTTTGCTGGACTAAACAACAATTTAGCTGAGTATTTAGCTGAATATGAATTTTGCTATTTCTACCACTACTTTTGTTTACTAAAATCTGGAAGTCATCTTAAAATTCTTGGAAATCCACTGTCATCTTTATATTACTTCTTGATGGTGTCCAAAATTTGTAGATCAAATATAAAAAAATCCACAAATAAAGACATTCTTGTTTTTAAAATTAACTTGATTATTACAAGGTTTTATACCTGAAGAAGGAAGCGGTGTTTAGATGGGGAGAATAGAAGTGATCTTAAATGATTTGTAGAACGAGTGTAGAATTATTGCTTAACAGTATATATGCAGAAACCAGAAGGTACATGTGATTTGAACAATGTATGTAAGAAAGTAATACGTTTTTTCATCCATAGACTTAAACGGAAACATTATAAATCTTATAACTGTTTCAAGCCCCTGTTCCCCATAAGTTGGCTTCTGTCTCATATCAGCAGCAGTATGGACTGAATTTGGATAAGAGGAAGTGGAAACATCTATTAAAAAATTGAAGGGAAAAAAAAACACTTTTTAGAGCCAAATCTTTTTACAGGTTGAATAAGCGTCGTTATTTCTTTTGAGTAGATTAAATGGATTGCCTGAGGTCGAGAAGTCTGTGGTAGATGCAGAAATACTTTTCAAATACTTTCATGATCTCAGATTTTGAAATCTGAAATTTCAGTTAGATTCATGGGGTTATATCTCACTGACATCACCACCATCAAAGGAAATATAAACATTAGTTTGTACTTAAATTTTCTGCCTTAATAGAAACATTTATTATGCTCCTTTTTAAAACATATCTTCATTAGGAATGAATTTCTTTTTAATGTTTTTGAATGTGTTTATAAATTAATATTTGATCAATTAAATATTTTAATGACTTCTTAAATTAGTTATGTCCAGAAAAAGGTAACTAACATTTAAAATATTGATTGCTGTAAGACCTTTGATTTCAAGTAGCATGACATCTTGAGTAATAAATTAAACTTCTTCAAAACCAACCTTACAAGCATTAAGCTGATTAGAATTGTCTCAGAAAACAGGGTGAAAGTGTAGTGATAAATACGAACTCACCAATGAACAGTCATGTTTCCGTGCTTTTGTCTGGATAGGGAAAAGCAGTTGGTACTGTACTGTTTAGATGGTTCTCAGAGTTGGTTTTTAGAAACACCCTGGGAAACAGTTGTTGCCGGCAATGTTTGCGGGTGGCACAAAGGCTGTGGATATATGAAATAATGAAGAGCACGGGTCACTGGGCTCAGAGAAACGTGTTTCAGTGCACTGACGCATCTGGATGTGCATTTAAGAGCTACAGGATGAGGTTGTAGAACTGGAAAGGGGGGTTGTCTTTGGAACAGCGTCTGGGGAAAAAACACTGTCAAACTTGGGTCCCCACCTGACCCTGTGGCCAAGGGGACTCATTTACATGTGCAAACAGGAATATAAAGTGCTGGTAGGGAAGTGGCATCACCTTTGTATTTTTTGCTTTTGATTGCTACAGAGGGATTTCCAGGTCTGGTCTGGTCTCCACACTTGAGAAAAAAGATGAGAAACTGAAGAGGGCACAGAGAAGAGGCACAGTCTAATTAAAGGATTAGAAAAATAAGATTTCTACAGAAAGACTTAGGAGCTCAATTTATTTAGATTATCAAAGAGAAGGTTATTATGATCACAGTCTCTAAGTACCTACAAAAGAAAGAGAAATTTGATAATAGAGGGCTCTTCAGAGCAGGGAAAAATATATTACGAGAGCCAGTGAATGCTAGGTGCTGCAGTGAGACAAATTCAAACTAGGAATAAAATCCTGTTTTCTTATTTAAACAATGACCACTGCTCTCTGAAATAAATTACCGAAGGTGCCACTAAATTTTCAATTACTAGACTTCTTAAGTCAAGGCGGAGTGAGTTTGTTAGAGGACATTGTTTTGTTCAATCTCTGCTCCCAGATTTAAAGAAATTAAGACAAGTGTTTAACAATTGTATTATGAACCTTTCATACTATGGAGCCATAGTGGTAGCATTCAGTTGTTAAAATGATGACGAAAACTATGATTCTTTTAACATGCTGGACTGAATGTGGCAGGGTCTTTAGGCTTGCCTTCTTGAAGGCTCATCACCAAGTGTTCTTGACTTAATGAGACCATTCATGTGGATCGGAACCAGTGTACTGAATGCTGGGAGTATGAATGCTTTTTTGCAGTGGTGGTACATTATCCCAGATGTAAGGGTGTTTTCCCAAGCAAATACGTCAGGGCGCAATGTGATTCCAGTCAGTGACCCCCAGCCACGGGTCGCTGTGCTGCAGCGGGAGCCTGCTGCCCCCACGGCTCAGCAGTGGTGCCTAGAAGTGGCTGAGGACACCATGTCTGCGTCACCAAAGGCGTGGGTCTTCATCCCCCTGAGCACGTGCATGAGCTGGCAGCTTCGCTTCACCTATTTGACAGAAATGAGGCTTCTCCCACAAAATACTGTCAGTTTCCCCAGGGCCAGATCTAATCTTCAGTGGCATAAAATGACTTCCTTGACACTTAGAATGCTGTGGTAAGTAGCACGATATTGATGCTGTCTGTAACATTCAACTACCTGATTGCTTTTGCAACCTTCTCCAGTCCTTCTAGCCCCAAAGTTCCTACTTCAATAATGCGAGTTAGATGCTGATACAAACAATAAAGTAAATCTTAAATATTTCTTTGTCTTAGTTTTCCCATCACTTACTGAGAATTTCGGTGTTTGTTAAGATATGTGCAGTAACTATTCTTTTGGTTTTGCTCTGTCTGTTTTTCGCTGGTCCGCACAGGCTCTCTTCTTTCCAGTTGGGCTACTTTCCAGATTAGTTAGTTTTCTCTTCCTCTTTCTCCACTTCAAGCATCTTATGAAGCTGTGTGCATCTTGTCCAGATCCACACAGCTTCTGTATTGGTAAGGGATAGGGTGAATGCTTTGGTTTCACTATTACATGCTAGATTATTTCAAAACATCAGCACGCAATAGAGTGGCCAGAGAAAAGAAAGTCCTTCTCACTTCAGATAATGACATCTACATTTTCCATTTAAATGGTTGATCAGAAAAGTTTACCTACTAACCACTCTCCTGGTCAAACAACTATGACTTGACAGTCGTAAGCAAATGGTAGGCTGCATATATGCTGACACCTTCATGATCAGAGCTACATTAGAAAGAGTACCAGGTAATTCTGGGGAGATCTCTCAAAGTATATTAATAGAATTGTAGAATGTTTTGGGTCGGAAGGGACTTTTACAGGCCATCTAGCCCACCACTACCCCCCCACAGTGAGCAGGGACATATTTAACTAGATCAGGTCGCTCAGAGACCCATCCAATGTGACACTGAATGTTTCTAGGGATGGGGCATCCACTACCTCTCTGGGAAATCTGTTCCAGTGTTTCACCAACCACATTGTAAAGAATTTCTTCCTTATATGCAGTCTAAATCTACCCTCTCTTAATTTAAAAACATTACCCCTTGTCCTTTCACAACAGGTGTTGCTAAAATCATTGTCCCCATCTTTCTTAAGTCTCTTAAGTACTGAAAGGCCTCACTAAGGTCTCCCCGCACCCTTCTCTTCTCCAGACTGAACAACCCCAGTGCTCTCAGACTTTCCTCATAGGTGCTCCAGCCTTTGGACCGTCTTTGTGGCCCATCTCGAGACCCACTCCAACAGGTCTGTCTTTCCTGTGCTGAGGGCTCCAGAGCTGGATGCAGGACTCCAGATGGGGTCTCACCACAGTAGAGTGGCAGAATCCCCTCCCTTGACCTGCTGGACATGCTTCTCTTGATGAAGCCCAGGATATGGTTGGCATTCTGGGCTGTGAGTGCATGTTGTTGTCTCATGTCCAGCTTTTCATCCATCAGTTACCCCCAAGGCCTTCTCAGCAGGGCTTTTCTGAATCCCTTCACCCCCCAGCCTATATTGATACTGGGAGCTGCCTCAACCCAGGTGTAGAACCTTGCCCTTGGCCTTGTTGAACCTCATGATGTTCACAAAGGCCCACCTCTCCAGCTTGTACAGGTCTCTTTGGATGGCATCCTGTCCCATAGGTGTGTTGACCACACCATTCAGTTTGGGGTCATCTGCAAACTTGCCGAGGGTGCACTCATTCCCACTGTCTGGATCATTGGTATGGACCCCTGAGGGACACTGCTTGTCGCAGATATCCATCTGGACATTGAGCCATTGACCACTACTCTCTGGCTCCAACCTTCCAATTAATTCCTTATCCACTGAACAGTCCACCCATCAAATCCGTAGCTCCCCTATTTTAGAGAGAAGGATATTGTGGGTGGACCATTTCAAAGACCTTACAGACATCCAGATAGAAGACATCTGTAGCTCTTCCCTTGTCCACTGATGTAGTCATGGTCTTCCCTTACAGTGGAAGGGGCTTTGCCCCTCTGGTCCCCATCTTTCAGTCCATTAGCTGGGGAGGGGTGAGGAGAGAGGTTGCTAGTGAAGACTGAGGCAAAAATGTTGTTGAGTCCCTCAGACTTCTCCTCATTTGTTGATATGAGGTTGCCATTCTTGTTCATCAGGCGGAGTACACTTTCTTTTACTTTCTTTTTTTTCTGGCTGACATACCTGTAGAAGCCCTTCGTGTTATTCTTAGCATCCCTTGCCAAGTTCAGCTCCAGCTGTGCCATGGCCCTTCTGACCTCATCCCTACACAAGCAGGCAGCGTCCCTATACTCTTCCCAGGATACCTGTCCCTGCTTCTGCTGCCTGTGCATTTCCCTCTTGCTCTTTAATTTGACCATCAGGTCTCAACTCATCCATGCCAGTCTCTTGCCTTCCTTGCCTGACTTCTTACCGCTGAGGACTGAGAGCTCTTGGGCTTCATGGAAAGCATCCTTAAAGATCTGCCAGCTCTGTTCTGCCCCCCTGTCCCTGAAGGCAGTTTTTCAGGGAGTCCTCTTGACTTACTCCTTGAAGAGCTGAAAGTTTTCTTGGGTTGAGGGCCCATACTAGCACCCTGTCCCTCTAACCATTGCGTGTCATCCCACAGCTTGTCATAGGCAAGCCTGGTATGTTCCCTCTTCCCCTTCACATCTAGTTTAAAACCCTGGTCCTAAATCACTACAGCAGTTTTTTATTAAACTCTCTTCTGCTATTTAATGTAAATGCTAATCTCTGGTGCTAGGGTCTCTTTAATGCTTCTCATATGCAAAAAATATTTTAGCCCATATAGCCTCTTATCCACAACTTGTATTTTAGAAGGTTATTTCTTTGGTAAGATGCCTGTAATTTAGTGGAAGTAATAACAGGCTGTGTGCATTTTTCTGGATTTTTAAAATTCTAATTTAAGTGATAAGCAATTTATGCAATATCTTGAGTTTCCTTGACACATTGGAATTGAGAGAGGAGGAATGGAAGGAAATGACAAATCTTTTCTGTTTTCTTTTTTTTTCCATACTTGTTTATGAATTTTTGCTCATCAAGTATTTCTCAACATGTGGTTTTCAACAAGCTAGGTTTGATTAATGAAGTGTCATATACAGAGGATGTCATGAGAATTTTGGTTTTTATTGTTTGCAGCATTTAAATTACCCATTTTCAATATTCCATATTTTATTTACTGTAACTGTTATGCTGTTAATAGTAAATATTCTCTTATAGTATATATCAGAATATAGTAGGTTTTGAAATTTAGACATCTACAGGAAGTTGATATTTATGAAAAAGTTATACCAGGTATTTAGATTTAGTGTTTGGATGCACATCCTTTTTTTTAAATTTTTTTTAAAACCAAGACAATTTTTTCTGTTTATATAAAAGATTTATTGTAACTTCGTTTATAGATATGACCTTTCTTTAGCACTGCTGCAAATTTATTAATTTTTTCAGGCTAGAAACACTTAGGCAGTACAATAATTTTTTTGTAAAATATTTGTGGCGTATTAGACTACCTAAATGCTAATGGTTTCAGTGCATTAGATGCTTGTGTAACAGGCCTAAGGCCATCAGAACCTTTTTACGTGTGGAAATGGACAACAATCAAAACCCAGATAGAATTACATTTTTTGCAATATCAGCAAGTCAAATAGAAGTTTAATTATTAATTCCTTATTTAGTAATTCTTTGTGCTGGTCATCTGAAAACCTGTGTACTAGGTAATAAACTTCTAGATTATCATGCTTTCCACATAGAAGGCATGCCTCAGTTTTAACTTAGCTGAGAACAATTTGGAAATGAGACACTAAAATAGGATGTTTCTGTGAAGGTGTTAAGCTGGATTTGTGATTCTGTATTGGAATAATTAGTGGATATTCTACTTATAATTTCCTTGATTTACTTATGACACATCTATGAGCTTGTTCACTCCTGTAGGACTGGAGAGAGATTTTTCGCTTGTGACACATCCCACTTGAGTGTCAGTCTTGGCATTATACTTTTTATGCTAGCAGCTCTACCTGCCCTGGAGTGCTTCTTGTGTTGAGAAGTCCTGTATCAAAGGAAGGGAAGAAAGAAGCGTGTGTTTGATTTAGACTGTTGGATTGTCTTTCTCTTGCATTGTATCCTTGAATAAATTAATAAATCTCCCATAGAATGATGTCTTGCTTATTACTGAAGACCTTTTCTTTCCCACCCACGTTAAAAATTACTTCCATGTTTTCACTGTGCTCCCTTGTTGCAATACTCTGTCAGAATGTGTTGTGCTGTTTGACAAGGACTGTGCTATTCTCACAATACATAAGCACTTTAACCATGCCGTTGAAAATGCTTGTGATTCAAGAACCGGGGTGATACTGCTCCTGTATTGTGTAGAGGTATTTGGAAATCTTCCCAGTGACTTTTCAGCAAGCACTCAATGTGATTCATAGTGCTCTGGGATAGAATCACAGATGTGAAAGACTTACTACATCATCATTTCCATTTTCATAAGAGATTAAGTTATATTCCCTCAACAGAGGATGCGTGCATAGGCTCACACTACATTTGCTCTCCAACAACTTTCTAAACCTGGCAGGAAAAACATTGTCCTGAGAGTTCTTTAAAATGCATAAAAAGAAATGGGGGGTCAAGGCTGCCCAGTCCCTCTAGTTTAAAAATCCTGTGTGGAATTTTACATTACGCTTTCAGTGATGTTTTCAACTGCCATTTAACTCTACTACCTATACTGAGATGTCTATGTAGGTATGTAGCACGTGTGCCCTGTGCAGAGACCTGGTCTGGATGTATGGGTATGTCTGAGGAGATAGAATTGCAGAGTATTTCTTTGGAACTAACTAATGTGACTTTTAGCGGGGGAGAAGGGTGGGGGGGGGAATCCCTATTTCTCAATTAATCTGTTTCTTGAGTATAGAGACTATGTTGTGAATATAATTTTTTTTAATTTATTGTACTACCTTTTTTGGTCATAATAGATCACACTGAATTCAGGATCTGTCATCTGTGCGTAGCTGCTGCAATAAATTCAGTTCTACAACTTAAATCCTTTTTTTTCTCTTTCTCTCTTCCATTCTCCGTCCTTCCCCTCCCCTCCCTCCTCAGGCAGCCAAGGGCAGTTTCCACTTACACAGAACGTCACGGTTGTTGAAGGGGGAACAGCAAATTTGACCTGCAGGGTCGATCAAAATGATAACACCTCCCTCCAGTGGTCAAATCCAGCTCAACAGACACTGTACTTCGATGACAAGAAAGGTAAATCGTTTTCTGAACTCATGGTTCTGCATCACTTTTTCTAGGAAAGAAGTGTTTAAAACCACTTGCTTTTAATATTGTAATGTGAAAATATTTCCTAGGAATATATTTTTTCAGCTATAATTATTATGTAATTTTTTTGGAGGGTACTTCACTGAAGTACTGTCTTGTGTGTAGAGTTGTATTTTATTATCAAAGGAAAAGAATAATATTTTAAATTCTTACTGCAAGCTAATTTGGAAAATATTGCTGTAAAATATCTTGGAAGAGCATTTATGGGTGTTAAGAGGCTGGCGAGGGAAATAGTAGTCCATAAACCTTGTGACTTGCTTTTATTAGTGTGTGTTTGTGTGTATACATATATATTATATACATTTATATATATGTATATAATCCCACTATTTGCTTCAAGTGTATTGCAGTTTGGTTGTTAGTGCAATATGCAGTTGCTGTGGTGGTGGTCTCAAAACTTAAAAATACTCGGGTTTAGAGCCCTGATTTTTCTGGTCATACTATGTAAAGGTTTTTTAATTTTGGTTAAATTAGAGGGGGGAAAAAGACAGGAAAATGTCCATTCCTTACAAAAAGAAGGGCATAATCACTGCAGTAGGATGTATTTCTAGTTCATTTATCTTACGCTGAAATGAAAAAGCGTTACGTTTTACGTAATAGAGTGGTAACATAAAGTTCATATTAGATTCCATAAAGAAATTAAAACTAATGTTATGAGGAATAAATTCATCACCTTGCTTCAAAAATGCAAAAGCTTTGGTGTTGGTTTCAGTGGTACAGAGCTTCAACAGTATTTTATACTTAATTCTACTGCTTGAATTTATTCTGAAAGGTGCTACATACTCTAGAACATGTTTTAACAAGTGCAGTTATTCCTCTGCTTGTAATTAAATAAGTGCTGTCCAAATGCTTTGCTGAATGATTACAAGACTTTAAAACACCCTGTAGGACTGAAAATTCATTGTGGATCTATGCAATTCAATAAGACTAGAGTCTAAAACCTGTCATTTTATACCTGCAAAAGCTGCAATCAAAATATGTTTTCTTGCTATTAATATAATAGCTGAATAGAATCTCTTTATGGTGTTGAAGTGGTTCCTTTCTCTTTTATCTAATTTCCTGTAGTGTGTAATCATTTGATTTGCAATTTCTTTGAAATCATAAGTACCTTTTGAATGTAGGATTGAAGATGAGAGGTTTATAAGGTGCAAACCTTTGAGACGTAAGTCTAGTTCTGTAACCCTTACTCCTATGGACTCCTGTATTTTAGCTGTAATCGTTAGTGATTTGGGATGGGCAAACAATGTCTGCAAAACTAAAAGCAGAGAGAAATTGTCTGTTGATAAAGCACATCAATATTCACAAAATCTATATCTTTTATAAAATAAGTGATACTGTAAAGGATGCTGAGAAGGACATGGGAGGACTGCAAATAGATTAATTTGAAATTTGTAGCCATTTTGGTGTGAATTGAATTTTCTGTGTACTTTAGCTAAACCTGTACTTTTACAATAAATAATTGAAGTTTGTATTACTTTTTAATATAATGAATTGAAGCAACAGAATTTGAAAGGCATGCAGCATAGTAAGTACTTAGAAGCAATTTATATTCCCCACAGGAAAAGTGAGGAGCTGAAGTGTGTAAATTTAAAGGACCATGCTCTTTACTGAACTTTTATCTTGTCCCAAGACTTCGAGAAATACTTGATGACACATTTTACGGGGGGGATAACTGTGCATCTGTTAGACAGGAGAATGTTTTTATATATTGAAGAAAAACTCTAGGTCCTTCAATCAGAGAAATTTAGTCTTTCTTACACTAGTAAAGCTTTGCACTCTACGTCACATTTGCAGACTTGAGTGTACCAAGAGGAGTGAGCAGTGCATCCAACTTTCACATTCAAAACATTCTGCCATTTCTGAAAATGAAGTTACAGCTGCCTTCATTGGCAATTTTTTCTTTGTGTATATGTATGTGTTCTTATAAGTGAGAGAGAGATTTCCTTTACATGCTTTTGATGCTTGTGTTATTGAGCCAAAATGGAGAGATATTTATGGCGCTGATATCTTGGTGCTTTTCTCAGTATATGATGGCAAGGTGAACTGTAAAGGCTTCATCCTTTTTTTTTTTTCCCCACTTCTCCCAGCCAGGCATACAATTTGGCTATAAAAATAGCTTTCTACTAGATCCAGTCATTACATTTAATTTATTGAGAGCAGTGCCTCAGCCAGAGTTTTTCAAACCTGTCTCTTAATATTAGCCAAAACCAGCCTTCAGATCTTACTTCTCCCTTCAGCACCATGAAAATTGCTGTTTAATAGCTGTGTTTCTCAAACTCTGAAAATTCATGAAAACTGAGTGGGCATAGGGTACACAATGGTGTAGGTTTAAGTTCTGTGTAGGAAACAGAACCTTAGCAGAGGAGCACCTCCAGTAGACTTTATAGCCATCAGAGCTGAGTCACTGTGGATATTGCCACATTCAGAACCAAATCAAATTTGCATGCCTTTAACTTTACTTGCCTTTGTTAAGTTATTTTCTGTAAGTGTACTATTAAGAATGACACACATAGGAAAGACAGTAGATTTCTTTTATGTCTGGAAGCATTAAAAAAATCATGAAACCTTTCTATTTATTGCTATATATTTTAATGATTATGAGATAAGTAGTGAAACAAATGAAGTCAGATAAGTATCAAAAGAGGGTCCTAACTGCCGCAAAGGATGAAGGAAATGACAACAGTCAGCATATGGCAGAACAGGTGCCAAAAATAGAGTAAATTGTCCATGCAGTAAAAAGCCCTTGGTGGGACCCCTTTCATGTTCACACTTCTTTCTCTAGCAAGTTGGTTCCCCTTTCTTGCAAAAAGATTTTTCTGACCAAAATAGAATTTTGTATGGGCCAGGAAGAGAGAATCTTTTGGTCAGATGGAGGGAATGTCTGCTTCCCAGTCCCTTGCCTTTCAGCAAGGGGTTTATTATTAGTCTCCAATTTATTCAAAATGGATGACATATATTGTGAAAACATGTTCATGTCAGTTTGTATTCTTCTGAAATATGATGCAATCATTGACATTGAAGTTAGGAGTCATATTCTTCCTTTTCCTTTTTTAGATATTTTAAGTAAGTATGGAAATGCAGTGAACCAAATACTAAGCTACACTCTTAAAATTATCCTTGTGCTTCTGCTTGTATTCTGCCATGGCCACATGTTTTTCACTACAGATTTTGCTCAGTTAGGAGGATTTAGTGGCTGTCACAGAACACTTCTTCCCCCACACTCCCAGCAATTTCATATTTAATATTTATGAAGGAGACAAAGACTATCTTTAAATTGAGACATTTTTGGCACCTAGCCTATACAGTCTTAAGATGAAATAGATAGAAAATGAACAGAGTTTTGTTTCAGAAAAGGCAGTGCTGTAAATTTAGTGAATACGAAACCGCAGTTCAGAGGTTGTTTCCAGGTCCTCATCACTTGAGGTAGTTGATTTGGTTTTTGTTGTAAATTTAGGCCTTAAATGTGTTTGACTCATGGTGATGGGAATTGTGGGAGGAAAGAAATCCTCTTTTCCTACAGGAAAGCAAGTTACAGTTTTATTTTATTAGCTAAGCAAGGTAGAATAGTTACTTCCCTCCAACTCTTATTTTTACACTCTAAAATATACTAAAACTGGAACTAATTTTGTCTTCATTATTATTTTAATACACATTTTCTAAAATATGCAAAAATACATGTTTGATCTTGTGAATTTTGTCTCATTGACTGATCTCCTTCAGCATCCTGTCTCTCTGTTGTCCTTTCTGGTGCTTCTGGATTTTTGCGATTCCTCTACCTTGCAGCTTCAAGGACATTGTGTATTAATTTGATTTTTAATTCTTTCTCTTTCATTTCAAGCATAAAATCTTCACCTGACAGTAGAATATAGATAGTCTAGTTGCATAAACGAATAAATGGTTTTAAATTTTAATAGGCTTAACAAACTTACCAAGACCCCCCTCGGTTTCCCACCTACCAGACAGAATTTTAAAGATTATGTCTTCTTAGAAAATATGAATTCACAGCTCACCCTGAGCAAGTTCAGATTCTTTAGAAACAAATGCAAATTTCATGCTGCACATGAAACGAGTTTTTCCCTACACAATTTTCAATTAAAATGAATAATTGCCATAGAAACCTCTGTATCACTTTATGCACCCAAGTACCTATAATTATATAGCTACCTTTGGAAGAAGCACAATGTGCAGCTACATAGAACTGGCAGATATGATTTTAAATTAATATAGGTTATTTTATTTTATCCTCACTAGTGGTACTTCTTAAGGATTTTGAGTGGGCAATAAACACAGACAAATATGAATGCAGATGTATAACAAAAAGGGTGTAGCATGGAAACAGTGATGGTTGATAGAGAAGACTGAAAAGAACCTTCATTCAGCTTGCTATAGCAGCCGTCTTCTCATGTTCCCTTTCAGTATGGAATATAGATACATATGGAGCAGGATTATGAGTTGTGAAGGAGACGTGTACAAGTGAATGATGGCTGTTAATGTCAAAGGTGTTTAATCTCATCAATATAGAAATGTGCAATCAGACTACAAAAATAAAGATAAATGGTACTTGGTGTATACATACCTAAGAGTTTTGCTCAGTCAGGCAAGTGCATGTGTAAAATACCTGCTCTTCACTTTAATACCTAATTTTGCAGGTCTATTGGTAGTAAAACAAGCACTGTGTTGACATTGATCATGATAAGTTTGCCACAAACTGACATGCCAGATTTTAACGGGACATATGCCTGATGCTAATCATAGATGGGTACGTGTCCCTTGTGCTGGCATCAAGTAGTAGCACTTTCATGTCTTACTAAAAAATTACAAAGCGTATTCCAATCCCAGGATTTTTCATCCCTCAGCAGCAGAATACGTTTCTTTAGATGACCTTTGAATTTTAACATGTAAGAGTACTTGGCATTTATGTAACTCCCTATCAGTCTGAAAGCTTTCAAAGATACTGGTGCACTAGGCAAGGGTATGAGAGGACACTGTGCTTGCAAAGCTCATGAGAGCTTCCCTGATAGTCACAATGACTCAGGTGAGCTTGTGGAAACATGCTTTGGTATAGCAGCTGCCTATAAGGTTCTGCATTTTCTCCTCTCGGAGGTGGCACTGTGTTAGAACTTGCTGGTAAGTTTAGAGACAGAATGTGTCTCTAATCAAAATGTGCCTTTTGGCATACGTAGCTGTACTATCAACTCCACGAAAACAACTCCTAACCTTTTTCTTTCTCAATATAAAGATATTTAGAGGGAGACTCTGAAATTCACAGTGCACTAGGGATGGGTTTTTAATTACAGTGTCATGTATGTCAGTTTAGGAGGAGTCATTAATGCAGAGAACTTTAATTCTTACTGTACCACTGTCAAAACTAAATGGTGATAGAATTGCCATACAAAAGGCTGGCACTTTCAGGCATTAAAATCCTGTCTCTCTGATGATGTAGACATACAACTCCTTCCTAGTTAGCTGTATTTAGCCTTTGACTTGTTCCGTGGAAGCCAGACTCCAGATATTGAATTTGAGTATAAATCCAGTTTACACCACTCTGGGGATTCAGCCTCAGAATCTAATCTACATAAACAAGCAGAGGCACTTACAAGTTACAATAATCATTTGAGAGTATATCTAATTGGGCGGAAATGGTGATCTTCCTTCCTGTAGAATATTTAGTTATTCTAGTAAGCAGCTGAATTTAAGATCTAGGTTTACATGTAGACAAACAATCCTCAGGCAGAAGGAATAGGCTTGTACAAAAAAGTCAGAAGCAAAGAAAATAATGCCTCTTTTTGCAATGGAAAGGAAAGTGGGAAAGACATGTTTTATAGGTTAGTTATTCAGACAGCGAAGCAGACAGGCTGTATTTTTGGGAGAGCTGAGAGCGTTAGCATTTACGTAATGTGAAATCGAGTAGCAATGATGGATGGACTTCAGAGTCCACCTTCACACGCTCTGTTTCCTATTACATAATTGAGTGGAGATGGTATCAGGCAGTAGATGATGACCAAGCTCCATCCTAGGGTTCGCATAAGTTAGAGATTCACTGTTACTTAGTTTAATAGACCCTTTCAATGAGATAATACCTTGTAGTAAAGCTATGATGTAGCATGAAAAGCAATGGGAAAAATACAAGAAAACTATAAAGATAAATATTGAAGTATGTCTTTACAGTTGTAAAAGTTGGGGGGAAGGTATGTGGAGGGACAGGATTTACTTTCCCCCCCCCCCCCCC
>Ga0065711_1037328_pt1 | contig 19946 bp, 18 predicted proteins | sample Hoacrofraction12_FD_59098 | JGI IMG/M metagenome (GOLD analysis project Ga0065711, IMG submission 59098) | Hoatzin crop microbial communities from Cojedes, Venezuela - Epithelial fraction 12 v2 (version 2) | ecosystem: Host-associated > Birds > Digestive system > Esophagus > Crop | place... | reverse complement strand
AAGACTGGGCCCAGTACTGACCCCTGGGGGACACCACTAGTTACCAGCCTCCAACTAGACTCAGCGCTGCTGATGACAACCCTCTGAGTTCTGCCATTCAGCCAGTTCTCTATCCACTTCCCGACCACTCATCCAGCCCACACTTCCTCAGCTTCCCTAGGAAGCGGTCATGGCAGGGGAGCCTGGTGCTGGGGATGTCCAGTTCCCCCAGTCTGACCCTTGGGCTGACAGAATCACAGAATGGCAGGGGTTGGAAGGGACCTCTGTGGGTCATCTAGTCCAGCCCCCCCTGCCGAAGCAGGGTCGCCTACAGCAGGCTGCACAGGACCTTGTCCAGGAGGGTCTTGAATACCTCCAGAGAAGGAGACTCCACAACCTCCCTGGGCAGCCTGTTCCAGTGCTCCGTCACTCTCAGAGTGAAGAAGTTCTTCCTCATGTTCAGATGGAACTTCCTGTGCCTCAGTTTGTGCCCATTGCCCCTTGTCCTGTCGCTGGGCACCACTGAAAAGACTCTGGCCCCATCCTCTTGACATCCACCCTTGAGACATTTATAAATATTTATTAGGTCCCTCGCAGCCTTCTCCAGGCTGAACAGGCCCAGCTCCCTCAGCCTCTTCTCGTAGGAGAGATGTTCCTGTCCCCTCATCATCCTTGTAGCCCTCTGCTGGACTCTCTCCAGTAGCTCCTCCTCTTTCTTGAAGTGGGGAGCCCAGAACTGGACAGAATACTCCAGATGAGGCCTCACTAGGGCAGAGTAGAGGGGAAGGACAACCTCCTTAGACCTGCTGGCCACACTCCTCCTAATGCATCCCAGGATCCCATTAGCTTTCTTGGCAGCCAGGGCACACTGCTGGCTCATGGTCAAGACCTCACAGACCTCACTCACCTCATGCGGCTTTTTGCAGCAAGGAGACAGGATGAGAAACGGGTGGCAAGGAATGCACAGCAAGGGAAATATTTTGAGATAGGCTAAAAATAGAGCTCTGACCCTGCTCATTTATATATAGCGAGGTCTATATGTGCGCTTGCTGGCAGTAAGTCAGCATAGGGGAAAAGACGTCCCTGCGACGCGCGCAGAGAGGGGAAAGCTGAAAGAGCAAAAATTGCTGGGTGTAGCTGCCAGGCAGCCCTGAAGCAGCAGGTCCCAGGGCAGAGGGGCAGCAAGCACGGCTGCCCCACGGGCAGAGGCGCAGTCCCTGGAACAGGGCACAAAGTCACGGCACCCATGACTCCCACCTCAACAGCCCTGCAGGTGCCTTCTTCTCCAGGACATCAGATGGGGCCAGGTTAAGGTGCACGCCAGGGCATGAATCCACAATGTGAGGGAGTGACAGGGCTGCAGAGGGAGGGGTGACTTCTGCCAGGACTTGGGGCATCCTCAGGGTCCCCTGGGAGCAGTTGCAGAGCGGGAAAGAAGGCACGGTGCTATGCAGCAAAAATGTGGAAGCCACAGACCTTGCAACAGGGGTGCAAACTCCAAGCTCAAGGCTTCTGGCTCATGGCTAAGAGCTAGGCTGCACAAGAGCAAACCCTGTCCTTTCACCCCACTGCCCCCAAACACTCACACTCCAGTCTGGCACTTCATCCAAACCCCTGTTGCTTGGGATTTTATCATGATCACTCAGGACACATTTATCACTATCTTTAAGTCCCAGCCTTTGGCTTTGCGCAAGACTCTCAGTTTCTGCTCAGGAAAGAAAACACATTTCTAGTCCTCCTGTGTACAGAACAGTGCTCGAGACTATTGACCTAGTCATAGCCAGAAGGATAGAAGCTGTAGCTGGAAACAAGGAAAAGGAGCCAAAATGCATTCTTTGTTTAGTCTCAAAACTTTTTCTGCACATAATTTGTGTTTTTCACAGCCTGGAGTCATGGCTGAGCTGGCAGGGTGAGTGGGGCAGATTGCCTCCAAGTCCTCTATGCAGAAGTGAACCAGGTGTCTGATCCTATTACATCAGGATAGCACTCTGCTGAGCCCGTGTATAAAGAGTAATCCTCTCTTTTGCCTTAGGCCTCTTGAGCCCTCTGTGTGTACATGGTATTAAACGCACCAGAAGAATTGCTTTTAAAAACCACGAGGATTACAAATCTTAAAGAGGTATTCAAAGCCCTTGTACCCTTCCTCGATACCACATTGCCCATAAGGTGTGTACCATAGACCTCTGTTGGCTGAGACCAGATCCGGCCTCATAAGTACCTCCTGAGATGCTTGTGAACTCCAGGATCTGGAGCTGTTTTCAGAATTGTCTGCCTCCTCTGGGATGCTTTGAGCGGCCACGAAAGGCTTAAACAGCAGTGCGCTGCGCTGCCTCACCGCCAGCTCCCCACATGCTGCTGCTGTGCCAAGACGTGGCTGCAGATACCAGCGAGCAGAGCTGCACGCACCAGTAGCCCAGCTGCATGGCAATGCTGAGCTCCCAGGTGTATTCGCACCCATGGACAGGCAGAGCCCAGAATTAGGTTCCTAGGGCTTACTTTACAGGACGGGGAGGTTGTTAGGTTGTTGAGGCAGCAGCAGAGCAAGCTGGAAGTCAGCTGAAGTACCTAGCAGGAGTGTCCAAGGTGGCAAGGTGCAAGGCTTAGGTGACAGCCTCCAGGCTAACAGCAGCAAGTCTCTCTCCCCAGCACCATGATGGTGGAGACCCTGCCTAGGGTGACCAAACCGGCCACAGAGCTGCAGCCAGGGCTTTCGCTGTCACCTCTGGCTACACTGCCCTTGGGGACGTGGGGGAACCGGGCGTAGTCCCAGAGCCAAATCAGGCCACGTAAGGACGGAACACAAGTCTTCGTTTCTGTCCCCCCAGAGGTTAATGCTCTATCCGCTGGACTGGCAGATAAAATAACACACAAATGCCATTGTTTGCTGACATTTATCTGAGCTCTATTCTAGGAGACCTGATCTGAGGACAGTTATGGGTTCAGGCCAGTTCTCTCTGAGGCTTCAGCCAGTGCTGTTGGCTAGATAACGTGGAACTTGATTGCCATGAATAGCTAAGCTTCTATAGGTTTAAGCTGGAGTGTCTTAAATGTTAGGTGCAGATTCCTAAAGACATGGTGGGTCCTGTTTTGGATTTAGGCCTTCAGGACTAGAAAGTGCTGACTCAGGGGTGGGTGTTCAGACTTAGCTTTGCCCTCTGAGCTCTGGCAGTGCAATAGATTCAATATCTGGTATTGACATGACGAATTCCACTGCACTAAGCAGATACCCGAATATAAAATGCATAAATAAAATTAAAAGGAAAATGTATTAAAAAAATAAATACATAAATAGGATTAATATAGATCTATAATAAATAATGAATTAAATTATTAAATAACAGGTCCTGGACCAAGCTGGTTCTGGGATCCTGTTTTCTGAGGCTATGCCCTAAATAATAAACCTTTCCAGAGTGGAGCAAGCTGGAGTGTTGCACACCTAGAGCGTGGCTCCGGCACAGCCCTCCAGTCTGTCCGGGGGAAGCAAGGGTCACTCTCCTTTCACCACAGTAGCCCCAAGAGGTCTGTGAAGGCCCCGGAGCCACACTGAAAGCTTCTGCCACACAGCATAGCTGTGCACACAACTGCTGCACCCTCGTGCACCACTTCTTCATGTGTAGGGGAGCCTGCCACAATAATACAAAATAGGTCCCTAATGCACAGAACAATTGTCCTTTGCTGGTTATACAGGCAAGGTCCACTGATCCAGACAGATGACTTTCTTACCTGAAGCTTGTACTGGTCCATGGATAGATCCATCCTGTCTGGACTTGGACCCCCGGTCATAACAGTCCAGAGAAAATCTCTCCTGCTGCAAGCCGGTCCCCCATGGAGAGTGCAATGCGCTTCAAACCGCATCGTCTCCTCGCTAAGTCTTGCACCTCCTGGGAGTAGTTTCTCACGACTGGCCTCCTACCCAGGAGAAAAGCCCTGGATCAGACTCATGGAGGAAGAATCACATGCAGCCCCAGCCTGCTCCCCCAGGTTCATGCCGTGCAGACAGAACACCGAGGTGCATCAAGCGCGCACAGTGCTACAGTCAGGCTCTCAGGCAAGGAAGCGGGCGGGCGCGGAGGGGCAGCTGAGCCTGCCGCTCACGCAGAGACTCTGGCAGAATCAAGAAAAAAACATTAACCACATCCCTCATCTCATCACAAAATCCTCACTGCTGACCCCCTTGTTAGAAGCAGAAGTCAGAAGCAAGGCCCCAGTGAGAAGCAGCAGCCTTCGGTCTGCCACGCAGTGCCCTGGCGGTACTTTGCACTTCAGAAGCCAGTATTTAGTTTTATTGCTAATGATACAAAGATATGTGGGTTCCCACTGCATGAAGAGCATTTTGTTCTTTGCACTGATCAATAATCAGCAAGCGAGCAGAAATCGCTCTTCTAAAAGCCTTTTTGGATCCCCATCTGCTGGAACCTGCCATGTGAGGAGCTGAGGGTTTATGCATTTGGTCTCCAGGGAACATTGCACACGGGGAGAGCTGCCGGCCGTTAAACAAGAAAGCCAGGTCGCTGGGACACACAGAAAGGATGAACAGGCATCCTTTATCTTTTGGATTTTATCTGCTACCTCTTTGTCCCAGGACAGCTAATGACAAAGGAAGCCCGACCTCAGCTCAGATATGGCTGCACAGAAAGCATGGGGAGCACAAAAAGGGGCTTGAAGGAGGTTTAGTGGTACGACCAAGGGCGAAACAGGTAACAAAGGACACTTCTTCATGTTATTACCATGCTGCCCATCTGCACTCCCAGGGCCCAGCCTGCCCTTCCTAGTTCTTCCATGGCCTGATGCTATCAGGCATCACCTTTTTTCACTGTGTCACCTGTGGCTTCCCTGGGTTCCCGAGCAGTACCAGCTTCCACATCTTGTCACAGTCTCAGCATTGCTGGGTGTCAAGTGTCAACAAAGATTCCCGTAGCATCCAAAGCTTTGTAACATTCACCTCTGTTTTCCTTTAATCTTACACTGTTTTTTTCTGCCTCACTTAGCCTTCCTGATGGGAGACAGAAAGGAAAAGATAGCTCTGATACCTTCATGTTTCCTCTACCAAGACCCCTCTCAAAATGCACAAGCTTTTTGGAAATAAATAGCACTTACCTCACCTGGTCCTACCAGCCTTAAATATTGGAGCACTAACAGTCAGCACCCCAAAATACTGTAAGGTAATGCTGCTCTGATTTTGTTCCACAGGAGAGGAGCGGAGAGGTACATGGGTGATTATGCCAAGAACAACACATTTGCTTTTCCTGTTCTTGATTTTCCAGCTCAAGAACCTCAAATGCATTTACTCACACCTCCAATTTTCCTTTAAGGATGGTGAAGGCTACTAACAGCCCTCTGCACACTTAGCCTTGTCCTGGACTTGCTTGTCATTCTCCTGCTCCAGCACATATATGAAGTATGAGAAGCCTGGGGTGAAACCTTGGCTCACAGGTGCTGTGTGGTGGCTCTGTGAGCCAAGAGGAGCCCTAACCTCCTGCCTCAGCCTCTCAGGGCAAAACCATGACAGCAGCAGAGCCAGCAGGAGCCCAGCCGTCTTGGGACACTGGGCCTCAGCAAAACCCACTTGAATCCCCCATTTTGTTACATAGAATCACAGAATCCTAAAGGTTGGAAAAGACCTCTAAGATCATCAGGTGCAAACATCAACCCAACCACCATGCCTACTAAAACACAGTCACTGCAAACTCCTGGGGCAAGAGGAGACCCCAGAAACTCCCTTCTGCCCCAGCCTGGAGAGATACTAAACCAAAGCCCTAGGTTAAGACCTTGTGAGACTGCAGCTGAAACACAGTGAGCGCGATCCAAGAACAAGCAGTCATAATTTGAGGGCTATTTGTGCTCTTTTGGTTGCTTTTGGTTTTAAGGACAACAAGCGCTTGCGTTGTATGTCATTCACAGGCCCCTTCTCAGCAAGCCAAGGGCTGGCTTTGACTTCTCAGAAGTGCCTCTCAGTGCCACTGCCATTAATGGCAAACACCTTTTCCCTCTGGTTGTCACTCCACCACTGCTGGCCAGAGAATATGCTGTGCTAATTGTTACTTACTAGCGGATGCATACACAGTATTCACATGGTGAGAAACCACAGGCTATTTTCCACAGACTTGTTAGCCACCAAAGTGACATAAAGTCCCACTTCTAAAATCCTGGTGGCATTTCAGTTTGAGGTCTGCCTTCTACACACTGTCGTCCCTAAGAGCCTTGCCCGCTCCTCACTTCGGCCAGTGCCAGCAACTGTGATTTCCTCTGCACAGAGAGGCTTTCAACGCGACGTGTAGTGCAGGCACGCAGGTGCGCAGGGCATTTCGGAGCTCGCACACGGCTACATGGGTGCTGCACAGGGCGCGCGTGCTCTTACGGATTCACGTACGGAAACACATGGAAATCCGTCTGCAGGGCACACGCTGAGCGCACGGGTTTCTGGACGGCATGCGGAGCTGTGCGTGTGCTTCGGGTAAATATTGGCGCGACAGCTTTCTCCACGGTTCGGTCTGGCCCCAGCAGCCCCAGCCTACAAGGAGTCTTTGTGCTCGGCCAGCAGGTCCCGCTGCAGCGGGGGCCAGCTGGACGGGCTCCAGCAGTGCAGCCACCCGGCAGCGAGGGTGGGCTGGAGGCGCCCCCCAGCCTCTGCAGCTCCTCTCGCGGAGCTGCTTCTCTGCTCGCCTTTTGCTGTGTGCGCAGGACAGCCGTGTTCTTTGACAGATGAACCCTGTGCCGCGAGGACACATCCTGGGTTCCGTGTACCGACGCAGTGCCGGGGCAAACCAAGCCGCGGGTTGTGTTTGGTGCGCGCGAGCAGGAGGCGCACGTGATGTGCTGGGTTTGTGTTCGGCCCACGCATCTGTAAATCACGGAGAAAACGCAAGCGCTTTGCGTAACCACGGGTAGGTTGCATCCCGTGTTTTACAGGTGGTGTGTTTGTGTGGGTGCTTGGGCATGTTTGCAGGTGGCTGGAGGATCTCCAAGGAGCTGTAAATGCAGTGAGAGCAGCTGGGGCTGGGGCTGTGTTAACCATGCTAGATGAGCAGCACAAAAAGGTCAGAGCTCTTCCTGAGCTTGAATCGGGTTAAAGCATCCCCAAAGGCAGGCAGGGCTGAGGTGCACTGGGCTTAGCTGTCTGCACTGGAAGACTTTACCGAGAGCCACGGCCCCACGGCTCGTGAGTGAACAACGTGCACGCTCAGGACAGGCGAATGCCTGTGCCCGCGCCGCAGGCTGCTCCTGCGCTCTCACACAGCCTCCCTCCACCAGTCAGGTCCTCCTACCTTTTGCCAACAACAAGGGAGCCCTAACACTTTCCTGTTACAGCATCATTAAATAAAATTCTCAATGATGTTTTCTGAAGTCTGAAGATTGTGACAGAGACGCTTGGACAGTTTTTATAGGAGCGATCGGAAAGGTTACCTCAGTCCACTGCCTCTGCTGATGGGCGGCAGCACGCGTCTTCTCCCAGCCCTCTGCCTTCGCACCCGCCTCTCTTTGCAGGGCCTGACATCACCGGTAGCTCCTAGAGTTAGACAGAAAAAGAGGCAAAAGCAATCCCCTCCCGAAAACGGCTCTCTCTCTGGTGAAAGAAACAAAAGCAGAGCATTTTGAAAGTTTGCCTTTAGCTGTTGCTTGGGCTTCTCCCACTGCCCTTCTGCCTGAGTTCCCCTAAAATGGCCTGCCACCCTCCCCGCCTCGCCAGCGCCCTTCCAGGCAGCCTCACGGGGCTGGTGCAGCCCCAGGGCGAGGAGGGAGATGCCCTCACCCACCCCAGCTGAGAGAAGGGCAGCATCAGGCTGCTGAGCTGCACCTCCCACGAGGCATTGCTGCAAGACGGAAAATCAGATTTTTTTTTTTTTCCAGTTTGAACCAAAAGCAAGTGTTTAAGCTGGGCAAAGAAAAATCAGCACAGCGGAAAAAATAAACATGCAAATTCCTGGCCAACCCTCCCTCCCCCCAACATTTTGACGGGATATATTTCCTTGTTAATGTCTTTAATTAACTCTTCTATGTGCTCTGGCACTAGGAGATAGGAGGAGAGATCTCCATCAAGAACGATGCAGAGGTTTTTGCAGGCATGCACAAGGTGAATGAAGCACGTGGAAAGCCTGATTCTGGCTGAGATTGTGCCTGGGGAACCAACAAATGAGGCTGGGGATGGGGTGCAGGCATCCCTCAGCCAGGCAGCCTACGTGATGCTCCCACCTTGTTAGGTATGATGGGAGCTGTTGGCCGAATCGTGTGGTGGCCAGGACACAGCTGTGAGAGCCACCTTCAGATCAGTGCCACTAACAAGCAGAGGGAGAGGGTAAAAATAACACTTGGCTTTGAGAACCGGGATGTACTTTACAAGCTGCTAAGGAGGCCGAGTCTGATGTGCTGTCCCACTTGAGCACACGTCAGGCTGAGAGAGAGATAGCAAAATGGAAAATGTGAATCTGCTGGGGTTACAGCGACAAGCAGTCGCTGGGCTGTAAATCAGAGTTGCGAGCGCAGGGAAGACTGGGGAGCAGCAAGCAGGCAGCACAAACATTAGCGTTAAAGCTTTCCGTGAAGTTCATTTGCTTTGGGATGATGGCAAGAGAGAGCAGAACATTGTGTGATGGATGGGGTGTGCGGCGGTGGGAAGAGGTGCTCTGCTCGGCGGGCTCAGCGCTGCTTCCTCACAGCAGGTTTTATTCAGCTGGGAACACTAACAAACCAGAGCTTCACAAAACAAAATGTACTTGGGGAAGGCTGAGCTAAACATTATGTCAACCGTATTTATATTTTGAGGAACACGGCCGAAAGAGGTACTTTTCTGTGGGCTGGACAGCATATACTCCTTTAACAACCCAAAACTGGTGTTTCACAGGGACATGACCACAGGAGGTACAAGAAAATAGTCCCCAAGGGTCCCGAGCCCTGCCTTCCTTTTCCATACAGCCCTGCCGATGTTGCAGGCAGCCCAGCGAAGCCCAGAGGAGCCAGCTCGCTGCAGTCTGGCCTGGAGGGTTTTCCTTACGCCTTGCAGGTCAACTACGGTCTTAAGGTGTTGACAGAGGACGTGGCAGCATGCTGCAGGCTTCAGGCCCCAGAAGACACGAGGATGGGCAGGATCCAGAGGGCTCCCAAGAGCCAGTGGATGGACAAGGGAGACATCACGCTTGCTTTAACAGCGTACGGTTTTCTTTTTAAAATCTGAACAGTATTTAAAAAAAAGAAAAGCCTGAAAGCCCTTCAGAGGACCGAAAGCAGATATTGCAGGAATGGCTGCAGGCTGAAAGCCAGCAAGACCTCCCGGCCCCAGGGGTTTCCACAGGGAATCCTGCTGCTGCCACTGCCGGCAGTGCACCAGGGACGCCTGTCATCGTGGCAGCCCTCCTCTCAGCCTGCTTCCCGCTCGGACGACCCTGCTCACCCAGGGAGGGCAACCACCCCGCCTGCTCCCCTGAGGCTGCTGCTCTCTGCTAAAGCGCAGGGAAGCTGCGGGCACAGGTCTCCTGGGGAGCCGAGCGAGGGGGGGACTTGGAAAGCCCTGAGCAGGAAGGTCCAATACGCTCAGCAACGCCGGGACCCTCTCCAGAGTTTCCCTGGCCTCGTCCAAGCCCAGCAGATAAGCAGCAGGAAACACGTCAAGCCAAGCTACGAGGGTCAGCCAAGACCTTGCACGCGTGTGTGAGTGTGTTTGTGTGGGAAGTGGGGCCATCACACGGTGACAAGAGCTTTCAGCCCCTTGTGCGTGAGCTAGGAACGTAGTCCAAAAAAACAGGCACCGCACATTTGGTAACAGCAGGGAGAAGCGCTGTCCTGGCTTTTCACATACAATCCCAGTCTACCTGTTATTATTGTCTGGGCTCCAGCCACGAACCCGGAGCCAAATTCTGGGATGATTTATTCTCGCTCAGTATAATTCCACTTATTGAGTGGAGTTACTTAATCATTGCAAAATGCGGCGCAACTCTTAATTTGGACATCTATTTTTCTAATCCTGCCCTCTGAAATGTTAGCCCTGCAGCCTATGAAAATAACCATTTTCTCTAGCAGGACCAACACGGCATTTGGAAAGGAACCGTATGCTGGCACTCTGCTTCTGCTTGGTTTAGACATGTTCTGGAGGTGGTGCTGATGCTCACTTTAAGATCAGTCTCCAAGTGCCTACGCAGGAATTAAACACAGGGCAAGAGATAAAGCACACATCCATAGGGCCACAGGAGGACAAGCACAGAAATCTTTGCTTTCTGCTTATAAAGCTGAATTTCCAAGCACTTGAAAGCAACCAAACCAAAAGCGCGCGCACACACACCCCCAGACGCACGCACCGCAGCACCGGGCATGGCATCGCTGTGGGGCAGAGAGGGGCTGCGCGGGGACACGCAGCCTCTCGCCGCAGCCCACCCGCCTGCAGTGCCCGGCCAGCTCAGCGCAACAAGCCTCAGGGGGTTCCGCCTGGCTCCTACCAAAAATTTGGACTTAATACAGCATATGTGCAGCAAACACCACAGCCTTGAACACCTCCCTCCAAGGCAGGTGTCGATAATGTTCTTGGAGGGAGACCATGCCGGCGCTCGCTTCCCACCAGAGACCTGATGCCACGTGGGGAAGAGGCTGTTGCCCCACCACAGCCATGAGGACTGTCCCCAGCCAAGAGCTGCCTGCTGCCAGGGGAGCGTTGGCAGGGGATTGGCACCCCAAGCCTGCCCTTGCTCTGCCCGGATGGGCAGCTGCGGGCTCACACTGGGACAGACTGGGTGGCTGGGCTTTGCCCCAGAGCAGCGCAGGCAGCCCAGGGGGGTCCGGAGGCTGCTGCCCGTCGGATGAGGGTCCCTCCTCCCGGCTGCAACTGTGGCCATGTGCACAGGCCGCAGGGAAGCACCGCTGCATTGCCTGGGAGCGCCCACCCGGCTTCTGGCCAGTGATCGCTTGGGGACCCTCTGTCCCCATCCCCATGCGATCGCTACTAGCTCTGCATCTGCCTTCCTCCTAGGAATCTGCCTAACTGCATTTTGAGCAGGCTAGTCCTTTTGGCATCCACAGCATCCTTTGACAGTGAATCGCGCGCTTCTGTTATTCACAGTGCAAGAAAAATTTCCTTTCGTTTGTCCTAAACCTGCTGTCCAATAACTTCTACGCTGCTCCAGCTCTCGTATTGTCAGTAATAATTACAAAGTTCCTTACTGATCTTTGCAAACTATTCATGATTTCCTACATCTCTCTCCTATCTTTCTTTTTCTTTTTTTCCAAACAAAAAGATCCTACTCCATTAAATTTCTGTTCTACAGTAGGAAATACAGATACCTTTTCTGATTTTTTTTTTTTTAATGACTAGACCTACACAGAATACTCAAGGTGCCAGAGCACTGTCATTTTGGACAGTTGTCAGATTAGGACTTCTGTTTTGCTTTTGATTTCTTTCCTACTAGTTGTCAACATTCTTATCACTTAATCGTTGCTGAGTAGCAAGTTGACTCACACTTATCCCCAGTAACTCCAGCACCTTTCACCATCAATAATTGCTCCTTTAGAGTTCTGCATATTGACTATATAGTCAAGTATATGCAGTTTAGAGTGTTGACTTAGCGGGCCAAAGACTTCTTAGTGAGCTTCCTTCTTGCAACATGTTTGCAAAAGTTTATAGCAGAAACTTTTAGCCTTTTACAAGCCATTCTTCAAAATCTTTTTTTAAGCATGTCTTATTATGATTTCACATTTAACATCCCAGCATTTCTGATCCTTTCTGTTTCCCCCCCCTTTGGACATGACTTATGCTTTTTGCAGGATATTTTTTTACTTCTAATAATATTCTTTAATCTACTATTTAACTATGCTAGCTATTTTTATTCTTTCTGAAAAGTCTTTCTGGTAGTCAAATTTATCATGGACTCCTAATATCCAGAGCTTAAATATCTGCAAGCCTTTTTTACTCTTTCAGCTTCTTCTAATTTTCATCCTTGAAGTTGTCTTTACTGTAGAGGATGGGGGGAGGAAATTTCACCCTACTGAGCCGTGAAATTTGAATGCTTGATTATCTCTATTGCAAACTTCCTCCTCACCGCATCTGTATACTCCTTAGGCTAAATCAAGAGGTCCCCTGGGGCTTGTAGGTGCTCAGACTTCTTACTCTAGGAAGCACTGCTTATAGTAGCAAAACGCAGCATCACCACCACGCACTTTTGTAATGTTTACCCGGTCAGTACGAGGTTAGGTGAAATTTCTCATTACTGCTTTACTGGCTACTTTTGCACATTCTCTTTCTCTCAGAACAGCTCATCCATTCCAGCATCACTTCTGGGTGCTCGGTATCACCACCGTAGTCATATACTGATCCTATGAAGGCGTGACATCTCCATCTGCAAGGACTCTATGGTACTTGCTGGCACCATTTGCTTAGTTGTGTTGTTTAGCCCAGGTTTTCTTTCACATAGAGCATTGCTCCTCTCCCGGTTGTCCTACTCTGCCATCGTGTTCCTCGTCTGTCCTTCTGGTCAGCTGCCTTACACTGAGCTCCTGAAGCAACCCCATTTCAGCTCAGATACAATGCCACTCTCTTCTCTCAGATGCTCACATGAAGCTGTCCTTCCTCTCTGATCTAGACTCACATTCGCACTGACAAAATAAGCCCTTTCCTAACGTAGAAACATCATGGGATGCCTCCATAGCAGAAGGAGGAGAGCCACCAGGCTCAGGTCTCCGAGCAAGGGGTTGGGACACGTGAGAAGCCCACGTGCAAGCCTGGTAATGTGCAAATACCATTCATCGGCATTCTCAGCCTGAAATTCTAGCACAACTCACTAGCAAGCGGCAGGACACTTTTTCCTCCCCAGTTCCCAGAAGTATCTGCTGAGCAGCAGAAAGTGCGTGTGTGTCCCCGAAGGGCGGGTGCCTCTGGCCAGCCAGGGGCTGCACGCAGCCTCCAACGGGTGGCACAGGGACCCCGGACCCAAGGGACACAGGCTCTGCACGGGGCTCTTCGGCAAAGCAAAGCCTCCTTCTGTGGCACAGGTGATCTCATCACACAGCTGTGAGTTTTATAAGCCGTGACATCACATGGCAGGGCATTTGTCCTCTGAACAAATCCAAGCCCCCTCCATTCACCAACCAAACGCATCTCTCATGGCTGCAAAGCGACAGACCTCCATCTGCAGGGATTAATGAATCAAGCCTCACCAATTCCCGGTCTCCTACAGGGAAACTGAGGTCCAGAGAGAAGCGGTTTGCTCAGGGCCATGCAGTGCACCGACAAAAGGATCGGCAACAGCACTCTCTCCTGTAACTCTCCACCACTCCCTGAGAGCACAAGACCATTTTGTGTCCCTGAACAAGGAGTAAACCCCAGGAGTCCCAACCGCCAGCACCCCTGCTCTGAGCCCTGGAGCACCTTCGCATCTAATGCTAAGCAGAAATCTCAGCGATCCTGCCGCCTCCCCTGCTCTGCCCGCTTGCTTGCTTCATCTGTGTGGTAAAAACACACAGGGACATTTTATCCAGGAGTAAACGCACCCATAAACACAGTCATAAAATTTATAACTAAATTCCTAGAGTCAGTGGATTGGTTATTCTGGTTTGATTTTCTGGGAAAAGGAGGAGCTGGCTAATAGCTCTCACACTTATTTTGGGAAACAAACAAAAATGTCACACAAAAATGTCAATATGCTTCAGAACTAGAAAAAGCAGGCAAAACTTCATTTCATTTCATTGGATCCCAAGGGTGCACAGACTCAGGGGTGCTACTAATGGAAGCTGATTACAAACAGGCTCTCTTGTTTGCCTGCTTAGGCAGGCGGGCCACATCCAAATTCGCTCTGAGGTTGGGTATTTTTGTCTTCCTTCTTTCTTTCTTTCCTGCCTCTCCCCTCTCCCTGCACCATTTGGTTCTGCTCCAACAGCTCCATTCCCACACAGCTCTGCTTCAGCTGCCTCGCTGCAAAGTGACAGAGCTGTGTCCTCCCAGGTTTCAGTGCTTCTGCATCTCTCCAACCCTCCAAAAGCCGACCATCCAGCCTGCCCCCGAAGCGCAGAGTACCTTGGAGCTGTGCAGGTCACCACGACGCCACATCCGCGCCTCCGTGACACCGCCCTGCATGCGTTCCTGGCCGATGAATGCCAGTCACGCAGGCACTGCTGCCATATGGTCGAAATGCACCCAACTCTGCTTAGCAGCAAATGTTTAACACTAAGCACAAGTGATAACCTGTGTTTCTGATGTCGCTTTACTTCTGTTTCCTTTTACTTAAGGAACAGTGGAAAAAACACGTTAGCTCGTTCAACTTCCCCTGAAAGATTCAAGTCAGTGGAGTGCAGGCTCCCTTCGACATTAGAGATTGTTTTGAAAAGAGACCGAAATGGATCTTTAACGATCACGGTCAGGACCTCCAAATACTTCTCAAAGGGAAAACACTGACTTGCCAGAACCCGAGATCAAAAGTAACAAGCACATAAACACCCTTCACACGGTTCCGTGTTAGCCAAGAGCCGTTTCACAAGCAAGCTGTGTTCTCTCCCTCCCTCTTTCTCTTCTTGCCAGTCCCCTTGCCTCCTGCCCAAGAAAGGTCATTTACTTCACAGGGAGAAAAAAAAAAAATCTTCCACAACAACAGGGTCTTAAATCAAGCCAAGAAAGAAAACTTCCCTTTCACCAGTTCCTAATAAATAACTTCTTCAATGCAAGTATTTCCAAACAAAGAATCTCTGTTCCAGACAGAGTCATAAATTATCACAGTAGATCTTGTTTTTGTTTCAAATTGGACCCAGGAAAACTTCAGTTTGGTTTCAAAGAAAGTCTTCTACAGTCTCATATCACGATGGACTCATGGAGGACATAAAGGAAAGCCCCCTCCTGTCTTGCCCCAGCTCCCCCAACCTCTGCCCATCACCGCCACCAGCTCCTGCTCCATCTGGGAGCAGGGAACAGATGTCCCAGCCAGGCAGGTGCACATCATCCACACTGCTCCTGAAGTCCCAAAACCAATAACGGTTACGTTTCTGTCAGGTTGTGTGAAGCCCTGAGAGTATCCTGGGCGTGACAGAGCAGGAGAGCAGTGGCTCGGACATTTCAAGCCAATCCAGACACATGCTCAGGCACATCACCGAGTAGCATGAATTCTCAAGCGGTAAATCCAGATTAACTCCAGTGTACAGCTGGACCAAAGCCAGTCTCACACCAGTGCAGCCAAAATCAGGATCTGACCCTGTGCTATTTATAACATCCCATGACATTTGCTAACACAGTAGTCCTAAGTGCCTAATTACCAAGTTCACACATTTAATGGCCTTAGAGCTGATGCTCTAGCACAAGAAACTGTTACACGACTCCAACACCACAGTTATTGGTTATGTAGGAAGTATTTCCTTCTCCCCTGGTACCAGTTAAACTAATTGCACTGCCAATTAAATATCTGGAGGTGCTTTGCTCTACAGTCAAGAGCTGGGCTGCTCTGTTCACAGTGCTCGCTCTGGACTAGACAGACCAGGCACAGGGACACACACGTGTGTATGTCTGATGAGATGCTGCTTGGGAATTAATTCATTCCCACGATTAATTAATTCCCCCAGGTTCAGCCATCTGACTTCAGGTGTCTGCTCAAGTGGAAGTGAAAGACCACGTACTACCTCTTGACCAAGCCTGCAGGGCTGAGCTGGCAACCTCCCTGTGCTGTGTAATGGCCTCCTACTCCAGGAGAAGGTGAGCTCCCCTTGCTGGCGTTGCTACTGGACACCTGATTATTTTCTGCTTGGGATGTACTCTTGCATCTTTACAGCTGAAAAACATACCCCTAAAGTTAGGAGCCAGGCTTGCTGAAGTGCTGCACACAGCTTGCACACTCAATATTTAAGATGGCTGCGAGCAGCTAAACCACAAATCCAGGGCACCGGTGCATCACTGCACAGGCAGCCTGAGTTCTGCCCAGGGATTTCAGACTATCTGCACCTCCCCAAGGTGCTTTTTCCCCCATGGAAATGCAAGCCCCATGAGCACCCTGCACAAGTACAAAAGACAGCTCAGGCTGAGCCATGCCATGGGAGCTGAGGTTCAAACGAAGCTGGACGCAGCCTGGAGAACCGTGCTTGTCTCTCTGGTGGTGGCTTCAAAAGCCCGCACCTCAGACCGGGGGCCGTGGAGGCTGAGGTCCACGCACACACCAGGCTCTGCTACGGGGAGCTACGACTCCTTGGAGGGCAGCCAGCAAACCCCCGGCGCTGCTAACGTTCGAAAAACCACAGCAACCAGATTCGCCAGGGCTCACCCATCGGCCCCTGCTAGGCAGCAGTTTGCTCGCTGTCAGCCTGACAGTTAAATGGGTGCCTCGGTTTGTGCTTTGCCCCACGGCTCCGGTGTCACTTTGGAGGTTAAGCAGCAACGGCCGTGGGGTGTTTCTTACCCAGGGCAGTGCCCCACAGTCGGTCCACTGCGGTCCCACAGGATCAGACCCACAGCGCTGGTGAGGGTTGGGAGTCGCGTCACCGTTGGCCAGTCCTAAAGCAAACGCGTTCCTGGGGTCCTGGCACAGAAACCTGCAGGAAGTACAAGCACCTTCTCGTGTTTGGTCCTCACAGCGGCTCCACTCGGAAGCGTCCCCAGCGAGTCACTGGAAACCCGGAGATGAGAGAAGTCATCCAGCAGCAGAAACGGTGCACACACAGCTAGGAGAGGAGACCATCCTCAGCCCCTTGTGGTGGACATCACAGAAATCCTCCATGAATTACTGGGTCGAATTTAACTGTAATGTTTTGTTAAAAAAAAAAAGGCAGAAAAAGCTTGTCTGTAAGATGCACAGAGAGGATTTTTTGTTTTCCTGATGCCAGGAGAGCTATGATGCTGCGCCGTTCAGATCCCCTCCACGCCTGTCAGGCCAACGCAAGGCGTGGAGGTACAGATCCACCACGCCAGCACGAGTGGCTTTACACCAAGGCAGCATTTCAACACGAGCACAAGGGGAAAATGCTGACGAGCTTGAAGGAGACTGGACACAAAACAGGAAGAGAATAAAAGAATTGCTTTCGAGTTCAAGCTTTTACTCACCCCCCAGGCGCTCCTCTCACCGCAGAGGACAGGACGATTTAGTCACGAAGCGACACAAGACTAAAACGCAGGTCCCATTAGAGCCCAGTTCTGCTGCGAGCTGGAGGAATAGGGCTGAAGGCACCCCTGGGGCACCAAGTCTGCCCTCCGCCCCGGGACCTGTCCTGCTGTGCCGCCAGCGTTTGGCTCCCAGCTCCTTCCTGGGCAGACGTCGGATGCTCGTGCCCACTCGTTGCCACGCTGAGTGTTACTGTAATCTGCTGGATGCTTTTAAGCTGTGAATTGCTGAAGGGAAATGCACAACCCACACCTCCAGCCTGGGTACTGGGTGACAGACTCAAATCACTTTGGTACAGTCATTACCCTCAGTAAAACTAATTTAATAGGTCTTCCCGCAATCCTTACAGGACAGATATCCGTGATGCTAAACACCTTTGCAAGAGAGACCTTCAAAATTAGCAGCACAGGAAGAATGGAAGGGAGGTTTACTTTTCCAGCTGCGTGCAGGAGGGCCTCTCCAGGACAGAGCTAAAACGCCCTGGCTTTTCACCCTTTTGCCTCGATTAGAACTGTTTGGAAGATACACGCCAGCCTATCATTAGCACTGGCATCTTCCATGTTATTCACTTTGAGATGGAGCAGAAAAATGTTAACAAAGAACAGCTGAAGAGAAACTTACTTATTCGGCCTAACCCCTGGAAGATGGCTTTTTCTCAAAAACGATGCGACAACAGATTCTCAAACCCTCTTTGTCCTCCGTGTTAGGCTGCACATTTGCCTCTTCAGACAGAAAAGGGGACGCGGTTATTTTCCGCCTTCCAGGCAGCGGGTACCCGACGCTCTGCCGCTGGCTGGCGCGGCGCAGCCTCCTCTGCCTCCTGCACGACGGCAGCGCAGCTGCTCGCTAGAAGCAGGGACAGGCAGGGCGACGGTAAGTGGCCTGCTATTAATCACGGCTGCCGAACAGAAGCGATGAGCCGGGAAGAGCACCGTGCGCCCTCAGCGTCTTGAAGCTACCATGCACTTCACGTGCCCCTGGGATTAGCAGCAGAGCCAAAAGCAAAGTAAGACTGAGAAGTAGTCTGCAACCTGCAGCATGGAGAGGATGCTGTACGACCTCCGGAAACCTCACGGAGCTCGTTAGCCCTCGGTGAACATTATGCAGCATTGAGGCACACGGCTATGGAGTTCCCACAGACGTTTCAAACCCTTTCACAAACGCAGAACTCCCAGATTTGTAACAGCATGAGGAATTTGTCGAGGAAAACTAGCCCAGCTGCCAGTGACTGATTATTTCTCACCGAGTCCAGTTTGCCTGGCTGAAAATTGTTCTGGAGATCAAGTTGCTTTGCCTTGTTGTTGTAGATGTTGTGTACGATGTACCGCGCCTACGCAGAAAGCGGCCGCCGGGGTCCAAGGGCAGAGTGACCAGCTGTTTCACAGCCTGCTTCCAGGGGACAGGTGGGGTGGTTTAAATGCTGTTTTACAGGGAGGTCAGGGCAGAGCCCAGACCTGTCTCCTTACCTGCTGAACTGCACGCACAACGCTCCCCTGGCGCTGGAGGTCAGCTGGCTCTCCTACTGCAAGTGGTTTTTTAAAACTCTTCCTGCACTTACGGAAAGTTGGGGAAGGACCTGTCCAAAACCAAGCCCCCCTCCCCCCGATTTTCCTCAGCTTTAAACTAGAGAGAGAGAGGCTTCAGCTGTGCCTGGAGACACCACCGGGCTCCTCACACAGGTCATCTCCCATGTGTCAGTGCCCAGCGGCGAGAACGACCCCGGGTCCGTGGCTGCCAGCCCGAACTGGGCACCCTGTTCTCCAGCTGCACCAGGTTGATCGCTTGCCTCTGCCCCAGCCCTCACCTCCCCCGAGCAGCTCACAGCGTGCCGTTTATCCCTATTTATCACTGCAATCACACTTCAAGCCAGGACGTCAGAAGAGCTGTAGCCCCCAGAAAACCTTACCACAGAAGTGCCAGTTAGAGGCTACGGCTCGTTATCCTGACAATACCTAATAACTGGGAAACTCCAACTGCCTGAGGCTTGCCTTGAAGGAGGACGCTCCCACAGGATTACACTGTTAGCACAGGAATACGGAGAAAATACAGTGACAAGATTCCCGGTGCGGGAATTTGCTCTTCTTTCGGCAGTGAGCTTCAGAGGCTCCTTGGCACGCACACCATGGACAAAGAAAATCGTACGAAATCATGCACGTGCCAGCACACACACCCAGAGAAGCCCCACGCAACTTCCCTCCTACACCACACCAAAACACCCTTGCTTGTCAACTCCAAGAAACGCACGTCCACGTAGAACCACTTGCTCTGGTAACCTAAACCACACCTCATCCAACCACCAAACACCTCTGCGGCACCAAACAGCTCATGGGCCACGAGGGGAAGGGGAGCAGAGACAGAACCAGCTTGGAAGGGAACAAAGTAGACACGCACTTCAGTGGGTGCACGAGGCGTGCCCCGTTAGCATTAAGCTTCTCAGACACAACCAGTTACAAACACTCCTTAAACGCCAATTCAGCTTAACACAAAGATCTCAAACAAGCAAATAAAGTTGTCTAAAATCCGTCTAACCTGGCTCTCGCTGCGTTAGCGTGTACCTGGCAGCGCGGACTGCAAAGCCTCTCCGAGCAGCGTCCCCGAGGAAAGCACTACTGCTTCTGCACGGGCTGTCAGCAGCGCCTGAATCCCTTCGGCCTCCGAGGGGGCACAGGAGGCTGGAAGAGGACAGTCAGCCCCCCGAAATAAGGACAGTCCGGTGTGTACTGTGCAAATATATCAGATTTTATTACTCTTTATGGAAATAATAACAGACATTCAGGTAGAAACATATTAAATTAATGCAGTCAACAGTTTAAATGCAAAAATAAATATAAAGTCCAGCAGCTCAATGCATCTAAAACAGCTCATTTCTCCTAACGAATAGAAAAGATTTTTTTTCTTCTTTTTTTTTTTTTTTTTTTTTTTTTT
>Ga0065711_1037327_pt1 | contig 19946 bp, 8 predicted proteins | sample Hoacrofraction12_FD_59098 | JGI IMG/M metagenome (GOLD analysis project Ga0065711, IMG submission 59098) | Hoatzin crop microbial communities from Cojedes, Venezuela - Epithelial fraction 12 v2 (version 2) | ecosystem: Host-associated > Birds > Digestive system > Esophagus > Crop | place... | reverse complement strand
AAAAAAAAAAAAAAAAAAAAAAAAAAGGCCTATTTCCACCTTCCCTTACTTCTGCAGCAAAAATAAAGGGAGGCTGACAACAACACTTCTCTCTTATACCCTGCACAATAGCTGAAGTCTGTTCATAGAGTGCAGTGGGACGCACAGTAGCGTGTCAGGACGAGCTCGGGTGTCCTAGTGAGGGAAGAAGGCTGTTGTGCCTGGGGCTGGTGGCACCTGGTAGAAACGCAAACACTGGCGTGTCAGGATTTCCATTGAAGAACTCTCTTCTTGTGTTTGGTCAGAAAGATGCCGCAGGCTGGTGCAGGCACATTCCCAGCCAGCCGTTCAGTCAAGCTTCAGGCTGCCACACTGCTGCATTCAGCCAATACGGCAGCGATTGTGGGGCCAGACAGGCATCGTTTCAAACCATCAGGAAGTTAGTGTGGCTCACAGGGAGTCTGGGATAAATATCTCAGAGGTAGGAGGCACACCATCACCAGTGAGGTGGCAAACCTTTCAGGAGCATGTTACTCCTCATGCTGCCCAGGAGATGTGAGTCAGGGCAATAACGCAGGGAGCTGGGTTGAGGAGTGGATTGAACATCACCATATCATGTTGGTATCCGCTGGGTACCTCATTTTTAAGAGAGAGGAGGTGGCTTGAGGCTCACGAGAGAAAGGTATCCAAATAAGAGCTTGCTGTGGTGTGTGGATGTTCTGCCAATGAATTCAAAGGAAAACTTCCATATTTTATATGTTCGTTAATTAATCTGCCAGAAGGGAAAAAGGAAAATAGCTAGTCTGTGTAACTGGCTAGCAGGAGTCACTAATACTTTGATATTTCAGAGTAACTGTGGTGGCTCTGTATAGTGCAGAAAAGCACCGTCCATGAGGCCAACCTAGTAGGAATTTGCCTGAGAATCCCCTTAGCGATCAAAATAGGCCAAGGAATAGGAAGCTGTGTATGCAACTAAACAGAATCATACATATCAAATAGACAGAAAAAAGCTACATATGCTAATACGTGAGGTGTGTGTGAGCTCCGAAGATCATTTACTCCAGAGATAACGTAGTGGGTGCCGAGTTTGATCAGGATATCAAAGGTACGCTAGGACCTGTCAAGTGTGCCTCCTCCATGTTCTTCTGAAAATTTTAACATGAAAAGACAAGGCAGAAACAGGCCTGACATTATTAATAATGACAAGATCCTTCCGCAGCACTCCTTGCTTATTTTCCCTTAATGAGCTTTGGAGGGACAGATTCTCTGCTGAGGTGCTGTCGCTGCCACGGCTCGTTGCGATGCCAAGAGGTGAGGCTGGTCCCTGCCTGTTCCGTGTACCCTCAGGCTCATTCGCGGTGGGACAGAGCCCGGGTGGCTGTTTGCTGGGGGCACGGAACCCCAAGTGCAAGCTCCAGTTTGTCAGCAAACACCCATTATCGCCTGTCAGAACAGAAAGAAATTCAGGCCTGTTAATGTGAGTTCAAACAGTCTGGCGGAATTGGGAATGTTGGGAGAGAGAGTGCAGGGAAGCAGCTGAAAGTTCAAAATGGTTTCTCCTGAAATGAAACTATTCACAGCAATAATTGCAAGGCAGGACAGTAATCCTATTGGGACATAACCTGACTTTATTTGGGCCAAAATGAAGCCCTGCAAAGGTCGATGTTCTGTGCCGTGGGCTGATTTCTGTATTGCAGCTCTCAGGGCTTTCAGCCATATGGTCAGAACTGGATTGCGGCGCGAGGCGGTTGGAAACTTCCCACAAGAGACTGTGTCAAAACATAGCATGATGAGTAGGGCCTGTGACGGGCTGAGTATGACAGGAGAAGCCTGGTATGGTCTCAGCTTGACGAGGAAAAATACTGTTCTTGGCTGTGGATGTGAAGGTTAATTTATTGTGTCCGTAGAATGAAAAGGAGCCTGGTCAGAGAGGGAAGGGTATTTCTCAGGGCAGTTCTCTAGGATCGTTGCATGTTGGGAAATAGCTCTTGCAAAACCTGTTACTCCTCTCGCTAGGCAGATCAGGTTGTGACTGCACCGTTCTGGCAGCCTCCCTCTCTGATGCTGCTCGCCGCGACTGCAGGCTGTACTAGCTGTAACGCGATCATTACAACTCAGACTTGACAACAGCGACAGCAACTAATGTGTCATTTGACTGGGAGAAGGGGCATCTCGCTTGGGTTTGGTCTGGTTTTTTTTTTTTTTTAGACAAGGCAGGACTAGAAGTTCAGTTGCTTGATGGCACAGAGGAGTGCTTTTGTTCTGAGAGCGCCATGGCAGTGCGGAGCTGCAGCGCGTTTACTGAGCGCTGAATAAAACATTTCTCCCTCCCCTTCCCCTGTGTTGCCTGCTAAGAAACGCAAACCTATCAAAATCAGCAATTAGTAGTGAGAGAGACTGGTAGCAAAAACATGGGTTTTCCCTTCCTGATTATTCTGGCATAGTTTTAGTTATGTATTCATTATTTTCTAAATCATTATGCTACTTTGATAGAACTGCCAGATGAAGGAGGAGGCAAAGCCCTGCTGCATCAACTTCCATCTTCTATTGTGCGTTGTGACTCTGGTGTTTTGCTGTTTTATCGTTCCCTTTGTGCTTACGGCTAAGTATTCCTGGATTATTATTTAGCTGGAGCTGCGATTGCAAAGTTTATCTGCAAATGGAACAAAGCAGTCAATCATACCCATTTGTGTATGCACAGCTGCTAGATCTTTTACCTCTATAGTTTATGAATCTGGAGCTTGACTTGAATCCCCATTTTCTTCTCTTGCTATTATTTATTACAGTGATTTATTGTCTGGTTTCCGTTTATATCTAGTTTCATACAAGAGCTCTGTTATATTTAGCCTGGTTAGAGGATAGTTGTTGGGTGCATGGGTCCAGTTTTGTGGAGATATGTCCACTGATTTCGGTTGAAGATGGGTCAGGCCAGTTATGCATGAGGCTGTGACTAAATTTTTACAGCCTTTCATGCAGGAGAAGCATATGTGCACAAAAATGTGGCTGAAATTCATCTGTGTTGTATGCTTCTGTTAGACGGAAAAGTGGTAAATGGACAAAGCTGCTTCTTCCTCTGAAGGCCAAAGCAACATCTCCAAGGCTTTCTTCAGGAAGAATAAAGTTGTTTTGCACAAACCATGGTGAACCAGAAGCCCAGGAGTCAGGGGCTGCTGTGGCAACGTTCTGGAAAGGAAAAAAGCAAATTTCTTCTGTCCTGCTCTGCTCCCCTGTTTCATTTCCTGAATCAAGAAAGAAAATAAATATGTCTGAACTAGAGGGGGGAAAAAAATCCCTGTAAAATGTCATCTGGCGTAGAATCCAAGAAGTTCTGGAAAACTGAGAGATAGTAAAAGGAAATATTCACAGGTTTCCAAGTATATTTTTAACTGGCTGAACTGACCTCAAATATTTCACTCTACCCAAGCTGCTTTTCCATTAGGTGGCCTGGCTCTGAGCCTCAACACGGCTCTGAGCAGCAGCTCTTGGCCCGTTCCGTTGCCCCTTTTGCTGGAAGCTTGCTTCCCTGCTCCCAGCAGCGAGTCCCTCCTGCTTCCGTCGCCACTAGCAGAGACGTTAAATCTAAAAAAGACAAACTCCTTTTGAGAAGGATTGACCCCTCTCTTACTGCTGCACAGACTGGCATCTTACTAATTTTAATGTGGGATAGGGCAGGAGATAAACAGTTTAACAAATAGCCCGAGGTCCTGTTCTCCATGACGGAAACCAGCCCAGCAGAGGTGCTGATGCGGGGACGTCATCCCCTGCGATCCCAGTGGGACAATCTGGGGGGTTTTGTGAAGCCTTCGGTTGTGCCCGGTGTAAGCCGGCGTTTGTGGGGTGCTTGCTGGCTGTTTGCAGCTGCGGAGGTGTGAAGGTGCAGAACCAGCGTGGGAGGGTGGTGGGCTCCCAGACAGGCGGCAGGGAGGTGGGGGCTGTGGGGCTGAGCCCCCACTCGACTTGTCCCTGAAGACAGTGGCTGTCCTGCCCGCCTGTACATGGAATAAACCCCCCAAAGCAGAAACGGTTCCCCCTTTCGCATAAGAAATTTAGATCTTGTTTGTTTGGTTGGTTTTGGGTTTGTTTTTTGTTGTGTTGTTTGTTTGCTTGTTTTTTCCAAATGAAAGTGAAGCTAAAACTTGAATACCCGAAATCCTCTGCCAAGCATCTTGGTTTTATTTCAGGTTGGCAATGCAGGTGAAATCTGTGGTAGCAGCCTACCCTAAATAGCATTTTTGCTTTAGCCCAGGGGCTCTGGCTTTTTTCATGTCTAATATTTGAGCAGCAGATGGAGCAAAGGACCAGGTAAATACTTGCTGGATCAACGTGCCTAGAGGAGGTGGAAGGACAGGAGAGAGAGGGGAAAGTACAGCTGCTGCTGCAGAGCCCCTTCTAGCAAAGGGAACAAGGAGAATGGGTGCTGTGGCAGAGGGGTGCGAGGTGCCGTGGGGCCATGTACCAGGGGCACCTTTCCTTGACCTGCTCCAGCAAAGTCTAGCCAGGTGCTGTGAAAGGGTGACATTTGTACAATCTTTTGGGCACTGGGAGGTTAAAGGGCAATGGACTGATATTGCCTCCACCCTGGCTGCAAGAAATTAAATGAATAGTGCCTGTTGCTTGGAAGAAGTATGTATTTTAGCTTCCCAAGCTCCAGTAGCTGGACTCAGATGAAAAACTGTCAATTTCTGTTAAAAAATAAATCCTACTTCAGAAAGGCTGGGAAATAGAAACTTTCAAGGTCCAAAAACTAAGGTGGAAAATGAAAGAACTCAAACTTTTTTTTTTTTTTTGAAGCTAGTGGTTTTAGAGCCTGACACAAGACTTCCAAGTGATTCAATTTGGGAAGCTGGGGTGGGGTTGTTGGCATAGCATTGGAATAGGTTCCCTAGGTAGGGAGTCTGCATGCTGAAGGATTTTTTTTTTATTTTTTTTTAGGAGAATAATTTAAGCAAGAATGAGCCAGGAATCATTATGTTCTAGTTGGTTCTGGGTTAAGGATGGGGGTTTAGACATGACTGATTTCTCGTGTATCCTTCCAGCCTTACCGCCTCTTGAGTCCCTCCTGATTTGAAGCAACTTCTCTGTGCTGAGATCTTCTGCAGAAGGCAAGAAGTATTGCTTTGATTTTCAGGTATGTTTCTAATGATTTACATAATTCAGATGTAAACTTTTACTCAAAATGAGACAGAAAACAATTGCTGATATATTGAAGGGCCAGTCTGGCCTTTCATTTTATATGCACACTCTTGCTCATTAGATGACTAAGCAGTGTGAAAGTTTATGATTTATTTAGGATAATGAGTCTGAAATAAATGTGAAATTTCTCTGAGCCTACACAAATACTGGCTGCCAGCTGTTTTAAAAAAAATCCATGACATACTTCCAAACAACTGCAAAACTATATATTTTCAAACTATTTCCTAAACAGTGATGACTTTGGTGACTTATTGGTTCATATCACACTTACTGTGTTATCACAATAAGTATTTTTTTCTAAGCACCTAGATATTTCTGTTGTAGACCTGATTGCAATTCTGTTTCAACCCATTTACATTCCTATTAAGTTTGGCTGAAAGGTGTCACATTTTTCGCTTTGCTTGGATTCAGTGCTGACAGTTACGCCAACGAATTGAAGCAGCTATTCCATCTGCAGTCGGACACTCATGATATCATTCCCTGCTAGTCAATAAATTAAAAATGCTAAAATCTCTGCTTTTCTTTTGCCTGATGCCTGTACTCTGGTGATGTTTATTGCCATCTCCTACCGGAAGATTGGATGGTGGTTTGCGTTTGAGAACTCTCCTAATGCATTGGAAAGGTAGATAAGTAATTTTCTCCTTAATATTGCAGATGTAGAACCAGACCGAAAAGATAAATTCTAACAGAAATGTGGGTATGGAGGGTTCTTATGGATCTTGTCTTCTCAGAAAGCTAGTGTGTCACATTCATGTCTGTGCTAAGTCCTTGCCTTCGGGGCCTGATATATTGATTAAAAGGCCAGCCTAACCCTTACTGCGTATATCCCCTAATGCTCATCCTTCATATGTGACAGTTTTCTCTTAAATCTTGTGTTGAGTTGTAAGACAATGAAATTGCCCTTAACCTTTTCCTGGCTGTTGTAATCATATCAGGGCTCCTATTTATGGGTTTGATTTGATCTGCCCATCAAATGATGAAGTTAATCATGAAAAGGGGAAGAGTTCTCAACATTCATTCTGTTGTCAGATCTGCTTTGACAGTGAGTTCATCCATTTTTAATGTGGCTGATTTGCTTGTTGAGTGTCATCAAATGCTATCAGACCAATTCATGACGTCCTGTGAATTTAGCCCTTTTCATTTTCATTAGTTATAGCCTCTTTACAAATCATTTATTAGTGGATGAGATTATTTGTAGAAACCTATTTAAGGCAGTGAGTTGACGAATAAAGGATTTCCTTGGACTATTCATAAGATATTAGTACTGGTACTGTGATCCTGCTAGCAGGCCACTAGACTGCTCTGCCTGGTATCATGGGACTTGATTCTTCAGCAGGATCATGATTTAAAAAAAAAAAAAAGAAAATTATTTTTTAAGGGGGGGAAAAAAAAAGGTGAATTTTAGTGAGACTGTGCCATGATGCTTATGAAACAGCTGTTCCTCCATGGCAGCTGTCTATCACTGTAAATATAAGGGTTGCATTTATGTTGTGCCCCTCTTTGGTCACCATGTCTCACCATGCGGTGCAGAGCGCATGGTGCCCGGCGCGGGTACCCTCGCTGTCCTGGCTGTGTAGCCCCACTGCAGCACCCTCGTCCTGATGCAGTAGCTGCATCTGTGCGTCCCTCCGTTTGTCTGCACTTTCCTGCTTAGTGATAATAGGTGCTGATGAGCTGCAGAGTCTCTGATCTGTGCATAATATGGCCTTCTTTTCATTCAAATGTGTCTGAAGAACAACTATTCCCCAGACATCTATGTGCATACGAATCTCCTTGTGGAAATGTTTGCAGGTTGCAGATAAAACAGGGAGATAAGACAGTCAGACTGAACCATCTGAATTCAAATGAACGTGAAGAGGTAGTATATTTTAGGGTCTTGTCCTCTGTCCGGTCATCTTTGCACTGCTCTCTGTGGGAAGGGGTGGACTTTCAAAGAAGCTGCCCAGCTGATGTTAAGCCCTAGTGAAATGTGAGACCTGTTTAGGAGAGTAACTGTGTCTTTGAAGAAAGCCTGCTTAAGAAGCAGCCTTCTATTTTTTTTCCCAGTGGAAAATTCTTCCATTTTTCTTTCCCCAGCAGAGACTTTGGTGTCCCACCTAGGCTGGCCAGCAGGGACAGGTCGTTAGAAGACTGAGAGACCTAAAGGAGCAGGCAGTGGGTTTGAAGCCAGCAAGAGTTAATTTCCAGTTCTTATGTTTTGGTACCAAATCCCTGTTATAAATTTGCCCATGGATTGTAAATTAGTAGCTGCACCTGCCACAAGAAAAAAAGCTATTCCTGCCCCCATGCTGCTTTGAAAAGGAAATAGCACTGGAGAGTAAATATGACACAGCTGAAGGACAACAATTTCTCAGCCTTTCTGGTGGGCAGATTTCATTAACTTTCTGAAGTACGTCATGGATGCTCCTACGTGAAGCTAGTGATTGTATTAGGAATTCTTGCGCGGGTCAAAAAATACGATACATAGCCATTGTGTTGTAGGAAGTGTGTGCAAAGGCAGGGGGAAAGGATGAATGAGGGCTGGCATTTTGTTCCTGTCCTGGGCTGGCTGGACCTTTCATAAACCTCCAGGCTGACAGATATTTGGGGGTGAGAGTTCCTGGAAAAGGGTTGGTTTATTTTCTGTTCCTACCTGCAAGTCCCTCGCACAAGCCATGCTGGGGCTGGCTTTCTGTCAGCATGAGCTAATGAAGCTTCTTGGAAGTTCGGGATCTCCCTTGGTTGTTTAGACAAGGACATTGGAGAGAGCAAAATCTGCCTAAGGACGCCCTTGTCTCTCGTAGGTGTTTATAGGAGTATTATTCCCACTATGTCATTGCATGCACTGGGTTGATTGCTTCAGATGTCTGGATGCTGTAATAAAATGTGCAGCATTTCATTCTGTTGCTTGGCACATTTTCTTTAAAGAAGACTCAGAGTTAATTTCCCAGTGTCATTGGGGGCCATAAATGATATGGAATGTGTCAGAAATAATTAAGAGAAATGATGGTGAACGCTACAACCTCAGAAATAGAGATTATTTGCAAATAACTTTCGGCTAAATTCATGAGTATCTCCCTCAGCAATGAGAATTTGTTGTAAGTGGACGAGCTGTCATTTGGCTTTCTTAGCAGTGCTTGCTATTCCCTTCTCTTTAGTGTTGTGTGGAATCGAGAGCAATTTCACATGATTCTTTTGAAGGAACAGGAGGAACCTCCAGAAATCTTACCTTCCAAAACAATTTACTGTTCATTCCCAGCTAATAATTGCCAAAACTCAGCATGTGGCCAGAATACTAGAGAATGTTGAGTTTTGTTTGTACTCGGGCAAAGCCACTTCCCTGTTTACCTAAATGACAAGATTTTCTTGTTGGTTTTGTGCAAGGTCGAATCTGAAGCCCTAAAGGCAGTGCTGGTGGGACTAGAAAGTGCTGCTGCTGCAGCCTCAGCAGGAGAGTGGTCTGGTCTGCTCCCCTCCTCTGAGCCAGCCTCCGAACTGAGCATCGCAGTCCTTCCGAAGGCACGCAGTCGGGGGTGAGACTGTGGGTTACCGCCTCTCATCGTCAGCTTGGCACGATGGGCCTTGCAGCTTCGTCGGCGCAGGCTGCTAATGGCCGTTTGAATTTCATGCTGCTTTTACCCGAGAGGTGAAGCAGTTTGTAGCACGGGTGTCAAGGATGAAAGACAAATGACACAAACTCCGTTCTGCAGTTTTTTGCGTGGGTATATCCAGCCTCCCCGTGCGCCGACGCGGCTGCTGCGAGCCCTGCCGCCCGTGCAGGAAGGGCACTCTCTGCTTGCTGAAGCCTGCAGCCGGCGCTCGGGGCTCCCAAAATCACCTCCCAGCGCTGCCGCTGACACACGCGGTGGAGGTTGGCAAGTCATTTGCTGTTGGTGCTTTCCAATCGCAATCCTTGCATTTATGCTTCTAAATAGGAATAGCACGAGCTACGTTTTCGCTGTCAGAAAAGGTGTTTGTGTGGCTTGTGCTTGCTGTCAGCGCAGTGCAAGCACAGCTGTCTCATGGCTCCCTGGCCTTGGGGACTGTGTTTTGCAGCAGCAATAGAGGAGGTGCCTTAGAAGAAGAGGGTGCTATGGGGAGACTGGGTTTTTGCAGGCCTTGGGTAGGGAGTGTCTCTCTCCTTTCTTCCCCCATCTCATTCTGGGACTTGCAGAAATCCTGCCTTGCGTTCCCCCATTTCCAGCCCTCCGTCTCCAGCAGAAGTAGCATTCTTCCCTGCTCCCTGCTTGTGTTTCCAGCTTGCTGGGGAAGGGACCGCAGCTGCAGAAGAAAGGAGGAGGAGGAGGAGGGAAGGAAACAAGTGGTGTGGGGCTGGCTCAGGGAAGTGGAACCAGACCCTAGTGAGAAGGGTCCCGAGGGCAGTGGTAGGATGCAGCAGCTGTAGCGGGGCAGAGCTGTCCGCTGTGCCAGCCTGGCGTGTCTCTCCCTCTTCTCACAGAGCAGGAGGCTGTATGGGTTTGAAATGGTCCATCTTGGTCTCTTCTGGCAAACACAAAGCAAATAGGCTGCCCTTTGCTACGGGCAGCAGCCTGGCAGCTGCCTCCTCCTGTGCCCTGCGCAAGCTCTGTGGGCATCAGCTGCTCTGCTGTAAAACCCTAATGGAGACACGGCGGGGCTGGTCTTCGCTGGGAGAGGTCAGTGCTGTATTCGCCTCCCCACAGTTTTCCTCATGATAAAATGACAGTGCCGGGTCTCCACAAAGTGGAGCTGGACTGCGTTAAAGCAGTGCTGGGTTTTGACAGTGAAGGCAAAGCCCCAATTGGTGCAGAGACCTGCAGCTCTCAGTGACTTTGCAGAGAGCACGTAGTGCAAGACAGAGCATCTGCTGCTGTCTAGGAAATAGCTCTGTGTGATGGAAAGTCTTTTATCACTGGGGAAAAAATAAAAACTGTGGAAAGAACAGATGACACTAAGGAAACTTGAGGTGGGAAGGTAGAGAGATTAAAGCAAAATGGAAAGCTGGTCATAGGATTATAGAGTCTTGGTCCTTCTAGGTGTTTGCATTCCAAAGTCATATACTGCATTTTTTTTCTGCCTTGATTTAGAGCAGTGGTTCATGCACAAACTGCCCAAACTATGTGACTCGCTTATTACAGAGGCCGGACAGCACATAGTGCAAAAGAGGAGCAGCACAGAAATAATCATGGTCAGCGTTGACAGGTTGCCTTCTTCGCTTGCCTGAACTCCAGACAAAGTGGGTCTCTTCAGAAATTGTGTGTGATGGTGATGTAGTTAAAGGCACACTGGCGTAGCTGGGCTATATGGATGTTTTCAGCTGGACATTTCTGCATCTGAGAGCTGCACCCAGCAGGTTGATGGCTTTTTAATTGTGGTTGTCTGCATAGGACTTCCTTCCTGAGGATCTGGAGAGCTGCTTTTATTTTTATCATTGATTGATGAATAATAGGACAGATGTGCAGAACAATAAAGCTAAACACAAGAAGCAGAGTGTGTTGAATAATTAGGAAAATGATCTAAAATTAAGAACTTTCCTATAGGCTCTTCTGTGAAATTCATGTTTTTTCACTGAAATATAAAGATTCAGGAAATACTAAGTAGCAGGTAGCAAAACAATGTCGCAGAGGAAGGGCTCGCTGACTTTATTCGCTTATAAGAGTGCGGGAGCCTTGGCACAAGGCAATTCTGGGTTAGGTAGCAGATAGAAGTGGGACTATCAATGCGATTAGATTCTTTCATGTTTGTTTGCTGAAAATTAGATGTTCAGAAATGTGTAGAAAATAAAGGAGATTCCTCTCAGCTAGAGGAATGGGATGCAACTTTTTTGCTTTCCTCCCAAATCTTGTCTTTCTTGCTCAGCCTTCTTGGCAGTTACAGACTCTCTTACTCACCTGTTAGCAGAAAGAAAACATCTTATCTGTCTGTTCTTAAATTTCCTGAGTGAGTTTTTCTGCAGTGACCAACGTTGGTGGTATAACTGCAGTGGTGTATGTGGTGAGTTCTTGCTGATAGAAGAGTCTTGTTAAGGGAGTCTCCAGGGACTGGAATTCAGAGGGGCACATATTTCATTCAGTGTTCCCCACAACATAGAGGGTCTAGCCTCCAGATTTAAATAGGTGTCCAGAAATCTTGTCCCAGTTTTTATTCCGGTGTTGGAGACCTTTAGGGATTGATCCAAAGCCTCTCCTGTATGTTTCCACTGTGTATTTGGTATGAAGGGGGTGAGTTGTGAAATGGTGGGAGAGCAGGACTGAGAAACTCCACTTGATTTCATGGTTCAGCATCTTTCAGTTGAATAGCTGAAGTGTATTAAAACTAGAGCTTTCAAGAACTGGACACTGAAACTGAAAGTGAAGGTCTTCAGAGGTATTGAAACATCTTGGATTCATTGCTTTTTGGTAGAGTGGCTGTGAATCATTTAAACATTGCTGTTCTTTATTTGATGTATTTTTCTGATGGATCATAGAGGGCTTTTAAACAAGGGCATGGTAATGCTAGGAACAAACTAATTTTCCATGGTCTCCTGTTGAAGTTTGTCAGAGCTGCTGAAAGGTGCTGTATTTACACTGGCCCAAATACACATTCTGCAGGGAGAGGGAAATGAAAAGGATTTATTGAGTAGTAGTTTATCAAAGGTCAAGTATATAAAACAAATTCCTTTTTATTTCAAGTAGACAGAAATAATCCGGGTAGTAGTCTGAACTTTCTTGTACCAAAAGACACTTTTTCTTCATGTAAAAGAAATAAAAATGTCAACTGGAGGCAGGTGAAGAGGTTGTTTTTTCTGAAACTCGCCCCGTACATCAGCCTGGTATCTAAACAAGTTTGTTAACTTTGTAGAGCTTTTCTTTAATATAATCTTATTTACTTCTGTCTTGTTCTGCAGACCAGGGAAAAGAATAAAGTGTGCTGCTCCTGTCTTAATGCTCCAGTGAAACATTTCATTGACATGTAGCTGTCGCACTACATCTCATTCCCGCTTGACAATTCGGAACAGGAGCGAATACCTTCCTTTGCAAGACAAAATTAAACATTAACATTAAACACAGGAGGAACCACTGGCTAACGGTAAAACTGATCACCCAGACTTGTTTTGGCCGTGTTGGGCTGTGTGTTCTAGGACCAGCTAATGAATTTCTTGTGCCTTGGGCTCCACTGCGTGCAGCGCGCGGGGAGCAGTCTGCTATGTCAGCTTATCAGAAAGCTAGTACTGATCATGGCTTGAGATCCTAATTGTGTGAAAACGCAAACTCTTCTCTTCATTGGCACTTGCATGCAAATGTTGCCAGTCTGGAATAATAATAGAATTTCTTTTTAAAGGCTGGCTAATCTTACGATAATATTGTTGGTAACAATGTGTGCTCAAGCTATGAGGACTCAAACCTAAAGTTTTGAAGAGAAAACTAGTCACCTGTAGCCAAGTAAGATTATTCAGCCCAAAGGGTGGCATTGTAGCATTGTGTTATTATGTTGGGACATAGACAAAGGCAACAGAACTTCAGATTCTCCTACAAATGCACTGAAAATGCATTCTGATGATGAAAGGTTTACTTGACGTTTATCCGTGTACGAGTTAATGATGTGCACAGCCCAGGAGTGGGTTACCCAGCACATATATTTGAGAAGATGACTATTCCCTGTGCTCTGATGTGAGGGTGAGTTCCTCCCAAAAGCTGAAGGCTGTGCATCCACCAGCTCTGCCATCTGTCATCATGCATTAAGATCACCCAGGTGTATAAGTACATTGATTTATTTTCCTTCAGCCCTTAAAACTGTGCAGATAAGCAAAAATATTAACAGCACAAATGTATGCGAACTCTCAGCCTGACGTTTCCTTTGTGATAGTGAGGGAAAGCTTAGGATTTTGTGGGCATGTGAAAGCTCCCATGGCTGAAAGTCTCTAAAAAATACTAGAGACGTGTGTTTGGATGTAAGAGGCCACCTTCCCATACAAGATTGTTGCTTGGTTTTGGGATGGGTGAAATTTTAAAATTTATTGTGTTGCTTCCACCTTCTTTGCTGGTATGGATTTCTTTTCCCATTATAGTTATGAAGTTCAGCGCCATCAGCTAACCTTTTGAGGGTAGTGAAAACCTCAAAAGACAGAAGTTGGCCAAGGAAACTAGGGAGCTTAAATGAAATAACAATCCTCAGGACTTTCCACAGGTAATAGTTTGAGGGGAAGAAGTGCGTGTTAGTTATTGAAGCCGACCTGCCTTTCTGTTCCCTGATTATTTTTCTTCTTTCTAACATGTGTTAGAGCTGCTTAGGGTCAGTATTCTCTGTGTGGCTTGGATCAGTCTTCCAGTTTGGAAGGCAATTACTCCTTTCATTTTGTTTGGGATCTCGCTGCTGCTGGCAAGGAACAAAGTTCAGACCGGTTTTGCGAATGACTTGAAGGTCCAGTCTTCAGCTGAGATCTCCTTGCTAGCAGCGGCCCGAGGGAATCGGCGGCAGGGGCTGGCACCTCGCTGCTGACACCAAGCCCGGGTGCCACCAAGCCCAGGTGCCCAGCCTGTGTCGGGTGCCTGCCCTGAATTCCTGAAGTGCAGGGCAGGGGAAGGCAGCTGCTCGCAGGCAGGCACAAGCCCGCGCATCTTTGCAGGAGCAGCTTTTAAAATGGTCTCTGGAAAGTGAACGCGTGTTTTGTGGCTCGGTGTTTGCTGCAAGAAATGTGGGCAAATAGTTTTTCACGTGTGAAGTTTTGATGCCGACTTGATCCACTGCCGAGGAATACGCAAAAGCCCAGCATGGGTGGATTGACAGCTCTTTATTCCAGGAGCTAAAATATGAATCTCGAATGTTTGTCAGATGTTTTGCCCCATTCTTGGTGAAGACATACTGTTTAATCAATAAAAATGAATAATTTAAATTCAATATCTTCCTGTCACTATCAATAATACTTTTGTGAGTGATGTATTACTATCGTAATTCAATTTGTCAGACACCACCAGTTTTACATGACAGTTTGTTAAAATTTTAAACTTAATTTACTATAGGCAGTTGACTCAGGCTGTTGGAATTACATTGATGTTTTATCTTAAAAACATTGATTTTCCTTAAAGTATCTTTTCTGCCTTTATGTTTATTGCATTAATAACCAGTGAGAGGAGAACTTTAGTGGGAAGGGATGGGCAGAGCTGGAGTCTCATCTCCCACCACCCAAGCTGGTTTTGTTAAAGCAAGTGGTTTTGTGAGTTCCCCGGAGGTGACGGTGCTCGCCGGGCTGTGATGAGTGCGCCGGTTCTCTGCCTGCTGGTGTGCTCCTTAGCTTTGTGTTCGCATCCAGGCTGCTGGGGGACCTGTCCTGGGTCCCAGCCTCAGCCTTTCCAGCTGTGAGATGGTTGTGCAGACCAAAGTGAGATGGCCTGGGCTAAGCGGAGCCCCTTGGCGCAGGAAGCGTTCGCATCCACCGGCACTGTATTGCTGGCAGTTCTGAGGCTACAGAAATTACGCCTTCACCTTAAGAGACAAAGACACAGTTCATCTTTCAGGCACATGATTGCTTTATTGCTTTGTTAATTCACGGGCATAATTAGTTCACATGGGGGAAAGCCATAGGTCCAAACATCTCCATTTCTTCCCTCTCCATTTGCAGTATTTTAGCTTTTTCTGGTGGCTGGCTTTCAGCCACCACTCTCCTCTCCCCTCCACCTTTGCTGTTCTTCTATTACTGGATTTGAGGATGCTTTGCTTGCTCAGTAAATCAGGTTCATTTTATATGGATTTCTCATATTTTACAGAGCTGCTTGGATGAATACAGCCCACCATGTGTATAAAAAAATAAAGTGGGTGAACACCACAAGATGAAAGAGCTCTCAACTTGTGTTCAGGTGTTGGGAGAAAACAGATTCTGTTTAAAGCCATTATGAATAATAACATATTTCATGGAAATAGCCACCTTTTGAAAGCTAAACTTAACTTTCTAAAACATTTGGTTAAAATGATTGATGTTTTTGTCCACTGAATAGAAAGGAATAATCAAAAGATTATAATAATCCCCATAAGAAGGTGGGAGGGACAAAAAAAAAATGGTAGTCGGCAGCTAGCTCCTCCTAAGAAGGATCAGGCACAGTGTGACTGACAGGGGCGTCTTTTGAGGATTTACAGCATGCGGTAGCGTCTGTTGACTTTTTTTCCCCCTACTTTGTTCTGGAGCCATAATGCAATCTGAGTAATTGCATCCTGGAAAAGGAAAAGTAGAGAATAGCGATTTGATGGCTGCCGTGATGCTCTGGGGCAGGCACTTTGATGGCAACATGCTTTGTATCTTTGCGTGGGAATGGGCACGCTGGGAGAAATTCAGCCCCTGCTGAGGGCCAGCACAAGGTCTGCGCACCGCTTACATTGCTCTGGGCTAATTTTGTCCCGCACGTAGGTGGTTCTTGCTCCCTCTATGCTGGGGTAAATTTCCTCGGCCGCATTCTTGCAGAAATAACATTTCTCCCTGGGAAGTTGAATGCTTCAGCTCCACGCTAGAAACATTTTTCTGTATTAGTTTTACACAAGGAAAAATGGCTGGACTGAGTCCCATAGATCTTATTTCACCATAAATGTAATTTCATTGTTTGGCTTGATGTTTAGGGATTAAAGGCCAGCAAAAACAGTGGGAGATTAGCAAAATGAACATATGCCCATGCTTTTCGTATTTCACCCCTGCTTATTATTTATGTGTGCACTGTTTGTGGTGCCAGAGCAAGCTGGAGCATTACTCATGCCCCAGAATCCCAGTGAACAAAAAGATGGCGATTGCCCAAACGAAGACACCGTCCAGGGTAGGAAACAGCGGACGGATACAGTCCCAACAGCACGGGGGAAACACGGGGCGATGGCAGCCAGTAGTAGCGACGTGCTTGTTGCGAGGCTCTGTGGTGTCACCGAGGAATTAAAAAAAGGGGCTGGGATGAGCGAACAGGGGTCTGGGATGGTTCTAGAGGTGGTGCCTTCAGAGGGCGAGGGTCAGCGTGGGAGAAAGGTGTTTGCACAGGTACCAGGCGGCCCACGGCACAGGGAGGAAAGGGGCGAGGGGCCAGAATCAGCCACTTCTGCGGAATAAAAAGCAATGGGTTAGGAAAAATGCTGTCTGCACCAGTCTCCCAAATGGATTTGAACAGAGCAGGCGCTCTGGAGGAAAGGTGTTGCACTGGTGGTCCCTCACAGCTGTGCCGGTGCCTGCTTGTGCCGGACTCCGGAGTCGCGTCTCCGGAGACCCTGGTGCTCTGTGCCGTCCCCGAGAGTGAAGCATCGGGGAGAAGGGGCAGTGGTTGTCTTGCTCCGGGCTGCGTGTGACGCTGCGGATACGGATGTGTTGCACGCCTGCGGAAATTCCAGACTGGCTCACAGCCGCGAGCGCTGACAGTCAGAGGATGCTACTGAGGGTGGCAAAATTTTAGAGGTTGGCAGCTGCCCATGTGGTTTCTGCGCTGATTACCAGAGGCAATGCTGGCACCCAGCCTTCCTCCTGAGAACTCAGCAGCAGCCGCGTTTTCTTCTCTTTGCTGATACCGCAGTCATTTTCACAGCATCCCGCTATAGCTACACAAAGAGAGGATTATGAGTTCAAGTGCAGAGAAAAAAAAATAGCAGCAGCAGGAGTGGATGAACTTTTTGAAGGAGGAGGTTGCTATTTTTCATGCAAATGTTGTTAGTAATGAAGAGCGAGGGGAGAGGAAAAACAGAACATACATCACGCAGTGGCAAAATTGTTTCAAAATAGGACATTTTTCACAGGTTGCCGGGAGGTGTCGGCTGCTCTTTAGAAGCGGCGTGGTGATGTACTGGGAGTCAGTGCGCTGAGTGCGAGCACCGGGTTGAGCAATGTCATTGTCTGACACAGGATATCTAATTGCTGCGTCCGAGTTTCTGAGGAGGGAACAAAACTACGGCCAGGTGACCAACATGAAAAGCAATGGAATAATAAAATCTACCGCACGTGTAGTGAAAGCCTGAGCTTAATTTCAGTGCATCAGCTGTAGTAGATACTTTACTCTGAAATAGGATGAAAACCATTCGCTATCTGTAGTAAGAGTATATATTAAGACAGGGATGACTAAGGGCTTGAATTGCCCTATAAGTAAGGGACAATAATGAGTATTTCACTATTGTCTTGTCAGGTTTTATAAGAGTGAATTAATTTTCTTGCTTGTTGCTTCTGCACTAATGAAAAATTCTGGCCTGGAAGATTTTGGGGGATTGAGATTTTCTGTTTGCAAGGCACAGTGGACGTATGAGGTCTGGCACCGCTCAGGCCCTTGAACAGTACACATACAGTAGCACTAAGGGCTACACCTGGTTTTCCTTCTGTTCTTTATTGGGTTGACCCTGGATGGAGGTGGGGCTGGGGGATGAAAAATCAACTTGCCAATAAGCAGTTTAAATAGTACCATTCGTTGCTCTACAAATGCTTAATTAGATGAAGCTGCCCATTTTTGTGGAGTGGACTTTGAGTGTATGATTATTTCACTAACAGGTATCAGTGGAATTAGGGATCTGCCCGTGCAAGGAACTTTTTGTAAAGCCTTAGGAAGAGCATGCCGCACACCTAGGTATCTAAATACCTTTGTATTTCTGGCCCTGCTGGAAAAAGCAGGGCTTCGTGTTAGGAGTAGTTGAAGAAATCACAGAGGCTACTTTGGATGCCCTTGTAATCAGGATTTTTTCTGATGTTGTTAGTGAATTTGAAATATAAATACCATACCAGTTTTAATTACTTTGCAATTTAATATGGGCAGGATTTATTGCTGTGTTTTGTGACCTGTGATTTATTTGGTTTACTGCAGCATGCCTAATAGAAGATCTCACAGTGTAGTCAAGAAAGAGCACATGTTGCTGTAGTAATTATATGCCCAAATCTCTAAATCTCCCTGTCTTATTCATTAACTTCTAAGGTTTCTACTACAGGTCTTATTGGTACATACATGAAAGGCACTGAGTCAAATTCATTGCAAAATTAAAGCTGCTGAAGCCCCAAGGCATTCTCATCTCTACAGAGTGCTGGTAAAGTGCCAGAAATGCCAGCATCTGAGAGATTTCTTGCTAAGGGCTCACACTAGTGTTTGGAATAGGCCCTTCAAGCACCTGTTTAGATCAACAAACCTCTGTGGCAAATGTTGCATCTCAAAAGAGTCTTAACAGCACTTAGGCTTCTGCCCAAAGAGAACAAGATTTGGGCTTTACGCATGACTGCAGCCAAGCTCCACGCAAACAGAAGTATTCATGTCCAACGCTTCTTCATCGCGAGCTCTGTAACTAGCATTTGGTTTCTCCATTGCTCTTCTGTGCACCATGATGAATGCACCGGAGCACCACGACTGTGGCAAATGATGCTGTAATGTTACGGCAGTGGAGCTGGGTACTGGTTGTTGGGCATTTGCTTCCAGCAGCAGCCGGCTGCCCAGCATTCCCGAGCCCCCGGGGTCTCGCCGAGGGTCCGTCCTCCCTCCTCTCTGCTTTCATTCCCCAAACCACAGGAGCTGTGGTCAGACCGGAGTGATATGAGCTCTGAACTGTTACTAGGACTTCTCTGGGGAGTGAGTGGTTGTAATTCAGGTGGGAAGCAGCCTGTTGACCCTCTGCACTCTGCGAGAGTTTATAGTCATTGGCTGTGATTACCTGTTTATGGGAACAGCTGTTCAGTGTGTATTAATCTTGCTTTTAAATAGCACTGGGAGAATCCTGGTATAAAGTGAGGATGAGGATGTTTTAAAGACACTTGTGGTGGACCATTTGAGGTCAGCGATGGTCAGGCACCAAAGCAGCTGATTTTATTGATCTTGAGATCAAAAAGGAAAGGGCTTTGTATCTTGGAGTTATGAACAAATCCTCCCGAATTTGTGAACTTGAGCCCTGTGGTTCAAATTGCTGATTTTAGGCAGCAATGAAAACTATTCCAAAAATGTCTGTTCGAGTGGTGGCTGAATACATGTGAGTGCTTGGGCTCCATGTGTTTGCAGGCCTTGTGTTGTCTTCTACCTCTGTGATAAGAATACAGACACTGCCTCTTTCCTCTCTCTTCTTTCCCCCAAGCACCTGCTGAATGCAAGGAGTTCTCCTCCCAGGTAATGACATCTTTCAGAAAAAAGACAGAGCAGTAAATGTGGGGTGCACTAGCCCGTCGTGCGCTTTATCAAACAGTGGTATCCAGGGAGTAAACAGAATCCAGACTCTTCTTGGAGAACCAGTACCAGCACTGGGTGTTCTATATTGTTCTGGCTAATATTTTCAATCATCTTACAAGCAGAAAAAAGAAAACAGGACCTGTAATTATTTCTATGAGAAAGCATCATTTTGCACTGTTCTGATTTTCTTCTTAAAGGCCCAAGGTTTTGCCCCTTTCCATTTCTGCATTTTTTCTTTCTCCATTTGGCAGAAGCAGGAGCACGCCAGTGTTGTGTTACCCGCCTCGTGCCATGTGAGCCACAGCGCCTACAGGCTGCTTGCACCAACGCTTCGCTGGCATAGCCGTGCCGCGGACACTGTAACGCCAGGTGGGAGAGGAAGGACGTGGAGCCTTCCTGACTGATAGCAGTGCGACTGAAAATATGCTTCTGTTCCTGTAGCTCTCGGGCTGTCTTGGTGTGCCCATCCCCAGTTTGCAGGAGGTCCCGGGCATTACGCGGCCAGAGCTGGGGCTGTCGAGGTGGCCAAGATACAGGCGCGTCAACTTTGTTTATAATTCCCTTTTCAGATGTACCACCTCATTTTCACTCCAATGGAGTGTAATACCAGCAAGTACTCAGGGGTCCAGTAATTCACCTGTTACTATACACCAGCCACTGGCTCCATATGCTAAAGATTATTTTTTTATTTTCATAGAA
>Ga0065711_1037326_pt1 | contig 19946 bp, 12 predicted proteins | sample Hoacrofraction12_FD_59098 | JGI IMG/M metagenome (GOLD analysis project Ga0065711, IMG submission 59098) | Hoatzin crop microbial communities from Cojedes, Venezuela - Epithelial fraction 12 v2 (version 2) | ecosystem: Host-associated > Birds > Digestive system > Esophagus > Crop | place... | reverse complement strand
TCCAGTGGTGCCCAGCGACAGGACAAGGGGCAATGGGCACAAACTGAAGCAGAGGAAGCTCCAGCTGAACCCGAGGAAGAACTTCTTCCCTCTGAGGGTGACGGAGCCCTGGCCCAGGCTGCCCATAGGGGCTGTGGAGTCTCCTTCTCTGGAGATATTGAAGACCCACCTGGACGAGGTCCTCTACAGCCTACTGTAGGTGACCCTGCTTCGGCAAGGGGTTGGACTAGAGGACCCACAGAGGTCCCTTCCAACCCCTACCGTTCTGTGAGTCTGTGTGATTCTGTGATTCACAAAGCAGAGCAGAGGCAAGAGGAAAGGCTGACTTGCGGGGTGGAAAGGGGTGGGGAGAAGGGGAAGCGAGAGGAAAGAGACCTGTGGGCATGGGTTTGTCTGCCTGTCCACTCCTCTTTCATGTGTCCTTGGAAGTCGAAGTGGCCTGTTAATAATATTTAGGAGTTGCCAGAGTGCTCAGTCCCTGGCATAGGAAAGCACAGAGAAATCGCAGGTCCCGCTTGTGGAGTCTCGTCTTTGAGCAGAGGTGCTGGATATAGAAATGAGCCACAAGAACATGATTTCTGAGTTGAAACCAGCTGGGATAATGAATGTGTGAGAGCATTTCTAATTAAACGGGATTCATGGCGTGGTTTTGAGAGGGGATTTGAAAGGGGAGGCTGAATGCTTTAGTTTGTGGAGAGGGGGAGGGACCTGGTGTCCTTGAAGATTGACGTGTTTTTGCCTGCTCTTGTGACTGTGCCCAAGGATGGCAGGGCTCAGAAGTTCAAATATTGTCAACTGTTAGTGGTGTTGAAAGCGCTGCTGAGATGTGAGCTGCGTGCTGCGAGCCTGTCTGCAGTGACTGGTGAAAAATCTGCTTTCAGGAGACGCTGACAGACTGAAGAACCCAACATGCCAAAATGATGAAGTCAAATATACCATTTTATCCCTTGATCCATTTTTCCTCAGGATCAGCTGTAGGATAATAAAGCATCCTGAGAACGGCATCTATGAAAACAGAGCATTAAAACCAGAATGCCTGCATGCAAGGGGCAAAGCTCTCAGTTCTAGGTCTGCTTCCATCATACTGGAATATCCTTTCTGTGGCCCCGGAAAAAATACAGGATTTCTTTTTACCTCCTGCACACAGAGTCTAGCAAGAGTCCAGAAAATACTTTCTTTTCAGAGGTGTTATGGCAGTCGCAGGCTCTAGATGGTACTATGTAATTGCTCTATTGTGTCCTGCCTTTTGTAAGGGTTTCTCACCTTTTTTTGGCTGCTACAAAATGTAGGGAAAGCAGAGCAGCAAAATGAAGTCAGCAAGAACCCTACAAAATAAAAAAAAAAAAAAAGGTCATAGATTTTTGTTTCAGACTCCATATTTAGATTAGCTTTCATTCTTTTATAATGGGCTAGATGCTCTAACAATGCTTAATGCATTAAGTCCTAGTATTAATGAGTTATTCTGTATTGAGCCAGTGTTTTCATTACATTTACTGGCAAGAAAAGAAAAGTGGAAAGATTAATGCCGGATTCCCCAAGAGAAACACGGTTTATTTCTTGTGGTTCTGAGTTTTCTTGCTCATTGAGGTGTGTGTGCACGAACAGCTGTGCACAGATGTGCCTTCAGTGGGGACATTCTGCACGCTGAAGAGAACAGCTCTCTGTCAAAGTCAGGTGAAACGCTCCTCTACCCAGATGTAGGAACATCAATTATAAAAACCCCAAAAATTAGAAAATAAAAAAAGGAAAAGGAAAAAAGAGACCATTTCTAACAGCAGAAACTGTTGTCTGCACACAATTTCTCGTGACCTTTTGCTCCAGAAGTGAGCAGTAAATGGGAGCCCACCACCCCTCCTGACGCCATGAGGGACGCACACTTTCAGCAAGAGAGGACTGGGAGTCCTGAGCCTTTTGTGTATTCCATTTTTAAGAACTGCCTTACTGAGTTCAGAGACACAGTAGGATAAACAGCTATTTTTTACAGAGCTGCAATAAAATATCTCTCAGTACGTAATAAATGCTGTAGGATGGATTTTTCAGACAGCTAAAGAAAAATAAAATACAAGCCCTAGTGCATTTACTTCCCTAGACATTCTAATTCAAAATTAAGCTTTTCTGTGAAACTCTTCTCAACATAATTGCACTCGAACTCCATAAAACTGCAGTTGAGACAATAAGCGAATCACAATTGATATATTTTATTTTCCAAACACTATCTTACTGAATTTCTAGCGCTTACTACTCTTAGATAAGATCCCTTTAAATCTTCATCTACTGTTATTAATGTACCTGAAATTCCTGACAGTCAGACAAAGGCACAAACTCTACTTTGACCCCAGAAAAATGAAGATGCCCAAATCAAAGAATAAAATTTGAGGATTAGTTAAAGTTTTGTCCATAGAAATTCCTACCAGGAATAAGGTCTGTATGTTATAAGGTGAGTCCATGAATGATCAGGAAAGGGGAATGCTTATTTGAGATGAGGAAGAATCTGTGGTGATGTAGACATTAAAGTTGTCTTTAGTTGTGACTTTTTCTGTTGGACAGGAGACAGTATTTTCTGTCTGTCAATGGTTTCTGGAAGTGTGGGATATACTTTTCCAGCAATGGGAAAAAATGGTTTATATACAACTAAAATCAAGCCTCTTCTACCTTCATCGCATGAGCTTCAACTCCATACCTTCAACTGCATACCAACAGCGTGTGCCACTGCTGTTCTATATTGATTTTTACACTTCTCAGTCTCTTCAGTGCAATATTTGGGAGCCTTCCAATACCCTTTTAGACAATGTAAGTAACAGCTGCCCTTGTTTCTCCAGGGAATAGATCCGTGTTCGGTGCAATGCTTGGGCTTCTGATGTATGCAGACTGCAGGCGTAGCAGGCAAGCTGGAGGATCTCTTCTTTATCCCTGGTATTCTGCTTTGCCTCTCTCCTCCCTTGACTTTTGTTGAAGCAATGGAGAAAAATATATCCCTGTATCTTGGCGCAGGTGCTAGGTTTTTTTTTTCCGTACTTAAGCGCTCCCAAGGCACTTTCTGATGTTTTTCCTTGGGTTTAATCTGTGTCATTCTGAAAAACCTATGAGAAGAAGCTGTATACAAAGTATTTTCCTTTTTTAAAATTTTATTTAAAAATAGTTTGAATTTTGTTCTTTGATGAAAAACTTGAAAAATACCAATTTCTCACAAGGGAATATATGAAAAAGGGATCATGCAAAAGCTAGCCAGAAACTCAGAGGAAAATGAAAACGTGGTGGCTTCTTGGGTGACTTGGTGGGCACCAGCTCCACAGTTGTTCTGTGTTGAAGAAGGAAGCGACTGAAGGAGCCAGATTTGTCACGTACTGGGGTGTGTTTGAGGCCTCCTAAATTCTCCCTTGTTTTTTTCTGCAAACAGCTATAACACATCGAACTGATACAAGCCAGTAAAAACCTGACCAGCTCTTCTCCAGTTGTCAGCGAGGACTTCACCGGGCGGCTGTTTCTTGTTCTACCTGCAGCAAATGTGAAAGCTGTTGATCAAAACTGCAGATGATGATCAGTGTTTGGTGGTTGCCAAACGTCAGTACATGAATTTATTGGATTCCAGATGCCTGACTTTGAAGGGAGGGGTAAAGAAACAAGGGATTAAGTGAGCTGAAGGAATTAAAATGACAATTATTCCAGGGTAAAATATAAATATTTGCAAGAGGTCTTAAAATCAAGAGAAAAAAGATTCCCAGTCATTTTATAGTGCAGAATATCAGTTTCTTCACATTCTTTGAGATTGGAAATGTCATTGAATGAAACTTTGCTGATACGGGATGCTTCAGAGAGAGGTGGCTGAAACTCTACCACACCATTTCGAAAAAAGACAAATCCTGAATATTAATGAAAACCCCGAAGCACAGTCTTATGCCTTATTCAAAACTCCAATTAAGAATTAACTCTTAGAAGCAGGAATGGTCTTATTTGCTGTACAAATGTTTCATTTCCACAGGATCACAGAAAATAAGGCTGGAGGAGTTGAGAGGTGCTACAAGTCATCCTTTCCATTCCCCGGGAGGATCTGCTAAGTCCTGTGCTGTTTCTCACAGATATCTGGAAGTTCCTAGAAACAAGGTAAGCAACGATGCACACTCCACAGCCTCTAAGGTCAAACTTTATTTTGGTGCTTTACTAGCTCAACAGTCCTAGATGATGGCAATATAATAATAAAATGGGAATATCTGACACTTGGAGACAAACATGGAATAAAGAGCAGGGCTGGAGGCATGCTGTAGTGGGTATGATTTCATTCATCGTTTGTTTTCCACACGCACAACAAGTTGCTGCTCCTTTCACCAACAGTCTTGCGTCCCCCAGGTGGCATCGAGGACCAGCATAGCAGATAAGGGAGCAAAACTGTAATGATTGCTCCTGAGCAAAAGTGGTTGGAGCCATTGAAAGCGCTGGTGTTGATGTTGTCCGTGCGCATTGCTTGGTGCTGATGCCCTAGCACAGCAATGGTGGAAGGGAACATGTGTTGCACCCTGGAGATACGTTGCAGTCTGGAGCATTCTCTTCAGTGGCTAATAAGGTACGTGTCTTTGGGATATGATGGTCTCTACGGTCATCCTCCCTCAGAACCATCATCTAAAGGGTTTGGCATATTTTTCATGGAGATTCCTGCGTTCGAATGGGTTGGCAGATGCTGGGCAGGTTGTCAGAGCCAGGTGAGGGGAGAGGTGCCAACAAATGTTTGCAGCCTGAAGGGAGAGGGGAAAAAGGGGAGAGGGCCCAGCAGCAGGGAGAGAAGCATTGGGCAGGGTCTGAGCGCACGAGAAGCCATAGGTTAGGTCTAACCTGTCACTGAAATATTCAAAATAAAATGTTCAGAAATCTTGGCAGGCAAAGCACCTGTTTGTCACTCCATATAGTTTGCCCAGCTAAAAAAGTCCTTGAAGTTCCCCACCAAGTCCCTAGCTATCTTTTCTCAGGAACCTTCTCCCATTTTATTGTTATCTTAGAAGAAATAACTTAGGTTCTGCATAGACCTTGAATACCAGACTCGTTATTGCAAGTTCTCCTTTTCCCTCTGTATCACATGGATGGCTTATTAGGTTGCTGAATGTGGGGCACTATTAGAAATTGATGAATCCTAAGGTCAGACTGTTTTCATTCAGACATCTACATTTGGATATGATTCCTTAAAATGAGTTACTCCGTGCTTTGAAAATGTTGGTGCTTTGAAAATGTTGTGAGCAGGCTTGATAAACCAGTAAGACGTTATTATTTCTAGCATGTCCTCTGAGCAAAAGCACCCTGCTCTCTATCTACGTCCTAAGGATAGAAGCGCAGGCAGCTCATAAAGATATAACTGTTTGTATAATGCTTACCAAGAAAATAAAGGCTATTCATTTTGGGTGCTACTATGGGAAATTAAATTCTTTTCCTCAAGAAAGGAAAGAAAGTGAAATAATTTTGTTCCTGTAACAATGGGAAAGAAGATTCAAACCTGGTGACTGTTTTGCAGGTCTGGGGGAAAAAAAAATCAGCAGCCTAATAAATTGTGTGTTTTATTATTTGGTATTCCTCACATAAAAAGAACACAAATGAAAAGGCCTGACCTTTTCATGAGCAGCAGCAGAGCTCTGACAATAGTCAATACTTACAGCTAATAGTTGTGCAATTTAAGATCTGCTGTATAACGATACATTTGTAAACAATTTTTTTTCTCTTTTCCTAGAGCAAAGTGAGTAGCAAACTACTGGCAGTAGGTACAAAAATAAAGTATTGCTTTCCTGATGGTTTTTATCCTAGGTCCTATAATTAGAGTTATGTGGAACTATCCAGGGAAGATGGCGATAAGGGAGCCAAGAAAATTACAGGCAGCAGAGGGGAGCTCAGTCATTGCCCTCCTGGTGGCCTGGGCACTGTGTTGAGCAACCCATGTGCTGCTCTTCACTGATGCTCTTCTGACACAAAAACATAATATGGAACCTTCAGAAAATGTTGGGGTGGTGGGAGACTATGGGGGACATTTTAAAAGCAAAAAAAATTATGGAAACTGTAATGAAACATGATGTGTTGATGCAACTAGGCATCTAGCAATGTCCAGATGGACTGCCAAGCCTGGAGAAATTCAAAACAGTGTTTCAAAAGAGAAATCTCCTCCTTCCCCCTGCTTAACCCACTTTTCAACGTTTGTTGTTTTTTTTTTTTAAATGATCACAGTGCAAACAAATTTTTATTTTATTTTATTTATTTTATTTTTTAATTATGTGCTTTCCAGTTTCCCTATAGGTAGATGTTGGCAGAAGCTGCTTCAGTACCTGCACATCTGGTGCCTCATAAAGGGACGTGCCAAAACCATCAGAAATGTTTAAAACAGTGCTTAGACCAAACACCCGCTATCAATTCAGGTGCAGAGAGAGAAAGAACCCAATTAGAAGCAACCATGGGACCAAACTCGAGCAGATGTTCGATTACCCTTGCTGCCTACCTTGCGACAGCCCGGCAGTGCAGTTGGTGGTGTACACACGCATCGTTTCAGACTGGGTTTGGATTTCCACATGTAGTGCCACCTGCGCCACGCTCAGTGGTCCTACCACTGCCCTGCAGCCATCCTCTTTGGGACGTCTTGTTGTGCAGGGTGTATTTCTGTGCCATTTGCATATGCCTACAGCAGCATGCTTCACAAATCAAGTGCAGAATACGTTGGTAGGGCTGGGCGAAAGGTAATATGTTCCTAGCAGCATCCTTCAGCTGAGAAGAAATCCTTTTTTTTTTTTTCCTAGCCGCAGAAATGCTTGCATTTTGCCAATTTAAGTTGTTCGTAAACAGCATGGAAGCGTGGCTTTGGCTGCTGACACTTGCAAAGCACAGGGCTAGGTAAGGCTCTCTTTAGGATACCTGAAAGGTATGATGGTCACTCTGCTAAAAGTGAGGAGAGGAGCTGCAGCACAAGGAGACCACGTACCTCCCGCCTTCAGTTGGACTCTAGGTCATTCCAAGGAATGATTTCAGTACTTGGTCATTAACTTAATCTAGTGACAAATTAAAAAGCGTGTTCTATCCTGCCAGGATAGAAAAATGACTTTTTTATCCCCGCACAGCTGCAACTGAGAGAAACAGAAATTAATATTGCTCCTAAATGTGGATCTAGGCTGGAGAGATGCCAGGCTCACAGGGTAAGGGTAAAAGCTTGCTTGCTTTTGACAGGAGATAGGCTTTAAATTTACTTCCTAAGCTGATGGATTATGAAATGGAGGTCTGCACAGCTAGCAGACAGCAATTAATTTTTATTGCTAAAAAATTGTGTGTGTGACGTTGGAAAAACAACCAAAATAAACAAGAGTGCCCTGTTGGTGGAGTGGGACGTTTGGCAATGAACTAGTTACAGCTTCTTCCTCCTCAAAAGGCTAAAGAAAAGATGACCCTTCCTTCCTGAGGGAAAGCTGTAGATGGACAAATAAGTGAAACAAATGAGGGTCCACCACCTCTGTTTTAGGAGATGTAATATTTTTAAGTAATTCTGAAAGAAAATGCTTCATTTTTGTCATATTTTAATATTCCTGAGCCTAGGGTGACAAGACACATCAATCTCAGCACTAACCGTCATAACCTTGGGAAAGTTTCCTTTTAGTTGGGAGAGCTGAGGAGAGCTGTAAAAGCACCTTGAGGGGGCGAGAAGTCTCTCAGAGGCTGGGAATGATGGCAGCTTTCTCCTTTTCACGAAACAGGCAGCTTTCACCGACAGTGGCTGCCAGTCAGATTCCATCCCTGTGGGTTGCCCTTTTCATTGCCCACCACCGCCTGAGACCCTAGGAGAACTGGCGCGTGAAAAGAACCGATGCAACTTCACAAAAGGGTGGGGAAGCTGCTTTGGGTTCAATATGAAGGGTATCAAATCTCCCCTTGACCTTGGCGTTGTCCTAGCCGTGTGGCTTCTCACAGGTTCAGTCGTGTATCTCTGCATCTGCCTCTCTGCTCCGAGTGTTTAGATCCCCCAGAATTCATGTGTGAGTTCCAAGAGGCCACCCCAAGCGGCACAGCTTCCAAGGTATGGCCATCATTTGGTCTCACATCTCATTGATTTTCACTGTGTTCACTTTTGTTCAGAAGAGGGTGGTGTGTTGTGTGCTTTCACATCAGCTTTTACTTTCTTCTGTCTTGATTTTAGGTGGGCAGCAACTAGAAAAACATATTCATAAGAGTAAACTGTACATACCTTTCGCTATTGAAACGTGTTAAAATAAGATGGCTGCAAGTCCTGCTACTTCTGAACGAGAGCAGAAAGGAAAACCTGTCTGCACTTTTGTCACTAATTAAGGGGTGTGGTTTCAGTGCTCTTGGTTGTACCTGAGCACTCTGACAGAGTGTTTGTTGGTGACAGTGGTGACAAAGCTGAAGATGCTGCAGCAGCAGACAGGGAAAAGAAAAATAAGAAACAGGAGATTCTGTCTGACAATGCCACGTTGGGGCCTGCCCAGAAAACACCCCAAACAGACAAAAAGCAAATGCTACATAATTAATCACAAGGAGAGAGGAAAATCTTCCGTGCACTTTAAAAGATAAAAGAACTATATTCGGAAACTGCCACCTGGGGAAATGTAATTTCAAAAATGTTTTTTTAAAAAAAAGCACACAAGGAGTCCTCTAACCTGGATATTCTTTTTCAGTCTCGTTGAAGCTGCACATTTTGTACTTGTCTTTGTGTGTGGAGCAGTGGGTGGAAGAGGAGCGAAACATTTCTGAGTGGAGAAAAAATAGACTTCTTCAGAAAGAAAAGTTTCTTCACATGCAGAAACAAACATCAGTGAGAAAAGTTGCAACCCTGGTATTTCCAGCTTAATCAGTGGCCAAGATGCCCTGACAAGGGAAGGCGGGGAAGGGAAGGGGTTGCTAGTCAGAGTTCTGGTACAGTTTTGCTACCATTCGTGAGTGGCTTCTTTAATTTGACGAGATTTTCCCAGAAAAAATACCAAAATTTAACACTTTTCACTCAGTGCTTTGCATATGAACTTGAAATGTGCCGAGTAACGACAGCTGAAGGTGGTGGGAGTTGTACAAGCTCAGCATCTTTCGGGATCTGGCTCTGTGTACTCATTCACTGTGCAAACAGCTAATCGAGTTTCAGCAGTGACAGAAAGAAAAGTTTATTCTCCTTCCTCCAAAAGCAGTTAATTTCCTAGGATCTATTGAGTCAAATGCTGTATTTATGATGTTCAGTTCCTCACTTAATCAAAACCAAACACTTAATTTTACACTTCATACCTCCAAAAAGGAGGGTGAATAATTTATAGTGAATAATTCTATGAATTTGGCCTTTTTCTGTTCATGAATTATCCACAAGAGATCATGACTTCTCCAAGGTACTTCCACTCAGGATGATTCACTGAATAATTCTTGGTCTGCAGCAGTTTGTTGTGAGCTTTGGTATTTAAAGTTCCAGATGTTCTGACTGGCCTCAGCGACATATATTATAATTGCCAACTCATGTGTAGATGTCCTAAAATGATGCTTCCAGGCTGACTCACTGCAAACTACTTCAGCACTTTTTCTAACTTGATTTTTTTTTTGTTTGCTGTTTTTTAAATAACTACTGTCAGCAAGCTTATTTTTAGAGTCATTGAATGCAAAAGAACCATAACTTAGACGAAATTATCTGTTAGTGGTCTTGATGGCAAGCATAATAAGGCTGGGCAGTAGCTAGCACTTTGAAAGCTTGCGTGCCTCTCGGTAGGACAGCACATCATAGCAAAGCGCTTTGGCAATGTTTGAAGCCGAGACAGAGCAGACCTTTCAGCCTCTCTAACACAGCACTTGTGACCATCTAGATCAGTATCTAGAAGGTCAATGAGCGTCCCTCATCAAAGCTCTTTGTCAAATGAGTTTGCAGCATGATGGGTTGTGGTTAGCATAGCAGTGTAGGTAATGGACACTCTTCCTCCCGCAGGCATCTGCAGACTCATGATTGCCTGTGTTTACTCTGTTGGCTCCTTTACGCACCAGTTATGACATCCTAACCCAAATGCCAATATCTAAAGTGAGGCCATCTCTGAGGGACCAATAAGGGCTTTGGCAGATGTCAAGCTTTCAAGGTAAATGGATAGCTGCTAGTCCGCATGTTTTGGCTTTTTATAGCAGGAAGAATGAATACCCAGTATGTTCTGGAACATATTAACGTGTTTGTACTTCTACTGGCAATTTTTAAGTCTTATCCTGTAACAGACCATCGATATAAAATGGGTTGCTTAGTTACATAGATTTATTCTTTGTTCCTCAGTCTCTTTTGTGATATCAGAATGTTTCTTAGCAGGACTGCCAGAGCAGCACAGCTGATGATGTTTAGAGTAGTTAATATAAGAGACGAGTCTTCATTTGTTGATAAGCTCCATAGAAACAGATAATCACCCATGTCGTTGTTGAAGTCATAACTGCACATTATTTATATGCCTTATGGAAAAGAGGTTTGCTGATTATACACAGACAAACTTTGTCAGACATTTTCTTTTTAGAGGCTCAGCACCTACCTGAACTGTGTATGTAAGCAAATAGCATCTAAACTAGAAAATTATGCAGATACCTCAGTGTCTCAGGACTTGGCAACCAAAGATTTTGGCAGAACCTATGAGACCCATTTGGATTTAGATATATTGTGTACTATGCCTTCATTTATTAGTTAGCCTTTTGACAGGTTGTATGTTTGAGCACTATACAAAAATTCTGTTATGCACTCCATATTAATCCTAAACTGTATTCCAGATCATGATCTTGACAGGTTTTCTGTCCTCTCTTTTTATAAATATGTAAAGTACTGTCAGGAAAACCTGTGAGTACAGATTTATACAGAACAGTTGAGCGTGTGTGTAGGGACTAGATAACATCCTGCAGCCCATTACATTATGATTCAGTGAACTTCATCCAATTTAAGTAGAAAGTTGAAAACTAGGAATCAGATACTTAGTTGGTACAAATCAACATTTTTCCTGGTCTCCAATTCCTCTCCATTCTGGAAAAAAGAGGAAAGGTTTTTTGCTTATATGACAGAGAAAACATCACAGCTCCCATAGTTTTGTCATTGCAAAGATCAGCTGTTGGACCAAATGCCTCCTCCTAAACTCCAAATGTACTGAGACTGTTTTAGTGCGATAGTCCATGTTTCGATCACAGGATTTCCTGGGATGGGAGCGATTTGAAAACGCTGAGATGTGTGCATGTTTGTGCGTTTCAGTCCGTGCATGTGAATGAGGAGGTTGGAGGGAATTAATTTGTTGTGTCCACAGGACAAAAGAGACAGATTTGAGTTTGAAGACCAAGGAGGTTTTAATCAGTATTAGAGAACAACCAATGTGTGACAAAGTTAATATAAGATGGGAAGATACATTATTCTTAAAACATTGTCTTCAATAGACAGCTAATGGGAAGTAAGACAGACAGACTTTCAGTCAACTCCCCATCACTGCCAACACACGCCCTCGTATGTGTAGATGTGTGCACACACGTCGAAGGAAAGCCTGAAGACTGAGACCATGACTGCAACTAGTAGGCTTTGGGTTGCACACAGGGAAATAATGAAACTTGGCTATTTTACATCAAAAATCAGAGTTTTTCCAAAGCACTTGAATGGAATAGACCAGTCTGCCAAAACATCTAAGAGAACTGCCTCTGCAGAGCTATTATTTCTCCTTTTTATTATCTACAGACATTCTCCACTGCGCATAAAATAGCCTGACTCAGGAGCATCAGATCAGAGAGCACCTTTTTTGCACCCAGCTGCTGAAGCTGTTGTAGTACTCTGGAGGCAGACATTTAACCAAACTCAGAGGGCAGTGATCGCGGTAGAGATCTGGGACTTCCCTCTTTCCTCATTCAAAGAATTGAAGTTGCTACTGTTAAAGTGGCATCGAACTAATTCTTTGCTACAGAAAGAACACTAAGTAAGATAAAAATGTCATTTCTCCTTTTATGGAAGGGTCTGATCCAACTCACTTCAGTAAATTCGTTAAGTGGCTCTGACTTCTACAAACATGAAGGGTCTGAGCGTGCCTGAGTCATTTCATGGAAGTGTGTAATAAGGCCTGGCAGCGGTAGTTTTTTATTGTTTATAAGCTCTAATAAAATCTGGAAAGCAAATGTCAGAAGCATAAACAAAACCATATGCAAATGTACTGGTGATAATATTGGGACTTTAAGAATAGCACTTTAAATATTCAAGTAGCTAGATACTAACTAGTCCTCATAACATATCTGTGCGTTGTGTGGGCAAACGTTACATCTGTTGGGCATGGGGAAGCCGGAGGAGAAACCAGAGGTGATCGGAGCAGAGGGTGGGACATGACCTTTGTCTGTTACTAACCCTTCGCCTGTCCTGGGTCACGCTGCCGACAGCTGCGGAGTGCGTACGTCCGCTGTGTTCCGGCATTCGGGCTGTACGGAGGAAAGTCACCTCGACAAAAGGCAGGTTGTCCAACCTGCTATAAAAGCCCAGGTTGTGGTGGGTGAGTTGTACGGTGATATTCCAGGGTGTAATTGCTCAAATTGTGGTTTTGCTGGTCTCACAAGTAACCAGAAGCTGCTCTAGTGTGGACTTCGGGCTGTTACTACAACTTTTAGTATCCTGGTACGCATGGAAAGGATTATGAAGCAAAAGTGCTTACTAAATATTTTCTGTGCTTCATACTTGATAAAGTCACTTTGGATTGAATTGATTGATGCAATTAAGGTGTACTTGGGCTCTATACTGAATGAGAAATCCAGAAAATTTGTTGAAAAAGCGGAGGAAAGAGGGAGAGCCCACTTAAAAATGGGTTTGTTGCATTTCCCCCAGCTGGGCCAGCCGCAGTCAGAGGCTGTGGGATCCGCACGCCGCGGACGCGCTCAATGCGCAGAAGGGACCACGGTCTTGACGGGCCCTGAAACCTGCTGGCTGTGGCATGGCCCCGCTCTCCTGCTCAATGTGACCGTGTCCTTCGCTTGGGTAGAGTCTGTGCCAGCTTCTGTGAAAGGTCAGGAGTCAGGTGCTTTTGGTCTGTGTTGGAAGGTTAGACAGCTCCTTTATTAAAACGAAGAAGGAAACGAGGGTTACTTTCCATCCTCAAAGTCTTGCTGCAGAGTTGGAAATTCTGTGGTGTGCTGGATTCCAGCCGCAAATGTTGGACAGGCCTTTGGAGGAGGATAGGTGCTCGGTGAGCTCAGGCAAGAATTACAGAGGCTTGTGGGCTTGTTTTCTGACTGAATGCTGGCACTTAGCAAGCACAGATCATTCCCACATCATAGCCACCATTTCTGAATTCTCACTAAAAAAACCCGTTGTTACCATTTTTGTCCATGGAATACCTTGGAAGAGCAGTGACAGACTTGTGTTGTAGAGCGGTATGTATTTCTAAGCTTTCCAAGTAGGAAAGCTGTGGTTGGAGCCTTGCATCTCAAGAGCCAGTCCTGCTGAAAACCTCGCCCAGGGAGGAATCTTTGTCTGTTAAGAAACTGGGAGAGAAATGAAGGCTCACATGTACTCTTATTATTTTTGGCCTGGTTAGAAGGAATCAAATTGCTAAGCAGCTTACCACTTAGAGATGCTAAGGACATTCAGTATCTCTAATATGCACACGAAGCCCTGAGTTGGAGAAGCTTTCAAACACGTGAATTTTTTTTTTTTTTGGTAGTATTGTAGTGATTTCTGATAAACGTCTCGCAGACAAGTACATTAAAGAAGGATTTAGATGAAAACACTGTGGGTTTTGATCAACACAGGTGATAATTAGGGAATGGCCTTTACACAAACCGACACGAGTATGTGGCAGGAGACTGAAGAGCAGAGGAAATTAGAGGAATGCTTCAGAAATATAAAGTGTTGTGTGGTGCCTCCAGAGTCGAGACAAGGCTTCTGGACTCCTAGTAAAGTGGAATTTAACCAGTGCAGGGATTCAAAGTGAGGAAGAAGTGATAACATTTTCCAAGAGGAGAAAACATGCAGTGAGGCATGGAAAAAGGAAGCTGTAATGATCAAGATGAGAGAATTACAAATGAACAAGTATTTCAGTGGAAAGCAGACAACAGGATGTAGTATTTTCTGGCTTGCAAGGGAGAGTAACATAATTTGACCGAATAAACTTCTTTGGAACAATGACGTGCCCTCAGATTGCAGGTTTGTTCTGCATGGAGTCCATGCTCGAGAGAACTCAGATGCATTTCCACCTCTGCAGTATTTACCATAAATGTTTTTTATCATGTCAACTCAGAGATTCTCCCAGAATGTTCGAGCAAAAAATTTTTTATTTATTCCCTATTTTTCTTCCCCAAAGAAGAATGTATCTTGTTGTTCAATTTGTGCTAGGAGATGAGAAATGTTTTCCCATCTCTTCAGATACCTCTGGTTCCTAGTTGTTGGGTTTTAAAAACATACCGCAGAACAGTTGGTGAGTAGTGGGGGTAATGACGTCGCATGGGACTAGCTGGTATTTATTTCCTAGTTGTATGATTTTGGAGCGGGCACTTAGAGTACTGGCAGAAAGAACTCATCTTGTCAGTGGACACTGACTTTTTTTTTGCTTCGTCTGTTGTAATGTTTCATCAAAATGGCAATTGGCAAAAATCTGCTGCACTATTTGTAGGAGATAAAAAAAGATGTCAAAGCTTGTTAAGGTCATTGAGCAAAACTGTGTGGATCTTAGGATTATATAGCTGTAAGTATAATGGAATTATTAATATAAAAATCTATATATGAATAAAGCATCTGGTGAATGAATAAGAGTAATTTCTCTCACATGGATAATTTAAATACCAGCTGTCTCCATCCTAAACCATATTTTCTCATAAAAGCTTTTAGAGAGTCTGTCTGACGGTTGTGAAATTCCAGGATTTATGGACAGAGTACGGTCTGTCTATACAAGGATCTGAATCTTGGCTCATAATTGAAAGCAACCTCCAACATGTGGTTCAAAACAAGCGTCAAAGATTCCCAGGAGAAAGCAAACAATTAAGCTTTACAGGGTGACTCCTCTTAAATGTCTTGTCAAAACTGTAAAAGCTGCATTTTATTGTGGGGGATAAACGTGGAAGGGGTAAAAGAGAATTATCTGCTGGACAGGTGGAAGAATCTGCCAGTCTCTGAGATCATATCCTTAAAATAAATCAATATACTTGATATATTGCACGTTCTTTCACGATGGCTTACCTGTACTCTTTGTCTGTACCCGTGTTCCTTCTGATATTAGTGACAATCTAGACGACCGACCACGAGCTACTTTGGAACAGTGCTCCAACCTTCCTTAGCTCCTTTTTCACACACTTCAGTGGTGCTTTCTTCTTCATTCTAACACACAAGTTTTCACTTTCCATGTCGTCTGTTTTTCCCAATTTGGCTGTTTTCAGAAAATGTATTGAAAAGAGAGCGAAAATCTTCAGGTCAAACCAGGGCTCTTTGTGGATGCGGCCCTTCTGAGGTCCTTGTTGGATGATGTAAGCTGGCACTCTCCGAGAGCTGCTTCATTCAGCTCCTGGGGCACGGCTTTCTTGCAGTGCTTCCTGAATGCAAGAAAACACAGCTGGTCAGAAAACAAAATTCTCTTTGTCTGGGAAGTCACATAAACATTTAGAGAATTTGTTTGGAAATATATTGGGATTTACAGTCCTACAGAACTGCCCTCCTTAGTTTTTCCAGGTGAGTGTACTTCTGACGTGGTATATAAATGAACAATATTACTCAGTGTTTACCATCATAGTAACAGCGATGATGACTGTGTTGCATCAGTAAAAGCCACTGTCTCAATTTGAAATTATCTATTATCATCACCAGCTAGGTGCCAGCACCTTCTCCTTGTGTTTCCTCCATTGCTTGATCTTTTCAGCTAAGATCTCATGGATGAGTTCATCATTTTTTGAACAAAGTCAAGTTCACGGTAGCCATTTGAACCTAGAAATAAGTCCATGCATGTGGTTTATCAAAACTGACACACTGCAAAACCAGGTGTGTTTCCAGGAACTGAAAAGAAAAAGTCTCAGAGATTTCCTGATGAAATACCCTGTTTCAGGATGAACATTTTTTTTTCTCTTTATCCTGCCTATTTTTGTTTTGTCTTTTAAAGACATAGCTAATACCAAAATATTCAATGAAATGACTAACTGATATGTGGTATTTTCCAGATTTTTTCTTTGCAGTACATGTAGAAATTTTCTGTTCTCATTCAGAAGAAAGCCAAATCTTGCAACCACAAGAGCCTACTTTCAAATCATGACTATTATATAACAGAAGAAAAATGTGGTGAGATGTGACTAGAGACACAACCCTTGTGTATTGGGATTTACAATCATGATCTGAAGATAACAGACAAAATTTGCGGTTTCAATTCAGACTGTTTGCAGCACCATGCAGATTCATGGTTGATTTCTCTTATTTCTCTTCTAATTCAGAATGGGGAACAGGAATAAAATAAGCCCAGAGGGACTGCAAAAATATTATTAAGGTTTTAGGAAAATAAAGTCCTGATTGATTCTCTTCACCACTTTGAACACAGAACTTCTGACACATGCCTTTGTATTGGCACATCGTGTGTTGCAGCAGGGTTGAGTTTCTCCCTGACATGCTGACTTGATATTTTAGCTCATGTAACTCAGCAGTACTTGTTGCTCCAAGTGTCAGTATTCAATGACAGGAAAAAAGATAAACTAATTTTCTTAAAATGTAGTGTTTTAATTGAATGCACCAAAAGATTACGAACCATAATTCCAAAGAATTTTTTCTAAGTGCTTTCTGCAAAATATAGTGTAATGACATTTGCATTTTACAAGGAAAGTGCATTAGCCACTTTTATATGGGAAAGAGAGGTTAATTCAATTCTGGACTGTAATGGAGGTTAAATGTAAAGCTTTAATGTTCTGGAGTTTATCCCAAAATAATAATTCTGCTAATGAAATAACTCATTTGTAATTCAACCAGACAAAATGGAAGCATTTTTGAAGCTGTGTCTACAAGAATTGATTGCTTAGCACTTATGAGGCAGCTTAAATCTCAGCACTCTTTGGACAATGAAGCATGTTTAAAACTGTGAGAGCGTTTAGATAAATTCCTAAACACCATATATTTAAAAGCATGTCCTCAAATTACTTTATAGTGCTGAATTATCATTTTTTTGATGGACCACTTACAGATCTAATATGTTTCCTAAAAGTACATGGTATGATGACTAGCTAATGCTGGACAATCTTTCCTGAAGTAATTCTGATTGAATGGGTTATTACAAAAAATATGCATCGCAGATTTAGCTTTTTTTTCTGTCCACAAATCGTTTGTGAAAAATTTCTATGCGCAGGAGCATGTACATTATTCATAAATGCTTATTGGATAGTTTGGATTAAAAAATAGTCAGACTATAGATTGTCTGTGATCAACTGAGCTATACGAAATCTTGATTGTTTTGTGTGACGTCGTTTTTGATGGCATGTCTAAATTGTGGAAGGCAAGTAGTTGGTAGCAAATATTGTTGTTCATGCATGGAAGCCCTGGTTTTCGTGATGTTATGGTTATCTGGTTGAAAATCTGTCCTTCGTCTAAAATGTTTGTGAACAAAATGTTGTCCACATAGTTGCGAACAACTGCTAGTTCAAGGAGAAAGTATAAATGTACCTGAATTTGACAGTGTTTTGACATAAAAAAGAATACTTAAAAAACAAAAAAATGCCTATCTGCCACATCTCCTCCCAAAGCAGAATCCAAATCCCCAAATCTGGCATGAAGTCTTTTTCTGCCTCCCTCTACGCATCTCCACATGTCAAAAGAAACCCCAAACCGTAAACAAACGAACAAACCCAAAACAAAGCGAGGACAATTCAGGTTACAAATGAGAAGTACAGTGATGTCTCTAGAAAAAAAATGACTTTTGGACAAATCTCAAGACAGTGGTGGTTTCATCAATGAAAAATTCTCAGCATCTTTCTAAGTGACAGGTGCACCTCAGGGGAAATAATTTATTGCACAGGTAAATCTGGGATCGTAATGCGCGCGTCATCCAGGCCACGGCACTCCCTGCCCACGTTGCTGGTGGTGGCCCAGGGAAGGAGGAGTCACGCTGGGGTTTCGGAAGGGAGCGTATGCCCGTGCTCTGCCCTTCTATCTGTGTCTCATCCTGGGTGAGTGACCGGGGGTCAGGCACCGGTAGCTGACTTCCCGATTTCTGTTCTCTGGTTTGTGAAATATTCAAGAAATATGAGGATTTAAACCAAATGGCCTGAAAATGTTCAACTGCTCTTCTAAATTTTCTGAAGTCTGGGGTTTTTTTTTCCTTCCCGTAGCCTGTCAGATATCTCTGTGACCAAACACTGTATTTCTCTGCTCGCAAGTCCCAGCTTTCCCCCTGCTCTTATTCCTTTCAGTAGTAGTATTAGTGGTGATACGTAGCTGAGATGTATCACTTGGTATAGTAAAATACGGTACTTCTCCCTGTAAGCCTTGCCTCACTTGAATGGTACTCAGAGTCTTAGGTCTTAAGAGCAGAAGAACTTGTTAGCTGACCCAGCCTACGAAGGAGATTTCATGTACCTGATCTGGATCTAACCAGTGCCCAAGCATTTCAGAGCGCTGGATTAATGACCTGTCTAACGCTCAAGTCTAGTCAACAGAGAGCAACAGAGGCTTCTCTCCAGAGGTGGGTCCCCTCTGCCTAGATGTAGGCATCTGAGTTAGGTGGACAACCTCTTTACAAGAGCCTTTCAAAGACAATTTGATTTTATTTTTCCTTTGATAAAAGATGTTTCCATCTTTCTTATATTAAGAAGGTTGCTTTATCAGGCTTGATTTTATACATAAATTTAGGCATGAACTAAAATACTTCTGCTAGATGAACCACTTTGTACTTCGATGAAATGAGCAGGGCTCTGTAATTCTCATCATTCAAAGGTCAATAACCTACTAGAGGTAAAGCAAGGAGGTCTGATCTTAGTAACAACAGGGCTAGAGCAGGTTTCAAGCCCCTTCTTCCTCCTGACAGCAACACAGGATCTCTGCTCGCCCCGCAGAGCACCCGATCAGCTGGCACCTTCCACGGGCAGCAGCAGATGGTAGAAATCTCCCTCCTGCAGGAACAAGGCAGAGCTGGGCATCTGCCACTGGAGGAACAGGGGAATAAGAACGAGGACAGGAAGGCTGCTGCCCAAGCCAGAGAGCCGGCCTTTTGTGAGAAAAGAGCTGCAGGCCAAATAGAGATTTCTTATGGATCTAATTCCCAGGCTGGCTATTAGCTGAACACGCTGATTTAAAAAATAACTGATCTGTCAGAGCAATGTGTTCCACAAAGTCATCTGCTCATGATCCGAAGACAGCAAGAGATGAAGATGGACTTTCCTTTATATTTTTTCCCCAGTGTCTAATCACTCTTGAAACTACAAATTGCTGCATGATTTCATATTTGGCTTCATTTCTAGCTTTGGTTCTTGTTATATCTGTCTTTGTTAGATTAAAGAACCCTTTAGCGCTTCCTATTTTCTCCCTTTGAAAGTATTTAGACACTGCAATCAAGCCACTCTCAGCCTGCCCTCTCAAAAGCTAAACATCTTGAGCTGCTAAAGTAGTTCGCTTTTACACATTTTCTTCCTCTCTCAAAGTCAATTTTTTATGACCTTTTTCTTCACCTTCTTCTGTTTTCTAATGTCCTTCTCAAAATTTGGCTACAAAAGCTGTTGGTAGCATGCCAATACCAGTCCTATTTCTGCTGCTTACATGTCCAGGGATTATAATAGCCCATTATCTTCCAAGCTTGGCCAAGGAGCAGGTATTGAATTGCTTTTTGGCCATAGCCGCAAAAGCCATCTTGAAGTGAAGTCTTTCCCCATGCTGATCCCCACCACTCTATGGGTAGCACCTCTGCTCCTTCCTTTAGTGGGTCCAGAGGAGGGCCACGAAGATGATCCGAGGGCTGGAGCACCTCTCCTATGAGGACAGGCTGAGGGAGCTGGGGCTGTTCAGCCTGGAGAAGAGAAGGCTCCGGGGT
>Ga0065711_1037321_pt1 | contig 19946 bp, 10 predicted proteins | sample Hoacrofraction12_FD_59098 | JGI IMG/M metagenome (GOLD analysis project Ga0065711, IMG submission 59098) | Hoatzin crop microbial communities from Cojedes, Venezuela - Epithelial fraction 12 v2 (version 2) | ecosystem: Host-associated > Birds > Digestive system > Esophagus > Crop | place... | reverse complement strand
CCCTGCAGCCTTCTCTTCTCCAGGCTGAACAAGCCCAACTCTCTCAGCCTGTCCTCATAGGAGAGGTGCTCCAGCCCTCGGATCATTTTTGTAGCCCTCCTTTGGACCTGCTCCAACAGTTCCATGTCCTCTGTTGAGATTGAGCCTAATAAACAAGAATATACTAGAAACGGATGTCAAAAGCACTCACATTTCACACACTCTCTCGTTTCTAGCAGCAAGGGATGTAAAAAGGAATGTGTCTGAAGACCAAGAAACAGCAGTTTCTGTGGTTTGATCTTTTCTATACCGGTACTTCTGCAAAAAGCAGTGGTTGGAGTTAGCATCTAGCATCAGGCCTGACTGATGGAATACCACTTGCAGTGAGGGACCAACGTCAGCAGTGGAAATTTCCACTTGACCGAGTGTTGATTTTGTCAGGAGGAAAGTGGCTGAAGAGGAGAGCTTTCCCCTCTCTCCTGTGATCCTCACTACAATTTAGAAGGTTGGGATAACCCAAACAAAGACCTTCAAAGATTTAAGGAAGTGTTCAGGCCTCTTAGTTTCTGCTAAGACCAGAATGACATTACCCTGCATCTTCTGAATGCAAAACACATACTGTAACTAAGGTAAAACCTTACCAGGCAGCAGGACTTTGAACCTATCAGCTGCCATCTGCACAACAGCAAGGATCCAGTACACCTTCAGCGCACTCCCTGGAATTTGCATGAATTTCATCAGTGGGTCACTAACAGGAGGAATCCACATTCTGTGAAAGGAACTACAGAGTTACACTTAGCTGTGCGCCTAGCTTTCCAGGAGCCTACATTAATTGCCGATTTCCACCTCTCCCTCACTCTCAGCAAGCCATAAAACTCGGTTGAGCAGAAATTACTGGCTTTGCCCCAATCCTGCCTGGATTCTGGTGAAAATTAACCCTGTCCTGGCCGAACCCAGGACATCTCTGGATCTAGCCAAGTCTCACACCACTTTGTTCTTGTGAGCCTTAGGATGCATGAAAGATATGCACTACTCTTCTTTATTACAAGAGTTATTTTCAGTTCTTAAATTCAAGGATTTGCATATGAAGAATGTCAACATACCACACTTTCTTGTCCATGGTGGGTCTCTTCCAAGACCAACACCATCAACAGGTGTCTAATGTTACAATCTGCACTCTATTTAACTGTGTGACATTTTCCAAAACACGTCAAAAGCAAATCTCACAAGTTGACAAGTGAGATACAAAATCATAGCTTAAGTGCTAAAGAAGGAATCTTAGTTCAGCCACACTTACTGAAAATCAAAATTTGTCTTTGTGTGGTTGTTCTGATGATTTCAGTAAAACATACAGTAACATACTCAGCAATTAATTGCAAACAGAAAGGCGTTAAATAAGAGCAGTCGAAAATAAAAAGCTCTTATCCATCATGATTTATGGTGGTGATTTGAGTCTTCCTCAATACACAACTTCCACCGATTTGAGTGAGAGTATAAAAAAGGAGCACAGAAGTTATACCAGTTACACTATGAGGAAAACATATAAGTATATTCTCAAAGATGAAGCAGGCTGAAAACAGCAAGTTCTGTGCGTGTAAGAGGGAGGTAACATGGGTGTTGTGGTTTAAATGTAGCTAACAGAAAGATAGTATTCTTCAAGCTGAACTCCACCAAATGACAGGATAGGAGAGTGGGTCTTATGATTGGCAAGAAGCATTCAGCATTTCTGCAAGAATCTTTTTGAACAAAAAGACAATGACAGATAATAAGAACAGTGAAAGACAACTTTGAATGGGAGGTCAATGTGGGTGAGGGAGCGGGGAAGAGAACTAAAAAAGCTAAGGCAGTTTAGTGAGAAAAAAAGATAAGTATGTGTGTCTGTATATATACGAAAAAAGAAATAAAATGAGCTACGTGAGCTGTTTGAAGCCTGATGAAAAATGGCTGACTGAACTAAAATCTAGCAAGAGAATGTAATTCCATATAGCATTAAAAAATGTGTACAACATTCTTTGTTCTCCATGTTTTTTATATCTATAAATAGTAGTTTGTACTGCAGTAACACCAAATTCAAATGTCTCTCTGCCTAACAGAGATCAGTACTCAATATGGCATGGCATTATGTCGCAGCACGGTTAGAAATGGTGATATTACCATCCTTTTGTAGGTTAGGCTGTGGAGGTAGGGATCAAAAATCCAACATTTACCAGAATGCTCTTTAGTTATAGATTTTGCAATTTTGGGAATGCTAAACATTGGATATACAGACCACCTGAGGTCCACCTGGAAGCCATGAAACTCTTGTGCTTCATTTAGCAGCCTCTAACTGGGCACCCAAAATAAAAAGTCCAAAATGAATAGAAAGTTTTGAAATAGTTGAGATTAATGACTTGCCCAAGGCCACACAGGAGATTTGGCACCTCCTGGCTTTACTACCACCTTGCTCAGAAAAGCACATACGACATGTATGACCTTCAGTTGGACTTCATCATTTTAGTGGCACATTGCCTAGATTCAAAGCATAACGGACAAGATATGTCTATAAGCAAACAGATGAATGGAAATAATATTTTAAATGTACATGCTTTTAAAAATGTTTCTTAAGAAGGAAATTGTTTTCACCATTCTGAAAACATTATCCGTAAGGCACCATAAGGACATGCTGCCAAATGCAAGAGTTTCACAGCTTTTAACTTCTGCAGTTGGGGGCCAAAGCAGTCCATTAGTCTTCCAGTGTTCAGGCCATTTAAAATGGAACATCCAAAACAAAAACTGCAATTTCATTCCTGTTTTGACAGTACTGTCACAGCTTTCACCCCATGCAGGAGGGTTGGCCATTTCTTCCTGCACTACACCAAAGCAGCAAGGAAGCGATCCTGCACACAGGCTGCTGATAGAGCCTGCAGTGAGGACATGCACCATCAAACCTCCAGCGACTACCGCCTGGAATCGGAACACTTACCCTCATGGAAATACCTGGGCAGAACAACTTACAAATAAACTTGTCGCTGTATTAACACACTGCCTGGCTAAATAGGTGTGGGCTAGGAAGAAGTCACTGTTTGCAACACAGGAAGCTACACATCAACAGAATTCATACTTGTGCCCCAAAACTTAATCCCACAGAAAATTAAAATGTCACTTGGAGCTACTGAAAACACTTGAAAGACATTTTTGTGATGAATGCTAATTCCCAGATCCCACAGATGAGATAATATCATTAGGATTCTGCATAGCAGAGGTTAAGCCACTAGAGAGCTATCTAGTTGCTAAATTTAAAATAGAATTGGATTGTTTTACTTGCAACTTTTTGTTTCCAGTCTTGTACCTCAAAAGACTGACTTAAGTCTTATTAAATACCTCTCCGGCCTTGACTGGGATTTGGGACAAAGTGAATCAAGGTGAAATACAAGGTAACATGACAAGTTGAAGCAGTTTAGTTCATAGGAATCCCTGGGGGATCTGTAGCACAAAACACATTTAAGAGATCCAAGGCCTGAAAATTGTTTACTTTTGCACTGCACAGGGACATTGCACAGACTTACATTACTGAGGGAAAAGAATTCCCATGACAAGCCCAAGCCAGTACATGTCCTGTGAGGAAAACACTTCAGGGTTGTGGGCAAGCCCTGAATCATAGGCATTAATTCAAGTTATGTATTTTGCCTAGGCATTAGCACAGGTAGAGAGATCAGACAGATACAGTATGACACCATTACTGAATATTTTGTAATCAGCTCATATTACAGCTGCTGACAAACAAATGCATAACACCTAGATATGATTCTACTTAGGGTTTCTGCATGTCCTGTGCCATGAAAGCCTTGGAGGAGTATGTAGATTAACTAACATATTTTTGTAATATGTCACTTCTTTCCCACAAAGTCCATATTGCACAGGGGTTAAACAGTACAGTAACAGATTTAAAACAGGTGCAGGAAAGAGCATGAGACTTAAAAATAGATGAGGAGTCCAGGAGGCAAAGATACAGGAAGGGGTCTCTGAGACAGGCTGCAACAAGCCCATGGAGGGCTTTGAAAAAAACAAAACTTGAAATCCTTTGCCTCATTTAAGTCAGTGTGGGTTTTGCCAGTGACCTTTTACTGAGGCAGTACTTCGTTCAGAGAGATCAAAGTTGGATTTGATCATCAAGTGAATGAAAAGCCAGTGTAGTGGGAGACAGTGACAGTCACAAACATTTCACTGTTTATGTGGAGTGTAGAGTGCGGTGGCCCTTGAACGACACAGATTGGCTTCAAGTCTGTCTTTATGCAAGCAAGCCTGACAGCTTTTAAATGAAAGTATTAGAACAAGACATGCTTTTGTTCTGCAGGGATACAAACCTCTCCTCACTGAGTTTGAAACTATGGAAGTAATTCATTTACAAATCTTTAGTCTTAATACAACTCTGCAGCAGACTGCTTAAGGGCTAAAGTAGTACAATGCATGCTTAGACACAAAGAACAACAACCGTAACTACACAGCTAAGTTTGCATACATCTTGCAGCGAAATTCTTCAGGCTCTTTATCCTACGACATGCAAGTAACCAAACTTTAAAAAAAAAGTGTAACCATTAGGTACTGTCGCAGCAATTCCTCAAACATGTATTTGCATGTGTTGACACTTCTGAAAGGACGGCTACTGAGCAGTTATGCTGGGAAATAAACGCCTAACCCTGAAGAGTAACCACAAGAACAGAAAAATAAGTGTTACTGCAGCTGGTGTCTTCCTCCCACATCACTGGTCTCTGATTATTGAAATAAAAATATTAAAAGTCACCTGAGGGTCTGGCTGGTATTTAAGTAACTTTCTTATAGCTATATAAAGCTTGCAGTTCAAAAGTCTAGTAACCACTTCCACTGCAATACCCTCCACCCCTCCAAAAAGCCTGGCTACTGGCAAAACAAAATATGCTGTCTCAAAAACTTTCTACTAGGTGTATTTACAAGTTTGGCTCTACAAGTTCAGCCATGATCTCGGCTGATAGGGACATTAGGCACAGCATAACTTACTTGTCCCCAAGCAAAGCAGTAACATTTTGAACAGTCTGGGCAAGGAAGGAGAGGAGATCTATTGAAAGAGATGGTCTTCTTCCTCATGCCCCTGTTTGCATGAAGTACTAGGACATGTAAATGCAGGAGGCTGAATTACTATGCTGCTGGTGCCTTGCCCACTTCACGAATGAAGCTGCATCCAACCTTGTGGGCTTGTTTACTCTTTCAAGAAGCAGGTTAGTTTAGCCTAGTCTCCATTACAGTTGCTACTTCCAAGCTACTTAAAGAGCTTCTTGTGTAGAATATATTTACAGTCACCAAGTGATCACTGCCCATTTCACACTCTGGTATTTAGTCAGTTGGATTACAAAGTTAGTCTAACCCGATGAGTGACAAAATACGGGTGTGATCTCATCACAGCCAAGCAGAAAAAGATGCTTACTCTAATATTTGGATTCATGAGCCTGGTAGACACAAGGCTGTGGCCCAAAATCGATGGCAGCTGGAATAAATTTGGAAAACTCTTATGAAGATCATAGAATTTTGAAATGTTTTCTCACAGAAAACCACCAGGTCTTCTACTAGTTAGCATCCTTTACCATTAGGATGTTATGCTGGAGGATACATGGTGCTGGCTTGAGAGGAGTGAAGCGGGCCAGAACTGAATCTCTCTTTGCCCTGATTCTTCTTCAAGGGTTGGGCTCAGTTTGTCTTTTCACTCTGAATTTGGTGAATAATCTTGAAAGAATTACTTTCCTTGGGAAGAGAATGCAGAGGTGTGAGGCATCTGGAAAGGATCCAGTCTGCCATATGAATGATCCATGAACCACATGTGAAGATTTGTAGAAGCATTGGACTTAGCAGCAAATGTGTGACAGTGCCTCACAACATTGCTGTTTGAAATTCCCAACTGGAAATAAACAGCAAACATAACAAAAGAGCCTCCTAGGAACTCACTTCCACTCGAATATTTTGCAAGCCCTTCAGAGGTTAAGATTTTCTTTCCCTCAAGCCATAGAACAAGATGGTAAGAATGCAATTCACCAGCAGATCTAGCCTTTGGCAATAAAAAAGGAAGTGAAAACATGTAATGGGCTGAGCAGCTCTTCTTTCATTTGTGGCTCTATATTACAGACTGGGGAGAAGAATCACCTCCAAAATACTACCCACAATTTAAATCCCAAGAACCTTCTGGCCAAGCAAAAGTCTGTGAATATGCCCCCCCCCCCCAAGTTTTCAGGGGTCAGAGTCACTAAAACCACCATTGTATTGAACCAAATTTCTATAGTGGGAAATAAAGTTTGTGAAGTACAACATTCTGTATGCCCCTCTACTCATACAAAGCCTCATACAACAGCAGCAGCCCCAAGCTGTCAGTTTAGCCTTTATTAACAGGTAATGACTTCCCTTGTGTATAGCTCATACACACGAGATGTATGCATCATAAGTGCAATGGACTAACATACTTCCAACATTTAGCACAATAAAAAATTACCTGATGCCAATCCAATGGTGAATATGACCCTACATAATGAGACTGGCCCATGGGAGAAAAAGAAATGTGAAAAATAGGAACTGTGCTGTACGTTGAAATTTCAGCCAAGAGTAAAACTGAGGCAAATGACAGGAATTATATGCTTGCTATGAGGCACGAAGCCAGAGCTAGAAGAATTGCCTCTATTGAGTGTCTCAGCTTTAGAAACAAGGAGTGGATAAACAATTAGACAATGGGTCTGGTGTACAATTTCATTGGACTGAGTCAGAAGCTATGGGGATGTATAGACTAGTACTCTTGGAGAACTGATGCTTGCATGAGGATGAGCTGCAGCACCATTGCTTCTGATCCATGAGAAACAAAGAAACCTGACAGAGACTGAAAATCACCCCCTCCCCATGCCATGGATACCACTTACTTCCAAAGCATTCAAACAGTCCAGAACATCTGCTACAGTTCTCCAATGCCAGCATGCCACTAAACTGCATAGTGTAGTAGACACAGGGAAAACACATCACAAAGCCCTTTGATGGGCTTGGGGCAGTGTGGAGGGGAGATTTGTATACTTTAAGGCCTTGGCAAGTACAATCTTCAGCCAGGCCTGACTGCAGTCACGACAGGCTACTTTATTCACCTATTTTTGTAGACAGTGGCCTTCCTCCAGGTACTGCTGGTACTTTTCAAGCAAAGTGTGCTTTGCAGCAATACCCCTCATACACCTACAGCAGCCATCCTGGGACTCCGCAACAGCCCACTGCCTTGGCCATGACTGGGCTTGCTGCCCTGCCTGTCAGCACTGCCAGCCGAGCACTCTCGTTTTATCAGAAAGCCAGGACTTTCACCAAAGTTTTTAGCTGCTCTTTAAACAAACCCTCAGCTCCAGGTTCACACCCCCAATAGCATATGCTATAGAAGATACCTCCTTAAAGCTGGGTTTTGCAGCACCCGTGGGTTATGTTTCCATTCTACAGTTTCTAGCTGTGCCACAAAGCGTGTAGTGGGAAAAGACTTGTGTAGGTACCATCCACCTCCTGAAGTCAGCACCCCTTGGAAGAACAAGTTCTGGTTTGAAGCTGCTTTCTACCAGCAGACAACTGGCAATAATGGATATCCACTGCATGTTCTAATCCACCTTCCACCACCAGGTCAGCCTACTCTTTCTTTCCACTGGCTAAGCTTCCTTAAAACTATATAGAAATATTCATGTATAATCTGGAGTTTACTTGAGATGCTGTTGCTATAGTCTTGTTGAGCAGCGTTACACAAAAGGATTTCACACAAGATTTTGTAATTTCCTAAATTGTGCAGGGCATGGAAGTGGAGATGAGGGGAGAGGAATGCAAACACTTGATAGAATTAATTCAGTGTGACACAGAGTCAGAGCCATGCATATGAATATCCGATTCAATTACAAACTTGAAACCAAGGATTTGAAAACCATTTTGCTTATTTTGCACCCCCATTAGATATTTGCCACCTATTGCTATCTGCTTGGGGGACAGAAGGAGAAAGAAAAGACAGTATATTCTGCGCATACTGCAGAATTCAAGCAATAATCTCCAAAATCTCCTTCACTTTGCATGCCATTTCCTGCTCGTTATCTCTTGCCTTTGCTCTGAGTTCTCCATTCACCATTCATTTTATACCTTTAACCTCCTCCACCCAGAAGGCCCTTCACTGAACAGTAACCTGGCAAGCTGTACTTATACTGGTCTGTCTGCACTCATACTGACTACAAGAACCAAACCCACTCCTGGTGAAGCGTGTTACAGATCACAAAAGTACAGCTCTTCATGATCAGGTGGCCCAAAATGCACTGCACAAAGCTACTGCACTAGTGTGACCGACAGCCCCTCTCAGAATGCCTCATCTTCCTTTCTCTTCTCACTGCTTATGTCGCTTGTCAGATACTGATAAAGATTACTTATTTTCACTTGTAGCAATGGATACAAAATGCATCACAACCTGTAGGCAGGAAGTTACTCAGAGATAATTGTTCTTGGTTTGTTGTTCCTGTGAAGTCTATGAATCCTAGCAATAATGTTTTCCTTTCATTAGACAAATGGCTAGCTGCAAGCCTTCCCTGCCTATGGACTGCCTAGGCGCTACCCACACATCTTGGGCAGACATGGAGTCACCAGGTTTTAAGGAGAGGCCACAAGAGGGATGTCTGAGCACAAATCCTGCCCAAAGGTAACAGGCTCCCTTCCTCCCTCCAAAAAGGGCTTAACATTTTTATATATCTGTACTGAAGTTAGAGAACCACATGTTCAGCTGCCAGGTAGAGTCAGCAGAGTAGCTCCTAAGCTTCGTCCAGGGCACTAAAATCTGACAGAATAACCATGGTTTTGCCATAAAATACAGACCTGCCCTTTCTATCACCTATGGCTGAGAGCTGGCATGGGCAGGAAGGAAAAAAAACCCCACCACCCAAACCCCAAAAGCCTTCACCTCAAGTTGCTGGTTCATGGAAATTTTGTAGGTAGTTTCATATATTATAGAAGAATACTTATTTGCACCTATAGCAATAGAAAATGACCCCTTGCTCTTCACATTGAAGACCAAAACATACGAATATTTTGAGTACGTGGACAGAACAGTGCCTTCAGGAAAAAAAAACCCAAAGGTATTCTGTTATGCAGCACCACTGCCCTGGCATCTCCAGCAACACTGTACCTAAATTCATTTACCAGAAGTCGCTCCTTTAACTTAAGTTTATGTGTGGCATCAGGATCAGCAATTATGACTACGTCCTTTTTGCTCTAAGGGAAAAAATAGTCTGCAAAAGAGCCATCATCCTTTGTAACCCTCTATTAATCTAGAATAGAAACCATTTCTGAAAACAACTGACAACTTAAGGGTTTAAGCTTCTGGAAAGTGCTAAAAAACCTACATCTCAGTGGAACTCCCAAGATCTTATGTCACTTTTGAAAAGGGAAAGTAAATACTTAAATTACTCGGATGTTTCTGAAACCTCTACCCTACATACAAAAAGAGAAAAAAGCCCCAGTTATGTAGGCCTCATGCTCCCAGCTTTCCTAGAGAGCAAGGAATGCAGGCCCTGTTGAGACAACTGCAAAATAATGGGTAAGATTGCACTTTTTAGCAAGGTGCATCAATTACATAATACGTGGATGTAAAGAGGCTTGACAGTCTTCCAACTACACAGGCTCATTTCAACTTCATGTCCCAAGGCTAATTCACTATAAACACATTTTACACAATGACACTGATCTCTTGAAGGGGCACTTCTTCACCCTGTGAAAAATATTCAGAACTACATACAGACTAAGGAGCAAAATGGTTTTACCACTACCTACTTGCCTCAGTAACAGTTAGTTGTTTTAATCTGTATTTACTACTACAGGTACTGCTGTTACCCGTTTAGCTGTGAAAGATCACACAGGACCCTAGGCTCTAAGGCTGTGCACTAACACACACCTTTTTGCAGGGGCAAGGACTCAATTGGTTGTCATCACTGAATTTTAATTTCTAGCAAACATATTCAAAAACAACTCTAGACTACACAAAAATCCACATGATTTACTAAAGGGAAGTAGCAGCTTCTAACTAAAGATGGTAAGTTTTTCCCCTCACCACTCAGTTCTTCATTCATTTCAATATTTTAATGCTTGTTTCCTAAAATACTTTGGGGGAGGTGTCATAGCAACAAGCACTCACAACAAAGTGACTTCACCTTCCACCACCTTGAGAAATGGCCACCATTTTCCCCTCACCGACAGAACTACTAGCTAAATTAGGTAACAGGCAACTTTCAGAAGGCTGATAAAAATCAAAAACATTTGTTCAGCCTTTCTGAGCCCTTGAATCACACCCACCTCTCGCTGTAGATAAGCAAAGCACCCGATACTGTCTCTTCTCTCTTCTCCAAGAAACCTGCTGTGAAAGCAACAAGCCTTCTTTCACTCCAGCACTCACACAGCTAAACTACTACACTTGCTTCCACGGAAAACTAAACCCCTTGTTCCTCCTGCACACCCACCACAGTTAACACCCAGCTCTTTATGAGACAAATGTTCTCCACTGCCTTCTCTCCTGTCTGTCTCAGCCTCTGCCTTAGCACCTGCTGAAGTGGGAAACACCTGTGTCTCCTGCTCATTTTAATAGCAAGATCTGTAGCAGGTGGGACTTTGCCCTGAACCACAAAGATAACCAGCACTGCACTGCTGCCAGCCCCAGAAGTCCCATGCTTCCTAGGGAACAATAGACCCTGTGGAACTGCAAGTGTCTGCAAAGAGCCTGAAATCTGTCAGAAAAGGCCCAGCATCTTACGAAGCAGAGCAATATTGTAAAGGGATAGTAATGAATTGGTTACTTCCATTAGGAACAAACATGTTAACTAAATGTAGCAGAAGAAGAATTTAAAGATCTTTTGAAAAAGACTATACTACTGCATAGCAGCATAACTTGAATGGCCTCACAGACCTAAGTACAGGGGAAGCGTTAACTCATGATAGCTGCAAAGACCTAGAGACCCCAATCATGTGGCATAGTAGAGAAAGCAGACTCAGAACTGTTAAATGGGTCCTTGATTGACATTATTGAAATGTTTTCTCAACATCTTTATCAGAGAATTAAATAGGCAGTCTTAGTTGATGGGCTATTTGTGGATATCCTACATAACAGGTGCAAGAGAATGATAAAACTCCACTGTGCTAAGTGTTCCTCTTCTGTCTCTGACCCACACCCCTGGGTTTTGTACTAGCTTGCTGGAAGGTACACTTCTGCAGATATTTATCAGATGTAAATTAAACCGAGTTATGGCAGAGGGGCAAGGGGTGTTAAAAAATAAATTGGAGAATTGAGGAAAGGTGACATGGTGAGCCTATTCCTGATGGCAGGAAATGATAGAGAGGAGACTCCTGTAACAGTTTTCCCACTGAATGCAAAACTGTAGGACTTCCCTATTCTCCATATTGCATACCTATGCACAGGAAATATTCCTACAAGGTAAATTGCAGTATTTGCTTCAGCAAGATTTACAGTCAAGCTTTCACAGCTCTCCTTCTCTTGAGTGTCAAAGCATTTTTATTTACAATATGGAACATGCTAGTTAACAGTGTGATTCTTTATTGCTCGAGTCCTCTCTGAGACATATTCCATAGGCTTTGTCTGTAATTGTGCCATTTTTTTAATACAGTACATTATATCTCTTGAAATATACATAAGCTGTATGTGTGCAGAATACAATGGCCACTTTGTTACATTTAAGCTAATGCTTTGGGTTACAAGCAACCTCACTGGTGGCAGGCAGAAGAGTTGGAAAGCAGGGTCCCATTTAGGACTAGCACCTAGTGAAAAAAGATAGACTGGAATGAAGAGGAGAAACCCAGGTTGTTTTTTTTTTTCCTTACTTCCTTGTTAAAAACAGATGGAGGTTGTCTGCCAACTCGCAAAATTAGTTTCCCACTGAAAGAGAAATCACAGGTGGAGCTTGGCTCTTTCCTTACTCTGAAGGCATACATCTCCTGTTTGATCAAAAGCTGTCAGATGCTGAACCTTGATTCCTTCTTGCACAGAGAAAAGCACAGCTCACCTGCCCTTTCACTAAGGGTCAGCTGCTGTTAACTGCCTCTGCATCATCATGTTTCTTGCTTCCTGATCTGCAGGGTTCTCACCTGGGAAATCCCCTTGCCCAAAGAAAATCTGTTGTTCAAAAATAAGCTAGGGTGTTAACCCTTTCTTTATGTAGCTACGTTCAAATACAAAGGCATCTTCTCCACTTATGTGAGTGCTGTGAGCTCCAGCCAGAGGGTGTGTGCTCTGACTCATAACACACACATTAACACTTTTCACGCAAACAATGGCATTAAGTCTCTTATTTAATATTTTCATCATATAATGACTAAAGCATTTCCACGTGTTATAAAGTATGACCACATTCTAATCTGAACTGCCTGTATGGGATTATTTCTGAAAGGCATTGCAAATTACAACATTCAAACACACAGAATGAAAATAAAACCTAACCTGGTTATTAAATGTGGGTTTCTAATTTACAAACAAGTGCTGTCATGGTAGTGTACAAATTAGTGCAACAAGTAATTAAGCCTGCATTCTTATTTGCCTGTACAAAATTTCTGGTGCAATTATCAGCCTTCGTAGTGCAACTGAAAAAACTAGGCAGTTACGGGAGAAGGACAGAAACACATCATAAGTGACTGAACAGGATTATATAATGTTGTTATTTCTCTTATTCTAGGGACACCACATGGCAGTTGTGCACTATGGAACAAGTACATTGTTATCAGAAAGGCAGCACCCTTGCTGCTGGAGGCTGCAGAGTACAGCCTGCTTAGTTCCCCAAAAAGCATCCCACTCACTGAAGAGATTTATTATGATTCTTTTATCTAGGTTTCTTGGAAAATGCATTACATCATGTCACTCATTCACTGTGCTTTGTTCAGCACTTGTTCTATGCAAAATCATCAAAAACTATTCAGCAGCCAGCACTGCCCCGTGGTGTTTTGCTGTCACCACAGTGGGACAAGCAGTCCCTTGTTCTGGGCTGTTGTTGACCACAGTCATGGTTCAGATGAACCCCTATGTGCTCAGCTGGACAGAAGAACACTGGCAGCTGTGAGACGAACACATGCAATTAGCCAGCACCTGCCATGCAGAGCACTCACAACCCTCATTCATAACATTAAGCTATCCTCTGATAAATAAGAAGGCTACTAAAGACAGAATAACCACACTGGAGAGAACATTATAAATTAGGCAAGCAACAGTTGGAGTGTCTAGGTATTATTGGTCAAGCACACTAAAACCCAGAAACTAGATGTAAATATTACTAAGGGAAAATCTATCTTTCCTCATAGGTACCAACAGAACCAACTGCAGAGACACTGCAGGGTTTGGCAGGGGAAGACAAGAGAGGGTTTGGAGCAGAGCTACTCACAGATTACACCCAAAAGCTAAGGTGGTTGCTATTATATAGGCCATTAAGCCTTTCACCCCTCTGGCTCTGGCAGGGATCCTAAATTCATTGTCCACTTGGAGTTTACAGATAAGGCTTTGTCCTAAATCCAAAAGACTGTCAGCATGTTATATACTCTGCTGAATGTCACTGAGCTTGTCTTCTTACTGAGCAAGGCTTTTACTTTTAATATACAAACCACCAAAAAGGAAACCAAGCTTCTCAGGCAAGCAATGAACATTCCCACTGTAGAATATATTCAGCCACTTAACTGCAGAGAACACAAGCTGATCACCTAGGAGATCAAGCCAGACCACATCTCCCACTACATTTTTATTCTTAAAAACAAATGAATGCGCAAAACAAAGGTCAGTTTCGTTACCTGAGTAAATAATCTGGGCTAAGAGTAAATCAACTAATGCATTCAGAAAACTATCAGTACCTGTATTCTAACCACATTCAAGTTAGTGCTATTTTATGTTTGGTTTCCTTGAATGTGAGTGAAGGCATTTGATTCTGATGAATGATAAATCCTCTGAAGAGCTAAATTTAAGTCCACGTATATTTTTTTAACATTTGGTCAAAGCAAATTCTGGATTACACAATTACTCTGCAACAACGCAAACTGTGCATTGGAAATCCATGTTGCCAGTGCTTTTCTACGGTGGTTACATTCAGGAAATGGAACTACTGCATGAACTGGGAAACTAACCAATAAAACAAACTGCAAATTGTCCAGTCACCTGTCTGTAAAGCATCTGCACACCAAGAATTCCCTAGTACAACGTGCAAGTAGTGTTAAACAGCAAACTATATTTTGTGATATATCCACAGGCAGCTCAACAAAAGCCTGGCTTCCATAACAACCAAAAAAAAACAACTAAAAGGAAGTAGGACCACGCAAAGGAAACTCCAGGAATTTGGCTCTGGATTTGTATACATTTCTCCTTGAGCAAAATTTGTGTGGTGAGTGCACTCATTCCTCTGCTTTCTAATGAGGTCCAGATTTTCTTTACTTTTATTCAAAAAGATGTCCTCGAATACTTGATGCAAAGTCCGAAGTCTTACAGGCCAGATGCCTTTGATTTCAGCTGTGTAAGAAACAGGATGGTACACTAAGGACACTAAAGATTTATGAGAACTATAGCGACAATCTCACTAATCATTTAAGGAAAGAGAGGAAGAAGATTTTGGGTTCACCTCTACTGTACATTTCCATATGCACCAAGAAGCTATTTGGTAAATGTACTTTGCAGAGAGATGGCACATGCTCTTCCTCACAGGTGGGATGATCAGTTTGAATGACAAATGCTGGAAACTTAGGATACCTCCTAGGGAAAAGCATTACTGCGAAAAGTCACTCCCTGATCCTGGCAAAGCCTATTTAAGCCTGATTCAGTGAGATAATTGCTGGATATGGTAAGCCTTTCCTGAAGGGTATTACATGATTACATATGTTTACAGCATATGGACCAGTCATGTGCAAGGAAGTCATAGAACAATTTAGGTTGGAAAAGACCTTTAAGATCATAGAGTCGAACTGTAAACCTAATACTGTCAAGTCCACCACTAAACCATGTCCCTAAGCACCACATCTACACATCTCTTAAGTAGCTCCAGGTATGGTGACTCCACCACTTCCCTGGGCAGCCTCTTCCAATACTTGATAACCTCTTCAGTGAAGAAATATTTCCTAATATCCAATCCAAACCTCTCCTGGTGCAACTTGAGGCCGTTTCCTCTTGTCCTATCACTTGCTACTTGGCAGAAAAGTCTCACACCCACCTCGCTACAACCTCCTTTTAGGTAGTTGTAGAGAGCGATAAGGTCTCCACTGAGCCTCCTTTTCTCCAAATGAAACAAACCCAGTTCCCTCAGCTGCTCATCCTAAGACTTGTTCTCTAGACCCTTCACCACCTTCGTTGCTTTCCTTTGGACATACTCCAGCACCTCAATGTCCTTCTTGAAATGAGGGGCCCAAAACTGAACACAGTACTTGAGGTGCAGCCTCACCAATGCCGAGTACAGGGCACTGTGCACAAGTCTTCTCTCAGTTCATTCGTTCCAGGGAAAGGAACAATTCCTGTGCTCCCAAAGGGAATTACTCTCATATAGCACACATGCCTGCTTCAGACCAAGTTAAACTACTGTTAGTTTAAAAGGAAGAAATCACAGCCAGGAATTTAGAAAATGGCCATCCAAGGTCTCCAAAACTACATTAAAAGCACCTAAAATAAGGAACCCAGTTTTCAAAATGTCTGCGTGCCCAGTGCTCTCAGAAATGGATAGCATTGATATGCCTATGCAGGGGCATACTGGAGAGTAGGGAAATTTGTGGGCCACCCCCCTTAGTGCCAGCTAGTATAGCTCATGCTCCTGTTTCATACGAAACGCAGATATTTCCCTCACTGCTTGGATTTCCTGAAATAGCTCTAAGCTTCTGCACAGTGCATAGTCAGACTGAGTGACCATTTCTGTACTTCACACCACAAACTGAGCCTTTTGGTAGTTTGATGACACATTTCTGCAACTGCCCTCTGCTTTACAGACATGATCTATCTTCTGCATTAGGAATTCACTCAGAAGAGAACATTGTCATGTTAAATGATGCCATTATCACCTAGTGTCTCTGAAAAAAACAAAAGAACCCTCTGAAGTCTGTCTGCATATGACACATAGCATCTAAATTGCATGTCTAGAATGGCATAAACTATGCCATTAAAAATATTTGCTTTTCATGTGTCAGCAAACCCTGTGCCCAGTGCCCTGTGGCTGGGCATTTCTACAAATGCAAAGATCAGATTCTCAACCAATGCACAAAGGTATCATGGTCCTCATCCCAGAACTATAATGTTGCTTGGCTGGGCTTCAGAGTTTCTAGTTTATATTAGCTTCCCACATGGATTACGTTTGGGCATCTGTGAATTGCTATGGCGTAACTCATCCTATCTCATCAAAATCATCTAGGTTTGAGGCATCTGTAAGGCTGGTACTCAGGCTTTAGTATGGAGGCATTAGGGTTATTGTAAAAATGAAGAGAAGTCATAACATTGTCATGAAAGTGAGAGATGCCAGCACAGTGGCTGAGAAGCAGGAGACGTGGACCAGTTGTAGGTCTTGTACTGATAGTCTGGTTATAGTGCAAACTTGGGCAACAAACAAGAACAAAAGGAAAGAAAAGCAGAACACAGTTTCATAAATGGCTTCTGTTCATAAGGAATCATATGAACACTGCATTTAAGAAAGTATATGTGTTAAATACATAGGAGACAATGAATCACAGAGTTTACAGTAATATAAGGCAGTGAAGCAGAGTACAAAAATGAGAAAGAAAGGTTGGCTTAGCTTCTCAGGCCCTGTTTCAGGGAGCAGGATTATCTGCTGGATAAATCTCCTTTGCGGAAGTGGTAATACAAGTTCTTGGCTGCAGAAGAACTGATAGTGGTGCCAAAGGAAAAAAATAATCTCAGAAAGTCAGGCAAATCTCTCATTGCTGCCAAGAAATCCACGGCACAGCAGAAGTCACTGAAAGCTATGGGCCGGACCAGCCAAAACGGAGCACCAGAACACTGCCCAGAGGAGACAGGATCAGGAAAAGGGACTATTTTGGTTAACACCAGTAGACAACTAAGTCCCATACAGATGCTCCCTTACTCCTCCCAGTGGGATGGGGGAGAGAATTGGAAGGGCAAAAGTGAGAAAACTTGTGGGTTGAGATGAAGACAATTTAATAAGGAGGGAGGAAACCAAACCAAACCAAACCATAGAAAATCAAGAAAATCTCACCACCAGCTACACCAACACAAAGCCAGTCCCCAAGCAACAGCAACCCCTGGAAAGCTCACCCCAGTCTTATTGCTGAGCATGATGTTGTATGGTCTGGAATATCCCTTCTGTCAGCTGGGATCAGCTGTCCTGGCTGTGTCCCCTCGCAGCCTCTTGCCCACCCCCAGCCTACTCACTGGGAGGGCAGAGCGGGAAACGGAGAAAGCCTTGACACTGTGTGAGCACTGCTCATCAATAGCTAAAACATCCATGTGGTATCAACACTGTTTTGTTTGCAAATCCAAAGCATAGCACTAAACAGCTCCTGTGAAGTAAATTAACCCCATCTCAGGCGGACCCGGTACAGGCACCCACTTGCAGACTGTTAAAGCTGACTGAACCCCGTCAACAGTCACTATCCCACAGCACGTTCAGCCCCTAGCTTCACTTGAGTAATGGTTTCCAGGAAAGGGAAATTTGGCTTGGGTGCTACATTCTGCTTTAATGAGTCAGTAAGAGACAGATTTACTTATTTTACGCAAAACTCAGGGAGCAGACTTACACAGCTTACACGGAAGGCTGTGAGGATGATGGATACACTATGTACCTGGTACAGTGACCTTGGCACGAAGGCAGCCTAAAGACAGGAATAAAAGGAAGATTTACTGCACAAAGGCCAGTAAAGCTGAAATCTGTGCTGATAAACTTTTTAACATAGTGCACCATTAAACACTCTGTGCTTCTGCCACAGGCCTGAGTAGCGCTCCCTCAGTTGGTCGCCAGGCAAACTCTGCTGGGTTTGGATTTTGCCACACTCTCTTTGTGGGAACAGGTGGCCAGGGCTCTCCTACACTTGGGAGCAAACTTTGCAGTGGTGGGATCTCACAGCCCCATTACTTTCAGATTCTTGATATGGGTCAAAGTTTTGCAGCTAAGTGGACGTTTTGGGTTAACAGTTTATTTCTTCAACAGCAATCTTTAGGGAAAGCAAACAATATACATGCGATATGAGACTGTTGAAAACCAATTAGTTTTATGTTAGGTATCACAAGTTATAGGTATATATAGACGCAATAACAACCACCCACATGCATTTGGTCACTTTTTCAGCAACCTCACAACAGCTCTCTAACATGAGAGGTCTCTGAGCAATATAGCTCAGTGTCGTTCAGTCTCTCTCAATCTCTCTTTAGTTGACCTGTGAATCACAAAGCAACAAAATGGATTTCTCTCTTTCCCACTGTCCTATATTTCCTCTGCCTGTAGTACGCTTATGCTCCCTTAAAAGGAAAGAAAAAGGCTACACGAGATGGTTTTATAGATTATATCTTGCAGTTACTTTGCTAAGCAATTTTCTGGTCAGCCTCATCATGTGATCACCTCTCTTAAATCTCCATTATACCCTCACCTTTATGTCCAGGTTCAGATTATAAATAATGGTTTGCCATGGGAAGTAGGCATTTTCTTACCCTTGCATGTTCCATTGGGATACACAGCTACCAATATACTATCACCTCATTATGCTAGCTGAAAGAATTTCTTTTGCTCCTTGCAGTGGCTGAATTCAGAGGCAGGAGAAAACTGATAAAACCTTCTACCTGGAATTTAGCTAGCAGTCTAACACAAACATACATACCAAGTACCCAGCAGCAAGCACTATGCATCAACTGTACCAAAACATCAGGCCTTTTCATAATGATTTCATAAAGATAAAATGCCAATTTTTGAGCATTGACATTTGAGTTCAGTAGGCCCAACATATGACTGATCTGACACTATAATATCTGCTTCAGATAGTATATTGCAAAAACATTCAGCTGTATATTTTGCAATGGTATTTGCACCTGCAATTCATTGCTGGTTTGCAAGCATGAACGTGCATAAATGTTATACAACATTTATTGAATAAGCTACTAGATCAATTCACTCATCTGAGAGCTTCCTGGCAACATGTCAGTATTTTCTGTGGTTCTGAATGAACAGAGGCTTAGCAAAAGCGGTAACATGCAATATTAACACATAAGTGAAGAATTAGAAATTATAAATGGGTAAATCATGAAAGACCAAAACCAGCACTGAAATGAGTTAAGCAGAGCTCAAAATAATGATTCTGTGAATGACATCCAGTGAAAGTGATGACTCCTAATGCATGGCTTTTAACTTCATCGCTTTCTGCTTTATAGCTGGCAAAATCTGACAGAAGTCTCAGGCTCCTGTTACACAGACTGAAGATAGAGAAATTAATTATTTTATGTTTTACCTTCCTATGTTTGCTGTACCTTAACCTGAACACCCTCCTTTTCTCTGGTAAGCATTATTCAACTTGCTGTTGCATTTAAAAGAAGTTACTTTCTTCTTTTTTTGACCTGATTCCTCACAAATATGCACCAGATGGAGAACAGGATTTCATCATTTGAAGTTCTATGATTTTTTAATGGCAGGAAAGTTACATTTCCCAATATTCTCAAGTTTTTACATCAACAGTTAAAAGGCCCTTTACTGGTGCAGCTGCTGACTTGTTATGATTGGGTGTCTCAGAACCACTGGCCACCAGATATTACTCCTTCACTAGTGTCGCGTTAAAGGGGGGGTAAGGGGAGTCTGATAAGCGGCAAAAGGAGAGCCCTCCCATTGAGTCACGAGGTTCAGAGAAGCCCCCCTTGCGTTCTAAACTCTCTCTCAGAGGAGAGTCTAGATGCGGCTGGATCAACTCCGAGTCCCAGACTTGGTCAACGGTTTATGTCTAAAGGGTTAAATGTGTAGCCACTTCTC
>Ga0065711_1037325_pt1 | contig 19947 bp, 18 predicted proteins | sample Hoacrofraction12_FD_59098 | JGI IMG/M metagenome (GOLD analysis project Ga0065711, IMG submission 59098) | Hoatzin crop microbial communities from Cojedes, Venezuela - Epithelial fraction 12 v2 (version 2) | ecosystem: Host-associated > Birds > Digestive system > Esophagus > Crop | place... | reverse complement strand
GGTCGACACCAAGACATGTCAGTGAATGGGGCTGGCAAACTCACAGCAACCAAAGGGAAAACCCGCTGCTGGGGTTAGAAAAATAACCCAAACTGCTTTCTTACCAACACTCCAGGGCGAGCCAAAGGATAAGGGGCTGTGTTGCCGATGGTTGTGTCCATGTAGTAACTCATCATCTCAGAGCTGCCTGCAGAAATGGAGATGGATGTTAGAAGCCCTGCTGAAGAAAGGGTAAAAATTGATAGCGTCAGCTAAACCTGTGCTTTCTCACAGCCATGTAAAGGTAGGACCAGACTTAATGAGCTCAAGCTGGAAAAGTTAGGAGGAAAAATATTTGTATTAATAGCAGATATTGTGATTAGATGTGTTGTATCAACAATGCAAACACACGGATCCATTAGTGTAAACTGAGGAGAGCCAGACAATGGTGAATGAATTATCACCTGGAAGCTGATGGAGCTACTCTGAGGGAAGATGAGATCATATTTCCTTTGCCGTAGAATCAGCGGGAAATTGTCGCAAACTATTTTTCTTTTGAGAAAAAAAAAAAAAAAACAGAGCCAGCTTGTTGAGATCAACACCTTTCCTGTCAAAGTTTTGTCAAAAACAATCTGTCTCACAAAGACCTTTGCTGTTTTCAAGAGACATCTTCTGTTTTCCTGCAGTAGCTTACGTTCCCCTTGCTAAAGCTCTCCCTTGCACTGCTGAGACATATCCCCGAGTAATTTGCAGTGCGCTAGTTCCTGTCACAGTTCCACACGTCATTCCTAGCATGGGGTGGACTCCTCTGAGCAGGTTCTTCTACCGCTGCTGTCCATTAGATGCGATTATTAATCATCGATTAGCCCGTTTGCATAGCTGAGGTGAAGGAGCTGCGATCTGGCTCTGTTTTTGAATATGTAGATGTTTCAAGCCCTCTCCTTTGAATGCACAGTGGAAAACGCAGGGCCCATGCACTTACTGTGTTTTGGGGATTATGACTTCAAGGTGCTGAGAGGAAGGAGTAAAGGGGGAGTAGCCTGGGCTCAGAAGGGCTCGCTCGGGCAGGATATGGCTTGGAGCCAAGGGGAATGGCTATTTTCATCAGGCTGATACACGGCACAAGGCTGCAAGATGGAAGAGCTGCCACAGCTTTAACCTCTCTGAGGACACGGCAGCTCTGGCTGCTCTGAAACACCTCCCTTCTGATTTCTGCTGACCTCCTCTGCTACCAACTGCAACCGCTGCAGATGCAAACTCTTCTGCGAGCCGTCTTCTAGACAGAGCCTGCACAACCACGCTACCTTCAGCCTCCGCTTCTGCGCTGCACCCACGAATCGCTCCTGGGGGTACCGGGTCCTGCTCCCAGCCTCCCCTCCACCTCTGACGGGGCCGGGGTCTTCGCTGCAGCCAGGGGCTGGCCAGCGGTTTGCAAACATCGAGGCAAAGGGCAGAGCCTGCTTCAGCTGTGCCTCACTCACCACTTCAGCAGTCAGGGACTCCAGATAGGGTCTCCCACCGCGCTCTGTGACTAATGGCCAAATGTGAAACACCTGCACATGTATGCGTATTAAATTATTATCATTGTTTCCTGCTTGTTATTACTAACTTTTGCTCTAACACCAGCATCTTTTTTTTTTTTTTAATTTTAAATTTCCTTTTTTAATTCACAAAACTGAAAACTGCCTATGTGGTGAAAGAACAACAAGCCTATTTCTCTTCGCGCTTAGAGCGACCCGAAAACACACGTATGGCAACTCACTGTGGCTGAGAAGCCTTAACTAGTCTCAGCATCTGTGCACACCCGCCTGCTCTAGCTAGGCGTTAGAACACGTTTGCTTCCATCTCATTGCAGCTGGGTGAGCCTGCAGCTGGGTAAGACAAAGAAGGTGCGTGGAGCCCATTTCTGCAACTCAGCTAATGAAGGGTAAGGCGCTCCGTCAGGGGCCATCCCACGCTTGTCCCCTGAGCCCAGCCTTAAACAAGTGCAAACCATCTCACGTGAACACGAACTGATCTCCCTCTTGCTCTAAAGACTAATGCTGCCAGACTGTACCAAAGCAAGACAGCCACTGCAAAACAGAGACAGAGAGATCTCCAGGCTGATTCACCTATTTCAATGACACACACGTGTCCGAGAGTAAGGAGTTGCAGCGTTAAAACAGCAGTTAAAAAAGCAGTCCCCATGAGCAGCTCTTTTTCCTGCTTTGCGGCTTGTGCAATAGGCAGTTGGGGTTTGGTAGGTTTTTTTTCCCTTTGATCAAGACACTGAAGTCACACCGGTTCTCAAGAACTGCTTTCATGCCTCACTGAATGTCGTTTGCATCTTTCTCTGGATGCCGTTGCCAGCTGAACCTTCCAGCAAAGTATCACAAGTTGATGCTCGAAGCAGCACGTGCTTTGGTCACAGGAGAAGCGCTAAACCCATCCTGACACCCAGGACAAGGCTTCACGCAATAAAGAATATCAATAAGATTGTCAGAGCTGCAAAGCAGCACCAGCAACCCCCTGGAAAAAGGGAATTCTCATTTCTAGACAGCAGCTCAAATAGGTTTATAGCAAAGACAGTTGGCTTTTCAGTTTCTCTTCCCCTGCAAGCTGTACTGTTAAAAAGCACAAGCAGGGGTCAGAAATACAATGTAAACCCCAGCAACCGTTTGCACCCCTGTCTGGTCAAGGCAAGTCCAACTAAAATGCAGGTCCCAAACCTGACGCAGGATTTGTGGGTGACAACGGTTAAACAACAGAGAGACACAGGCTTTAGGCTGTGTAAGGGACCGGGAAGACAAGCCCTGCTGGAAAAAAGCAGATTCTGTGCACGAAGTTATTGTGCTCTGGAACAACACATATGCAAGGCCAGCAACAGGAGGCAAGATGACAGCAGCAAGCGAGCTCTGGTGGGCTTTGTCCAGGCTAATTTTAACAGAACTTCCACCACTTCCCATAGGAAACTACTTCACAGCCCAATACATCTCTCACTGTCAGCAAGTTTCCCTGATGTTTGAGCGATATTTTTCTTCTCTTTAGCTTCCTCTAATAAGAGCCTAAATAGTTCCTCTCCTCCCCTTGGACGCCATTAGACAGCTTTAATGACCGCTCGGGAGCTTGCAGCTGAACTAAATTCAATGATAGCTCTCTTCATGGCAGGTAACTTGGCCAATATTAAGGAAATCGCTGCAGATTTACACCGAGATAATCAAGATCCACAGCTTGCTGAGAGTTGCTAATAAATAGAGGGGAATCAGAGCCATTTGGTAAAATCCTTAATGACTTAACAGCTTGACTTCAGTCTTATTGTTTGCTCTTATTATTCCTGTCCTATTGTGAAAACATGTGTGGGAGAAACAGCATTTATTTTGGTACTTGATCAAGTACCAGCCAAAGCTATTAGATTCTTGGGTCATTGCTAAACTAAATTAAAATTTTAATTTCGTTTCAACATCCATCCCTCCTCTTTTTACGAGGGATTTCTTTTTAAACTCATCACCGAGCTTAGTTTAAAAAGCGAAAAGCTGTTTGTCCTTGTGATTAACACACACACCTGTGCAGTAGCTAGGAAAGCATTGAATACGTGTATTAAAACAAAGCAGACTTTTGGATGTATGAAGACTCTTTACAATGCTCACATGTAATGTCTAAGTACTATATTGTTTTAAGGACGGGGAAAGGGAAGTGGAGTGAGACCACAGTGACTTTCCCATGGCAGAGTCAAGACCAGCAGCTCCCACCTCTGTCTCCCAGTTTAGTCCTCTGTGCACGGGTCTCCCCTGTCTCTCACAAAATCCTGCAGCTCAGGTTTCACCCCAGTTGCCCAGTTGTAGGACCACACTCAGCTTCTGCCCATCCCACATCCCTCAGCCCCAGGCTGGCAACTCAGTAATGTGTCACTGCAGGGTGGCACAACTGGGACAGCTGCAAAACAGTACGTGGGTGCTTTTCTCCATCCCAATAAACCAACAATATTCCCTCTCCGTGGGGTTCAGCGAGGAGCCAGGAGGATGGGGCAGCACCAGCAACCCCCTCAAAATATTTCTAACTTCAGGAACGTGAATGAAGACTTTAAAAATGAGAAGCAGCACCTTCAACACGACCATCCTCCATGGGCTGCTGTGCTGGCAGCTTGCTGACCCAAAGCTGCTTAGTGATAGCCATTTTATTTTTGCATCAAGTAATAATTTATCATCTTTGAGGGGGTGGGGTAAATAGCTCATGGAAATGACATTCTTCCGCAAGGCTTTAACCCTTGAAATCCTGGCACTTTCCAGGCTGCCTGCCAATTCAATTCTCAGGGGAAAGAGTGTTTGTTGATCTGTTGGTATGTTAAAAACCTCATTCAATTCATCGAGCCCTGGCACCAGCTTAAAATAAAAGTCCAGAATGCAGGGCTAAGAGCAATAGAAATGAGCATGCTTCTCTTTCTGCCTATTTACAAACCACGCTTCTTAACAGATTGGCCACCTCCTGTCTCCATTTCATATCAGGGGATCCCACACTTGTTATGATTTTCAAACTTTGCATCGTTCTCAAAGATAATACCTGATTTACTGAAGGGAAGCTGGGCAGGGCAGTAAACAATGATCCTATGGTAAATAAAGTGATACAGCAATTGCCCTTCTGCACCCTCAGTAAATACTCCAAGAGGTTAAACGACTTGGCTAAGGTCATATGGAGAAAGTGAGGGTGAGAGGCCGAGTATCTGAGCCCCTGAGCCACTATCTTAACTACCCGGCGGTGATTGCAGCCGGATTAGCCTTGCCATGAGAAGCTTGTCCGCGCCGTTTCAGGGAACGACGCAGCTAACAAGGAGTCTGCCTGTCAGCACATCACTTTCTGGTTTAACACTGTGCTCTTTCTTTTCTCAGCAGCTGTCAGATCTGAAGGAGATAGGATGGTACCTTAGGAGCCTTCCCATCTGGCTGGACAAACTCCCGCTGGGACGGATGACAGCGGTCGCAAGATAGTGCCGGGACAGTTAAGGTTTGGACCAGTCTCACATACACATGCGCCCACGAACCCTTGTTCTCTGTGCTTGGGAGTAAACTGCTTTCTGCTTTAGACTTCTCCTTTACCTGGTTCTTTTATCAGTTACTCAGCTGCTATTTTGTAATAAAGCTAAAACAATGCCACCGTCAACGGCACCCCCAGATCTACAGCGAGCTGACAGCGCAGGTCACGGCAAGGAGAGGGGTTTCGGTGGGATGCTGAAGCAGAGAGGCTGTTGCTATTAAATCGTGCTGCTCTCTCTTGGATCCCAGCAGCTACTCGCAATTGCAGGAAGATGTGAATGGGTGGGGGGGTTAATTAAGTCATCTGTTATTTCACTCACGAATTTCCTTCCGTGAAAGAATAGACTTACAGTGTGACAACATCACAGGCCGGATCCTCAGCTGGTGCAAAGCAAAGGAAGAAAAAAGAGACAAGCTTCCCGCAGCTCAGCAAGGGATTCCCTGCACCAGGGAAGGATCTGGCCCCACGAGGTGCACGCATTCCCCATCTCGGAGAGCCCAATCTGCCCCGTGGCAACAGGGACTTGGTCAGGGATTAAGGGCCCAGCTGTAAGTCAGTGTTTTGCTCCAGACTCCCTGTATGAGCCGCAGCAGGATGCTTGGGACCAGCCTGCCCAGATCCGCTGCTTCTTTGAAAATCCCACTAAGCACTTCGTTAGGTACCCAAACCGCTTTAGAAAGCTAGGTTACCTTTCGTTTCTCTGTGCCTCAACTTGCTAAAGGTTGGAGGAAAATAGCATTGGGCTATTTTCTGATCTGGAGGTGCACGTGGTACCCAAAAGCTCAGCGGTGAAGCTGAGGACAGGACACACACACCCCCGTGTCCCAGCGCCGGGTGCACAAAATGCACGGCGAGCTTCCACAAAAATCCCAGCCGCTGGGTGAGTGCTGCCGTTCCCTGCTGCCCAAGGCGAAAATGTCCGGGTAGCCCAAAATATCTGGCTTGCTAGAAAATTATTTGCATGACAGGCAGGGGTGAGCTTAAAAAACCAGCCAAATTAAAGGCAGCAAGAATAGCCTGTAAGCAGGAAACCGCTCTGGACCCAGCCCACAGCCCCCAAAGGTGTCAGTTGACAGCACAGGATGGGAAGTTGATGGTAACTGTAATACCAAATGAATGGCCACATGCAAAGCAATGATTTAGAGGCTAATGGGAAGGGGGAAGGCCTTGGCTGTGCTCCTCAGGGACTCACAATGCCCACTGGCTCTTTTTGGCTGGGTGAGGGATGCAGGATTGTGCCCTTCCCAAGGAACGGCAGCAGCACGGCGGCGCATCCCTGCGGCTGTCACACTCAGGGCTCCAATTCCTCCCAAAGGCAAACTCTGACACCTGTGGCACTTTCTGCCCTTTGGGGGAAGCCATTGCTATTGAAAATACGCAGAGGTGCAGCAGCAAACCCCTGAAAAGCATCCCTCCAAAGACAGGAATCAGCCCCAGTCTGAGGGGGTCCGCTCCTTGTCTGTCTGTCTGTGCACAGGGCTGGAGGGAACCAAGCGAGCATCTGACCCCAGGCACTTCGCTTCTCCCCCTGCCTCACAACAAAAACAAACCAACCCCTACCCGAACCAAAATGCAACTCAACACGTAAAAGGAACTGCAGATTTAATCCACTGTAATAATGCCAAGGCGCAGCCTTCTACCTAGACGAGGAAAATAATAATGATCTCCTAAACATACACATCAAATCTATATACTCTATATTTTTAAAAAAGGGATTTTTAAAGGGAAGAATCAGCTCAGACATTCACATAAGATCCTGCAGTACTGTTAGCAAACACATGAATCAGTTACTGGGTGAAATTGGAAATGGAGAGAGTTAAAGTAAATCACCGGCAAAACAAATCTTCGGTGTCCTGAAAATGAACACAGGTACCTACAACCCGCAAAAGAGTTTAAAGCGACTCTCTCCCCACCACCACTTACTACTTAGCTGAAAGACCAGGGCAAAAGCTTATGTCCTCCACGGCTTCCCACACTTGTCTCCGATCTCTTTCCAACTACCTGGTGCTATCCTCTGCGCTGGAGCTGGAGAGGATGGAAATACCATAGTGTTTGCAGCAGGGCCGCCTATTCAAAGGGAGGGGGAGTGGTCAGCCCCGCATCCAGGGCGGTGGGAAAGGCGAGTCCCACGCCGCTCACGCTCCGGCGGCCACCGCCAGCCAGGAAAAAGCCACCTCTGGCAGATGTCACGCCGATGGGAAAGAAAAAATAACGTTGGTGCGGGGTGCCGGGCTTCGGTGGTGGCCTTTGGGTCCACACGGTTCCTGCGTCCTGTCAAGAGATCCGAGGGCTTCAGTGTGCTTTGCAAGTGTTACTCGGGTCCCCCAAAGTCCCCGTGAAGTGGAGCTTATTCTTGCATGGTGAGTAAGAAACAGGCACGCAGAGCACAGCCAGGGTGAGGTTTTTCCAGCCCTGATCCCCGAACCTGAGCTCAGCTGCTGACTCTGCCTGGAGGTGCCTAATGGTAGAAACTGCTGTTTCCTCCTAAAGGGTCCCCTGGGCACCTCCAGCTTTCCTGCTCCTGTGAATATCACAGGGCATCGCCCGCTCCAGAGCACTGCGCTTTCTGGTGCCTGCCTTACCCCCAACCCCGGGCAAGATCCAGCCTGGCAACATACCCTAAAACCCTTCATCACATGCCTCTGGTACCAGGCATGCTGAAAAAACCCCATGGTAGCTGCTGCTTGCTTTTAAAAGCATAAGGGCTGAAATGATCTGCGCTTACGTGTGGCACCAGAGAAGGGAGACGCTTGGGCAGCACTGGGAGCCGCTGGTTCAGCTCCCTCCTCTGATACAGGTGGAGGGTCCCACCCTGCAGCACCCCAAAGACTGCTTTTAATGCAGATGCTGAAGGAGGCCGGGGCCTCTCCAGAGGGGAGAAGGCTGCGGGGATGAGAAGAGCAAGCGAGCACTTTCCCAGCTGGGCAGGAAAAGGGAGAGAGCAGAAACACAGGTTGCAGCAGGATCCCCCCAAAAACCTCAGTGTAACTTACTCGCTCTGCTCTGGGAGAGCAGAACCTGGGGCTGCCCTCTCCTGACACCTCTGCCTCCCCATGCCCAGCCTGCTCAGCACTCACAGCCCAGCCAGAGACCTCCAAAACCCCAGGTCCTGGATGCAGGAGGAGGTGTCCATCCTGCCTCTCCTGCTCTCCCTCTCCAGGCGGCAAAGCTGCCTTTTCCTCCAGGAGAGGGCTCCAGGCTGAAAATCCTCTCCAGCTCCAGCACAGATCCCCATCACGCTGCCTTCACGAGCAACAGCTCCGGCTGAGCCCCTGCCAGCAGCCCCAGGAGCCGGGCAAAGCCCAAACACCGAGGGCTGCATATGTGCTGTGCTGGGACGTTTTGTTTATGGGCAAAATGGGAAGCTGGGAACAGCCGCTGTGATTTTCCCCAGAAATCCTAATAGCGAATTGTAACGTAATGGCAAAAAATAGGATGGGGCCACGGGGCTCAGCTGTTCTGCTTGCCCGAATATTTGCAGAAGTGGCTGGTATCCAGGGAAGTTTGCAGCATCCTCACAATAAAAAAATGCAGCATTATACATCTAAATACTGTCACTGGAAATCCAGACTGAAGCACTGATCAGTCTGGGGAGAGAAATAACTCCTGGGGACCTCCTCTCCCAGTCCAAAAACAGGTATTTCGGATGCTCTCGGCAAAGTGGACATTGCAAAGTGCAGAGCAAAGCTGTATTTGCCATCACACAGATAATTTCTGCCAGCACAGGGCTTCTGTGACTTCTACTGCTGCCAAATGCTTCCCAAAGAAATTAAATGTGCAAAACTAGTGTTCACAGGCGTAAACATCTCTTCTGTTCTTCACCCCTCAGTCCAGGAGATTGCTCAAATGCACATAGTGGAAAATAACAAATAAAACCCAGTATTTCTGCACATATAACTCTTAACAGGTCCTGCGAGGATTTTCTCAAGCTCTTAAGGATGAATCTCCACTTTAGCCACTGCCTTAACTTAGAAACACACAGCTACAGGTGGCCCGAATATACGTTACCTGTTGAACTTGCAGTCGTAAGGCACGGGTCGCTCTTGTAGCTATTTTAGCTCAGGAAATGATTTACAGGGTTCCCATCTTCTCAGGAAGGTTTCCAGCCTCCTGGGCTTTGGTACAAAGGCTCAGTCACGTCTGAGCGCCAAAGGAGTGGAATGCATCCAGCAATCAATTTTTATCTGGGCAACTCATCCCAAGGCTGCAGGATAACCCCGCTGGCAGCTGCAAGCAAGATGTCTTTTCCCTGAGCTGGATGCTTTGCTCTGCAGCAGACGGTTCTTCCGATACAGTAATCTATATATTAATAGCCTCTGTGTTCTGGCTGTCCAATCGACTGCGTGCCTGCAGAACAGAGAGGCTTCTGGTTTTGGCCATTTCTTACAAGGCAGCACGATGGCTGCTGCCTGCAGATCACCTCGCTCGGCTTGCACGTGGTCGCCTGGTTTCGGGGTCGCTGCTGTCACATCAGTCACCTAAGGCAGCCGCTCCAGCTCGCAACAAAATGTTGGGTTAGAATTTCGAGCAGTTCATGGGATTTATCATAAAGCCATTGTGCATCGACAAGTACTTTCCATTCCAGATGGTTTGGATTTTCTTCGTACTCATAAAAAAATAAAATGATTCCTTAATGTTTAACTGAAGTAGTTATTCATGTTCTTACCGAATCTGAGATGTCTCGTGGATGTTTCATGGCTCGTGCACTGGTAGGCTGCTGAAATTTAGGGGCACTCAGGCTCCTTCTGGAAGACACTGGACATAGGTGTCAGTAGAAACAGCCCCTTTCCCGATCACCAAGGAAATCCTGATGACCATCTTGCAGCTAGAAGAATGGATGAAAATGACAGTGGCATCCTACTGAAGGTGGCTACGGCTGGAGAGGGTGACAATTTGTACCCTGGAGCTGGGGGGTGAACACGGATCATCGCCTGGGCAAAATTTATCGCAGCCAGAGTGCTCTGAGTTTCACCGACTGTCACCTACCACATTTCTACCCTTGCAGGCCCAGATTACTTTCCACGGAGAGATCCTGCAGGCTTGTGGTCCTCCTTGAGGATCATAAGCCACTAAGGATGAGAAGCTGTCTGTAATAAACTTCCACACTCATTTATGGATCTGTAAGTACCATTATTTCCGTATTACATTGGAAAAACAGAGCAGGAATGGATAAAACGACCCTGAGTGTCAGAGTCTGCTTTCAGTCAGTGTTACCTGCTGACCCCAGTACAAGGGAGTAAAGAAAGGGGATTTTGGAAGGTCATCTTCACAGCCACTGTTTGCCCCAGGAGAAGGTCATACAGCCAGATCACGGAGCTGCCTGTGCTTGTAAATATTGTGGCAGGTTTGCCCAGGCTGCAGCAGCATTCCCTCCTGCCTCTCCTCCAAATCAAGGCAATGACACACAGCCTGTGCCCCAGATGCTCCAGCAGTGGTCCATGAAGAGCTGTGCACATCTGGTCCCCAGGTGCTGAGGCTTTCCGACGCTGGCTGGCCTCGAAAGCAAACCAGAGGCTCCACCAGAGCTCATCCCTCCTGGCCAGCACGCCAGGGACAAACACCCAATTAATTGCCTCCTTGGATGGAGCCAAAGGATGCTGCGTGCCCTGTCCAAGTCGAGGGGAAATATCTGTTCTCAAAAGCAGGAGAACAGGGTTTTTCCATCCTGGCATCAGGTAGGAGCTCGCATCCATCATCTCCCGTACCATGGGATGGATACACTAAAAAAGAAGAAGTTCAGAGTGTATGGGGGCATCTTGAGTGCTTAAAGTGGCCCACAAGTGACTTATGTGAGGCTGTGTTAGGTTAGAAACTGCTACAGTCAAATCTCCTTCATATGGATTGAGTTAATTGCTACAAACTTGCTCATTGGTGGTTCGTCTCACTTCTGGAAGGGGTATGAGAAGCGTGCAGAAATGGGCTTTACATGATGTTGGCGTCGTCAGACTGGCTTGGGTGTGATACAATGTGCAGAAAAATTCCTTCCTTCAGCTTTGAGTTTTCATTTTTAGTCTATACACATGACTATAAATACATATATGTGTATATATATGATAAAACCCAAAATAACACCAAGTCCCATCCGTATTTTCATTCTGGAAGAGGAAGTGTGAAATTTCCACTCAGCTCTAACTCTGATGTTAAGCAACATCTCTAGGGAAGTTCTAGCCATAACATTGCCAAGATGCAAATTTGTGAATTTCGCCTTGTAAGCACAAAGAATAATCACTTTTCTGAAAGCCAACGTAAATATTCTCACTGTAATCTCCTTTCTGCAGGTGCCTGCCCCACTCACACCGTTCACAGCACAGAAGAAGGATGCACGGGAACTCCTGAAAGCTGTAAGAAAAAGGTAGATCCATTATCATTTATAAAAATGTTAACTGGAAAATCAGTCATCGTTTACCAGTTCTCTCATTTCAAGAAAAATCAGGCCTGTTGGTTCGGAGGGGGATGGTTTATTAGGCAATCTGATATGCTCAGAAAAAAAAAACAGATAGGATTTCATCACACACGTCGTCTTCAAATCTGTAAATTAAAATTCTCATCCAAAATCATTTTATCTAGCACTATAAAGCCAGATTTCAGAAGTGCTCTTTTCCCAAGCAAGCTTATAAATAAAGATCGGATTTACAAAAATGCTATCAACTAACAATTCCCGCTCGAACACATCTGGCCAGATTTCAAAATTAATTCAGCAGCCAGTTAATCACTTGCTCTTTATTACTTAACTTACTATTAGCATGGGGGTAAAAAAAGAGAGATATTTTTATTTTCTTTTATCTGCTAAAATATTCCCCTGCATCTCGCTGTAGTGAAATTCAAGATGTTGATAAAAATGTTGACATTTTTAAAAAGCCAATTGCTTCTCAAGCCAGTATAAAAATACAGAAAACAAACTGAGATCATTTAACTCCTTCCCTTTGCATCTTCTTCTAAAAAAGTAAGATTTGCACCACAGTGAAAATGTCATATAAAACCCATTCTGACAATAATAAGCAGCTTATTACGGTTAAACTATGATGATAACGAATGGGAAGCTGTAATTATCATTACTGCTGTTGCTGTTGTCTGAGGACGTCAGCCGAAATCTGAAAGCTGTGTCCCCTCGTGCTACCTTCTCTCTTTAGATCCTGGTTTCTGTAGTGTAGGTGGCCTTGCTTGGAGAGCAGGGTGCGTTGGCTTTGGTGTCCTGGGCTTGGAAGTCCTCCATCCCAGCAAGCAGGGCCTCCAAAATTGCTGGGGAAGGGTTGAACGGTGAAAAAGCTCCTGCTCAGCCCCTAAGGATTGTCAGAGGAGACTGGGCTGCGAAGGGAGAGCCCAAGTATTCTGTTTGGCTCCACTCAAGGTGATCCTGCAGACTTCGGAAGGTCTGTCGTCCCCCCGAGAGAGGACACCTCAGCCGCAGTGCCGAGCGCAACGTCTCAGCTGCATCCGTAAATCAGCTCGTGGTCCCCATGCGTGATCCCAGGCCTGGAGAAAGGAGCGGTTAGCTTTCCACCACCACCGTTTCGTGACTCATCACTTGACTCAGACCCAACACAGCACGTCCTTTGAAGTCGCTGGGCTTCTCCTTTCATGGCTCACATCTTTGCAATGTCAGAACTGCCACTGTGCTGGGGGTGAGGAGGAGAAAGGACTCGAATGACGTAAGAATTTGGAGATTTCATTGCGTTTGGGTTATAAGGCTAGCTGATAAACCTGGGAAACTCTCTTGAAGCCTTTTTCAAATATCAAACAGACCTTTTTGTTCTCCATCAGCTGACACACAACAGAGGACAACGAGGGGTCGATGGTTTTTGCAATAATCTCAGGAGGTCTGAGCTGAAATCTGTGCCCTCCTGAGTACCACTGTCCAGCCAGAAACATGAGTTATGCGCTCAGCAAAGGAAATATTATTACCCTGTATTTCTGTGTGAGGAACTGTAGAGCAGAGGAGTGATGTGATGTGCCTGAACGTAGGCTGGAGACATTTCAGCATGGTGTTCTAATTGCCTGTCTAAACCAACGCAAAGACGTGTGTCTCTTACAAAATACTTTTTGTTATGAGAGCGAGCGGGAGGCAAGAAAAAATACGGTAGCAGAAATGTGAGGCTTGGTTTTGTGGAAATGAGTTATTAACATGTCCTTTACCTCTCTGTTTATTTTCCACACGGTTCCAGGTCAAGGAAAGTTTGTCTGTGACAAAGATTAGGCTTTGAGAACAGCTGTGTCTTTTCATATTTAATTCCTGAGCTCCGCCGAGCACGTTTGGACAGATTCTCTTTTGTATCCTCCATCGGTTATCAAGGGAGCTCAGGCGGGATAACAGGACACAGGTGACATCCCCCGAGAGGTGTGATGTTCCCCTCCGTGAAGGACGCCAAGAGCTCCAGGAGGAACAAAGAGGAAAAATAATGCTCGTACTGGCAGGCTTAATACACGCTGTCACCAGGGCTGCCTGGTGATGGAGGGGTTATTTATGGCCAGGCTGGGGATCGCAGGGCTGGGTCCCACATGTGAAGTGAAAGTGGAAGTGTGTGGGTGGGAGGGGAAGCAGCAGCATCTCATTTATCAGCGCTCCCGGCCCGAGCAGGTTTCCACCCGGACCCAGGCTGCGTTAAGGAACGCTTCGCATCTCCCGTGCGGCACTACACGACCCCGAGGGCACGACCACATCCCAGCATCCATCCTCCGAGGTCGGGTGAGGCAGGCGCTCATACCCAGGAGAGGGGGGACCCTCACCGACCTCCTACAACCTGCTCTAGGTGCTGCTTCGACCTGCCCATCCTTGTTGCAGCTCTGCAGCTCTCCAAAAAAGATGGCCCAGCCTGCCTTCCCCCTTCCCAGCACTCGCAGAAGTCTGCGGGAGCCAGCGCGAGCCCTCGGGTTTTAAGCAGAGCTAGGGGGGGACGGAGCGGAGGGGGGGGTCATGGCGGGGTCAGCTGATGAACAGCAAACAATCCTAATTTATGCAAAAAGCAGTCTGGAAAAAATGACATTCCTGGTAGTCTGCATACATAAAACACAGAAATCCTAAAGAAAGGAGCCAAAGATGTTTCTATGAATTAGACCTTTATCCTTCCAGCATCCCAGAGCTCAGCCCATGAATTTGGGTGAGTTTGCCTTTTTAATTGCTCTGTCTTTCTCATGCAGGCTATTTAGAAGCTGCACGAACAATGCCCTATTGGAAATCAAACAGGTCATTCGGGCTACGGCTTTTATCTGGTTTTCCACCATCTTAGACAACAAACAAGCCATTAATGTCTGGAAACACAGCTTTGATTTCAACTTCGAAACCACAGCCTGCATCACTGCCAGTGATGCCCAGTATCACATTTAAGACCAGCCCATGTCCTGGCGCTGATTTATTCCTCCCCGCCCTCATACCTGGGTCCCATGAGCACCTCCCATCTCTAGTGGAGATGCTCTGGGTCCCAGAAATAAGGCCACAGCATGGCTTCTTCTGGTTGAAAACTTCGAAGAGTAGGCAAGCACAGGCTTTACTTTTGGTCCTAGATTTGGCTTTCCATTAGGGTAAGGAGGTTTGCAAAGGATCTCTGGGCTGGTTGCTGGATCAGCTGCAGCAAACAAGCTGTATCTTCATTAACATGAATCTTCTGTGCCCTTGAATAACACCTGGCTGCTTCTGCTGCTGATTCTCCATCTTTTACTATCTGTAGGGTCTCTGCACAGTCTTGCCCTGCTGCCAACGCTCCTTAGGAGACCCAGCACGAAGTCCTGATATCTCCAACCTTCCTAAGCTGCAGACTCGTGGGTTTTCAGCAATGGTGAGAAGCCATCGTTCCCAGACCTGCAGGCAGCAGGTGGCTTTTTTTATTTCCCACCTGCAGTACACCCTCACGGTGCAAAGATGAGGTTTCTCCCATTGCTTAGGGTTGAGTGAGGAACACACATGGCTGGCGACGTTAACCCTCGTCCTTATCCGGAAGGCCTCGCTCAGCTGGTACAAAGTCCTTGGGTTTTTGAAGTCAGCAGGAATCTGGCCTGGGGAAGGTTTATGGGATGAGTTTTGGCTGTCCTGATTGAAGCTGTTTCCAAAAATCAGCAAATGCCATTTTCAGCTCATTGCAAGGAACCGAGGCTCGCAGCGTCGGTTCATTCAGTGCCTATAAATCTCCCCCTGAGACTTTATAAATCTCAGCTGGGAGCTGCATTTTATTTTGGCCACCCTGGGCACAAGCACAGGGCACTGCCGTGAGCACGGACGCAGCCACGCTTTTCCTAATGGAAATAGGATGAGAAATTATTTTTTTTCCATCCCGCCCTGAGCATCTGTGGGCTGAAAGGGACCTTGCTGAAACACAGAGCAAGCTGAATTTACCTCCTCCCTGAATGAGCTTCATTAGCTTGTGCAGTCAGCTCCAGATTTTAATGGATGCAGCAAATGGGAGAAATAAAATAAATACTACAATCAAAGTGCTTAAACCTACGCCTCGTCTATGCCAACACAAACCCTGAATCGGAGGAAGCATTAGGCTAAATATAGATCCTCAAGCAAAATCGGAGAGCTTTTATTTTTTTTTTTATTTTTTTTCTAGGTTCATACTGTAAAACATCTGCTGAACAGTTTCCTATAACTGTTTTTGGCTTTTAAATCAAAGAAAGAAGAAACAATGTCCCATTTTTGTAGAGAGAAGAGAAGGGGGGGAATAATAGACCTTCCTCTCAAAGCAGGATGACAATAAGGATAGAAATAGAAAGGGGAGAGCTTTGAAACATCTTGAGTCCAGACAAAAAGTGGGTGGACGGCAGGTTCAGGTATCTCTGCTTGCTTTGGCCGCTTCCCATTTCAAGAGACAGCTGGCGAAACTGCTGACAGCCCAAAGGGAAAACCCACGGGCAGAGCTGGACCGTGCCCGGCAGTCGCTAGGCTGTGGGTGAAGAGGGACCCGAACAGGGGGTGCGACGGTGCTGAGGGTGTGTAGGAAGGCGCGTGGGGCTGCTAGTTCGCTGGGAGAAAAAAGGAGATTTTTAGCATCTCATGGCCCCATTTTTCAGCATCTCATGGCCCCAGCCAAGCTTCTCGTGGTGCCCCGCACCCAGGACGGGTGACCCCAAGCTGCCACATCAGTGCTCAGTCCCCTTGGCACAGCCATCACATCACTGGCAATCCACTGCCTGGAGCCACCTGCTTTTCCCTGCCGCCTCCACCGAGCCCGTTCCCCGACGCCTGCGGTGGGGGACGCGGGGGGACGTGCAGCCCACGCTGTCACACCTCTTGGGCTTCTTGGCCGCTGTGCCTGAGCAAAAGCTTTTCCTGCCAAGTCACAGGATGCGATGACGGTGCGGCTGGGGAAAACTTCAAAACAGCCCAAACAATCAGAGATTGTCTGCGGAGAGAGAGCTCTAAAATTGGCTCCTTGGATTAGCCCCAGGCTCACCCCTGGGGCCTTTGTCAGGAGAGCTGGGCTCAGCCGTGATGACGAGAAGGACCTAATCTCGCTTCCTATCTGTGATAGGGGTTGAATTTAGCCCGTCTTTGCCGGCTGTTCTGTCCCTCTGTGACCTGCTGGCATCCAGGCACCCAGACAGCGGCCGGCAGCGGCGGCGGGGCCGGGACGGACTTCCCGCTGTCAGAAACCCCGTGGCACCTATAGGACTTCAGTGACTCAGAAGTCTGCAATCCTTTTTTATTTATTTCCCCCCGAAGTTGCTTAGGAACCCGCATCCCCTCCATTGCCCAATTCCCGGGCGGCTCTGGAGAGTGGGGGTACAAAATTGGGTCTTTTTCGCAGCTTCAGTGCGTGTTGGGCTGGATTTGCTCTATTTAGGTAAATTCCAGCTAGGCAGTGGTAGAGACCCTCCCGTTCGTAGAGGTTTCTCAGCACCTTTGCTCCTTGGCATCAGGGTCTTCTGCCACAAAGCCCCTGCCATGAGCACCAGGGACTGGGGCAGGAAGGTGACACGTCCCCATCCAGCCGTGAGCCTCTTTCCCCACCTTTCATCCTGTGGTTCAGCCCCAGCATCCTCCTGATCCCAGCACCCTCACAACACCTGCACACTCCAAAGCTGCTCCCAAGCATGTCCTAAACGTGGTGGGTACGGGTCTAATGGCTCTTACGGACCCACGGGCTCCCCTCAGGGCTCTGCAGACTCGCTTCTCCCTGCCCCATGAAGCAGCATCCCTCCAACCCCCCTCTTCCAGCCCGACCCCTCGGAGGAAATCTCGGACAAAAGAAACTTGGAACAAAAACCAGGAGCGGGGAAGTGGCAGGCGAGGGCCTGTGTCAGATCAGCCGGATCCCCAGGAGGAAATAATTGAAACAAGGCTCCGGCACGTGCCGGGAGATGGGATGTGTCGGGACATGGGATGTGTCGGGGCGACCGCTCCCTGCCAGCCCTTTCTGGGCGCTGCGGGCAGGGACCAGCCACTTACCATCCCGACCCCGCGTGTTCGGCGCTGCTGGCCAAGACGGCAAGGGAAGAGAGACATCAGAAAATGGGATTTTGGTAGAAAACCCACCTCAAAAGTGAACTCCTGTGGTCTGCAGGAAAGGGGCTTTGCTTTCCACAGGAGGTTCCCCTCAGTTCTGCCAAAGCGAGGGAGAAAACGATGTTGCAGGTGCTTCGCAAGCACCCAGACCCTCTCCTTATAATCCTGCTCTGGGATATTACCTTCTACCCAGGGCAGAGAGGGTCTCCTAACCTTAAAGACTGGCTCCAAGGCCCATTTATCCACCCTGGCTTTGAAGGGGGGGAGCTGTAGAGAATGAAGGATGGGGAGCATCCTTCCCTCTGCACTGGTGCGGTGCCCAGAGCCAAGGTGAAACCTCAGCGCTGTGATAAAAGTGTAAACCAGATTTCAGCTCCAAGGGGCTGTTTGCCATACAAGTGGGCTGTGGCACGGGACAAAAAAATTTGTCTGTTGAGGAGAATGAGCTCTTGTGTGCGTGCAGGTGCCGGGGGCTCGGAGGGGGGGAAGGCAGTAACTCACAGCAACGGGCTTATTAAAAAAAACCACTGGGAAAATGATGGAGAAGCGGGGTCTGGGGGAGCAGCGGGGCTCTCCAAGCTCGCTCTGCCTTGGCAGGGCCGCACGCCGAGGGCAGAGGCACTTTCTGGGGAGGCTGCGTACGACGTATGCATCTGTGGGACAACTCGCTTGTGCTTTTGGGTCTGCCCGGGTAGGCAGGACACCCTCCTTTGTGAATGATGCTGTGGAATGGGTGGCATGGGGGAAGCCACCGTGGTGTCCCCGGTACGGGGGGAACAGGGTGTCCTGCCCTCCCGCTCCTGGGGGGGTGATGCCAGGAGCGTTGCTCGCAAAGACGAATTCACAGGTCGGGTTTCTATTCTCACACTCCTGCCTTTGCCAGAGCGTTGACTGCAAGCAAAGGTTTGCAGCTTGGAAACTTGGAAGGGTCCGGCTATTTGTGCCTTCTCTCTCCCAGGCTCTTTCATTCATGCTTCCTCTCTCTTTTCCCCAGTGCATTTCTCGCTCACGCTCTCATTCATGCTCGCTCGCTCATTCTCATTTTCCTGGCTGTATTTTTAGCTCCCTCGCCGTTCGGAGGATGTGAACATTATCCCTGAGTCATGACTTTGTGAGGAAACAGGCAGCCAGGGCTCCCATTACAACCCGTGAGGGCTCTTATCAGCTGCAGCGCAGGCTTGCTGGGGAGGGGGCTTTATCTCCCCCGTCCTCTCCTCTTCCTTTTTCTCCAGCTGCTGCAGCCCGCACTCCTCTACCGAGGCCACGATGCTCATCCCCCCTGGCCGTGTCGTGATGCAGAGCTCAAGGAGTTAAATGAAGATTGGCAGTCAGGAAATGGGAGTAAACCGTAAGGGCCAAAGAGCATCCTCGGTGCTGGGGTGGCTGCCGCAAGAATTACAGCAAGCGAAAAGGTGTCTGGCAGGGCTCTGACACCAAATGCTGCTGGTGTTATTCCCAGCCCGTGCAAACAAACATGAGGTAATGGCACCTGGAGGCTTAGGCGTAAGCTTGCTCTGCGTTTGGAAAACACAAAGCCCCCGAGTATTTCAATCTGGCTCGCGATAAGGTCGAAGCCGCAGCAAAGTGTTGCACCGGCTCTGTTCCCACACGTGGATGAGCCTTTGAAATAAAAACCACCCCATGTAAGAAAGGATCAGAGCCGAGCATTTATTCGGGCTCCGTTCCCGAATGCCAACGACATGCTACAAAACAGTGGACCATCTTCTGGAGAGAAGAAAAAAAATTATCCCACGAGGGAGGAGGCAGCCCGCCCGGCTGCAGTGCCGCTGCCTGCACGCTGCCCTCGGGAGCCCACGCAGGACATGATGGATGGTTTCCAAGTGACCCCCCGGGTCGACGCCGGAGGGAGGAGGATGAAGGGGAGCAGCTTTCGGCGTATCTCGACGCAGCCTTGTGCATCACGACACGGCTTTGCTAATCTCGGCGTCCTGTGCCGGTCGTGAGGCTCGGCTTCACCTTTTCGTGACATTCAGGCTGTTTTCGACTCACTTCCTCCGACTTTCCTCTCTAACCTTTGTGTTATCTCCTTAATAGTATCTCCTCCCTTTTCCACCCGTCTGCTTATTTTAGCTGCCTCTTCCTGCCCGCACGTGTGGCTGCTGCCCTGCCCTGGACCGGTCCCCTCCCGTGCCCCCTCCAGAAAAGGGCTCGTTCCCCTGCCTTCAGCTCACGGCGAGAGTTTTGCACCATTTTTGTGCTTTTCAAACCATGGAGGTAAATCCCCACCCTGCCACTCTGCTGCACACCCAAACGTCACTTCGCCTCCCCGTGCCCGCTTGGCAGCGGGACCTCCTGCCCCCTTTCCATCCACGCTGTGGGGCACGGGGAGTCCCTGCTGCCTTTTACCCTGGCAGGGACTGGCTTGTGGTTATCCCCAAAAAAAGTCTGTCTGCAAGGAACCTGATGAGGTTCAACAAGGGCAAGGGCAGGGTCCTGCACCTGGGGAGGAACAACCCCAGGCACCAGTACAGGCTGGGGCGGACCTGCTGGAGAGCAGCTCTGTG
>Ga0065711_1037324_pt1 | contig 19947 bp, 13 predicted proteins | sample Hoacrofraction12_FD_59098 | JGI IMG/M metagenome (GOLD analysis project Ga0065711, IMG submission 59098) | Hoatzin crop microbial communities from Cojedes, Venezuela - Epithelial fraction 12 v2 (version 2) | ecosystem: Host-associated > Birds > Digestive system > Esophagus > Crop | place... | reverse complement strand
ATTCAAGCCCCGCCTGGACGTGGTCCTGTGCAGCCTGCTCTGGGTGACCCTGCTTCGGCAGGGGGTTGGACTGGGTGACCCACAGAGGGCCCTGCCAACCCTGACCATGCTGTGATTCTGTGTGGGCGGGCAGCCTCCGTCAGCGCTGCCTTTTGGGCTCGTTTGGGAGCACAGGCTCCGCAGGGATGCGGTGATACCATTTTCCTGAGGTTTTCACCCATGGGTCGCTTTGCAGGGCCATATGTGGGGACAAAGACAAGATCCTCGTTGTGTAGCGTTGCCCATTAGCTAAGGAGAGGAGATACTTTTTTAATTGTTATTGTTTAGTATCCTCTCCTCCATCCGTCTGGAGGACTGTCAGCAGTCCCAGTGAGAAGTTACCACTGCACGCCTTGCCCATCCATGGCTGTCTTGGAACAAGGAGCCTTTATTTTCCAGCCAGGAGTTTCCACCGCAGACCTGACTCGGGGCCCATGAAGTCCGTTACCCCATTTCTCATGGTGGTTGGCCGGAAGTGCTGCCAAGCCAGGCGTGAGGAGCTTGCAGCAGACCGAAGTGGCGTGGTCTTACAGGGATGGTGTGCAGAGGTGGTTCTGTGCTCCGGAGCAGGAGTTGTCATTCCCTTTCCAAGTTTTCTTCAACAAACTCTGAGCTCTCTGGAGGCCAACGGGACTTCTTGCTGCAGATCCCTGTAAACCAGCTTTTTTTCCCCTGAAGATTTAATGCTTTAGCCCGGGTTCTTCTCCACTGCCCACGGTAGATCCCGGTGTCCGCTGGGCTCTGGCTGTTGTCTGCCTCGCGTGAGCGAGCTGAGTGTGAGCTGTGAGAAGAGGGGGCATGTGTTTTTTCATCTCCCCAAGATAGATGTTTTTCCTGGAAGCAGAGTTTTGCAAGCAAAGCAGGAGGCTGAGGAATATTGGCTCGTGCTGCCTGCATGCATTTTTAATGTGTGCACAGTGAAACCGGCTGAAAATGGAAAGGAGTTAGCGTGTTCAAAGACCTTTTACTGAGGCCCTTAATCTAAGTAAATCCTTTATATATGAACCGAACCTCTCAGCGGCTTTCTTCAGAAGGCCCTACAGTTAATAAAATAGATCTAAAAACAGTTGCAAAGGGGGAGGAGGGGTGAATCCTACTTGTCCGGAGGAGGTCTTCTCCTGTGGGAGCAGTGGCGGCGCTTCGGCCAGGCGGTGCAGGGAAGGAGAAGGGGTTGGTTGTCTTTTCTCCATGCTGGGGGCCAAGGCAGGACCCCTCGGGGCGGTGGCATGGCACAGCTACCTGGGGGCAGCTTGTTGGAGGAGTTAGTTTTACCTTCAGGCAAACACAGCAAGGCAAGCCCACTGCCCTGGGCTGAGGTTTGCCTTGCATTTAAACAAATAAATAAATACAAGCCAAAATGCTGATTTTCTTGATATTTATCCTCTGCACATTGATGCCCTGAGGTGACAGAGCAGATTTGTTGACAGTCGAGGGCAAGCCGTTGGCTGGGACCTGCCTGTTGCTGCAGGTTTGATCTCGGGGAGAGGTGACGGTGCTTTGGATGCCTGTGAGAACGTCCCGTACATTAGGAGCCAGGGTTTGCTGGTTTGCTTGTAGGAGGCTGGACATGTCCGTAGAGGACAGAAGCTCCCCTGGCTCTCCAGGGGATGGGCTGGTGCTGGTCCCGATGCTCGCCTCAGCCCCTGCGTGCCCTCCACCCCCCCTGCAGATCCACAACCGAGCGGGTGTCAGGGCTGGGGTGCCCACCAGCACCCTGTCGAGTGTGGACCATCATCCAGGCCATCGTGCCGCCATTTGCCCATCTCTACAACACAGATGGTGAGGTGGGAGGAGGGAAGCTCAACACCGGGATTAGGGCAGGTTGGAGCTGCCTGCGGACAAGTTTGAGGCAGTTAAATGAGCTGTACCAGCATCCTCCCATCCGTGGGGAGTTAACCCAAAGGAGACTTCCCTGCCACCCTGCTGTCTTTCACCCGTTTCTTGCGAAAGATGGGATGGCACAAGCCCTAGCGTAGCTGATCAAGGAGAAGTTCCCCTTGCTGTCCTGGAGGAGAGAAAGGAGATAAGGGGAGATCTTTCATGGGATTTGCAGATTCCCCAGCACGATGGAGGCTTCGTGGTAATCAGATCTGGTCTCTGCTCCCCCCACCGCCGGGGATGGCGGCTCAACACGGGAGGCGGGTCCAGCCCTGTGTGAAAATGGCAAGCAATTAACGTGGCAAACGATTAAGTCCTCAAGTGACTTCTGGTGAGGAGGTAGTTACGGGACCTCTTCCCTCTAAGGTTGGTTTTACAAGGTCTGTTTTATTCATTGCCAATGCGCTCTCAGTAATTGCACTCTGCCCATTACTCTTTTTATTGCCATTGCGTATCCATTGGATGTGCTTGAAGTGTTGCTATAAAATGGATGGAGGAGGCTGTGGAAGGAATCTGTGTCTGGTTGCTGTGCAGAGCTCTCCTGTGCTCCAGGGAGGCTGGAACTGGGTCCAGTCCTGGGACGGACCACCAGTCCTGACCAGTACCAGTCCACAGCAGCTCAGCCGCAGACATAGAAAGCAGGGGGTTGAGTGGAGGTGGTGTCTTGTGACATGGACAAACCTTCTTTAGGAGTCACCATAAAGCTCCTTCCTTTGTCAATAAGCAGGATCTTTGGCTAAAAGCAGTTCCTTTCCAGCTAAAAACGTTTTTAACACATTTATTTTGGCAAGTATGTATCCTCATGGACTTGCTCCTAAGAGAGTCTGAAAAATATCACTGGCATGTTTTCCTGTGCGGCTGCTTTGTAGGCTCGGGAGGTGCTGAGGTCACCCCGTGAGCATCTGCTAATAAAAGCAAAGGCAGTTTGTCTCGCCCCCTCCCCACCAGCGGCTTTGCATAATGATGATACAGTTCTGCTGTGCGCAGCTCTGCTTAACGGTCACCTGTGGGGCTTGCTGGGTTTTGGGGTGCACCTGCCTTGTCATTGCTCATCGACTTTGCCCATGCAGTGCTTCCCTCGGGGCTCCCTCACGTGTCACCGGCCCCCCTCGCACCGCGTCACCCCCAGGTGCAGCAGCAAGGCACAGGCAGCTTGCTCTCCTCCGCAGGGTCAGTGCCGAGGCTGGTGAGCAAAGGTGCTGGGAAGGTCTTTCTGAAATGAAATCCCTGCCCAGGGTTTGGAGAAGGGCTTCGGGCTTGGCTGGTCCAAAACAGGGGGCTCAGGGTTGGGGTCTCCCTGCACTGGGGGACAGGGGGACGCAGGGGTGTGCCTGAAGAGAGGTGTGCTTGGGGACAACCCGTGGCTCTGCATCCCACCGGAGAGGGGGAGCACGCGTCTTTTTATTCCCTGTGGACCACAGAAAGTCCTGCTCAGCCTAGGTGGTCTGTTTAGACCCGGTTTACGTTGCACAGTAGGACCCCGCTTGGCTGGGATGCGCTGGTGGGGCTGTTGTGCAAACAGCCCGCTGGGCTGGGAGCAGGCAGAAATGTGTAGTTAGGTAGTTATTTGTTTTTATTGGCGTGCGTTCCACAGGATTGCAGCTGCTCAGGTACAGCACAGAAACTGCTGCTGGGACTACTGAAAGATTTCCTTGTGCTGCAATTTAAAAATGTGGGTTTCAAGTTTTTTGTTTTAACAGAGTGTTTTCCAAAGTCAGGCAGCTGCAGAATCTTGTGGGGATGTTGTTAAATACTGTGGGGCGCATCCCAGGTCTTTACATCATAGACTCACAGAGTGGTTTGGGTTGGAAGGGACCTTTAAAGCCCATCTACTCCAACCCCCTGCAGTGAGCAGGGACATCTTCAGCCAGACCAGGTTGCTCAGAGCCCTGTCTAACCTGACCTTGAGTGTTCCCAGGGACGGGGCATCGACCACCTCTCTGGGCAACCTGTGCCAGGGCTTCACCACCCTCAGTGTAAAAAATTTCTTCCCTATATCCAGCCTCAATCTCTCCTCTTTTAGTTTAAAACCATTATCCCCTGTGCTATTGCAACAGGCCCTGCTGAAAAGCCCGTCCCCATCTTCCTGTGAGCCCCTTTAAGTACTGGCAGGCTGCAGTAAGGTCTCCCTGGAGCCTTCTCTTCTCCAGGCTGAACAGCCCCAGCTCTCTCAGCCTGTCCTCGTAGGAGAGGTGCTTCAGCCCTCGGATCATTGCTGTGGCCTCTTCCAGCCCAGCTCCAGGTCTGTCCCATGCTGAGGGCTCCAGAGCTGGATGCAGGGCTCCCCAGGGGGGGGTCTCTGAGTGTCCTGACTGTGATTTATTTTGGTGCTCCCCAAGTAAGCGGTGCCACCTGCCCAGCATAAATGTGCCCTGAGCTTGGGTTAGTTACACTGGCTCGCTGGGACGAGGGCTCTGGGCGTCTCCCTCCATGGCGGGTGCAACCCCCCTGCCCCAGTGCGGGGCCCCGCAGGCAGCTGCTGCAGTTCCAAGCGAGCACGTGAGTGCAAGAGCATCCTCCGTCCTCCCCAACCTGCTGCTCACGCATTCCTGGGGGAACCCGGGCCACAGGGACGTCCCACCGGGAGGAAGGGCTGCCCGGTCCCTGCTCACCACTCTTGCTATTGATTATCAGCCACAGCGTTTTCAAATCTGATTTTCTTCTGAGTCAGAGACCTGGGCCAAACCGTTTCCTAGAGATTGGTTGTGCTGTTACCCCAAAGGGTTTTAGGTTGTTTTTTCCCTTTCTTTTTGAGAAAGATGTTTCTGGATTCCCCTTTCGATATTATCTATCTGTTATCGTCAGCATGGAGCTGAAGTGAGGACAAAATCATACTGCTTTCTTGAGTGAGGCACTGGTACATGGGAATTTTTAAAAAATGCGATAATGTGTTGAAACATAAAATTATACAAGCTGTTATTTTCTTGTCTCATAGTCTCCAGAAACACTCGGTTCAGATTTGAGCTAAAGATAAAGCGGGGCAGGCAGCTAACCCCTGGGCACTGTGCAGTGCACTGTGCTAAAGGCTGTAAGTGCTATCCTGCAAAATCATCATCTTTGTGTTATCTGATGATGTAGCTTGCTGTTTCCCCACTGAATTTCTATCAGAATTAATCTTGTGAGAATTTTTTCTGCGTTCCAGACCACTAATAAAAGCAAATAATAATTTTTCAGAGGACATGTCTAAAATTTGGCACACCATGAGGTGCTTCTTTCCAGAGATGAGTAATGTAACACAATAGTATGATTTTAATTAAATTCAGCAGCTTTTTGGTATGCTCCAATGTGTCTTGTTCTGCAGGGAGAGAATTGATTCCATTCTGCCTTATAAAAATGGCTCTTGGGCATTAATAGTGTGGTTTTCATCCATCTCAAAGCGCTTTACCAGAATTATTCCCTGACACTGTTCCCATTTCACAGATGGGAACCGAAGCTCGGAGCTGCTGACCGGGTCGTGAGTGGGGCTGGATAAGCAGCTCCAGGTCCCCTCTTTGCTCATCCCTGGTTATCTCACAGCCACCTCTCGGTACATCAGTAAATTAAACGCTGCCTGAATGTGCCTAATCCCACTAAAGCTGATGATGAATGCATTTTTCAGTTGCGTGTAAACATCTTGCAAAACCATGTGGTCTCCTTTGGACGGCTCCAGGAGTGCTGTGCTCAGGAAGGCAGGACGGCGTGCCCGGGGGACCCGCTGTGGCTCCGACGGGGGGCCGGAACCGATGGCTGATGGGGGAGCCATGGCTGCGGGGTTGGGGTAATCCCATGCTCAAAGCGTGACTCCTGGCGAAAAAGAGGAGGAAAAACCGAAGAGGGAAGGTTGGAGCTATCAAAATGATGTGCTACGAACAGCTGAGGCCTGAGCTCTTCCCGTGGAGAAACATACTTTGGGATTGAAGCAGCGTTTACCCTCAGCAGTGGGACAGACGGACCCATCTAGAAGCACAGGAGCTGAAGCCGGCTGCTAACCCCCCACCCAAACTCGCGTGGGAAGCACAGCCTGAAGGTGAAGACCTTGGTGAAATCACAGACTCCCGTGGGGTTTCTCTGTCTTGCTGTGATGCTTTCTGCGAAAAGACGTTGGAGCATCTGTACACCCAGCCATGGGTTTGGTGAGCTACTACAAGGTGTAATTGTGGTCTGCAGATACCATGCTATGGAAATGTTTTTCTGCCAGATCCTGAGCCAGGAAGACTCAGCCCAACCCCGTCCATCCCCGCAGAGCCATAGAAGCTCCTTTCCACCGGCTTGAGGCTCTGGTCCTTTCCATTGATGAAGAAATCCCTTGCAGAATGGGCAGCAGATGGGAGCAGCTCAGGTTCCACTGGTGCCACACATTCTGCCGGATTTTTGAAACACTGGACTTGGGATAACGGGGGGAAATTATCATACTGGTGTTGGGAGGCTGGAGTCCTGCTCCCGGTAGGGGATGAGCCACCAGATACCCTCTTGTGGGTGTTTGCACAAGACATGAAAACCTCCATGCAGAGCTGCCCAATGTGATCTCCACCGAGAGCGGCCTCGGATGGGAGCGGCTCCTTGGGACGGAGCGCAGCGAGAGAGACATTTCCACCCTGCCTGCTTCTTACCAGGGCTTTCTGTTCCCAGGGCTGGTGTTTGACCCCAAGGAATCACAGTGGAGGCAGGGAAAATAGAAAACAAATCATGCTGGATCCTCCATGCTCTGTCACACGTGGATTTGGGTCTGAGATGCTACTGCTCAAAATTATCAGACTAAAGCTGACCCGTCCCTGACCCTCTGTATTCACTGTGACAGTACCGCAGAGGTGAACGGTTGGCTTTAGTTGCTAGGACGAGACACCCAGATGCTGAAATATGGTCATAAATAAACAAACCTTCCTGCTTATTGCTGTTAGAACTGCAGCCTACCTGGCTCTTCCCATTAAATAATTCAGAGGAGAGAGCAGCCAGGCAGCGCATCGAGAGAGGATCACTGCGGGGGAGCGCGGGGGGCAGCCAGTGAGCCGGCGCGAGATGGGTCCTGGGCCAACCCGAGTGACCACCGAGGGCATGGGAGGGGTTTTGCGTTCGGTGTCTCGTGAAATATTGATTGCTCGCTCCCCCTGTGTGATGTGCTCTGGCTGTGGGCTGCTCCTGCCCTTCCTTGCGGGAGCGCGTGGCGTTTGCGGGGAGCTGTGTGCTGTGCGCGTGCGAGCTCTCCCACCCAGAAAGCTGCTTAAATGTTTTGGAAGATCAAGGGGGTGCTTTGCCTTGTGTGTCGAGAATGATCATCTGCTTGAAGTTTTGGCCTCGAGGAGAAGCTCACGCTCAACCCCGTAACAAATTACTTGGTCTTTCCTTCTCTGTTCGGCACTAAAACAGACACATCAGATCGATCCCGCTTTCTTTGATCTGTGGAAGTGATGCTGTTGAATGCTGTGGGGTTTGTCTGTGAAGAAGTCTGCTCTGGGAGGTTTGTTATCTCTGAGAGCCTGTTCCAGCGGTGTTTGATGTTGCTGGGGCTTTTGCTCGTCGTCTGAGTGGAACTGGGCTTGCTGCAGCCCAGGCACAGGCTGGAAGAATAAATGGCTCAGCAGGTGGTTTTTTGTGATGATGGAGCGAAAAACATTGTCTAGTGCTTAACTGGTGATATTAAATAAGAGACATTTTCAAATTAATCTAAATGAACTGGGATCCCTGCAAACCTGTTGGGTTTCAGTGGGCTCAAAATACTTTGCTCATTGCTGTTGGGCATTCCCAGCCGTAGCATTTAACACCACGTGTGAAGTTGCAGTGCGTCTGGAGACCCATAAGAATTTCCCAGGGAATCAGCAGCTTTTAGACCCCTTGGCTTCCAATGTTTCTGCTCTTTTTTTAAAAAAGTAATGACACAGAAACTGGTCCCAAACAACTCTGGGGGAGCTCCTGGCTGGAGGACGTGCAGCACCATCGCCCAACCAGATGGAGATGCTTCTCCATGCATGGCTGGGACCAGGTCGGTAATCTGCATGAAGGTGTCTAAAAGCAAGTCGTGTGCTGGACCTGGATGTGCACAAGCGAAACCCTGGTGAGAAACACTGGGTTAAAAGTTCACCCAGCTGGCTTTTCTTAGAGTTGCCTTGATGTGGATGTGGTGGGACAGGAGCGAGAGTGGGGCTCTCCCCACCACATCAAATCTGTTTCTGCAGCCAGCTCGAGTGGAAAACGTTGCCCCGAGGTGAGCCCAGCCTGTGGTGGGGAGCCACGGAGGTGACCTGATGGGAAGTGGCAAAACTAGCAGCATGGGAATAATTGATGGGACAGGGCTGGGGTGGGTAGTTCACCCCGCAGCTCCTCCCAGCACCACCGTCACCCCTGGTGTGTTGAGGTAGAAGCGTGTTTAGTGTGTTTTTCCGTAGCTGGCTGCTGGAGGTTCATCCTCAATGGCTCAGTGCTGGAGGATTAATTTTTCCTGTGTTCAACAAAGAAAAATAATGTAAATGAACATATAAGGTAACATAAGCCAAAAGTAGGGAGCTATATTAAATAATGGCCGTAATTAGTAAGGCTAAATTAAATTAGCATTTTTGCACATAGGGGTTTTGGGGAAGGGCAAGGACCGTTTGGACAAGAGCTGCCCAAAGCCCATGGCACGGTCCCAGCCCTGGGTGATTTGTCCCGCAGTCTGGGGGCTGGCACCCTGTTCTGGGGAAGGGGAGGGCTCTGCTCCCGCGGCCGTGGCCTGGGGACACGGGGAGCCCCTCCAGAGCCGCCTGTGGCATGGGCGGCTGGGGAGAGAGGCACGAACAAAGGACAGACCTAAGGCTTTCTCCAAAAATCCATCTTTCAGCTCCAGATTTGAGCTGGTCCATTTAGTAATCCTCTCCTCGGCGTGACTTTCCTTCTAATTACGTTCTGTGCATCCTTATTTAGCCATTAGCCGCTATTGCGGAGATGCAGGTTATTAATTCCTCCCCTGCCCTGACTTTCACTCCGGTGCTTTACCAACGGTCAAGGTGAAGCTGGGAGGGCTGCCGAAGCTACCGTCTCCAGGAAACTCTCATTAGAAAATATTTTTTCTCTCTTTGCTGTCTCCTTGTCTTACATGGAGGGGTTTATCACAGGAACTGATTACACCTCAAGCCCAGATTTATGGCTGGAAATGTGTGCTTGTGATTTTAATATTCCTTATGGCTCTTTCACTTCTTTCTTTCTGGCGTGGTGAGCACTGGAGAAGGAAATAGAGATTAAGAGCAGAAGATGCTTGTAAAAGAAAGGAGGTCGTGCCTTGTGGTGGTTTTTTTTATTTTAACAAGTGGTGTTTAAAGAGAGGTCACCTCCAGTTTCTCCTTCCTTGCCGGAGCTGTGCGGGATGGTGCAGCCCTGCAGTGGGGGTGGCCGTACCCCCTTGCCTGTCCGGGAGAGGTCGGAGACCGGTTCCGGTGACCGGCTCAGCCATGTGCAGGAGCAGCTGGTGGCTTTTTTGTCTGTGCTTCACATGGCTTTTGCATTTGTCACTCATCCCCAGGGGACGGCAGGGGAGAGGAAACGCAGGCAGACACGCATGTTGTGTGAAGATCCTGGGTGCTCCCTGGTCTCCTGCTCTACCTTTGTGCTTCGAAGTTTCTCTCCAAAATGAGCTTCCCCACACATCTCGTGGGCAGCTGTGTGTGCCAGATGTTGGGGTGTTGGGATGTTCACCTGACGGCACCTGCTTTGCAGTGAGATTATGAGAGCAGGCAGAGCCCCATCTGCTCTTCCCACCCATCGCTGTCCGCCGTCGCCGCTTCGTGCATGGGCATGGTTAGAAATGCCACCCTTGGGTGCTCCTCGTGGAGCTTCCCTTGGGTTTGCATCTCGAGCAAACTTTGTTTCCTGACAGCTGGAGCGTGAAATCGTCCTGTTCTGTGGCTGGGGTCACCGCGGCTCTTATCCCTCCTGGGCTCACCACCTGGTTGTGGTTTTAGTTGAGCTCAGTGTGGATTTGAGCACTATTTCAAAGCTCTTGGTCTGAAGCTGCTCACCAAAGGAAGGGTGAAGAGTAGCAGAGGAGGGAAGGCAAATTAATGCTGGAGACAGGATCCAAGAATAGCAAATTCAGGGGCTAGCCCAGGCCACGTGTTAAATCTTTCAGGAGAGGCAATCTGTCGTGAAACAGGGAGGGTGGGAGGGGAGAGAAGGAAATTACACCTAGGAGCAGTGGTAAGTTCCCGTGTACCCTGTTTTGCTCACCCACAGCACCAGCTCTTGGCTGGGCAGTGCCCCAGGAGCGCAGCCAGCCCGGTGCCCAGTCCTGGGGACCCCCTGGCCGCGATGCCGGCGGGGCCGGAGCGAGCTGCCCTGCCGCAGCCCATGTTCCCTGTGTTCTGGCTGTGACCGCGGGAGCCCCGGCCCGACGCAGCCGGAGTCGCAAGGTGCAGAGCCATAGCCCGCTGTGGACGTGTGCCAGCAATAATACATTGGGTTTAATTAAAGCAGTATTTTTCATCTCCTTCGTACGTTATTTGGTTATTGCTGCAGAATGAGCCAAGGAATTCTTGCTTTCTCCCCACTCCCTTTCTCTTTTAATCTGCTTTTCCCCCTCCTTCCTTTTGCCCTTTTGGTGTCCTTTCCCTCATCCTCAGGGTTTTAACTTTTTTCAGCTGTCATAAAGTTGTTAAGGTGAGGAAGCCCAGGGTTCAGAAGGACTCGTTCATTCTGGCGGGATCAGCTGCTTGCCGCGGTGGGAGCTGCTGGTGGGAAGCGGCTCGGTGTTGCCTGGCCGTGCCCCAGCCGAGTGGGACAGGAGCTCGGAGGTGGAAAGGCTCCGTCACAGGTGGAGGAAAGAGTTTATTTCTCTGCCTCCACAAGTCCAACACCGGCCTCGAATTAGATTTCTACCGAGTGGTTTGTGCACAGCGGGGAGCGGCGGCTGAGCCGCGGGGTCTCAGAGATGCTGGTAGACGATGCCGCTCCTCGCTTCAGTGCTCAGATGGTGCCCTGCGGTGAGCCAGCCGCAGCACCTGGGCTCTTGTCCTGCCGTGCCAGCGCTGCCCGCGGGAAGCAGCTGAGATGGTGTCGTCCTGGGAGCTGATGCCTCAATAGGAAAAAATGTATTTGCAGTGAATATTTTGTTCGGAAACACCCTCTGCTTGAGGGGTTGGGCTGAGTTCAGCTGGGGCTGCAGGGGATCTGCTGCGAGGGGTGAGACACACCAGTAACGCTGTCATTATTCTCCTTCCCCAGGCCCTTCCCGTCGGAGGAGACCACGGAAAACGATGACGACGTATATCGGAGCTTGGAGGAGCTGGCGGAGTAAGTGGCTTCGCCTTCTCACGGGGAGGGGACACGAAAAGGGAAAAGTTGCAATGTAGTTCTAGCAAAGTCGGATAAAATTTGACAGCAGGGCTCGGAGAGCCAGGCTGGCTGCTTTGATCGTCTTGCCAGGAGATTTTTGTGCTCTTACAATTGTCCGTCTTTGCCTATGCAGAGCCCTGGGAGGCATCACTTTTAATCAGGTTGAGTTTATGAGTGGCTCAGTGTGAGGTGAGGGGGCCAAGTCCATGGGGACCCCCTCCGCCCACTAAATCCCATCGTTAGCTGCAAACCCTGGGATGTAATTCCTCCTCCGAGCCGACCGAAGCCGAGCCGCTCACTGGGACTGGGATACCCATTGCTAACTCAGTGCTGGACCCCCCGCCGTGGTGTTTTTGGGGCTGCAGGGGTGCTGGCACGTGGGTCTGCATCACCCGTGAGTGAGTCTGGACCACGCCAGCTGGCCCCAGGGCAGTCCCTTACTGGTGGGGTGGTGAGATGTGCGGTGATGCCGCCGGGGTTTCTGTTTCTGTATTTGTCTGGGTCTCTCGTGTCTGTGTTTTGCTGCCCACGGTGATGATAGAACGAGCTTTTAAAAGCAACCTTGAACTACAACGTATATGGTGAAACATGGGCGCTATCGGAATTCAATGGCAGCGTTCCCGCTGGCCGGGGTTTTACTTATGAAGTGCAGTCTGTTTCATACGGAGGGAAAGTCTGTATGGGTGGATATGTGGCTTTATACAGTTAAATATTATTGTTCCGCAACATAAATAATAAGGCTCCTTAATCCAATGAGTTCCTTATGGCTTCAGTTATTACAAAAGTAAATCGTAAATTACTAGTCGAGGGAACGGAGTACCCTGGAATCCCCTGCTCGCGGTTTGTTCCCAGCAGCTACAGTTTAATAAAATTTTGACTTATAAAGGGAGTCTTTCAAGAGCAACATTCGCCCCCCCTCTCCCCTCCAAAGTTCTCAAAATCCCTTTAATATAGGATTTTAAAATTCCTGATTCCCACACATAGGCACTCATTGAATTGGAGAAAGGTTTGGGTGCGCACGAGCGCTGGTGGGATGGCATTTCGGTGAGGTGTCCTCGGAGGAGGTTATTCGGCGTTGCGGATGGGTGCCAGGTTTTAATTGCTCTGCTGCCGGCGGTGCAGCTCCCGCAGCCCGGTGGAAGCTTCCCAAACTGATCCTCAGACCTTTGCTCAGGACTGCGAGTGGGTCCCTCTGCGAGAGGGGCTGAGATGCCCAGGTCCTGTGCTCAGACGACAGAGAGATTTATTTCCTGTTGATCACTGTCTTCTGTCCCAGATTGTCTCCAACTTTTAACTTTCCTTTTTCCCCCCATTCTTTGCGAAATCCTCTTGATCAGTTGGGATCACTGGGGAATGGCACGTGTAAATCGGCACGGGGATATTGCACGAATTCCTTCATCCAGGTCTGTGCTCCTGGGGCAGCCGGGTTGTGCATGGAAACGCAGCCCACGAAACGGAGACGTAATTCACCCGTGACTGCAAAAACCCCAGAAACGCCCCGGAGAGCCCCTTGCTGCCGCTCCCGCGGCCTGGGGACTCGTCAGCAATAGTCCCCCCTTTCTCCCTTGGACAAGGAGCGTCTCTCCGTGCTTGACAAGGAAACTTTCATAGGAAACTTGCTGGTCACAATGGTGCGTACTGGGCACCGATGCTGGGTGCTGGCAAACTGCAGGGCCGCATGAGAAAGCTCTTTCTTAGCTGCTGCCGATCTCCAAGCAGCGGAACAAGGGTGTCATTCACCAGCTGGGAATGATTCACTCCATCCAGCGTCTTTGCATTTAATACTGCTGACGATCCCGCAGCCTTGGGCAGATCCGAGTGCATCCGAAACGCTTTATCGGCGGCGAGGAAAGGATTTTCACAGCGAGCAGGGAAGGGACCCAGCGCGTGGAAGGAACCGCTACCCAACAGCACAGCCGGGCGCAGCAATCCTCCCTTTCGCAGGAGGGCCCTCCACCTCCGCCTGGTTTTGCCACGTTAACTTGCTGCGTCGGTGCGACCGAGGGGTGATTTTTGCCCTTTGGCTCATTTCAGAGGGACGCACAGTCCTGTCTGTAAAACAGCTATGAAATGTGCTGCGGTGGGGGCCCGGCTGGCCTCGAGGGGCTGGGGGTGGGTGAGCAGGGACAGCCCGGTGGGCTCTGCACCTCCATGTACCCCCCGGGAGAGAGGGGTCTCCCAAAGGGAGCTCTCTTTGGTCATTGTGCTGCTGGGGTAAAAAGCTCAGGATAAATATTGAGCTGGTTCTAACAAGATGCTTTGGGGGCTGGTAAAAATGCGTTTTTTGGAGAATGTCAGAATGCTTCGTTTCATCCTTAAGTACTTAGATGGAGCGGTTCGGTGTCCACCATTTGAGATTTTGGGTGAATTCCTGCTCTGCAGAGCATTCAAAATGCATATTTGTGACAGAGGTGCACATTTGGGAAGCAGAGAATCATAGAATCATAGGTTGGAAAAGACCTCTAAGATCATCGAGTCCAACCATCAACCAGACTTTGGAACCAGGCTTTGTCCCCGTTGTCCCCGCAGTGCTCTGAAGAGCTAGGACCTTCGTCCCGATGGGCAGCGAGGTCCCTCCCGGCGCGGAGGAGCCGTGGCAGCAGGGGACAAAAGCCAGCGCCGGGGCTGGGAGCGGATCAGCAGCAGCACGGCGAGGGCCGTTCGCGTGCGCTGCAGAAACGGGCTGTCTGCGTGCGAGCGCGGGGTGGCTGCGGGGTGCTGGTGTCTATAAAGGATGTTCATGCCTTGGTGAACCCATTGTGCTTTCACCTTCGGGGCATCGCGGAGATTGTGCTGGGCTGGGTGCAACTCCCCAGCGCTGGGTCAGCCGTCCAGCGATCGAGGCAGATAATTGCCTGGAAACAGCTATTTAAAAAAAAAAAAAAAAGCAAAACAGAGAAAACAAAAGCACAATTAGTGATGGAAAGGGGAGGGGGAACTAAAAGGGTATCCGGGGAGCTAGAAAGTTCTCATATTCCCTGTCTTCAGCCCACCGGCCCCTCGGTTCGCTTTGCCGTCGGCCAGATGGCAGCCAGCAGAGAGCCCAGGCAGATGGCGAGGGCCGGCCGGTTTGCCAGCGGTGCCTGATCGATACTGGGACGAGCAGTAAAGGGACATTTGTCTTCTGCTGCCTGATTTACTTCGGTGTGCCCTAGTGCCAGACCCTCGAGCAGCAGCCGATTTGGGGGGAGTTTGCCCAGGAAATGAGCAGGTCTTTGCCGTGGCAACGATGGGGCGCGTTCGCTGGAGCCTGCACCCCAAAAATCAAAGCGACTCTAGTCCCGAGGATGCTCCCGTGGGTCCATGGGGATGGGAGCTGCTGCGTCCCACACGGCTACGGCTGCTGGGCGCTGACGGCAGAAGGCAGTTACCCACCTTACTGCGGAGCATCTTCCTCGCTGACCGCTTTCCCATCTCTCTTGGTGGCTGTTTCAGCTGCCCCAAACCATTCCGGTACTTCTGAAGTTGTGCTTAACATTTAACCTAGATTTTCTCTGCTGCCACTTAAGCACTCTGTAGTTATTTTGGCTCATTAAATTTATGAGAGCAAGTAATCCTGGTCCTCTTTACAGCACCAGAACCTTCGTTATCATGAGCCTGCTCCACGGCCCCGTCCCTCTGCGCTGGCCCGAAGCCTGGCAGACTCGGGTGGGTTACACGTGGGGTGGGATTTGGGTTGTTTGGTGGCTGTTTGAAGAATTCAGAGTCAGGCAGAAGTGCTGTGAATGGCTGGACATGAAACACATAAGTTGCATGACTTTTACTTCTTTCTTTCTCCTGTAACAGCGAATTGCTTTGCGGGTTGAAGTTGTCGTGTTGCAAAGAGGACAAAGAAAGTGTGTTCGGCAGAGCAGCTCCCACCAAACCCTGCTCTGGCCCTGTCTGTGCTCCCGGGGGCCTTCGTCCCGCAGATCAGTGCCCCTGGTCTTGCTTTGAGCTGCAGCTCGCTGGGGGTTTATCCCCAGTAAAAGCACTGGGGATACTGGTGTACTCCCAAACCTTTTCGTTGTAGAGAAGGGGAGCTGCAGAATATCTCCTGCCAGGCCTCGATTTCTCAAGCGATGCGAGTCGTTTGGGCGCAGACTCTGCCAACAACCCGTCTCCTGCCAGGAGCTGCTCACTGAGGTTGCTCCTGCTTCTTTCACTGCTGTCACCAACGTTGCCTCCTCGTGTCTTCCAAAATAGTGATGTGATCAGCAGAATTTCTCAAGTGCGTTAAAAAAAGTAATGAGTAGAGGAGCCAAGGTGAGATGATAAGTTAGCTGCCACTTTTCTCATTATTTGTGCTGTGTTGGAAGAGCCACACATGCCAGCCAGTTAAATAAATGGCTCCGTGGTACAGGGCGCTTGAGCCATAGCCCTTGTAAAAGTGTCTTTTCTTCTTTGTCACCAGTAAAGATTTTTATATGTCCTGCTTATGCCATCCCTAGGATCATGTTAGCTGCTGTAACTGTGTGAGGCTCATTCTTGGGATTATAATGTTCCACTTTGAAGGGGGAATGTGAGACCTGAGTAGAATAGATGGCAAAAGGCCTCTCTTGCTATTTCCAGATGCATGTCTCTGTCCAAGTACAATCTGGCTAATTAAAACCCTGCAAGGTCTCCAGTCTGCAGTGCACATCTTGCACTCCTTCACCCTGAAACCTAAGCCTGCCAGATGTGCTGCAAATATAGGACTCTGCTTGTCCTCGTCTGACGGAGACCGTGAATGAGGGGGTTGGTCAGATGAACCGTCTATTTATAGCTGTAAGTGCAGAGTAAGAATGAGAAAGTCGAGGATTACTGGGGCGAATTGGAGGCTTGCAGCTGCTGGGCAGCTGTCTCAGGGACCCTGCAAATGCACTTCCAGCCTGGACCCCGCGGTGGCTCTGAGGTCTTCTGGCTCTTAACCCCGGCCACAGGGCTGGAAATTTGGGTTTGTCCTTTGGTTGTCTTATTTTAGCTCCTTCTCTCTTCTCCTCCTCTTTCTTTTGCACTTCCTGGTGGTTCTGGCTCTTTCATCAGCGGAGAAAAAGCACCGCCGTGGTTTGGACAGGGTTTTGGCATGGTGGGTTTGTCCTAAGGGACTCACTTGGGCTCATACTTGAATTCTTGAGGCTGGTTACAAATTCATCAACTTCCCAGAGTAGCTTTTATAGATAAAGAGGTCCTTCAGTGGCCCTCGAGACCGTCAGAGCTTCACCAGTTACCCTCCTCATCCACAGTGTCATTGCAAACGTAATGTGCAGCATTCCCTTAGCGTGGTGGACCTGCTGCAGATTATTTACTGGGGCATCATGGACCATCTGTGCCCGTCCTGTAGTGTGGGCAGCCCAGTCCGGAGCTCATCTTCTCCCAAAGCCCAGAAGCAGACTGTGCACTCTGTTTTGGCCCAGCGCTGAGCTATGGAGGGCTGGTTCCCAGTGGTGGGAGCAGTGGGACCAGTGCCTTCATCCAGGGCAGTGAGGTTCTTCCTCAAACTAACTCAGCTTTGGCGTCCTGTCTGGGGAGGTGGCACCTGGAAGTGCCAGGGGTCCTGGAGAGACCTTGCCCTTCCTCAGCTCACTCCTTCCATGTCCCTGTCTGTCCCTTACGCCAAGGCAGCAGCCTGGCATCGCTCCCTCTGGTAAAGGGGCTGCTCCTTGGCATGGCTGCTGCCTGCTTGGGAGGGCGTTTGTACAGACCAGGCATTGCCAGCGAGGAAGAGCTCAGCCAAAAGCGTTGGTTTTGCCTGAAATTGCCTTATTTATGAGAAGCTTTATTCTTTTTGCTTTGAATGAGCTTTCCTGGCTAGGCAAGTTGCTGCCAGCCAAAGCTGGTTACATCCATCCTAATAGCAGTAATTGTAAATTCTGCTGTTAGCTCTGAAGGGCGGATAAAATCCCTTTTCTAAACCCAGAGCTGTCAATGAATCTCCTAATCCGGACAGCAGATCGTAGGCTCTGATACCCGCAAGTAACTCACAGACTCTGCTGCTTTTATTGAAGGAGGAAATTGCTTTTCTTTGTGAAGAATGAGGTGAGGATCTGGCCTTCCTGGCTCAAGTTGTTCGGTCTACGCGTGACATGCTTTGGATGCTGAGTTTATTGCCTCTCACAGCAAGCGACCGTGCTAAACACGAAAAATACCTGCCCCGCTTTCCCTCCCCTTAAGGCATTTAAAATTTAGTATGTTCTGAGGTTGCCACCGGCTACAGTCATCCCCGTGCCTGCTCTCTTTTTTGGTGACGGGTAGGGTGCATGTTTGCAACTCTGACAGACAAAATGCGGAGACCGATGAAAATCAGTGTGTGCAAAGCAGCGGCATCAGCAGCCGAACAAGCGCCAGCAAAGCTTGGCCGCTCGCTCCCTGCTCTGGGAGAGGCCGAGCTGCACGTTTTACTGCTCTGGTGTTTCTCAGAGATGTACTAGGAAGGGGTTTTAATAAATAAGGGTCCGCTGAACAAAGGTATCGTTTTAATACCACCACAGCTGTCAGGTTTGAGCATCTCTGCTGCCTCTCCCCTGAGCTCTGAAATGGAGATGTCTTGCTGGATGGCCCCAGGGCGAGGGAGTTGTCCCTATTTTTTGCCTCAGGCCAGAAATCGGAGATGAGAAGGGCTTGTACTGGTGTTGATGAGCAGGGACGAGTGGAGCAGCCGGGACCTGGCTCCTTGGTTAGAGCAATGAGAGCGGTGAGGCAGTGTGAGAGGTGCAGCGTTTGTGTCAGATGGCTCTTGGCAGTTCTGTGGGAAAATATGCTGCGTTTGCCCTCGGAAGGCGTGCTTGCTGCTTTCCTCATGGCCCAGCGGAGCTGGGGCCAGGCTGGGCCAGGTCCGTGGGGCACTGGTCCTTCTCCAGGCTCGATCCAGGCAGCCCGTGATTTAGCAAAACCCCTTCAGCATCCCATGCTGCTGCCTGGGTTTCTAACAGTGATGTCCTGGTGCATGCCCAGCCATGATCCAGAGCTCGTGGCTCCTTGGTGGAGGAGAAAAGGAGGACTTCTTCAGGCTGGGACCCCTGTATGGCAGCAGGCTGCGGACGGGCGATGCTGGGGTCTGAGGCTTGGACTTGACGCCGGGTTGTGCTTGTGTGCAGGAGAGGAGGTGCAGGTGATGCTCAGGATGTGGGGCTTCCGAGGGACGCCTCCAGATGCCGTCTTCTTCTTCGTACATAGCCCAAAGCAGCTGCTGAGAGCTCTCGTTGCTGGTGATGAGCAGCCATCACGCGAAGCGGGCTCTGCTCCGGCAGCAGCATCACCGCGGCACTCGCCATGGTCAGGTCACACCCAGCCGGGCTCGTGCTCGCGACATTAATCCAACCATACGCTTCCTAATGACCCTCGAGCCAGGGAAATGATGTATGGAGAGAAAGCCAACAATCCGAGAGGTGCGGGCGGGAAGGGAAGATTAATCAGGAACCAGGAGTTGCTCGCTCTGGAGAAGGAGCAGAGCTGAGAATATAAATATTGGTACAGATAATAACAGTGACGGCGACGCTTGGGAAGGGGAAGATGGATCACCAGCTATTAGTGGGCATTATTACAGCAGCTGCAATGCATCACTCTGGAAGAATGGGACGGATACATCGTGCCAGTGTATTTATTTAAAATCCCCAAACTTTTATTAAATAAATCTGTTTCTAAAAATAGAAAGAACTGCGTTTAGAAAAGAAATAAAGCCCAGTTTTGCAAACAGATGTGCTCCGCTGCTCCATGCTGTATAACATAGAGATGTCGAGTGTTGCAGTTTGAGCACAGTTTTACACCTAAGTGTATTTGTATGTAATTAATACCCATCTTGAAAGAGACAGCCTGTAAAATATGCGAAGGCTGTTTGATATTCCAGCGTTTCACACTGTCCTGATCCCATGGGGCTGACTTCAGTGGGAGCTGTTAGCAATCAGCACCTGTAGATCTGAGCGCTAGAATTATTATTGTTAATTGGTATTTATTATAGGTTGAATTTTCTAAAGTGTTCTAAGACTTATGAACCCTTGGGGGTGGAGGTTGTAAAGGCTTAGATGATGAAGTACCTAACACCATTACCTTTAAATACAAATTGGGCACTACATCTCGGTGATGCTTTTAAAACCTGTGCTTGCAGGGGCATCTCCTAAGTGATGTAGGCGGTTCTGAAAATGTGACTTTTTTGCTGCTTAATTTATGTCTGATGTAAATATAATTACTGGGTTTTGCTTAGCACTGGGGCTGAGCATCACCGAGCTGAGAGCCTGCCCCTCCTCTGGGACACGCTGGATTAGGAATCGCCCAGTTACCCATCAGGGCAGGGATTGTGCTTTATGAGAGTCCGTGCATCGCCCAGAGAAACTGGATCTAGAGCTTGCAAACCTCGACGTGGTGCCCGTGGCGGCGGGAGAGCGGGGCCATTGCTGAGCTCTGCCCGGGGCTGAGCCAGGTGTTGCTGCGGGTCCCTGCGCAGCCCTGGCAGCTCAGTTCAGCTCATCCCTGTCGCGCTTCCCCTCACTGGGGCAGGGCTGGGTTGCTCCCATCTACTGAAGGGGGCCATAGGGTGAGTGTTTAGTGTCAGAGCTACGAGGATGAGGAGGGGACTGGAGCATCTGTCCTACGAGGAAAGGCTGAGGGAGCTGGGCTGGTTCAGCCTGGAGAAGAGAAGGCTGAGAGGGGACCTTAGAAATGCCTCTAAAATCTGCAGGGTGGGGGTCAGGAGGATGGGGCCAGACTCTTTCCAGTGGTGCCCAGCGACAGGACAAGGGGCAACGGGCACAAACTGAAGCAGAGGAAGCTCCAGCTGAACATGAGGAAGAACTTCTTCCC
>Ga0065711_1037322_pt1 | contig 19948 bp, 12 predicted proteins | sample Hoacrofraction12_FD_59098 | JGI IMG/M metagenome (GOLD analysis project Ga0065711, IMG submission 59098) | Hoatzin crop microbial communities from Cojedes, Venezuela - Epithelial fraction 12 v2 (version 2) | ecosystem: Host-associated > Birds > Digestive system > Esophagus > Crop | place... | reverse complement strand
CCGCAGAGCTGCTCTCCAGCAGGTCCACCCCAAGCCTGTACTGATGCATGGGGTTGTTCCTCCCCAGGTGCAGGACCCTGCATTTGCCTTGTTTTCTGAAGCAACAGATATGTTTCATCATTCACTAGCCTGCCTGAACACCTTTTCCTTTTACTCCCTTGTTTTGGTAGGGAACATACTGCAGAACACACTGCTTTATTGGTACCTTCGATCATTTTAAAGTTATTTGTTTCAGCATGCTTTCCGGAGAACCTTTGCACAGTCACTTTGGACGAGCAAGTAGAAATTAACCCTGCAACAACAAAGATTCTGGATTTCAGCTACAGCAATTCAAGAATCAAATATTGCAGCATATTGGCTTTTATCTTGCCATGGGCAAAAAACAATAAAACTGAAATTTCTATTAATAAAAAATCCAAAACCGAAAACCAAACACAGTGCCCCATTTTAAGTCATCCGCTTTCCAGAAACTGAACCAAGAGTAGGAGGATCCAAAACCAGCAACTCTCAGCGTAGACAGTTTCTAAAAGTTGCTCCGGATGAAAACACATGGCAACATCAGAAAACTCTTCTGCTCACTGAAGTCAAGTGCTTCATAAAAGCCTCTGAGTCCAACTGGGATCCAATGCACAGACTCCTTTCTGCACACTGGTCCCACAAACCATCTTCTGAAGAACCAGTCAAAAAAAAAAAAAACACAAAAAAAACCAAAAAAGCCAACAAAAACCAAAACAACCAACCCCAAACACTACTGGTAATAGAAGCCCACTCCTTCCTGCTCCTGTAAAACCCTTCCTCAGTCCACACAAGTCGCAAACAGATCCGAAAGTTCATAGAAGGATGCTGAAACAAACCATGGGGATTTTCTCCAGAAAGAAGCCATTTCGCTGCCAAGCGGGCAAACGCTTCAGGTAGTTGTCTCTCCCTGCCTAGCAAAGGCAAAATGAAGTTGTCCGCAGGTAGCACCAATTTTTTATTTTAAGCTGTGGGTAGAAAATTCACACAAATTTCACCTTCTGTGTAAACAAAAAGACTTTGCAACATGCTCCTGTCACAGCACTAGGCACAGAGCCACGCACACCTTTCAAAGCCCTCTGTGTGCTCAGTCTGGCTATCAGCACTAAAGCTCCAGACAGCCCAAACCACGCTGCATGGACCCACCAGCCAAGCAGCAGCATACCTAGACATCATGTAAGTACAGACCCAAACTCATCCACCATGCCTGCCACTCGCCTACACTGCTTCCAAGCCAGGCTAAAGCGTGGGTTTCAGCAAGCTGTGGGGTACTGCCAAGGGCAAATAAATGCAAGCTTACATCAAGGTGCTCAGCAGGCACCACGCCACTCTCTGGGGCCCCTGCACTGGAACAGTGGGGACCAGCACCGCCTGTCCTACCTGCCAGCAACACAGAGAGAGGAGTGAAAACACCTCACCCTTCTCTGAAAAACTATGCTACCAGGGAGGACCAAAGAGGGCACAATGGTTTTTCATGAGCACATCTCTGCTTCTAGGTATTCTCACTGGTACGAAAAGACACCGTAAATGCTTCTGCCTTGCTAGCTCCACTCGGAGTCAGTAATAAACAGTAGGAAATCATGTACAGCAGCACAGCTTTCTAAACTATGATTATTCATTATAAATCACTTTTTACATGTTGCTTCAAACACTGTTTCTCAAGAATAAGATCCGTCTGCAGTGAAATGCTTGGTGATTTTAATATGCAAACCTCCTACAGAGATGATGTCTCATTTTAATTATTGTTTCGGTTTAATGGGTTTTCATTAAATTAGAGGATGGAGCAATTACCAGGGTGAATAGCTAATGTTACAAAGGTAAGTTCCCATGACTATACAGCAAAAGCAGTTCTGCTAGAGAAGGTGGAAAAATAGTGTAATTCAATGTAAACTCTCCTTTTGCATGATGCAAAACCACCCTGGCAATAAGTGTTCATATATAGCTGTCATTTTGATGTACACGTTTGTAAAGTAGTTTACAACTATGTCTCTCCTAACAAAATTAATCTAGCATTTAAAATTATATATATATTTCATTCCTTGCAGGAAGCTATCACAAACGCAATCCTAAAACTCTAGATGCCAGGGACAGCAGAATTTTGAGTCACTAAAGAAATCAAACAGAGACTACTTATCAAATCACAGTTTCTCCCCAACCAATAATTTACTTGATTTAGTGGCTTAATGTCAGACTCTTCACTTCTTGAAAATTGGCCCGACTTGAGCACTAGCTAGAATGACCACACTCACGTTAATTAAGTAGTTGTCAAAGAGTCTAAGTCCTTTGTTTGCTTTATCAGCATTTCAAACTGAACCATGGAAATGGCGTACTCTGGAACGAGCAGAGCAGCAGATATTGCACAAGCCTTGGACACGAATACGTGCCAAGTGAGAAGGCAGCCACCTATGTTCCTTTGCTGCAGATGGGTTTCATATCTCCAGGGCCCTTGTTTTTTCCACCCATATGGACAGAATGACCAAGAAAAGCACTGGAGTCATGTCTCCAGCAGCAGGATGAGCGGCAGGCCTGGGCACATGTATAGTGCAGCGACTGCCCGCATCTTCAAACCGTTTGGCCATTATGGAGCAAAATCAGAAAACTGGAGTAAACCAAATGGCTTTGCAAGAAGGTTCCTGCCCAGAACAACGCTGCTCATCTTGCTGAGCGCTACATATCACCTGTTGCTACTGAGGCAGCCACTCTTCCTTGTTTAAAATATTTTAAACAGCTACTGGGTTCAGGCTTACCTTCTCAAGAAGGCTCTGTTGTTTCCTCAAGAGGTTCGTGCTGAAACCAAGACTATTTACAAATGGATGATCCCTTAAATTAATGCTTGGTAGAAATGCTCCAGAAGTTACACTACCACCAAAAACATGCAATCTGCTCTTAAATCATGTGAGTTAATCAAATTACATGCATTGTTAGTTAATTAGTTCAGGAGTCACTGATTATAACATCTTTTCCAATGCTTATCTGTATTAGACAAGGTATCATGTCACTGTCACTATAAAGACTGATATTTTCAGATTTGGAAAACAGTAACAATATTTCAACAGAAAGAGCATGGATTACCCTAGCAACCCTGGCACATACAAACAGAGCCAGTGGCAATGTATGCAACATTGGGAAAAAGCAGTAATTGCTAAGAATCATTACCAATGTGCTGTCCGTTTTGCAGGAGTACTGTCCACCTCAGGGATCAATTTTAATATATGTTAAATGCTAATGTCACACAAAATAATGAGGCACCCAAAAACACTGCTTCTGTTCCGGTTTCATGCAAAGGCAAGCTAAGCAACTTTTTCCTCCCCTTCTACAAAACATTTTCAGGTATGCTCAAAGTCGCAGATCCAAAAAACTGGAAGTGATTATTTTTTTAAATTATAACATTTACTGAACTTGACAAAACATGTTCTTCAGCTGCATTTGTTTAAAAGAAACTTACATGGAGATATTACCAGAAGGCGAGGAGCTTCTAGACCCAAAAATGAGATACAGAAGCCAAGTTTTGCGAACAACTACTAATTGCAGTTTGGACTTTTTCCTTGCATTATAACCTGTAGTGTGTTTGCAATCTAGAAACAAAATTTAAGCTTTTTCCACAGAGCATGCAGAGAGACAGATCCATTTACATTTTTAAGCAATACGTAACAATTCTGATTTCTCATTTAGCACTCTTCCTTCTTATATATAATAATAAATGCTGCCCATAATATACGGCAACAAATAGTAACATTAAGTACTTCTGAAGTGCCTTAGGATTCCTCACTTTAATATGAATATGACAGATACAGTCAACAAGTAACCCATAACATGGATTTTCAAACAGATTTTAAGTACCAGATCCCACTGAAGCAGGAGAGAAGCTGAATGCTTAAATTCTCTTGATTCTGTCGAAAATCCCGGTCTAACTTCAATGAGGCCAAACAGAAGCCAGAAATTGCCTCCCTCGTGAAAACGTGCATTCTTAAACATGTAAATCAAAATACCAGTTTTAAGTAGTTCATTAATAGGGAAGTTTCAGCAAAGCAAAAACCTCTGACTCAGTTTCTTCACTTGCAGAGAGAGGTTACAACGCCTAATGCTACTTGGGGCAGCTAACAGACCTGGCTACACCTACACAAATGTTTTAATTTCCAGTCCAGTAAAGTCTTTTATCACATGAATAATCCAAGTAAAGGCAATGAAATTATCCGTAAAGTTCAAAGTAAGCATATGCTGAAGTGCTCTCCTGGTTCAGAAACTCCCAATGACTTCACACTCTAAATAGTTTTTTAATTACTTTTAAAGCATTTAGCTCATTTATTACTAAAATCTTATGTTTTTTGCTATTCTCTACATATTATTTGTACAAGCATTAAACAAATGTGTTTCATAAACTAATTCTCCCTTCTGTTTTCTTTCCTTCAGAAAAATCACTTCCATGTTATTGCTAAAGCAAATTAAATCCTGGGTGTCTGTTTTATTTATTAACTGCATGATAATAGCATGAGGCATAATATATTTGTCAAAGCCCTTCTCTACTGAAGTATAATTTCTGCTGTCAGCCTCTACGTTTATATTCAATATTCTAGTTGTCTTTGTTTCTTGGAACACACATAAGCACACATTTATATATTCTCCCAAAATATGTATAAATTCTGCTTGTGAAGTGTTCCACACCCCCAACAAAGAATCATAAATACAGCTAACATACTTCGTCATTCTCCACAAGTTTTATACGAATTATTTGAGAGATTTAAGAATTTTCAAAAAATGTCACAATAATAACTGTTTTATCTTTTTACACCATAATTATGATTTGGAGCATTGCTTTTCTTATTTCACCCAAGCATACCACAACTCATGAATAAAATATGACAACTTTGATAGCATCCATTGCTGTGGGTTCATCCGTAACAGCAAACGTGCTTGGGGTACTAAGAGCTCCCTTTTGCTCCATAAGCCTTTGTTTCTGAAAATAAGCTTTTATTTAAATAGAACTGCCACATGTGTCCCCCTTTTTTGCATTTCTTGCCGTTAGCAATAACACCAGCAATAATGTTTACTTTTTTTTTCCAATAACTACATTTTGAAACAATTAGGATGGCATAAAGCTAGAAAGGCAGAATATCCCATCTGAAAGCTGGTACTCGCAAGACATCAGAAAACATTAAAAGCACTGCCAGCATCAGAGAACAAAAGGCTAACATAGAGGACCATGACTTTTAAATGTGTGGGCAATACTATTATAAAAAAAGAAACTTCATTTTGTGCTGGCTTCATAATTAATTACGATGAAGTAAACCTAAACAACTTCCACCATTTCCCTAATAAGATTACTGTAACTAACACTGCACAGAGTCCTCCTACAACAACCTGCCAGAAGATTCCCTTATAAGGGGGACTTGAGATAAAGTGCAACACGTGAGGTTTCCAAGTCATCAGCATGTACCAAATTATTCTACAAATATCATGTTTTAAGGCTGTGCTGCTTCGTTTTCCAATCAACATGATGAACTTTCGTAGAGACCTCCACAGACCTAGAAAAATCATGACACATGCACAAACCCCACTCTCCTCCCATGCATCTTGGCTTTGCTATTTTCCCCAGTCCCCAAGAACAGGATTTAAAATTTCAACATTGTTATGCACAATGAGCCAAAGTGGAGACAGAGAAGCAGAGGCAGGTCTGAATGCCATCTGTAGATGGTCTTTCATCACAGAAACAATTAGCCTCCAAGATCCAGTTTTATACGTGTTGCGCTCTCAGAGCATCTTTGCTACCTTCCAGTTTACAAAAGATGAAAAAAAACCAAAATAAAAAAAAAAGAAAAAAAAAAGAAAAGCACGGGGGACACAAAACCAAACTAAGCTTTACAACACAAACTTGTCAGCTGGAGGAGGTGTCTGTTCCCACTGATGCCAAATGGAAAACTTGCAGCTTCAGAGGGAGGAGTCATTCGTATGTGCAAGGGGAGGACAGACCCACTAAAATAATCTGTGCAGCTGCAGTGGTCCTGTATTATTTTTTTCCTGTTTATAGCACTGAGGACCAATGGGAAACCCAGCTGTAGCTACATAAAAAAATGTTATCACACAAGGAGGGAGGAGGGAGGACAGAAAGACTGTAATGAGAGATTTTTAGGAAACCAAAATAGTGATTCACAGATCCCTGTTGTCAGAATTACAGAATCAACTTTGCTCTTTTGGCAGGTATGTAACCTACACAACTAAGGATTTAGATTAATGTTTCAGCCAACACCAGGTGCCAAAACCAATTTTTTTGTCCGCTCTGTTAAAAAAAAATAAAAATCTAATGTTCTGCATTTTGTATCACTGAATAGGCCACAAAAGGCAAGGCAATCACGTGACATAATGCCATAAACCAGCACAGTATGACATGATTACTTCACACCATTTATGTGGCAAAAATGAAAAATAAGAGGAAAAAATGTCCCTCTCGTGTCATTTATACACCCACACTGCAGGTGGCAAGATTAATCTAGAATTTGGCATAGAAGTGGGTTGAGGCCTCAAGTAGCATCTAATTTTTATTCTTGATAGGTAGTTCAAGACAGCAGGCTTTTTCACCACAGGAAATAGTCCACGCCTGGCTCTTGTATTAGGTCTGATTAGATCTGCCTTTGCACACTTTTTAAAGCTACAAAATCTTAAAAAAAAAATTTCAAAAATTCATTGTACATGTTTACATTTGTGTGATAGTAATATCATTAACACCACTTCTTTTTAGGCAAAAGATGCAGCTCTGTTTAGCAGTAATTTAATCAAGTTAGGACGAGTGTAAATATTCTTATGAAATGGATATTAACACATTTCTACTAAAATTGTTTTAAAAGTTAAGAGATCTCCCTTGGGGTCAAAATCAACCATAATGGGTGACTTTATTTCATTGCCTACAGTGAGAACTCAATTTATCAGTGTTACTTTTCCCTCCCTCTGCATTTCAAGTAGTTTTAACTCAGCAGTACCAGGTAATGCTCCAATTCTGTTCTTCTTTACCCCAGCATCTGTCCAGCAACCTAGACCTGCTGTCTGAGGTGCAGGGACTTGTCCTGAACTTGGGCAGAATTCTCCACCCAGGGATACTCAGTGCTGTGGTAGGGACTCGCCTGAAGGTGACACAACTCGGGTACCAACTCCGCTTCACCTCAACTTCCCAGGGCTCTGACTAGCACATGTCCTGTTTGGTAAGATATTACAGTTTAATACTCGTTTACTAAACAGGTAGTTAATAAAACCTGATTATGTGCAGTATGATACGTCTTTAAAGTATCAGTTTGCCAAAATCCTTTGCAGGAAAAAGACAATTTTTGTTGTCTTTCTGTACTGATGAAGGTACAAGAAACTCACTGTTACTCTTATCTAAATTGATTTACTTTCATTGTAAGGACCTCGATGTTCACACGGTGTGGAAGCATGCAACACTTCCTAGCAGTATGAGAAACTAATTTCTGCATCTCCCTCTCCGCCCACTGAAGAGCGGAGACCTTTTATTTTATTTCTGCTTATCTTCATTACAGGACTTTGTCAACAGGTTGCCAGAAGCATTCGAGGCTTTTAGCATACTACAGAAATACTGAAGTGCTTATCCCACTTCCCCTCTGTACTTACCACCGTGGCAATGAAGATAGACAAGCAGCACAATTATTGTCTCCCAGGAAAGCAAAAATAACTGCCAAGGACAGAGGCAATGTGTGCTCAGAATTCTTCCCTAATCATTACAGACATGATGGGAAACCCAAAAAATGTCAAGTAACAGAAGGCAGCATGACAACATTCAGGATGAGAGGGAAAAAAAAAAAGTAGAAATTGGTCACTGCCATTTAATGTGACTAGGTTTCTATTTCAGTCTACATGTACTTTGGGAGGAGTACGGGTGTTTTAAACAAAAGGATATGGAATAAGAAACTCAGCAAGGATTTACAAGTTATACCTTCATAACAATATGCTAGATAAATTTTACTCCTAGATGAGGTTCTAACATAATTCAAATATTAAACAAAAGTAGAAACACCCAACACTGCATGGCTATATACGAGTATTTTAAAAACTACTTCTGGGAACTGACAAAGTTAACAGTAGTTTATGTATCTTCAAAGCCTCAAAGCATTGTTCAATAATTATGTCTCAAATGATCTTTAATTTCCTACACTGAAGACGATTCATCTCACTCACCCCCTCCTAGGTCATCGTATTCCAACTCCAGATTATTTCTCTGTTCTCAAAATGGTCAGTTTTGCAAAGGAAAACAAAAACTCTTAGCCTAATGATTTAATTGCCAAAAGAAAACAAATTGCATTGTGTATACAAACACATTAAAACACTAGCTGTATTAAAACAACAAACAAATGAGAAGTTGGATAGATGTTAGGGTTAAAGTCTCACATGCAAACCTCGCTCAACCCTGCAGGGATGCACATTTCAACACCTTTCTTAATTACAGGATCACACACTGCTTTCCAGAGGGCCCCTGTCTCAGCCAGTGCACAAGTAAAGAACAAAGAGCAAAAAATATTTATTTAACAAGCAAGGATCTGAAGCTTTGCTTTATTGTTCAAGGCTCACCTTGAATAGTATATCTACGGTATTCAAATCCTTCTCTAAAGACAGAACTGACCATGACCAAGCTAATTATTCCAGCACAGTATCCGAGACCTCTACAAATATTAATAAATTCTTTTCACACCACTGGTGCTAGAGCAAAGGGCATTAGTACCTCAACGTTACAGGTGAGCAACCAAAGCACAGCAAAATTAAGGTTCTAAATCACTCAGGAAAAAAAGCACATTATCCAAGTTGCCTCCTCCAAAAACATTTGTCAAAAATTAGCACACAACACAGACACTTTACAGCACTACCAAATCTGAACTTTCAGTGCTTTTCCCTATTCTGCTGCCCTAATGCTGCCTCTACCACAAACCTTTACCCAGTCCTGCCCACCTAGTCCCAGACTGCAGTCCTCGGGTTTCCCAGCCAGGCTCTAGCCCCTCACCTCTCTCTCCAGGCTGCTTCTCCCAGCCGCTGCCCACAGCTCCCCTCACCACGCTCTTCATCCCTGCACCTCACTCCCTTCCCCTCAGGTCTAAGTCCTTATATCATCCTTGTCACAGCTTCTCTGCCCGGCCATCACCTGCTTCCTTCTTGGCCTCCAGCTCCTTAACACAGCTGCTTCTCTTTTCTCTCCTCATGAGAGTCCCAGCTGCCTTGCCCTGCCTGTCACAGTTAATCTCATCCGACTGCTTCTCACCACCCGCTGCCCAGGACCAGCCCCTATCGCTCCCCGGCTCTCAGGGCAGCCCCTTCACCCCAACTACATTGTTGCCACTTTACATACTCGGTCCTTACCCCTAAATTTCCAGCTTCTACAGAGGTTTGGGAAGGAAGGGGGGAAAGCAGGAGAAGCACTCGAGATCCTAAAAAGAGATCAAGACCTTGCTCTCCAGTCTGCTGATGGACACAAGCCCAGAAACCATCCCCACCAGACAAGTCACACTTCCTTCCATCCTCCTGGGTGCAGCCAGCCCAGCTGTTGGTATCGTATTTTAACTCTTATTTTAGCAACTCTTTAAAGAGCAGCTTTGACAAAGGGCTGAAAGCACTGCGGGAGCTCTCGAGCAGCTCTCTAAGATGGCGGACAGCTGCCACAGCTCCTAAGGGCCAGGCTGGAGCTTGTGAAAACAGGGGGACATCCCAAAGGATGAGGGTAGGCGAGGATCCCGCTCTCCCTAGGGACGGCTTGCACCCTGTTTCTCACCACCCAACAAACCTCTGTCACAGGGGAAGACACACGCTGGCCTGGTCCCCGCCATCTCCACGCAGCCACGGGTCACGAGTCACCAACGCGGGCGAGCAGAGGTGCCCGTCGCTGCCGTCAGAGCCAACGAGCCCTGAAAGCGGGTCAGCTTCAGGTAAACCGTCCATTCTGCTGCCCCCCGTGAGGGGAGATCTCCGCAGAAAGAGCAGGGAACTCAAAATCCAGCACTGAGGAAGCAGCAACGCCTGAAACGTTACCACATGCTCGGGGCAAGAGGCTGACCCGCGCCTCCGACACAGACACTATTTCTGCAAAGCATATTTTAAAAGGGATAAAATCTCACTCAGCTGGAGGGAAGCAGGCAGGCGGTGGGCAGTACCTGCTGAAAAAATATGTAAAAAAATAAATGAATGTTCCTTTCCTTTCCAGCAGCGCCAGGGTCGTCGCCCGCTTCGCCAACGCCGTGGAGGAGCCGGATGCCGGCAGCCCGGGTGGGCACGCCCAGAGGCTCCACACCACCACCGTCCCCAAAGACCCCAACACCCCAGCAAATTCCGATACCAACAGCCACAGGAAAGGTTACCAGAGCCACTCTCTTCTACCACAGCTGAAGGCAGCACACAGATTTCGAGCCACCCACGTCGTGCCTTCCTAATTTTTCTGCCACCATAACATTTCTACTCTGTAAGAACGATAGTGCTTACACTTCATATTTGCTGTAAATGTACCACAAGACATCACTCGTTGCATTATCTCGTGTAAAGAGGGACTGACGCACTGAACTCTAAAATTGAAGTTTATCACTCCGACTCACTGCAGACCTCCCCGCCGTCCACCCCAAGAAGAGTAATTGCAAGTTTTTTCCTCGAGCTGTTATCTGCTGCTTCTCATTCGCTCCCTGGCTCTGTTCCGAGCTCGGCAGCTCGCACACCTTGCACATTAGGCTGGCATAACTGAGCTATAACACTAGAAGTGTATTAGATCCTCAGCGGCGGTCATGGAGACTGGGGTGAGCAGATGTCCACGCGCCGGGGAGCAAAGGCGGCCGCTCGCCCGGCCTTTGAATTCACGGAGCGCACCTCGGCTCCGAGCCGCTGCCCACACGCAGCCAGGACACGACGAGCGGGACACAAAGCGCACGTGCCCACTCCTGACAACACCACCAAATCCCTTGGACATTGTACGGCAATAGCTGACTTCTAAGACTTGGACTCCTAGAGCAGGAGCTGGAAACACCTCTACTCCCTAAGCGAGGAATTAGCAAGTCAGGGAGGAAGACATCTAAAGACCATCAGAATCCATAACAAAATGAGAGGAAACACCCACCAAGAGGGACGTAGCGCACCTGGAAGCTCACGCGAGCCTGCTGGGAGGCACCTCTACCCCCCGGGGACTGCAGCTTTGCTCTCTCTCGGCCTGAAGCAGGACAGCCCTGTTGTTTCAGGAACGCAAGAAGACTCCCTCTTTTCTCACAGAAACATTACTTTCCTCTGTGCTTTCAGATACTTGTTATTTTTTCACCTTTCCTGTTGGAGCCACGACTGTACAGCAAAGAACTCGGCAGTCACCGGTACAGAGTGGGAAGAAGGAGCACGACCAAACTCTGTGCTGCAGGAGCTGCAGGCCAGGTGCTTCTCTTCTAAATCCAGTGGTTGCTTAATACATGTAAAGAAACTGTCAAGAAAGAAAGGACTACACACAGGCAGACTTTTAACAGTACTTGGTGGTCTAAGTTACTGAGCGTTATATATAGCATACATAGTAAAAAGACCATTCCTAATTTAAAGGCTAAGTTGAAAAATAGTGCCAGATTGCTAGGAAAAAGCAAAACCTCAACAAACTTCTTGGGGGAATTGCTTTATAAGTAAAGGCTTTAAGCCTCTTGTTAGTTCAAAAGAGACGTTGAGAGAAGAATTAAAAAGAAATGGGCGTAGCTGACAGGTTGTAAAAGGCATAAAATTTTACTTCCCCGGCGAGAACTGAGCACCGAACAAAAGTCAGACTAGTTAAGGTAATCACATAATGTAACAGCTAGGCTAAAAATTGGGCTCAGCCTACCTAGAAACAGGATGACCAGCTCAGCACCTCCTCTTGCTTTATTTATAATGGGAGCCTTTCTCTGCCACTAAACTCAAGATCCTGCTGAGGTTTCCACCTACAGGGTCAAAACAAGCCCTGCTCCCGTGCTGTCTGAAACACCGCAAAGGACGGAGCCCCTCTAAGCAGGCCATGGCTTAATGTACCAAAATTTATACTATAATCCTTTACTAGGAATTTCAGTATCATTTGGTCATGTTTGTAAGATGTTATTGTAATGCACTGGGTGGATGATTAATATTTTCAGCACATTTCTTTGAGGTAGATTTCCCACCCACCCCTAGAACTGATTCCTTGAATACTTTGGACTCCTGGTTGGAGGTGAGACGTGGGGTCAGACACCAGGATCCCGACTGCCTGGTTCCCCAAAAACAAACACTCTGGCTCCGAATCTCAGCTCCCCCTCTTTGTCCCTTTGTGCTAGAACAACCCATCTGGACACAAAGCCTTTTCCCCCCACTCCTGTTCATATAAATAAATAAAAGATAAATAATAAGACACCAAGACACCGTTAGGGATCTTAGGAGTCAAATTGTTTGCAGAATTGCAATTGCAAGTTAGATATCTACATTTCATCTAATTCACACTGTCTGCACTTACGCTGCTTTTTGGTGTCCCTTATGCTCATTTCACAGAGAATGGAACAGAAACACACAAATAATGGAACTGATCAATCAAAAATCCAGCTGAAATAGTCTAATAATCGAAGTCCATGCCCAACAGGACCACTCAGATGACTGCACTTAATTACAGGTTTCTATGCTTTTTTGAATTAGGAACAGATTTGCTTGCCCAAAGGCAACCCACATTTCCCAATTGCCACTTTGGTCCTATCATGCTGTCAGACAATTTGCAACGGAGCTGAATTTGTTTCTTCACCTGTAAAGCTGCTTCACACAGAAATCTGAGCTTCAGCTGTTACTACCAATATTGTCACAAAGTCAGAATACTCCACTGGCTTCACTGACGTTGTCTCGGACTGAAATTGCTAAGTCTCCTGGGAAAAGAGTCCCTCTACGTTTTCTCTAGGATCAATCAAATCATGACATCACTCCCCAGAAACTCTGTAACAAACTGCATGCCACTCATGGTAAGAAAGCCAACATCACTGATCAAGAATCTCATTAAAAATAATAATTTCTCTTGTGCATATCTTCCCATCACCCTCTTTCTTCATTTCTGCTTTTTGCCTCTAAATGCAACTGAAAGAATGCCCAAAACTTATAAAGCCTTCCGTTTCAAACAGTTTAATTCACAGAAAAAGAATCTTGCTTGGGAAAACAATCCATATTTTCACTACAGCAGCATACGTAACTGTCTGGGTTGTGGAAAAATCACCACTTCTCTACCTCAAAGATACAGACTTCCAGGGACACACAAAGGAACTTTCTTGTTTTGGATAGCTCTAGTAAAGTCATTTTAGGAAATACATCTTACCAGACAGAAAATGATCCACGAGGAACCTTTGTGTGAGCCCAGAGTCCCGTTAGGTTGCTGTAAGGGTGCTGCCAAAGGTGGTGGGCAAAACTGTCCCTATGAAAACCGCATGCCAAACAACATACTCACAAACTCCCCTTTTCATTTCCCAAACTAGGAAATCCTCAGGGGTGAAAGCACATGGATGAAGATGTCTTTTAACACGGCTCCATGTTCAGCAACCATCCTGCCAGGTGAAGCAGGTCCTCCTTCCCCCAGAGCCCCAGAGGCAGCACTGGAGCATCGTGGCACAGCATGCATTAACCACTCACATGCGGTAAGAACAAATCACAGCAAAGCTTTGGTGGAAGAACCACATCTTGGAGGCTGGAAAAGCTGGTCCAAGAGGATACAATGATTTTGAGACTAAGCACTGACTTATAGTCTTTTCTCTCCTCTGGGACTGTCATATTGGCTGGGGTTTTTTTGTGATCTCTGTGGGAAAAAGTATTACTTCTAACTCGGACATACCAGTTGCCCATACATTGCCCTGAGTTCTACATCGGTGTTACGGTGCGGCAAGGTAAAAATAAAAATTAAGTATTTCCTGGTCCCAGCCAAGGACCTGGCACACAGCCAAACTGCAGCTGTAAAGTAAGTCACCTCCTAGTAAAAGGGAATTCGTACAGCCGCTGACATACTGCTGACATTTAACAAATAACAGATATGAACAAGAAGGGAAGCAGCCAACGGAGCGGCCTTGGACTTCCATCCCGTCTGAGAGCAGCAGCAAAAGAACCCTCGCAGACCTCTCACAGGACAGAGGACTAGACCAAAGGTCTTCAGTCTTCTCCTAGCCCAAGAGCTGCTAAGCTTAACTGAAGGGAATAATTTTCCCAAGCCATCTTCCAAGAAGTTTTATACTAGAAGCGATATCCAAGCACAGGGCTATTTCTGTGTGCATTAGCAAGAGGAATTTCTGTTGTGGGAATTAAAAAAGCTTTATTTACCCAACTACAGACTTCCAATTGTTTATTCACTTCGTACAGTGAATTTTTATTCAGCACTTCCCATGCACATCTATCTTCCAATTTATCTGCTCATATGAATTTTACAAGCTCCACCTTTTTTACACTAGCCTTCTCTAAGTTTATAAACTGCAGGTGTGGTCCTCCAAGGCCAAAAGAGCTGAACACCCAGAACATCTTCACCATTAGCCTTTCAAAGCTCCTTTCAGTATCAATGGTTTCAAAACACATCTCAGTCTTCTTCCCTGCAGCTCTGACCACCAGTCTGTGAACACTCACCATGGCCATTCATCAGCGCAGCTGCAATTAGCTGCAAGGGATAGCAATAGGAAATACTCAAATATTTTAAGTCAATTAGGCCAATGCCGTCTTTAGAGGAATGACTGTACTTTAACACTGTCCACATTACACAAACCTGGAGTCAGGGTATCAGAAGAAAACAACTTCTATTTTTAAATTAATAAATTAATGCCCTTCTTCTGGACATTAATCTGGGAATCAGTGAAAATTATGCCACTCATTGTATCATAAAAGATTGGAAACACAACTAACAAATTCTGAGAAGGTCTCCAGAAGAGCCTTTGCTCTGGCTCCCAAGCTGGCCTTGGCCAGGTAGAAAATGAACTAAGATTATAGACCCGCTTCTTTTATTACTTGCAATAAAGGCATTTAGCATTGCAGATCCAGAACTACAGCGAAACGAGATCGTAATCATTTGCCTCTAAAAACAGCTACAGAGGACAGATACCAAGAAGAAAGATACTAACATGCACACTTCAACACAGAGTAAAGCACAGTAAAGAAAAAACAAACAGAGGAAGTCTCCACAATAAAAACGTTTCTAACTGTGCTTTAATGTGCCTGTTAACCTCAACTGATACAAATGTCTTTCTCGCCCAGTAAGCGTGTTGGAGGCACAAAGTTCCTACACCCCATGGGACGTTGCCTTTTAATCTGGACCTTATTTAAGTCCATGATAAAACTTCTTAATTCATCCAGAATTTCACTCGCTAAAAATACGAAAAAAAAACAACACCATTTTAACACACTTCACAAGCGTTATTGAATGAAAGTCACAATTCAAAGTGACTTGCGCTGTGCCTGGTACTCAGCTTGGGCAGTTAAATGCAATACTGTTTCATTTTCTCACTTTAACAGTTTTCACAAAGCTGATGAAAGACTGGCTACATGTTACTAATCAGTGTCAACACTTTAAATGCTTTCTCATACTTCCACAGCTTCAGCTGAGTGTGTCTCTGTGTGTGTACAATCACAGAGAGAAAGTACACAAGAACACAACCGAGTCCGTGCCTCGGAACTGCTTTGACATCTTTAGTTGGAAATTAGCATTGGGGAACTTCAAAAACCTACTCAAAAATACTTCCCTAAAGATCTCTAATGTCAACTACCTGACAGCACACTTAAAACAAAAAAATGCCATATGTACTTCAGGAAAGTAACAAAGGCCATTTCTAAAAAATAAAAATAAAATAAAGTGACCGTTAAGTGAGACTACCATTACAGGGAACTGGTTAGGCATCAAAGTTCTTATAAGCTCATGCAGACCAAAGTGAGGCAAGAGAACTGAGGATGTTTGTCTTACCTTGGAATAAAAATGCTTTGCTGGTATTGTGTAGTCCTGACACTTGTGTTACCCCAAGGGTGGTATTCACAAGATCCAGTTCTGTGATGATATCAATTTGTAGACCAGGATCCATTCCGAATCCTACAGCTGTTTGAGGCACAGAGAGAGAGACACACAGAGTTAGATCAATTTTTATTGCAAATTAGGTAATGAAAAGAATGGAGAAGAATATCAGCAGACATTTCTCGTACCTTCACACTCACACACACTCTGTATACAGTAATTACTTATAAGGCAGTAACTCTGCTGCAGGAAAGAGAAGATATTCTTTTCCAATGCCTTCAATTAAACTATTTCCTTTCCACAGCTTTTACTACACACCAGTTAAAACACTCAAACTGATCTTCATATCAGTATCTTCATAAGACTAAAGAGTAATAAATAAATAAAAGCATAACCACCTATGCAAGAAGATGAAAAGAGATTTGCAGCACTCGTCTATTGGCTACGCGATTTCCAGGGAGACGTGAGGACTGGAAATTCCTCTCACATTTCATACCTAGCTGTGATTAAGAGATGAGGCCCCACAGCTTATAGCCTGACGTAATCTGGACAAAATGACGCCGGAGGAGATACGACAGCGGGGCAAAGGACGCCATCCTGTAATCCCAGTGCCCTGGGCGACTCACAAAACTGTCTGATATTGCTTCGTATTTCAGCACAGCCAGTGCCTGCGAAGCGTGCCAAAGCCTACCTACGAACAGCAGACGTTCATTCACCTGAATCAGCAGTAGCACCTTCTGGTCTGCAGGAGCACCTACTGGAGAAGCACAAATCCAAACCTGAAATTTAGAAACAGCTTATACCCAGGAAAAGACTGGGCATCCTTTGAGCTAGCAAAGACTTGATGGGATTGACAGAAGACACACACGCTCCAGCCGTTTGAAGATGCCGTGTTCAAAATTTCAGGGCAACTTGAGGGTTATGGCACACCAAGTTCTCTGAACATATCTCCTCCTTCTGGGGATGGAAGGAGGCCAGCCTGACCATGGTGTCTCTCAACAGTAAGTATTGCATTAGATCTGTGCCTAAGACGTAGGTCAAATATCTCCTGTGGGATCCAAGCACTGTCCTAATGAAATTTTTCACTCACATTGTTATGAACAGGAACAGGCTTCAAGGATGAAATCCTGACACAGCTGAAGTCAATGGTGAAAGTCCCACTGACTTCCATGGAGCATGGACATTACCCGTAAAGCACGTCCAGATTGATTTCCAGTGAGCGGACTTCACATTGAGGTCTAAATTGACTCATTTCTTATTCCAGGACTGCGCTTCTGGATCAGTTAAGCAGCAAATATTCTAGTTTAATTCTTTCAAAGGCTTTAAGAAATTACTGAGGTGTACAGAACGAACACGAAGTGACGTATTCTACTCATAAATCATCTGTACCACAGCACTTTCTCCTTCCCTTCACTCAAGTATTAAAACCAGTCGGAATAACGTGTTGTGCTAATGCAGAGGATACTACTGCACAAGGGGCAGAGTAGTAAAAAATATTGAGAAGACAGCTTTAGCGGGTCTCCAGTAACCTTACTCTACAAGGAAAATTAAGATCTAGAGGCATCTGACAGAACTGCAGCTCCAAGAGTGCTGACATATCCAAGCGTCTACGTACACAGTGCTTTCATAAAGATGTGGGCACAGTACCTTTTTGTAGAAAGTTAAAATCAGACAATATGAACCCAGATGAACTTCTCCAAAGGTAAAAACTTCCCAGACAATCAGCAGCATCATCAAGCTTTTAGTACTATCTTTGACCACAACGGACACTGTGTGTGCTGACGGACCAAGAACACCTTCCCCTTTTGGAAGAAACACCAGAAGCCAGCCAGCAATTCTGGCACCAAACCGCTCGCACACAGTCAAGACGCTGCTGAGGAAACATACTCATCCCACCACCGCCACCATCTACCAGCGACTCCTTTCCTTCAGCGTACCTGCCTCTGTTCAACGGCAGAGAACTTCTCTACCTATTGATTCCCAACCTACAGCAACACTTCCAGCGCAAGGGCTGCAACTGACAAACTCCAGGGACCAACACACACATAAATACAGAGAGCAGCCCTCCTAGGTAAAAAAAAAATTACGGCAAAAATTGTTTTAGAAGAAAAGAAAAAGGACTTTTAATTTCTTCTAAGGTTTTCATTCAGAAGAAAAGCAGCACACTGTCAATTGTGTGAACTTACCTATCAGGAAAGTCAGCGTCTGCTGTCCCTGCCGAGAACAGACTATGCTGTTCCTCACCTGAAAGGGGTTAGATCCATTCAGCTCAGCAAAAACCTACTAACACGAAGGGAGGTCGAGCAGGGACTAAAACTTGCTCAACAGAAAGGACAAACTATGTCCAGTAAGACAAATCTTGACCTCACTAAAGTCAGTGAAAGCTCTGCCACAGACATCAACAGGGTGAGGACAGAAACTACATCTAGCCAGTACAGGCACTCCCATAAATCACTGTAGCTCCACTGCTGTATTAAAGCTGTTTATTCCAGCCTGAATACCCAAGGCTCAACAAGTATAGATCACTGTAGCTCCACAGGCTTCAATTTATGCCAGTGAAGGATCATGTGTGACAACTTCAGCATGTCCCCGTCCAGCTTTTAAAATGCTTTCAAAACCAGAGACTATTTCTATGTCACAGCAACTGTTTAGCAAGTACATATACTGCTTTACATACCTAGTCCTTTTTCTGTGCTGGCTCTTCAAACTGCAGCAGGCACTCAAAAGCCCAGTTAATAATTCATAAACAACAAATCAGCAGCTTCGGTATGATAACCAAGTCTCCTTTTCCCCTGTGGTCTCCCACAGTCTATCAGAAAGATACCACAGGCATATCGACCGCGCTTGCATCTAGTATTTTATGCTGCTTCTCTTCAGTGGAACAAGCAGCTACAAATACCACTTCTTTCTGAAGTAAAAATTAACCATCAACCTGTCTGCTCTCACTAGAGAGCCGCACGAAGCTTGGGCCCGATCCTGACTGCTGTCGCTTTCAATCCCTATTTAAAGTAACCGGGCCATTCCCCCCAAATCAGCGGCTTACACAAGCAAAACTCCCAATGATTCAGTCAGGTGGGCGGGAGCAGAAATCATCTCAGGACTTGGCGGATTTGGCCCAGTGCGAACTGAAGGCACTACAGTAGATTAGAGGATTAAGCCATATAATTATAAATGATGTCACTAGGAAATCCCTGGAAGAAATTAATTCTGCCTTGCAGCTCCGACAGCTTGTCCTCTCTGCCTTCACCACCTACCCCCAGCACCAGCAACCGTGCCACGCTCCACCCCGCACAAGGTCCGCGGCGCGGTTCTGGTCTCCTCGCCAGGCGTAAGGTGCCATTCGGGGATGGAAAAACTTTCAGCGGCGACGGCGCGCTCAGCCAAGCCCTCCCCAGGCACCCAACCGGTGCCGAGCCGGCTCCGGGAGCGGCGTTCCGCTCTCCCCTCTCGCCGCTTCGGCAGCAATTGCTGCACACAAAGAACTTTCCGAGCGGCTCCGCGATTCCGAGCGGGAGAGTTTCGGGTCCTGGGGACCGCTCCGTGCGTGCGCTGCTGCTGGGCACGCCGCTACCAAAGCGGCAGCCGATGTTTTCCTCCAACTATTTTTACGCCGCGCCTCTCAAGATGGGCAGATGTCGACGAGGCAGCAATTACCGTGAGAATAATTAGCATCTTAAAGCATGGATTCCTTCGCGCATCCGATAACCGCGCTGGGTAATGAATTCCCTTGAGAACAGCGACGAGCACCACCGAGCAACGCGTGCCGTGTCCCCCACCCCCCCGAAGGCAGAGCGGCACCCGGGGCACGGGGAAGGAGAACAAAGCCTCGGCCGAGGAACGAGCACCGGCCCCCAGGCCGCGCAGCGCCGCGGGACCCGGCCCCGGCAGCCCGCCGCACCGCAAAACTTTCCCTCGCCCACCCCCGCGGCTCCCCGCTGGGGACGAGCCGCCCGCAGCCCCGCGCACCGAGGGACGCCCGGCACAGCC
>Ga0065711_1008316_pt1 | contig 19948 bp, 5 predicted proteins | sample Hoacrofraction12_FD_59098 | JGI IMG/M metagenome (GOLD analysis project Ga0065711, IMG submission 59098) | Hoatzin crop microbial communities from Cojedes, Venezuela - Epithelial fraction 12 v2 (version 2) | ecosystem: Host-associated > Birds > Digestive system > Esophagus > Crop | place... | reverse complement strand
GCTCTTTGTTTACAAGATTTCTATTCTGCTACATATAGAAACCCCACTATTTCAAGCGGAAAAGAAAGAGTTAAGCTTTAACGTCATGCTCTAAAGGCTCAGCATGTCGTACAGAAACTGCTTTAATTCAAGTGTTAAAGTAAGAGGGACATTGATATCTCGGTGCTTAGAGTCATTATCCTGACTACAAACTGGAGAGGGTGCTCAACTCTTAACACGAAAGTGAAAAGGTTGCTTTTGAGAGCAATTAAAACCCGTCTGGCCCATCAGGGAAGAAGGTATTCTGTAAAAACGAAATGTGACAGGGAAGTTTCATGCCGCCTGCTTTCTACACAATACTATGCTGCGTTAGTTCTCATGCTTTAGATGACTTCTTCCTTTTCACCTTCTCTTCCTAGCAAACCAGGAGGCTTAATGCTTCAGTATCCGAAGCCACTGTTTCAGGCACTCTCTCACACAGACTACACCAAGTATCTCAGATTCTTCCACAGCACCAACATTCTTCAGTGACACTTTTCCTTCCTACACAGCTTTTTAACGCTTACTTTTCTCTAGTGTAAATTCATTTTGTAACAATTACCCTCTTTGGTTTCACGGTCAATGCATTAATTTAAGCGATCTCTTTCGGGATGCTCCTTGAAGGCACGTTAACCAGAAAGAATCCATTATGAACGGATTTGTTTGCTGCACATTACACGAGCTGGCTCGAAGCACATAAAATTACAGCTCTAGCTGGAAGGGGATTTCTTTGTTGTCAGTTTTGAAACAGCCAGGAGAACTGCAATCATCATCTTGGAAATCCATCACACGTTTATGATTTAATATTAAGAGAAAAGTATATGCATTTAGGAAGAGATTTAAAACAACTGCATCTTTCTAAAAAATTATTTTTACTGCCACATTTGTCATACACATATCAAGCAAAAAAGCTATGTGTATGCACCACATTTAAAATCAGAACTACACTGTGGGTGATTTGGGGAGTTTGTTCGGGTTTTTTCCTTTTTCTTTAAATTACAAAACTAGAATTTTGACAGTACCTTTGTAATATTCTACATGAAAACTGAAACATCATTTCAGTGTATTATCACAGTTCACGGATACACAGAGCAGAAAGTAAATATTTCACCCGTTTCCTCAACTGACAACTTTTTTAGAAATACATATGCATTTATGGAAGATGCACTGTTGAAAACCAGTATTTGATACAATAGAATGTTATTTTTTTTCCAACACATTTTTAAAACAACAGCTCCATAAAATACCTTATTTCTGCAATAAACAAGCAGCACTTATTACCATCTCCTTTTCGTGGTTTAACAGGGCCAACTTCTTTTCCAAACTGGAAATCTGCATCCTGTAACAGACCGCTTTCTCCTGGCAGTTCCTCCTCTATCCCACTCTCCGATGAGTGACCGCTCAGTGTCCCTTCATTCCAGTTTTTGTAGTTTTCATCAGAATTTTTTCTTCTGTGTTCCCTATTTCTTCTGCCCAGTGTTGACTCCAGCTCTGCACTTCCATCAGTGCTTGTTCCATTGCAGGCTTTAGGTTGAGGAACATGTTGCGTTACAAATCCCACAAACTTCTTTCCTCTTCTAGCAGCTTCGTTCACCTGTATTTACGAAAGAAATTTATCTGCAAAGTCATTTTAGAATTGGATGTAACTTTTCAAAAGACTTGTATATGCATGTTCTGTTCTAACTAGACTGCTGATTTTGGAGACCAGAACACACCACACTGTACCACCGGAAGGTGGCTTGTCTTTGTACGCCGCCCGTGTTTCAGAGCAGAAGGAAATCTGCCAGCATGTATCTGGACTCAGGCCAAGCGAGGTGGCCAGCACTGGTGCTGACCTGACTGCATACAAGCTCCTTCATTTAGAACAAATCCAAAGTATTTTACTTGCTCTGTCGCAGCGATAAGCAGTGTACTGGTGCAATACATAGTACTGCTCCTCTAAATACACAAAGCCAGTCACACTGAAATTACCAACCACTAATACTAGACAGGTATTTATTTATCATGATTCATTATCCCCTCGTTCCCTTGGAGGCTACTCAGCTTCATGATTACTGAGAATAGTGAAGAAGCAGAGAAAGGAGGGAGCGAGAAGCAAATTGAAACCCTCTTAACTCTGCTTTCAGCCAGCCTCTGCACTGAAGCCTCGAAACACCACTGTAGAGGATGTCCCACCTGCGGGATGCGGCTGTTCTGGGAGGGGGGGTTTTGGCTGGGGTAAGGAGTGCTGCCATTTAGGAAGGTAATCCCACTGCCATCTTGTGCTCCAAGCTCCTCTGTACAACAAAGGCTTCCCAGGAAAACACAGAAACCCCAGCCCAGAAAGAAGAAACCGCCTGGGAAGTACCGGATTAGTGAGGGCAGAGAGAGAAGGATCTCTACCCACCTAGCTCATGTAAACTATTAATCAGAGTGAGTAACACTCAAACAGCTGATGGTACTACAATCCCTTTTTAGTACCACGATGGGCTGAAGCGTTACTATCTGCCACCATTACATATGTACAGCAATGATATGGTATATGTAAATCACTGATCATCTACAGATGCTGCTTCTACGACACCCAAAGTAATTTTAGATGCGACAATGAACATGCAGAAAGTGAGGTAACGTGACAACCTTTTTCCTGAAATGCCACAAAGTCTTATGGGTTTAGATCTTTGAAAAAAAAAATACAAGTAATTTTACTCTCACTGAGAGCATTTTAAAAATAAAATTATTTTCACATACTACTACTGTTCCGGATTTGCCTGCAAGACGATTACTGTTAATTTCAAGTGTATTTTTCCTTTAAATGTTTGTCTGGTATGCTACACAACCAACCTGACAATACACACACAGTGTAAACATGTAATGGAACCCCATTTTAAATTTGAAACACCTGAAAATTGAAACCCAAGCCATTTAGAAGTTTTAAACACCACCGATAATTTCAAAGACCTTTAAAGATCTTCAATACGCTTCCTCCTCTACTTCTTTCCTTGGCAACTAATATGAAAGATATCACTCTAAAGCTTGTAATAACAACAGTTTCCTGTTTCGGTAAGTCTTCAGTTTTGCCAAGGAAGTTAAAACACAGAAAGAGCCAGAAGTAGAGCTTGCATTCCAGTGGAAGTTTAGTTTTCTTTAACTATACAGTATTTTCAAAAGCTGTGCCAAGTAAATATTTGATAGTTACTGTGTGTTTTGTATTTCTGCTAAAGAATGAAGAAATCTTTCTTAGAAATTGCAAACATTCATGTTCATTAGGAATACCTTACATAATCAAGAACAACAGAAAACTTCAGATTTATTTTTTAATATTAATTCCAGAAAAAGCTATCATAACAGCATTTTATAAAGGCTCACAGAGTTTAGGCCTGATTCTGCTTTCAGTGATGTGACTGGTCTCCCAAAGCTTTACAAGGCTCTGAACTAAGTCTTAAATTAGAAAAAGCAACTAGTGAAGAAAAATAGCTCCTTTCGCACCACGACAAGACTTTGTAGCTTCTATAAAACAAACCAAGGCTAAAATTCAAAACTAAAAAACCCCTCAACCACTAAATATAACTTATATGTATGGTAGAAATAAAAATCTGAAGAGAGGTTTGAAAAAAAAAAAAAAAACCACCCTCCATTACCTTTTCTAACAGTTCTTTCACTACCTCATTTGTCAGCGTTTCACACATTAAAGGACATTCCTCAATCACCAGCCTGGGGTGTCTTTGTGCTCTGGGTGCCGCATGCTTCTGGCTGGAACACAGAAAGAAAGAAAGCAGTCTTTGTCAGTAGTTTGCTGCTAACTTGGACAAATCCTTGCATATAGAATTCTTTTCTTTTGGAATAGTTATGAATGAAATCCTGGCAATGCTTCTTCCCACTTTTATCTAGAACTCGGTGGTTTTTGGTGTTTTGTTCCGCTTCTCACACAAAGTGGCAGGTACTGTGTATTATGACATCAAGTAAGAATGTTAATATTTAACAGGAATTTCATCTGAAGACTGTTAATAGACATCTTCTGGAAACTAAGTTTCATTGATAAACAGCTCTGATTTTGTAACAAATGAAAAAATATCTGACAATGCAAAAAAATACAAGCCTAAGCTATAAATGCAGCAAGCACAAACCAGATTCAGTTTTCTAGAAAACACACTGAATAGGAGTGGTACTTTTACACTGTTAATATGCTGTTCAGTTCTTGTAACTAAAGCAGCATTGCAGCTATTGCATGAAATACAGTGTAGGCAGATACCAGAACTACAATGCAGTAACAATTACTTTATGAGCAGCAAACACCACAGACAATGCTTGTTCAAGCCAAATGTTCGAGGAGCTCCCTCAAACAAACCATGTTTTACAGAAGCACTACTGGAGTGGCAGGGTGCACCTTCCAACCCATGCCCTTCCAGTCCTCCAAGGGAAAACAAAAGAACCTTTGTCCATCACACTAGGACTCAGGAGAGAAGGGGAAGCATGACAGCTCTTCATGCAAGAAGAAATCCACTTCTAGTTATTCCAAGTAAGAACAAAATGTTATCTTCTTTGCATTCAAAGGAACTAACAATAAAACGTCTTTGTACATTTTCCTTATGATCACACGGTGATTACAATGCAGTGAATACAGGAGAAATGAACAAGACTATGGAGCTGGAACAAACACAAACTCTCGACTCTCCCTTGGAGCCAAAACCAAGCTTCTGTATGCCCCCCAATTGCGGAATGATTATTTCCTTCTGAAGAAGGACAAATAAACTTTCTCTGCTAGTTCACACTTCGTAGGTCATTTTCCCTGAATAATGCTCTTACGGGAAAAGCAAAAACACAGAAATTTTTAACATTAAGAACACACAGACAGGAGAGAATCTCAAGCAGCTTATTACTCTCCTAGTGTTGTGTTTAGTCTTATATTTGCTGCAGGTTCTAAGACAGATGATACTGTATCACAAAAATGTATTAAAAATAAAAGCGTAAACTAATTTATATTCTCACCAGTTCTGATAGGTGACTTTGGATTTCTGTTTGGACATTTACTAAGGTAATTATTAGCCTATTGTGTGCTTCACATTAATTAAAAAAACATTACTAACATGCTCACCTTTCTAGACAAGGAACAGTTACTCGATTCTGATGCGCTCACTTGAAGTTAATACATTATGCATCTTGAACAATCCACTTACAAATGGCTTCAATAACGGATCAACGCATTCACGTTATTTCACTGTTACCTTAATTTTAATCGTGAAAGCACCACTCGATACATGTGACTTGCAGGGAAACTCCTTCTACGTCCAATTGGCAGTATAACAGGATGAACAGCTCCTACAACATATCCCCTGCTGTAATATTCTTCCACCTTCGATGCTATATCCAGCACAGAATTGATCTTGATAACTTCTGGATTTGAGGAAGCTAAAAGCATTGAAAGCAGAAGAGAAGCACGTTATGCTGTGTATGTCCGTGTACTTTTTGGGTGAGTTCTTTTTATAAAAACCACACAAAATCTATCCCAAGACATTTACTAAATAGCTACAGTGCCATTTATACAAGAAAAGCAGATTCACAGCTGATTCAGCAGTATTCAGCTAGTTGAAGTACGTATTTTTACAAGTTAATATGATCTATTTTTAATCTATTTGGCAACGCTTTCTGTTGGATCTAGCTCTGCCAACCTACTTTAAAAGCTGCATCAACATCTAAACACACAATAGGTCTGAACTTAACAAAACAACTACTTTGTCTAGCCAAAGCCTTAAAATTAGTGAAGCAGTATCCTTCAACCCTAGCTGTGAGGTAAGCTCCCATACAATGAATGTAAGCCTAGAACAGTTGTTTGTTTTTCTTAAACCCTTTTTTTGGATCCCTTAGAAGTGATCTGTGAATTGCAGGTTGACATTTTAATATAGTCCCAACTCCTTTCACCAGCAGACCTAAGTACACGTCACCTAAGTTAGCTGTGGGGTGTCACTAATTTCTAAGGAGGATCCCTCCGAGTGTGTGCAAACATTTCCAATCAACAGGCAACAGCTAGGTACTACATAGGTGTTGGGGGAAACTACACAGATAAAGGGAGAACTTTCCAGAGAACTTTTTGAATGGTCTGATCCACAGTTTTTGCACAGAGAAAAGGAAGATTCCTCACTGGCAAGAGACAACATTCTCCACCACGGTAAGTCTGATGGTCAGTACCTCCTGTTCCCCTCAGCTCCAGCTGGAATTTAAGATGCTCTCAGAGCCTCTACAAAGCAAGAAACCAGCACTCATACACAGACAGTAACTTAAGAGTAAGTTTGCCAGCATGTATTTGCCAAAGTTTTCATCCTTTGCATACATGAATTCGCATGACAAGACAGCTTGGCTTGGAATTTGATGGTCTCTGTCAGTGACCCTTGATGCTGGCGATGTACTTTTGTGTTCTGATGGGTCCCCTCTCTACAACACTTGCAGTGCGTTAAGACCAGTGTTCAACTGTATTAAAGGATGCCTCAGCTGGAATTAAGTGACCTCACAATGCAGATCCAAACTTTTTAACATGCTGCTTTAAACATTCCCTTTCAAGCCATATAATAAACTGAAAACAATACACTAATTCTCTTTTGATGCTGTAATTTAAAAAAAATGCTATACAAAAAAAGAACAGATAAATGCAATGACATAACTCTCACTTGCCACTTGGTAAATGTGTTCTTTAAGAGTTAATTACAAGTTCTTACATCCTCTTATCTACCTGCCCTATATTGTGGGTGTGCAATAGGAAGGAATTTAAGGACTTATCCCAGACACAGCAAGTCAAAGTCCTACCTATCCTACTTGTTTAAAATACCACAAAACAGATATATGAATCTTTAGTTTACCCAAATCTTTTATTCTAGTACACTTAATTAGAATTCTGCTGGTTCATGAGTGTCGTGTCCTGTAAAACATCAATCTCTGTACAGCCTCACCACTATGAAATGGGGCTAATACTGATTCTACATATATTACGGAGGGCTTTTTTTTAAAAAAACAAAAACAAACAGCCCCCCCCCCAATGTTTTACAACACTTAAATGCTTTTAAGTACCAGCTCTTACTAAAGGGGAAAAGGAATGGAACCCTACTTTGCTTGTTGCTCTAAGAGCCTTAACAGCTCAGAAAATGCTATCAAGAGAAACCTGAACAACGTGTACTGTGGGAAATACAGGGTACCAAAAAGCATCATGAACATATATATTGATGGTTTATTGCTGATAACTAGCAAACTCAACCTATTAATGTAAACTCTGCCATTGTCAGTTATAGGGACTGGGCTGTTGCACTTTCTTGTGCTACCGTGCCTGCTTTTTTCATCTTTAAGCAGATAGTACATCACAGCTCGCCCTTTCATAGACAAATGCTATTTTGCCCTTAGTAATGCCTCCATCCCACGATTCCACTCAGAGTAAATCCAGGAGACATTAAATATGTGTTGATGAAATAACTGCTCTACAGCCTGCAAGCCAAAAAAGCTGGAATGTATGCAATGGGATCATCACTTCACTGATTTTGCATTTTTCACTAAGAAAATGTCCCTCCTGATGTGCTGTCAACAGATGGCCAACATACTTTTACAAATAACAGAACTACAGCTAACCTGCTAGCTGTATAGTAAACTTCAGCTGCATGATATTTAGTGACAACAAAACAGCTACTTCATACACATTCATGCTGTTATTCAGAGCAACAAGGACTTGACAGCATTTCATCTTCATCGGCTGCATCCATATTCCTTCTTTTCCCTAATAGAAGAGTTGTGGAAAAGCCATAAGCATTCTGCTCGAGTAAGAGTATTTAAACTATCCCTACGTTATGGTTAAGCTGACCTCAAAAAATAACAGCTGTTTTTGTAACCAAGATATGTCTCATGATTGAGACAGTAGAATTTACAATCCTTGACAGGCATTTAAAATTACACTGCAGTCCACTGCTCCCTTTCCTTTGCACTATTCAATACCACCAAAATAAAAGACTGGCTGTAGTTTTATTGTTCAGGATTCTCTTGATGCAGAGGAACCTCCACAGAACTCAAAACTGATTTTTACAGTAGGGATAGGGGTATTTTGGGGACCAGGAGTGGGGAAGCCAATGTACAATACACTGCTGATAACTAGTTAAGATGTGCAGGGACTCCAGCCAGTGAATTTAGACTATAGCACAACTGACCTAATCTGCATCGTGGCTTGGGAGAAGATCAGGGACCCCTGAAAGTCTCCCCAGCAGGCTCTATTCAACTTCACATAGCATAATCTGATGAAGCAGAGAATAAGGCATATTGCATTGAAATAATGCATTTATGCTTGCTATGCTTTTATTTTAATGCAGGACATAGCTTACTGTAGGATCTTATAAAGGATACTAAGTGCAGATTTTCTGTTTTACTTGGTGCCAGATCCAGTGGTAACAAGCCATCCAGGTAAACAGAAATCTCAGATGCTGGGGCAAGATCTTGCTCTGGAAACGAGCAGACACACAGTGCCATGAAGGCATAACACAACTTGACAGAGTGAAAACTAACCTTGGTCTCAAGTGACAAAAGGCTCTCATTTAGGTTTCATTTAGCCAAAGAATATTCAAGTAGCAACAAGTCTGTGAGCAAGTTGATTGGTGTAGAGAAAAAAAGTGCCCAACACACTCCCCACAGTACTTCAGCCAACCTCCATGTTTCATAAGCAAACAGAATTCAGAAATGCCTCCACGACAGTAGATACACCATTTTTTCTGTATTCATTATTTTAGCTCTAAAAACTAAAGACCCCAAACAAAAAATATTTTAAGGTCAAATACACACAAAGCCAGAACCATTCAACAGAGAGATACTCGTGTTCACAAATCCAATTGCTTACAGCTAGAAACCTAAAAAAGTTAGGCAGCTACCTGGAACTGATCTCACTGTTATTTAGCACTCATAACTCCACAATAAATCACTGAAGCTAAGCACTTTTGTATACCAGACTAATCAGGAGAAAATGAACCTTTACTGCTGTACTGATAGGTTATTAAAATAATAGAGATGCAACTTTATTTGCACTTGATGTGCTTTTTCTTAAAATTCACAGCCATCGTTACAAATTCTTTACAGAACACTTCCAGAAACTTGTTACTTTAAAGCACAGCAAAACTATCCAGAACTAAATGCTCTTGAGTAAAAAAAAACCAAACAAATTATTATCCTTTCTATTATCAGTAAATTAGTAGGTAATCCATGTATGCATTAGGCAGCCCAGCTTTATTTCCAGTATGTTACCACTACTTGCTCAACACAAAGTTTTGTTAATACAAAAAAGAACAGGGCAGTGAGAAACTCTTTATTTATGTAAATAAGCAAGCAACAAATACAGCAGGATGCCAAGTACTGTAACTTAGTACAATGTGGCTTCTATCAGTACTTTGCAGTTGTTCAATGAACAGACTGACATACTTTAAATAAACTACTACAGTATTCAGAGTTAAAACTAACCAGAGGCCAAGTTCTGTTTATGAAAAAGTTCCCCAAAATGTAACAAGACATGCACTTACACTTTCTCCCTTTATCAAACCCTGCTAGCAACTGCATTTACTTCAGCTCCTTGTTACTAAGGATTTCCAGTAGATTGGGTTGTTATGAACTGCAATTCACTACAAAGTGAGCCCAGAACCGAGCTGTCTGTTCTCCGAGGGCAGCCATCTGGGCTTGTTTACGTTTTCAGCTTTGTGGAACAGGGAGTTGCTCTGTTAGGGACGGGACACCCTCGGGAAGGAAGTATCCCACAGAGCACTGTCTGCCTCTAGCTACGCATACAAATTTTGTTTCATTTTGGTCACGATTTCAAAAGACTATTCAGCAACTACAAGTAAAGCATTTGGAAAAATACAGTAAGATGAGACTGTAAGACTCTTACTAAAATATCTACCAATAGACTATCGTGGGCATAAGAGGGGAAACTACTCCTGGTACACAACTAAGAAACAGACTCACTTCTGCATAAAGTCAGGACAATGACAGCCTGTTTTCGGAAGCTGAATGCATTTTAAAAAAGCTTATTCAAGTAATGCTCAGGCACATTGTATTTTCTGAACTGTCACACTGAATTCCAACAACCATTACCCAAAGTGAGTATGGGTGGCAGTGTCTGACTCACAGGAAACTTGGAAAATCTCTAACAGTTTTTTAGCCAGCTTCCTTAACAAGGACAGCTGTGTAATTTAGAGGGTCTGGTTGTTAGAAATAAATACTTCAGTAGTTTCTATTGTAATTTTATCTAAGTGAGAACCTTTGTCATGATCTGTGTTTCAAAATAAAAGTCTTCTATTTGGCTAGCTTTGATAGAAGTACCTAAGATTTACTGCAAGTCAAACACGACAGAACTAAGCTGAATCCTATTCCTTGCTTCCTCATAATAGTAAAGATATAACATAAAGAGATACCTTCTAAAGTAAAATCCAGCAATACATATTCATAAGCAGAATCCGTCTTTGTTTCAACTTGTGGTCTCTTCAATGTAGAAAAGATTTTTCCAGGGCTGCTATCATCTGGGTCTTCCAGCTTTCTCAGTCCGCACCCCATGGCAAGATCTGCAAATGATTAAATCTCAGGAAAAGGTGGGGGGAGCAAGATCTGTCGCTCTCACTACGGGGAGAAAAAAGTCACCAAATTATTCCCCTCGATTTTGTTTCCTATTAGCCGTAAATCCAAATACGGAAAAAGTCTGGTTCCCAAATCAAAAAGCGAAGGTACTTTCCATTCATTTTTAATATAGAAACAGCAAGCCCGTGACGCTTTCAAGCTACAGACTCGGTAAGAGTAGGCTGGATTTCACAGCAAGTTGGAGCTGCTACAAACTAGCCGAGATTTTCCATGCCACGTCAGTTTACAGCCAGCCCCCTATCAGTGCTCTCTGCAGAGGACACCAATGGTGCTTTGTTTGTCCTGCCAGACCGACGGGGTGAGGGGGGGCGGCAGGGGGAAGAAGAACTGAAAAAGAAAGTTAGAGAGAAACTTGTCTGTAGTTACTTACCTCCAGAAGTTCTACTCAACTGCAGCAGAAAGTCAGTGGGGAAAAAAGCAAATTAGTCAGAATGAAAGAATGAGAAGAGAGCCTCAGAATGGTTGGAGACGAAAATCATTTCCAGAAAGGAAGTCAGCTTCAAGAGGAAATTGCTTCTGGCATCTCAAAGGGTAGAAAAGTAAATGAAAAGCAGTTTAGTCCTTATTTTAGATTTCAAAGTTTGGGTCCTATTTCCTTTCCACAGGAACTTTCTTCCAGAGGAAAAAAAAACCCATGAACACAGCACAATATATTGTAATAACGTAAAAATACGTTGTAAAGAAATCTCTTGTCAAGAAAATCAGTAAGAATCTACATCGCTAAAAATCAACTTACGTAATTGGTTTTGATAAACACCAAAAACCAACACTGAGATATTCCTCATTTCAAATCAGAAAGACTTTTTCAGTGTTCTGTATAAATACAGTTACAAGACTCTGTTCCCCATTTTTCATGGGTATTGAACAACTGAAATCCTCTTCTCCTCTGTCAGGCTGACCTCAGCTAGTACAGCCATGACTTTCAACCCTGTTTCATAATTAGACTTTTAAGTCCTGAAAATTCAGTGTAATTTTAAGGGCTGTCCTCACTCTTACATTAACTACCACAAGTCACTTGTATCTGTTCAGCACTTGATACAGATCATGGTAGTGCATGAAGAAAAAAAAACGAACAGCGATTGACTTTAAGGCCCTGTTACCGTTGGGGTAGGCAATTAGAAAGCTTACCTTTTTATTTTCAGACTGCATCTAGAGAAATTAAGAGTCATCTAGCAAAAAACAGAGATTCATAATACCGTTTTGGATGAAAGGAACTGTACCTTTGAATTTAAAAAGCTTTCTACTTTTTTTTTTTCACTGAAAAATATTATCTTATAAAAATGCCCACATTTTCTACAATCAGTGACTGCAAGTTAGGCAATAACGTTTCGTGGTTTTCTTCCTGTGCTACTGCAAGCAAAGTCATCTAACTTTCACTTAAGTAGCTTACCGGGAATGGTAAGTCTGCAGACTGCATCCCCTTCGAAATCCACATTAAAGTTACTTAGCTCTGGAAGAACTTAAGTATCACTGAGCGCAGAGCTTAGGACTGAAGTTGTAATTATTGCATACAGTCTTTAACACAAGCTCCCAGGTGCTGAAACCAAAAGAAAAACCCCTCAGCATTGTCTTGATTAAAACCTGGAAAAACATACTAACCGAGCAGGATTCTTCAGCTTCCCGCATGTCTGCTTACACAGAAATCACTCCCAAACACTGTTTTTTTTGTTTGTTTTGGTGTTTTTTTTTCTTTCAGTAAAGGTCATCCCTGAGTTGTTACTACACCAGACACTTGTAAACTGTCCACTCAGCCTCGAGGATCCTGCTGCTTCATCCCACAGAGTCCTTAAGCTCCATTGAAACCATGCGTATAAAGCCACAGCATGACTAAGATACCTCCAAGTCAAACAACTTCTTGCAGCACTAGTCTAGTTGCCAGCTAGTTGTCTTTTTCCCTTACCTAAAGACAGCTGCATTTTTAATGAGGCCAGAATATTGCATTTTGAGCTCTTCATGACACAACATAAACTGTATTTCCACCCTCTCACCAAGACAGCAGTTTTCACAGTATAAACAAATTCTCACGACACCAACACAGAAACTGTGTTATGAATAAAAACAATGGTGCTTATTTTGGGTAACACTAGGTTAGTTAAGTAGTTACAAGCTTCCAAGCTGGAAGTCAGTCAACAGTTGCTATTGCAGGCATGACTCAAACGTGACTAGACTGAACTAATGAAACCAAAGATCCCACGTGTCAGAATCAACAAAACAAAACCAACCAAGAGCTACAGCAGCATCCCTCACAGGAGTTCAAAACTGCATCAAACCACCTGAATGAATCTGGATTGTAAGATTCCTGGACTAAAAAGCTACTTAAGGAACTGCCTGAATAGCCACAGTATCATGTTGCAAGGTGGATGTAAGCTACAAAACAGTCCACTTCCCATGACCAAAAATGCACAGGCTCTGGGAACTGATATCGGAGAACAGATCCCTAAAACTATGCTGGGATTCACCGAGGTGTGGCAGTCACAGCAACCCCCTCTGAAAGAGCCACGGGACTCATTCACTGAGGCTTGACACAATTTTTAGACTTTTAAAAAGGCAACGAGAGCTGAACAATGGACCAATATAATCCAAAGGAACTACACTTCCGTGGAAGGCTTCCAGGATCCCCCTATGGTTTTCATCCTGATGAAGTGGAAAAATGACACAAAGATGGCAAAAGAGCAGCACACCAACAGGAGCGCGTGCCCAGCGCCCGACTATCGACTGTCTTCCAGCAGTGCAGGACGAGAGGAAGCAGCAGCTCTGCACACTAGTTTTGACCAGACAGCGAGACGAGCCTTGCCATCTGCCCACACCTCAGGGCTGTTCCTGTCTCTTGGCTCATGACATACTTTGTTCCCTGTTGTCAGTGTCACGGGAAGTTTGAAAACATTTGTGTGGGAGGCATCTTTGTCTTGTTACATTACTAAACTTACTGAATGTAAGGACATCATCTGATGCCTGAAACTGATGTTTTGAAATAGATGTCCCTCTGTTCCTGACTCCATGCTGAGCTGCTCATTAGTAACGTCACTGACATCCAAGCCAGGCGCTTTGTCTACAGCACTGGTGCCAAATAAAAGTGGTCTTGGCAGCCCTTTTTGACAAACTTTCTTTTACTAGAATTAGAGAGACAACATTGTTTTTGGAACATCTGTGATAAACTGACTTGAATACAAAGCCTACTTACAAGCATGCCTTCTCTTCTCCAAAACCAAGTATTACCTGCAAAAACCATTTAATTACAGTTTAAATTTTGCCTCCTCTAATATCTTAAAAAAAAGAAAATCAGGAATGGGAGATAATACTTGGTAGTAGTATGTTCTTTTTGCAAGTCATTTCAGCTTCCTGCTGATTAAAATCATAAAATATATAGAAAATTATGAAAATAGTGCAGGTACACAGAAGATTTTCCTTGTCCATGTACACACAATATCAAAATAAAAGCTATAAATAATAAACAAAAACTGAGGGGAAACTCAAGCATTTAGTTTTTAGTCAAGAAAGATAAGCTACTGGATCTGCAGTTCATAGAGTCAGCTAGGATCCATAGCAAGTGTTTCCTTACATAAATCTTTCTGACTAGAATACATGTCAGTATGTTAAAAGCAAAAGGAATCATAATGCTGTAACGATACGTTAACTTCAAAAAGCTTCAAAAGAAGCACTACTTTATTTTAAATTTTACAATGTAGATCATGGGTTTCGTAAGAAGGGCTATAAAATTTTTAAGCAGTGTCGCAATAATGACAAATGACTCCTGCTCAATCACATCACTTATAACCNGCTGCAGCTTCTGTGAGCAGAACACCTCCCACTTTCCAGCCTGTTNGGCCACCACTGGGACAAAAGCATCANTGGCAGNACATNTCTGGGAAGGNTACTCACTCAAAACATTGTAACTGATGAGCCTACCTGGAATCAATTCACTATTACAAGCTGCACAGCCTTTAAAGATTCATTCCTATGCTCAAGGTTAATAAAAAAGTAGGGAGCATCAGAAATACAAATACCTTAAAACTGTACCAGTTACCTAAAGAATAAGTTATTGTTATTTATAAAGATCTCACTAGAACCCAAAGTGACTCCGCTAACAAGCAACAGAAGGGATAACTCTTCGTTCCTCTGACAAAGTCAAAACTTAAAATAGAGTTTGGACTAAACATGTTTCCCACTTGGGGTCATAACCACCCATGTTTGCAGCTCAAAGGCACATAAGAGCACCACTTAAAAAAAAAAAAATCAGCATTATTATCTGCAATAGATCACGCGCCACTGACACAGAATGTTTTCACCAGAGGACAGACACGTTAATAAGATAAAGGGACAAACTGCAAACACAAGCTAAATTAGTCACATTTCTCCAGAATCTGAGGCTATCTGAACAGCTATAGGACTCAAAACCAATGCATTAAGAAAATTTAAGTATTAATCATCTGCAATTGCAACACTTTTGAACTTCACAGTTCCTCTCTGCACTTCTCTTTAGGCATACTTCCTGTGTTTTACAACGCAAGGCGAATGTAGAGGCTTGGCCTGGGAGAGGGTCACGATAGAGAGAGGAAAAAAAAAAATTCATCAGAAAAATTCTGAAATTCAGTTGTCATTTTTCCACATTCCCACTCCCAAGAACTGTAATTCAAGCAAAACACTGACATTTAGTTATTTCTGTAGAATGATTTGATTAAAACTGTTTTGTCCATACTTTAAAGATGTTAAGAAAGTAGCAGTGTTCCATTCTGAGGGCTCCTTGGTTTGGCAACTTTTTAGGTTTGTTTCCTTCGCCCTATATTTTTTTTTTTCCTTTGAAGGAACAATTTTGTGACTAACAGGAACACAGTCTGGTTGAACATGTTAACTTGAGCAGAAAAGCCAGCTTTTCCGCAATAATACTTAATGTTGTAAAAATAAAAGAGATGACAATAGTTTGTTTTGATGACTGCAAAAGCATAGTTTAATGATAAAAGTTCATAAATTCCATTTTTCTAAACCTGTATTTAAACTACTCATCGATGCTACAATTAAACAAAAGTTATAATCCAAACAGTAGATAAGCACCAATTTGAATTAAACTTTTAGTTACCAACCCAGAACTTTACCAGAAGTTACAAACCACAGAAACTTGTTTATTATTGCTATATTACAAGTAGTTTCAACAGAAAGAGCTTTTGATTTGTAAAATTGTTAACAGTTCCCTAAAATGAGACCTACAAATTTATTAAGCTTTTATCTATGCACATCCACAGCATCTCACTTCTCAAGGCTGCAGTAACTAGATCATCCGTCTCTGCAACAGAGTACCAAACAACACAGCCACGCGACCAACTAAAATCACGCGTTCTAGACTGAAACTGGATGTTCTAGTTCATCTGCCTTAAAACAACTGGACATACTATGAGCAGTATTCTGTTACCCTTTAATGTACATAGACTGCAGCCCCACTGGCAGAAGTGCAAAATTACCATAGCAAGGCCCTCAAAATTACAGTTTCAATACTACTTTAAATTATTTGCCCCTCAAAATGTCGAAGCAGGCCTTACAAGACCTACACTTTCCCATTACATCTTAGCTACATTAATAAACATTGTTAAAATGAGAGCTGGTTTGCTTTCTGTATTTTTATTTGGATTTTCTGCACAACAGCTCATAAGGATTTGTGTAGGGGATTGCACACGTATCAAGACACTAGCATTGTATTTCGGATCCTTAAAATACTGATTTAAACAGTGTATTTTTTACTTAAGTAGGAAATAAACTTTTATACCAGGTGAACTGAAACTACTGTAGTACTTCAACATTACAAAGCCACAAACCTATTGTACTGTAATTTTTAATGTAAAAAACTATTTTACACCCATACAACTTCTCACATCTTAGAACTACGTTAAATACAAACATTTCAAGAGAGCCACATGTTCTGCTAGTTTTTGCTCAGTTACTATTGGAATGCAGTTTACTCACTGACTTTGTACTAACTGTTTTGAAAAGTGAATTTCAGCAAGCAAGGAATTGCCAATATGAAAATTGTAAACAGTTTTTCAGGGATCATGAATGGACTTCTGATACTTTTAGAAGATTAGAAGCAGCAGAACTGAAAATGTTAGTGAACTAGAGAGAACTTTGGCAACTTTCCTGCCTATCTACAGGTTTTTATCCTGTGTTACCTAATAGAGGATGTTCTAACTAACATTTTATCATATAAATAGAACTTTAAATAGACAATGGTTGCTAGAACTAGCTCAGCAGAAAACAAAGATACCATCAGGGTCTCTTAAGTTCTAGGAGGTGGAAACCAGAAAATGAACTTGGTTTACTAGTATGTGAATGTGACAAGCAGCACCCAAAGATGATTACTGCTGAGAGCTACTGAATGGCACAGTCCTAATCTGACACGTTCCCTCCTAGCGTGCGCGTAAAGCCTTACAACGATCAACTGCGAAAGTGCAGAAGGCCAAAGAAAACATTACCCTTCTCCAACCCACAAAAATCAGTGAGGGATCAGGATCTTAGTGCCTGCAGCTAACTAAATGACTTCTGTACAAAAGCACAGAAATATCCACGGTATGGAAATTTTAAGTGGCAGGAGAATAATACTGTGTAGTGTCAGAGATTAAAAAGGTAATGAATGCTAGAACATCACAATAATGCAATTTTCAACACTACCTGAGGACATAACGTAGTTCTTTCTGAGCGCATATCATTTGTATATCCCTGTAATGACTTTACAGAAGTCAGTTATTATGCCTCAGTTGTGTCTATGGAAGGATTCAGCTACTGGAAGCTTGAAAGTTCAGTTACTACTGACTGATGTTATGCCATCATTCTTGGCAAGCACTTTGAAGCAGATGAGCTACAATGTCAATGGAGGGCCCTCAATATTCCAGTGACCTGTGCTTCCTGGAGGAAAGCCAACATCCAGAGCTTTGTCTCGGGCTCTTCTAGTTCCCTCAAATGAAAACGAAGCGTTGTTACGACCTGGTGATACAACCCTAACCAACGGCACCTCCAGACTGATGGGACAGGCCCCACAGGAGCACACCGCAGGGATACTTCTGCGCCGAATACCAAATATCCTTCTAAATGACCAAATTCATACGCAAGTAAAAACAAAGTAAATGTTCTTTGAAGTAAAGACCACGGGATCAACTCATTATCAACAACCTAATGTCTGTACCAATTAACGGAAAATAAACTACATTTTGTGAGTATTTGGATGAAAGCCACAATCTGATGACATCTAAATGACTGCACAGTCACTGCACACTTTCAAGCAATTAAATTAAAAGACTTCCTTGTATTCATTTTTTTAAATATAGCATGCACTGTAAAATTTACTTCGTGTATCTGTAAAGCATTTTAAAAAACAGGGAAGTCACGTTTGGTAAACAAATTATGAATTCCAAAAATAAGGATTTGGGACTAATCTCCTGAATCTGGGTCAAACATGTATTTGTTTCATGATACAAGAAATAAGGCTCTACCAGAATACACAACCTTTCTTTGGCTCCTGCAGAGACAGCACTTCATTAAAAAAAATATTTACTATGTAAAAACTCCTCCATGGAAATTAATTATTGTAACTATGTGCCAGGATTTCTGCAATACATTTCTATTGATGAATTCTAAAATCTAAAAATCAGACAGAAGAACAACTGGACAGATGGTTTTGGTGGTACAGACTGGCTCAGAAACATGACCATCTACAGCAGGTGAGTGTTCCCCCTTTCAAAAATAGGCCGAGATCCCCATGTAGCCAATAAACTGTATCTCTTTTTTGATACTTCTTGCTAAATCAATCCCCCCTAGCTATCATAACCTATTGTAACAAGCTTTTAAAAACAGAAACTATTAAACTGTACTTGTGCACCTTTTTCTACCTAGCAAAAGGTGGAAAGTCGCTTGAGGAAACTTGCAACCAAGACATAGTACATGGCATCTCCTTTCGCAACAATTTCAAAACAGCATAACAACAGAACCAGACTCCACCTCTCTTCCTGCACAATATGAAAGCACGCTACTGACTACTAGAATAATATTTAAATATATTTACATATTATGCATGGATTATTTACTGACTATAATGCCCACTCTGTAAGATCCCTGAATTATTAAAGGGAAAAAAAAATCCCACAAAAATAAACCCCTCAAATTACTACAAAAGAGTTAAACTGAAAAGGTCAAGGATATTTTACACACATAAAATACAGACCTCAGTGCTATGTAAAAAATAAGCAATAGCTTGCACTTCTATAAACTACAGGGGCTGTGTTTTAACCTCAGAGGAAACTGACTTTCACAAAACACAGAAGGAATCCTAGGGGGGGTCAGAGGAGAAGCAAGGGGGGGGAAACATTTCTGCAGCTGAGGAGAAAGTAGTATTCCATCTGAACTTGTGATACTGCCAAGGAGTTCCTCAGTTTCACACAGACAACAGAAAGACTCAAAGAAGCAAGGAGTTGTCGTCAATGGTCTTGTAATGGTAAGAAGTCAATTCTTGCCTTCTATAGCTAAAAATATACCATAAAACCAAATTTATTGCTTACCATATGCAAGAAAAATGTCAGCCTCTATGAGGATAATTATTAAACTAGTGGTCCATATTTTATTTTAAGAAGTTGTTACTCCCAAGCACTAAAATGACACATAACAGTTTATATAGAAGTAGAGAATACCGATTGCAAAAAAAAAGTTAAAAGTAGGCAAACTCTACTGGAGTTGAAACTAAATGCACACAGATTTAAATAACCACATTTTAACCCACAGCACATAAATGCCATCAGTATGCAGGAAAATGGCTTTTACTTTGTAACTAATGCATCTTCTAAGTTTATGTAATCCAGAAATTAAATGTTAAATTTTCCCTTTAATGAAAGTATGCTGGCTTTCAATCTATGGTAGCAACCAAAGTTTATACAGCAGGCTGTGTATCAGAAATCACCATTTTGTCCTGCAGCAGTATTTTGTTAAGGAAGAAAATGCAGGATAAAACCATGGTTTCATGTGGTTATACCTGTCCAAACTACAAAATTTCAGTTTATTTCTGCAGAAAAAGGAGTCTTCTTTTAACTTAGGAATTTTCAGGCAAGTGTTTGACGTTAGGAAGAACATAACCTCCATGTGATAGGTATATGTTAGCAAAGCAGATAGCTAAAAACCTGGTTTACAGGATCTGTAGAAGAAGGTGGTACAAGAATTTTGTCTTCCATTCTGTAATCTTTTCTAGGATGAAAATGGGTCCTTCATGTCTATCAAGGTTCCAGACTCGAAGATGAATGACGTGAAAAGCTTCTTCTCACCGAGTGCAACCTCGATTCCTAAAGAG
>Ga0065711_1037320_pt1 | contig 19949 bp, 13 predicted proteins | sample Hoacrofraction12_FD_59098 | JGI IMG/M metagenome (GOLD analysis project Ga0065711, IMG submission 59098) | Hoatzin crop microbial communities from Cojedes, Venezuela - Epithelial fraction 12 v2 (version 2) | ecosystem: Host-associated > Birds > Digestive system > Esophagus > Crop | place... | reverse complement strand
ACCCCCCCCTACCCCGATCAGCATCCAGGACTATAATTGTATTTTCTCATACCCCAAGCTTGTAGGAATCTGGCAAAAGACCATCATGAACAATTTTTTCGCGATACGGAACTGGGCGCACCGTACAGCTGAGTCTCATGAGGTGCTCAAACACCTGGAAATGGAGGAATGTGTAAGGTGGCCAAAATAATATCACTGCCTTCCAGTCTTTGAAAATTTCAGGGAGAAGCGAGATAGTTTCCTGAAGTGTTCAAACGGCAAGGCCTTCTCATCCATAAAGCAGTCCCGTGAACTCTGGGCATCTGCCATTGCCCTGGCAATTTTCTCTGGAAGAAATTCTCATGAGCTGATTGTATCCAGCTGGATTAGTGGGAGAAGCTACCCCAGATAATCTCTCTTGACACGTGCAATGTTCATCTCTTCACATGCAATTACAATGAACCATCATATACATCTGATCAGAGCCTCACCAGAGCACTACAGCGATTCACACTGGTAAACACACCAGCAGCCTTCACGTTTGTTTTCTTCTACTGACGTGGATCGGGAGGTTGTGAGAGCCTCCTCACCGCAGGCCCTGACACAGCAGCACTGTGCACAGTCACACAGGACACATGGAGCTTGAGAAGCCACATCTAGGTTATCCAAAAACCTGCTGCTGTCTTTGATCCCTGCAGCTCAGGGAGAAGTACAGGGAGTGGGGTGGGGAGGAGGAGGGAGGACTGCTGCTCTAAGCACATAAGGTACAACCAAACCCCTGAATACTCCTCTTTCCCTGTCCTTCACTTTATTCTCAAGCCAGAAGTAGTTACTGTATTTCTGAGCACAACGTTAAGCTGTCAAAGGTGTTGTGCCTGCCAAAATGCTGGCTGAGGATGGAGTGCCTTTGAGCAGTTCTCCTCTGGAGCCATTGCCTCCTCAAAGCACAATGCTGACACCACACCAGGCAACCAAACAGGAGAACTAGTTCCCAAGGACTTGCAGGCTGTTGTGGGATCTGGCATCTGACTCTCTGCTTTTATAACCCCATGTAAATCAACAGCAAAGCCTGACTGTGAGTGACCTTCGATCCGGGCTCCTGAATAGAGACATTCCACCTCAGCTCCTAAGCGGAGCAGGCGCAAGCCCTTGAGCTATAAAAGTGCAAAGCATTTGATGAATTGTCTCATGCAAAAGTTTCAGAAGACGTAAATACAGACTTGAGATTTCACTTTGGGGCTGGCCAGAACCCATGTGTCCAAGGGAAGCCCCTGGAAGTAAGCAACAAGAGAGAGGAGAGAGGAGGAGTGAATCCATGTTAGACCTTTCACCCAAAGCAAATGCCATCTGCTGTGCCAAGGCTGCTGCTTCACCTGCCGCACCCTGCCCGTCTGCCCGCCCTTTTGTTGTTGCAAGGTCCCAGGCTGGAGCCAGCAGAAGGAAGCGAAACTCTCTGTCTGAGCCATACTGTGGGTGAGAAGCTTGCTTCAAGGGAGTGATACTACTCAGAGAATCTGGCACTCCATAAATCACGAGCCTAATGTTCATTGTAAATTAAGGCAGAATCAGTCAGGTGAAAAACTCCAGTGGCTCAACATTTCACGCATTATAAATAGGAGTAGTTGCCTTGTACAACACGAAATAACCAAGAAACAAGAGGACATCCCTTACCTAGCGACTACAGAGACTCCCTCCATGCACCTGGAGGAAGCACGCACTCAGTAATGTAATATATTTTATGATCAATGCTTAGGCTTCAAAGACAAATTCAAGTCCCTTTTCTTGGCTGCTCTCGGGTGAAATTGAGTTTGTTGTTCGCTCCCTGCACTAGAGAGGGAACGAAGCTTTGTGCATTGTTCATCTTACATCAGTGTGGAAGAGAAATAAACAGATTTCAATTTAACATTTGCTGGCTCCAATTCTTATCAAAATGCCATTGAGCCTGCTAACACACTGAGACTTAATGACACGCTTCAACCAATGGAACCACCCAAATCTGACTCAAGACTTCTCCAGGATCAAGAGAGAGCTCTATGGACCAGACATGGGGCAGGCCTTCATCAGAATATACGGTGAGGGTGGCAGTGACTTTGGCTTCCAGGACGGTCTCCCCATCTTCTGCTCAATTTAACCCAACCTCCTCACCCAGCCCTGGCTGTCCAGGTCTCTGGCACAAGTAGAGAAAACACTGAGACCACACTCATTTAAAGATCATTGCTCCCCTCCCTCCAGAAATCAGCTGCTGAGAAAGGAGGTATATATCTGGAAACAAGTCAGATACCTGACATTAATGAGTTGTGCCTCTGGGTTTTCATTCTTCAAACAGAAATTGATATGCCTTCATGCACAGCGATGGTGCTTAAGTCACATCTGGCCATGGTAATCTGCACGTTGGGCACTCCTGGGAGGCATAAGAGCTGGCCCCACCTGGGATGGGAAGCCACATGGGACCACCAGCAGACGTGAAACATGTCAGCTCAGAGGTCCAGGAAGAATAGTTGAACAGAGCCCAGCACTCCCATGGTCTTCATCGCCTCCCGGTCACTGTAGATGTACTCACGTCCATCTAGCCTCCACCTTCTATTTTACAAAAAGCTTTAGACGCTCACAGCCAACCACCTTTGAAGCACTCCTGACCTTCCCATGTATGCGCAGCTCTTGCTGGTGTCTGAAACGACGAAGTCAGTGGTCTGCAGCATGAGCACTCAGGTCAGGAGTCTTCACTGCAGCAGCAGTTCTATTTAAGTGGTAGGAAAATGCCATTCCTGCCAGGAAAATATCACTCCTCTTCATTCTCCATGGGGAAATCACAGTCTCACCATGTTTCTAGGGATTCTTCATATTTCTCCCTCACTTTTCTTCTCCTTACATCCCAGATATCCAAATTTTGGTCATCCATGAACAACACTGAGCAAAAGCACGCTCAAGGTAATGAACATCACACTTCGCTCTCTCTACTTGCTTCAGTCTGAATTTTGCTTGGATGATGGCAACCTCAGAGGGTCTCATGTTGTTTGCAGCCATGGATGGGGTAACCCACACTCCCTGGGAAGCACCGGGGCCTGCACAAACTACCTTTTAGTGTCTTTAATCCATGACTGAAGAACAGAGTTCATCCAAGTCATTAGCAAGCATGATATCAGCTCAGCAAAAACCAGATGAACACCCTACAGACAGCCAAAGTAAAGGCAGAATGTTTGCATTGTAGACCATCCAGAGGACATGTAACCACAACTCTGTGCTGAGGAATTTGCTATTATTGCCCATCAGTGGCTCTACTGGCTTGCATCAGTTGCCAGCTTGACTGGATATCTCAAGAACTGATGTGGTGTATGAAGGACCTCAAAGTTACAGCAAGCAGGGAGGTACCCAACTCCACGATGCTTGGTGGGGATTAGGCAAGAAGGACCACAGAGTTCAAACGCTCCTGAAGTAACGTGTACTACATGCCTTCATATGACTCCTCCAGATCGGCACAGGGCTCCTCAGACCTGGCAGCTGACAGATGTGGTGAAGTTACTCACCCGGGGCCACTCAGGCCACGTGGCTGCAATTCCAGCGTGGGAAGTGCATGGGACTCTGCACACTCCCACAAGATGTTAATGGGAGAGGTGGAGATTGCGCCACAGTAAATCTATCTGACCATTTACAGAGTCACAGAGCAGGGTTTTTTTCAGTTTGCACTCTCTATCTTCGAGTGTTGCTTTTCCCTCAGAGCGGAGCCACTCACTCCAGGGCTATCACTGAGCATTTTTCAGTGCCTCAGGAGATAAAGTTACTGCATGAAATCCTACACTCTTTTTAAATCTAAAAGGGTATTTGATATATGGTTATGGATTATTATAAAACACACATGCTTCGCCCCAGACCTGGTCTTGGTAAACTTTTGTATTCCTTCCCTAAAGGACAAGAAACAGATATAGACTGGAAGTCAGGGACAGCGTTGTTTCCCATTCTGAAAACAGGTCTTCTCTGTCCTGAGACTAGCGGTGTGTATTCATACTTAACAACAAAATCTGGGTTTTTTCTGCATTGGGAACCCCAAATCTAGCATTCAGGCTTCAGCTGGTCTGGCTTGCTTTCACAGCAGTGCCTGAAACAGCCTTCTGAAAAAGGGAAAGGGACATTTTCTCTGTGATCACAGAATCACAGAGCGGTCGGGGTCAGAAGGGACCTCTGTGGGTCACCCAGTCCAACCCCCCTGCCGAAGCAGGGTCACCCAGAGCAGGCTGCACAGGACCTTGTCCAGGCTGGGTTTGAATATCTCCAGAGAAGGAGACTCCACAACCTCCCTGGGCAGCCTGGGCCAGGGCTCCGTCACCCTCAGAGTGAGAAACTCATGGTATCACAGAGACGCTGTGACTTTGACTATCATCTGTGTATAATGAGGCAAGCAATAGGAACAACATGTCTTCTGCTACTTATGCTTTCAGTGTGTCAACGTATTCACCTATATACACCTTACACCTTCCCGTGTACATTGGCTCAAACACAATTACTTAGAAAATCTGTGGAAAAAGCGCCTGATCGAAAAACTGAAATGTGGTATAATCCTAATAACTCCTCGGTAACCTCACATAGTTCTTATCACAATCTTACTACTCGTTTCATTTTGCTACTAAACCCCTCATACTTTCTCAGGCTACTTATCCTTGCAGGCTTGAGGTCAGGTTGCACCCAGAGTGGCAGATTCTTTTCTGATATCATGTCCGATACGAGGGAGATTCCCTCCCTTCAGCAAGTTTTAAAAATGAGATTATTGATTTCACTTTGCAAGTGATTCAAAGTAGATCACCTGACCGAAAGCATCGGGATTTCATCTGAGGGGTAAGGACAAAAGGTGAATGTTTTTCTGTGGAGTGATGAGCAGAACGAGCAAAGACAGAGTCCTCCAGTTCTGAAACTCCCAGCTCTGCCTTGGACGTTGTTGGAGAAAACAGAGACCAACAGAAGCCCCAGTTCTTTTAGAAGCCCGTTGAGCTGTGGTTGCTTAAAATACATAGGGTTTCCCTTAAGACATTCACCTAATAAAAGATGACCTGCTCTACACTGATTATCTGATCTAGGCATTGAGACCTTGAAGTCCAAAAGGACCTTCACCTCGGAGTCTGTGGAGCACATGGAAGGAAGGCCAAATGTTCTGAAGTGCAGGACAGCCCCAAAAGGAGATTCTCCTGAGAGGTTTAATAGATCAGCTGTTACACTATCGCCTAACACCACTGTTCCTAAACCTTGCCCCAGGTAAGCTACTGGAGAAATACACGTAAAAGAAGGAATACTAATAGACCAAGTGTAATCTTGCAAAAAGCAACTCATTTTGGAGAAATAAATAAGGACTCTTCACAGGGAATATCACAGACACTGTTCCCAAAACTGCTGCTGGATTATGGGTCATTTGTACCCCTCAGAACAGAGCCTGGCACCAGTACATTCACCTCTGGGGTGTGGGGCTCCGTCAGCAGAACCAAAGATGCCCTGCTCTCTGGTTTCTGGAGGGATGGACAGCACTCCAGGCTCCCCAGAGCTGGGCTACAGCGCTGGTTCAGATCAAAGGCATGATGCTCTCTCCTGCCAGACAGAAGGCAGCGCCTTCCGACACCTGTTTCTGTTCAGGGAATGCACGTAGCTCTCTCCAGGCTCTGAAGAAGGGAAACTAAACTCAGCCAGTGCAGCAGCGTGGCCTGCCCCAAGAGCAGCCCATTGTGAGCAGGGCAAAATAACCACATTCCCAGCCAAACTCTTCCATAGGTATAAACAGGAGCGGGGAGGAACCTTCAGCCTCTCTACCGATGGGTGGCTGAGGCACTCCAGCCCCCTGGGGTTCAGAGCCGTGGCCCACATCCCAGGCTGCAGCAAGGGAACCCAGAGCACGAAGAGGGAGAGGCAAGCTGAGCTGTTGCTCGTTCAGCAACTCTGGCTCTTGAGGTCCTGGCTCTTTTCCCCAGCGTCATTTCCATTACCTTGAAGAACGATCCAAACAACTCCAGCAGATGATCAAAAGAGTATGAAGAAGATCCAGAGGTGATTCAGTATGTTGGTGCCACAGAGGCACAAATGTCCTGACATATCCAGTCGTCCCCGTTCTTTCCGCTGCCTCCCTCGCAGCCGGCGGTGCCGCTGGAGGGGCTCCAGGCTCCAGCTCCCCTTCACTAACAGAGAAAGCACAACTCCCCTTCACGTATTTTCTACAATTGCTATGTTTGGCTACTGAAAGGCCCTTTTGGAGAGGGCAGGCCCAGAAATGCTTCACTGTTTCACATTGCTGTGCATTAGAAATAAGATCCTCTGGAACGGCGGGAGTTCATTTCCACACAGAGTTATCGGGTCTTGTATATTTTTGCTCTTTAGAAACTTTCATCTGTGGGGTGTAAGACAAAGGCATAGGAAAAAAATCCCTGTTATTGCCTACTTTTTTTGTTTGATGATGCTTCTGCTTTGTTGCTAATGTCATTTACAAACCGATCATAACAATTAATTCCTTTATTGGTTACTTCAATCATGTAGCATATGGAGTTTCATTACAAGCATCCAGAGAACATTTCTATCCAGATAATCCTTTATGGCCTTAAAGTTTGAGGATCAGTTTGTCTCATAAGATGAAACAGAGGTCAGAAATTCAATGCAATGTGACAACACTCTGTTATTCCACTTATTTTTACAGCAACACGCACTGGCACCACAAGTGTTACAACTTGCATAAACATTCCTGGTGTAAATCTTATTTTTAGCGGTCTGCAGCTCAGTCGTAGAGATTTGCTGTAGGCAGAACTTGTCATACAAATATTCAGCCCAAAACTAATTTTCCTTAACATGTTTTAACATCTTCCAAAACAACACAAACAAAGACTTTAGCACTTTTAAAAACACAGTTCTCTGTACCTTCATCAAAACATGGGACTTGATTCAACAATGAGGAGCTCTAGTTTGAAGTTAATATAAAGTATAATAACATTACGTGAACTGAGTTACTCTAGAAGTAAACTAGAATAACACACTGGTAGACCAGGCTCAAGGTCTCTTTGTTTATTAGCTACTCTGTTGGAGCCGCTGCTAAATTCTGCTTTAACACCAGCCTGAAGCCAGCTGAACTCTGCTCCTCACAATAACCTGTCTGAAAAGGACAGAAATTCTGGGTTATAAAAATTTGTTTCCAGATGATCATATATCATTTACTGAGGCATCCAACAACCCTTCAGACTCGCCTCAGCCAAGAAAAGTTAGGTGAGTGCATCTCACATCTCCTGTTCTCATTTATTCAAAATGAAAAATCACCTCTCAGGGTAACACCTCGTGTAGAACACAAAGCAGGACTGGCTTCAAATAATGCAAACGCTGATCTTGCTTGCTACCTAAAGCAAATCAAGGGGTTTCTCATTTTGTTCAAGATGTTCATGAACATTCTTTTAAACATTAAAGGCAACAAAATCAAAGAACAACGAAACCCCTGGAAAACCGACTGTACTGCAGAGCTCTATACCTGAGCTCCTTTTTCCATGCTCCTCTCCTGTTGAGGAGAGAGTAAGAGGGCCTGTCGGTGGGTGACTGACTTCGGAGAAGCTCCGTGATACCGTCCAGCTGAACCACCTTCTCCAAACCCTTGCTCTCCTTCTCCAGCTATTAAGAAAATGTACATGATGAGCTCAGATGTAGGAGGCTTCATCCGGACAGATCTTCCTTGGGAATCTGTAGTAGAAAGACAAGCGAGGGAATCGCTACCCAGCACCCGTCTTGGATTTGCAGCAAATAGCAACAGCGTGTTTGGAAACAGTCTTAAACTAAAGCAGGTTATTATCCTTTCAGTAACCGCATTCCCCTGGGGAGTTTCAGCTAATGTGGATCTCACAGAAGGTGTACATATGTGTTTTTTACTTCAGCTCCCCAGCGTCAACAGTTTTGCCTGTGTCCATCAGGACCATGTGTGCATCTGCGGATGTCTTCACCCTTGTCACCACCTCCACGGATGACATAAATAGCAAAGCATCTCCTGTCCTCAAACCGCAGCCAGACAAAATCCCAGATGTAACAAAAGGAAAAAAAACATTACTACATCGCCGAAAGAGCATTGGGGTTGGTGGGAAAAGGACGGCAAGTGGCAGAAACTACAGTTATGCTGCATGGCCCTGGATGAATGGGGCAATTAACTGTACTGGTAAGGCTTCAACTGGAACTGTGTGCTCAGTTTTGGTCTCCCAGTATGAGATGAATGGTAATAAACTGGAGAGAGAGCAGCAGAGCACTGCTAAGATGGTCAGGGGCCTTAAGCATATGGCCAAAAAAAGGGCAGCTGAGGGACTTTGATGCATTTTATCCTGTTTAATAAAGAAGAGACTAAGGGATGATTTAATAGTAGTCTACAACTATTTGTAGGGTATTTATACACACAAACCAGCCAAAATCTTGGTACTGCCAGATGATAACAAGGGGCAACAACCACAGATTGTGACTTGGGTACACATACAGAGAAAAAAAAACTTTACTGGGGGATAATACAGGGTACCCAGGGAGGCTGTGGAATGGCCATCCTTGAGGGCTCATAAGACTAACTAGCGGTGCTAGTCCAGGAGGTTGGATGGGATGACCTCCAGACATTCCTTCCAGCCAACATTTCTGTCACAGTCTAGAAGTCCTGGTAACTGGCAGTAACTGAAACAGCTTCAAAAGGAAATGTGGTTGCTCACAGGGGAGGAAGAAATGTCTATACATGTATGAAAAACGGACTCTGGACCCTGCAAATCCACACAGGCCAAATGAAGAAAATGCACTTACTGATGAAAGAAAGCATTTACTTTTCTGGCAACACTGCCTTAGCAAGTTAAGGTCATCAGATAATTTGAAGAAAACAAAAAGCAGCCTCACTAAAAAGCAGAGTTCTCCGTATTTCCTGCTTGGAGTTGGAATATAAAGCCCCAGACACACCAGGTTCATAGAGGAGGGCTTTTTAGACAATGCAATACCTTATACATGTTGGAGGTTAAATATAATCAGCTGTACAGTGGACTGCTTTGGGTGCCAGAGAAGATATTTCATGCACATTGAATATAACTCCTATGGTTACTTCCAGAAGAACCTAGGAACCATGAACCTATTTGTTTGCTGCTAGGTAAAGTTCTACAATCGAGTTTTGAATCATCTCAAAGCTTCTGTAATAGCCTGTTAGAAAATAAAGCCATGTAAAAAAAAAAAGAAAAAAAGAATCCTATTTAGCCAGTGAAGACTAGCTGGTCGAGGAACATAGCTGTTCCTCAAAGTATCTGAAGTTTCTTGTGCTGCTTCTCCCTGTAGAGGACTTTAACGAGACTAAGCTGTTTACATTTTTTCAAAACCACTTTATTTCCTGCATTTCCAGCTGCAGTCCACAGTTTGTGCTCAGTACTGGTACCACCAGATTTTCCAGAGTTATCGCTATAGGACGATAAGCAAATGTTTCAAAAACATTGGGTAAGTGGGAAGGATAGGTAGTATCTCTCGTATTTGTTTATTCACTGTTTACTGTGTGCGGGTTGTGTGTTACAGACAGTTTAAGAGGCTTTACAGGCAAGGCAGGCTGCTTTACGCTGGTGTGCAAACACGCACAAGGGCTAGGGGGAACGGCTCTAAACTGAAAGAGGGCAGATTTAGATCAGATATTAGGAAGAAATTCTTCCCCATGAGGGTGGTGAGGCCCTGGCCCAGGTTGCCCAGAGAAGCTGTGGCTGCCCCCTCCCTGGCAGTGCTCGAGGCCAGGTTGGAGCTCTGAGCACCCTGGTCTGGTGGAAGATGTCCCTGCCCATGGCAGGGGAGTTGGAACCAGATGATCTTTAAGGTTCCTTCCAACCCTTACCATTCTATGATTCTATGATCTTAGAGGTCTTTTCCAACCTTAATGATTCTATGATTCTGTGATTCTATGATCCTTGATGCTGCTCAAATCTCCATGGTATGGGCAAGAGGAAAACGCCAGGTCTTGTGGGCAGGGGGCAAAGATTGGGTTGTGAACACCAGGAAAACACACACTTCTTCTGTGTCCATCAGAAGATCAGAGACCTTGCTCTCATCTGTATTCTCATCAAATCAAGCACTAGAGACTGGAAGCCCTTTTGCTATGTCAGGCGTGGTCCCTTCAAGGAATGGGTGCTGATATTTCTGCGCCTCTGAGCACCTAGGTTCCCTGTCAGCACAGCTTAACAATCTCACTCTCATTCATGACACTGACGAAGGGGCTCGTACCATTAAAAATAAGTGAGCATTTCCACATTGCTTTAAAAAAATGCAGCTTGGGTACTTTTGACAGCTTTCCTAGAGATGAAAAATAGTGATTTTTTATGGAGGGAATTTGTAACATTTCTTGTAAAACATGTGGACAAGTCATTATTACCATGCTGTTCGCCATTCACTGCAGTGTGGTTTGCTGGCTGCATGGCTTGACAGAGAACCTGTGGTGCATTCAGGAACTATACACTGGGCCGTTAAATATGCAAGCCTAGTTATTTCTCTGTTTTTCTCTCTAAGAAGATTATAAAAGCATCTCTATGATGTTATAAAAACATTTAAAAAGGATGCTCCTCGGTGCTAGTCTGAAGATTGATTTCACTTTCTCTCCTTAGGTTTCTTTCAGTCGCTCATATTTCATGTTTCATTTATGCATAAAAAATAAATCAGTGGCTGAACAACTCTGGGTGGCTCTGCAATAACAAACTAGGACAGACTGGGAAGGAAGGTACCGACACACAGTCTTAGCACACTTCAAGAATCCAAGAGGATTTTATGCGCGAACCTTAATAAGGCTGTTTACAGATGATGAAACTCTCCTGTCAGCATCCCTTTAAAGTTTCCCCACATAAATATCAACAATATTGCTGGACAATTGGCGAGACGTTAGGAGGCTTACTGCATGCTGTGCCGTGAAGCTATCTAGTTTTAAAGAGCAAATGACTCATTTAATAGATATGGTTCTGTTGAAAGAACATTCTTCAGAGCTTAGTAAGAGGTTTAAACCACATTAACATTAGAAATCAATGAGCCAAAAAACTGTGGACTACTGAGGTCATGGTTAATAAAGAAAGACTTCAATTTTATTTTCATATCCTGTTTTTGGTCTAATCGCTTGACCTCATTTTTAAACATGGTCTGGATGTAATTCACCAGTCCACACAAAGGGACGGATTCTTTTTCCCAGTTTTATTCTCCACAGTAATTTCAATGATATTAAACCTGATTTACATGGGAGGAACTGAATATGTTTGTTGATATTTTCAAGCAAATCAGCCACCCAGCCCACAAAGCACAGGCCAATTTAAAGGAGCCACGTGGAATTTTCCTGGTTACATGTTACACAGCTTCGGTTGGCTACGTAACACTAAGATACACAGGAACGAGACCATTGTTTGCTTTCTCCTTTGGATGGCAGATTACTCACTCCTCAGTGTCCCAGCCAGCGCAGACTGGAACTGATGGCATGGCATTTCCTTCCCTGGAAACAGGGTTGCCTCTGGTCTGCATGCAGACTGAAAGCACGTTGAACACATTTTTATACCAATTAGTGCTGATGTTTAAGATCCCCTACTCATGCACAGGCATTTCAGCAAACAGGTTTCGAACTGTTCCAGCTCTGAGCCACCCTGAAGTTCCTTTGTAAGTTTCCTAACAGGAGAAGGCACAGAAAAGAAGAAGACAGGATATTTATATCTTTAAAAGCCCCCTGTATTTCCTAGAAAACGATGACATTGCAAGTCTGATGGAGCTGTTTGTTTAGTGCTTATTTTTACTGAGAAAGTCAGCTCTTCACAAGGGAAGGAAAGACCAAGAATCTGGGAGCTGCATGGCAGGAAACAGTCAACCTTGAGCACAAACGGCTTCAAGTTGCACTAGTGCTAGAATATAATTCCTGGAGCACTGTTATTACACGCAGGAGAAACATCTCTTGTTGAAAAGAAACACCGTGTCTTGGGTTTGTGAAAGGAACATCCATCATCTTGAATAAAACTTCTGTGTAGAGGGAGAAACACAGCACTGATGAGAATGCAGATATCTCAGGTTTCCATAAAAAATTCTTTGGAAGATATTATCTGACAAAGTTATGCCTGAGCTGAAAGTGAGACAACAGTGTTCGCAGTAACAAGAACCTCAGGTGGCTAGACCAGTGTATTTACTACTGGACAACTTTAGGGTCACTTCTTTATTCTATTTGTAACAGCTTTGGTCACTCTGATAGTCACACACTTTCATCAGTTTCAAAATACAAAGCAAAGGCGAAAAGGGGCGAGCTTCTACTGCTTTAAATTCAGCGGGTTTAGTCTAACCAGCACCACCGCTCAGAGATGAAGTCGGAACAATCTGAGTGCTTTCTCCCAGATTTCCGTCAGGGCTAGCTCACGACAAAAGTTTTTTCCCAAGATGATCTCACAATTGCTTTGTAGGTTCCAAACAGTGGATTTACAAAAGATAAACAAGTTACAGGAACATTCCCTCTTTTCTAGTCTTTGGACATAGAGTCCATCTGCCATCAATAAAAGCACCATTCGTATATTGCCCATGATCACTGCCGGTGCTCTTCGCATGTCCCACTTTCTGACATGGCATGTTTTTGTCTCCTTACCCTCCATCATCTCTCCTCAGATTTATTTTAAACCCTTCCAGATGATGTCTAGGCACAAGGACACCTGAACTGGTATCAACAGCATACTCGGTAATCTTTTTTTTTCTATTACATTGGTCAGAAAATGCCCATCTGCTGGTCTTCAGCTTTAGAGTTTTAATGATTTGCTATTGAATGGCAGGAACACAGAAAAACACGAAATGGATTTACAGCCTTTCTGCAGAACTAACACACTTGTACTGTTCATGTCTCAGCCCCAGTTTGTTCCAGTGAGGCCAAAGTCAATAGGACTATGACTAGATTAATTCTGCGATGCTATACAGCAAAGACGACTTTAAATATCAATGCTTAGTGGAGGAAAAAGACTCGCATGTTCAAAAAATGGAACAAAGGACATAAAACTATTTCCCTGGAGAGGTCAATAGAATAAATAGGAATCCAACACTGGCATGTTTGAAACCTTCCAGTGATTTCTAGAGGGAAAGCTACGGGCAATTTGGCCTGTCCGTTCCATTCTCTGGTCCTGCTGTGTCCCCGTAAATTGGTGCGACAGCCAGCAATGTTGGATGTCTGTCTGAAAGGAGACTCAAAATAAAACCTAAGAAAGTGTCCTCTCTATCCCTCACTCCCTCTTTTTTTTTCCAGCTGCTTCACTGGTGAAGGTTTTTGAAATCTGCTAGGTACAGTTATTTTGGAAATACACATTCTTGCCTGGTTGCTTCACCCGTGACTCAAGAACTGATTCAGAAAGCTGGGACTTTGGTAAGACAGCGCGTGACTTCAGCCTGCAAACCAGAAAATGGACATTTGCAAGGCTGGATGGACCTGGACCTGCCTCGCTTGCTGCTCTGCAGCCACTGGGGAGAACAAGGGAGGAGCAAAGACTGCAACATGCTCAGGCCCTGCCTCTCCACGGCTTTGTCTCAGCCCACACAGACTTGTCCCTGGCTGTCCAGACCAGGGTCCTACTGAAGAAATTTTCCTTCTGGCTCATGTGCCATTAGGTTCTTCTTGAGAGAAAAGCAAGGAAACATGGCGAGAGAGTGAAACAAAGGACGTGCGAGGAACCGAATTAAAAATGCAGCCTGTGTGCACGGGGAAAATTGCTGAGAGAAAGATTTATATTCCTGGCAAATTTATTTCCAGGATTGCTGAAGTCTATCTGTTCCTCTCAGTTTGCACAATCCGCTCCCAAACATGCAGAAGCAAGCGTTTGTTTGCTTTGGAATTTAAAGACATTCTTTTTCTTCTAGTCTTTGCTGTGGAAGAGAGAAGCTGGGGTGAGAAATAATTTGGTTTGGCAGTAATTAATGAGTCTGATGGCTTCAAATTGTACAACACCAGTTCCTGAAATTCACTGACTTCTATGTTAGAACCAGTCAGCACAGGGAGCTCAAGAAACGCTGCAACAACAACACAATGCACTTAGCAATTCTCTTCTGTTTTCCAGATTGAAAATTGCTTTCCTAAGCAACTGCTCTACAATAAACTAGTTTGTATTACAAGTATTTTAAACATTTTTCCTACATAATTGGATTTTAGGCACAAAAAAACTTACCTGTTTGAGAACTTGTATTAAATAATACAGAGAGAATGTAGCTAGCTTCTGTATAAAGCTATCATATGCCTAAACCACAGCATGATTACGCTCTCAGGAATATAAAAAATACCAAAAAATATCCCTTATGTGATAGTGGTCTCAGAAAAAAAAAATACATGATGAAAGACAGTCCACATTGTGAGAAATGTCTCAGTAAGGATCCCTTCAATAAAGACCTACATATAAATCAGGGTGCCACTTTTAAGGCAGAAACAGGGCATTTTGTAATTTTGCCATGATTTTTAGTTGTCCCTTTTACAGAAGTAAACAGCCGTGTTGGCTCACGTTTGATTTCTGCATCTCTACTTCACAGCACAACCTGCTGTGCTGGGAAGACTTTGTTGACATTTAAACCACTTCCATATCACTGTTATAACTCCACTCACAAACACATCTTTGAAGTGAATTGTCCAGACATCCCCACTTACTCTGCTTTGCCTCGTATGGTTCAGTCTTAGCGCACAGAGCTTCCAAAGCTGAGCCAGAGCCCACCTAACACCCGACTTCAGCCACTAAAAGGTGTCCAGCCATGGGACTGGACAGGAAAGTGCCTGAAAGCTCTCCACCCCCAAAACCTGGGTTAGCAACCCTCCAAATTCTCCTAGTGCTCCACACTAGTTGCTCATCCAGACTTCGCCATTGCCTCCACCTGTCTAGAACACGCATTCTTGTTAGCAAAATGTCTCCGTGGGGCTTATTCTTAAGAACCAGTTAAGATGTCCGATTAAATGTCCTTTACCTATGCCAAAACTGTGTTACGGTCTCTGATAAATACTGCATACACGTCATTAACACAGTAGCTGCCAGACTAAAAGCTTTTTTCCCATGGTAAAAGTTACTTCAGGAATCATCACGTGCCTCTGACAGAACCGCTGTTGTCAGCAAAGGGAATAAGAGACTTGTAGACAAAGTTTTCTGTCATTTCTGGAAATAAAATGTTTTGAATTGGATGGCAAAAGAAGAAAGAACTACTGAAAATCCTTCTTGCTCAGGTAGTTACAATAATGCTCATTATTAGTAACTGAGAGATCAAGAGCTAAAATGAATATTGGACTGTGAGCTCTTACGCAAACCCAGCCGCGTCCCTTCAGCACCAGCTGATTCTCCAGCTCGCCTCCGTCAGCAGGGCTTCCCAGAGGGGACAAACCAAGACTCGCAGCGACAAATGGCGCGCCTTGTTCAGCTCTGTTACTTGGCAAGGTCTCCAGCCAGATGGGTTCGCTAACGACTCTTGTAAGGTGCTTAAATCAGAATCCAGCATAACACATGACTGCCATGTTTAATTACTCTGTTGATACAGCTTAATGGATATCATTCGGTATGTAAGAGCCAGAGTTTTTGATGAAAAATACAAGGACAAAATAGTCTTTTTCATTGAATGTAAGGATCCCAAAGCCTTGACTCTCTGCCCATGTGTAACCCTTCCCAAGAGCATTCATTCAGAACAATTATTATAGCAGGGACAGACATTTGTTCAATGTCCAAAACATTTCTTAGCCAATATGTGCAGTAACAATGGACACAGAATTTTACTTGCATCTGTTCAATGTATTTTTTAACTATTCAACAATTTTCTGTAGGTTTGTGTCTGCAGCACTCAGCTGCTGAAAGGAAACTGGGATACAACCAGGAGCTTGAACTACTGTTTTTCTCTCTCTCAGAACCATAGCTTAAAGGTGCTCATTAGCTTCATTTCGTTTTACAAAACTGTACTTTTTGGGTGCAGACTTTAAGCTCAGCACCATACATGAAACATCTCACCTGTGCTACCACTGCAATCAAATCCTCGATGCAGGCACCAGCAGCTGGCAAGCTACTTGCCGCCACAACTGATGTAAAGCAACGTGAGAAAACAAGACCCCTTCTGAAAACCTTCTTTAGGACATCTTTTCGGGTAACGAATTTATCTTCTCCTGGGTCACAAATCAATGCCTGTGGACAGCCAAAACAGCTTTCGTTCCTTGACCCATGAAGCCACCTCCTCACTTACAGGCCAGGACGCGCCAAAGAAACTAAATCTGATAATGTTGACAGTCCCTTGCTGGTACCAAGGGGTCACGAGAGCTTGGGGGGGTGGGACTGTCTCTGGGTTGCAAACCTAGGGAGCGGGCTGAGCAGAAACCTGAGCTGTTACTGGTGACAGCGAGTAGAGATGACACAAGATAAAATAATTCAGGTTTAGATTTTTAACGTTTATTAAAAAAGCAGGATGTATGTTCATTTCAAATTAAACAGTTAAAAATGTTAAAGCATACAAACAAATCAATTGTGTACTAGCAGCATCCAATTGTTAGAATTTTCTAGAACTCCTCAGTACAGTCTCAGCAAGCTCAGAATATTACAACTTGCAACCAACTGAACTCACCATAGTGCAGATAAAACAAACTTTATAAAAACAACAATTTAAGGTTAAATAAGCTTAAATAAAGGCGTTAAATACAAGACACTTGATCAAAGCTTCTGTACAAAGATAAACAAATTTGGCATTGTACAATTGATTGGCTGGCTCACGCCGTACATGATTCCAATAGTTAAGCAGTGGAACTGTTTAGCTGAACACCAACTATACAAAAGTAACTGAAGTTGGGAATGGGCTAACCCCAGTGAGCCATTTACAAGGCATGTGTATTATTAGAAAATCAGAACACTGTTTATATTCAGGCACCATTTGTTCCTGCAAATAAATAATCTCTAACGTATCTGCATCCAAACTAGTGTTAAACACATCAGTGCTAACATTTTATAAACACAGCTTTGTGACTATTCACTATACCTCCATTCTTATTGCTATGACAATGTGGACTGTGGAAATAAAACTACTGTACATACAAAAAAATAGAGCACCTTTTAAACATTAAAGTATATGTCTGGTTATTCTTTTTATCTTACAATACCGAAGCTCAAGCTAATGTAAATTGCTTTAACATCTTCACCAGCGCACCTGAAATGCAGGAACTAAAACCCCAAATATTCCTCTTCAGGCAAGCCCCAGCCAGAGCATCTTCTAAAAATGTCTAAAATGACACTAAGGATTTTTTACATTCATCTGCACACAAACAAATATCTGCTATTCTCTGCTTTCTTCATATGAATTTACAGACCGACTGCCACAGTCCTCTCTCCTTTTCAGATGAATAAAGCTGGATAGAGAATGTAGCAGAAACACCTAAAATGGATTGTGAACACAGTGAAATTATTACCCCGCTAATTCAAAAAATACAGCTGTTACATTGTTCAAATAAGCATTTTCCAGGGGCCAGCCATTAGGATTTTTTGTCTATCGTATTGAAAAACCATTCCGTAAACTTCCTCAGTTGAGCAGCCGCTGTTTGAGACTCCTCCTGAAGCCTCATGTTATCTTGTCTCAGATGCTGTACCTCTGCTTGGAGAACTGCCTTGTCCTGTTTCTCCTGGTTAGCAAAGACACAGGTTGAATAAAGTGAGTAGTCGTGATGGCAGCATTTCGTGTTGCTGTTAATATTTCTGTGCAACTCTTACAGCTATATTTTGCTGAGCTCCCTAATCCACTCTGACAGCTACTAACCGTAAGTTAATTCCCCAACTATGCTCTGACTACCTCATTCATTCTGAGAAAATATCGCAAGTTGCGTCAGGGGAGGTTCAGACTGGGTATTAGGAAAAATGTCTTTACTGCAAGGGTGGTCAGGCATTGGACCAGGCTGCCTGGGGCAGTGGTGGAGTCCCCATCCCTGGAGGGGTTCAAAAACTGTGTGGATGTGGCACTTCAGGATATGGCATAGCAGGAATGGTGGTGTTGGGGTGACGGTTGGACTTCACAATCTTAGAGGTCTTTTCCAAGCTCAATGATTATATGATTCTATGATAATAAGAAAACTAGATGCTACTTTAATACAAAAATTAGAGGAGTTTCTGCCATTTAATAAAAAAATTTGAGCACTAAAAGGATAAGAAGCTTTTAGCTACTACAAATCATATGTGAGAGCCCAAGCGATAAGGAATTGATCTCAAGCATATGTTAAGGAAGAAAAATATCTAATTTCCAAATTTTCCCTTACATGACCATTTTCTTACCAAAAGCAGTCTCATTTCTACCAGTCCTGGCATTGTCGTTAGATCAGAAATCAGAGAGCAAATGAGACACAAAGCCAGTCATGGTTACGTCATCAAGACACCACCAGGCAACAAGGATGACAAATCTGGAGTGTTAACTGCTTAGCAATAGTGCTGTAGTGTCCATATCCCTATCCTTGGTTAAATCCAAGGTGCCATAAATGGAGATAAGCGTCTCTCTCTTTCCGGGGTATGACTGTACGTAGGACAGTTTTTCTGGAGTGAAGACCCATACACTAGTCAGCCTTGGGGCAGCTTGTTCACACAACCACAGGACCTTCTGCACCTCAGCGTTCTCATCAACCACTGGGCTCTACCATTCATTAATTACACTATCTAGTTTAACTGATGCACTGTTTTCAAGGCCTTGATGAACTTTGCATAAAAACTGAACTATTCAAGCTGGAGAGTACAAACATTGCTCCTGATCTCTTACCTTTCTCAGGTCGGTCTGTAGCTGCCGGAGGATGACCTCTAGCTGGTTTACTTTTCCAGTCAGAGTACTCGGAGCGTGTTCCCTGTAAAGTAAACCACTACCTTCACTCGGGGTTAAAACCATTTTCTCCTCCAGCTTTCGCAACATAACACTTTTAGCAATCGCAAAGGAACCAAATCAGTTTAGCATAGTTAGGAAAACACAGACAAAACCAGCATCAGCCAAAGACTATTACTAGAACATAACCCCGTTGCTGCAATATCTGAAATATGACGCTGCCTCTCATGCAAATCGGGGAGAAATTAGAACGATTTTAAGCAAGAATGCTTTAGGAATTGTTTGCACACACCCTGACAGTGCAAGTCAAACTTGCTGCTAAACGGTGTGCCAAGAACATTTGTTAACAAGCTGCTTTCTGATAAGGGCTGTCCTAATCCGCAGCAAGCTGCAGCAGCAATCACTGCAAACCAAAAGAGCTGTTAAGAGCTCTTCTGTCTGGTCTGCAGTTGTGTCATTTCCAGTAAAGGATAAACCTATGGCTTTATGGAGACAAATATTTTGTTTAAAGGTCAAAACATATGAAATATTGCCCCAGGTTAATCAAATGCATGGCTGCAGGAAAATACTGAGAACAGCTGCTGTTTTCTGTACCACAATGAGCACTGTGGGAGACAGTTTCATAGATGTTGAAGATGAAATTAGCCATAATGTGAATCATTTTATCTAGAGGAGACAAGCTGAAGAGAGAAGCTTTATACACAAAGCTGAATTAGCTACTCCACACAAGTGCACAAATCTGACAGATTGGCCGATGCTAAAAGTGGAACATCCTTAGCAGCCTTTTGCAATCCTTACTGATCACTAGGCTGGGGAAAGGTGGGGACTTAGAAGTCATTACCATAAATGCACTTTACCATGTAAGTTAATTTGTGTCAAATGGGTTGAAATAAAAATGTGATAGTCTAACAAGCAAGAAGACTTTTCCTTCCATTTGCTGTTCTTCCACTCCCGCAGCTGAAGAGTAAAACTAATCAAAGATGTGTTTTTCCTTTAAAGTGTGCTAGTGGACAAATTATACTGCTGAATGTGTGGTTTTTAACAAGTAAACTCCTGACAGCAGTGAAGACAAGGGGCAGCGGGGAAAGAAAAGAAAAGAAAAGAAAAGAAAAGAAAAGAAAAGAAAAGAAAAGAAAAGAAAAGAAAAGAAAAGAAAAGAAAAGAAAAGAAAAGAAAAGAAAAGAAAAGAAAAGAAAAGAAAAGAAAAGAAA
>Ga0065711_1037319_pt1 | contig 19950 bp, 15 predicted proteins | sample Hoacrofraction12_FD_59098 | JGI IMG/M metagenome (GOLD analysis project Ga0065711, IMG submission 59098) | Hoatzin crop microbial communities from Cojedes, Venezuela - Epithelial fraction 12 v2 (version 2) | ecosystem: Host-associated > Birds > Digestive system > Esophagus > Crop | place... | reverse complement strand
GCCCGGCGCAGCTCGCCCGCCCGGAGAACGCGGCCGCTAGCGTGCCACCGGGCCCGTCCCTTCAGGCCGCGCGATGGGCTCCACCCGCCCCGCCGGGCCCTCGCTGCCGGGCCACGGGGACAGCCAGGAAGGGCGGCCCAAGCACGCTGCGCTTCTGGCAGCGACCCGGCTCCTCAGGCGGCTTCCCGCTCCTGCGCTGGGGCTGGGCACCCATGGAAGGGCAGCTCAGAAGCGCAGTCAGGTTCCCGAGGGACCAAACGTTCCTGAGTTGTGGAAGAGTCCCATTCCTCTAAACCCAAACTGCCCGCACTGCGTCCTTCCAGGAGCCCGGCGGCTGAAGCTAGCTGCCCTTACTGTGCAAAGCCTGTGGGCCTGTGAGGCTGCCTACTGCGAAGAGTCATGCAAACCGCCACAGTCAAGTTTGTCTACATGACCTGATGACGATAACACGTTTGTGTGATAAATCAGCAGGTGAAGTGGGCAACAGCTTTGCAAAAACCCCACCTCACCGTGGTAATGCTCTCTCCAGAAACCATTTTTCCCAAAGTCTTGTGCTATGCTGACTTGCTTGGTCCTAGAGATGCAATGTCTGAGTGACAGCAATCAGAAAAACCAAGCAGACTTTGGTTCTGCTGGAATGGAAGTGGAGGGAAAACTCATATCTTCAAAGCAAAAGCCAACGGGCTGTTGTGGCACCTGGAAGTGCTTTCCAGACCTTCTCCAAACCCTGCTTTTTGTCCTTTACAACTGAGGTAGCACAGAAGGGTCTTCCTAACGTTAGAAGGGTCTTCCTAACGTTGGGGTCCATTACCCTTGGTGCTGTGCTTACAGTGGCAGTCCTTGCCTCAGAGAGTTTAAAGGCTAAAACACATTAAGAAGACATTACAATGTCTAAAAGATGCTGTAATCACAGCAAGTGAGAACTGTAGTAGGATACAATGATCAAACTAATACACATTAAATTCTAGTTATGCCACTTGTAATAATAAAATATGCAATGTTGTAGAACTGTCACAAACTTTATTATTTACATCAGCATAAACGGAAGCAGGAGCCAACCCCCTTGGTACAGAAGTGTGGGTATGAATGCTAGAAAAAAACTGCCATTAGACTGTTACAGTTTAATACCCTCTACTTACCTGGGGAAAATGAGTGTGCAATTGCCTGTCCTTCTAACCTCATCCTAAGTCAAGAGGAAAACCTTTCCTGACATCAAGAAGAAGGCAGAGCACACTCTACATATAGAGGTATTTCAGAGATACACAAGAAATCAGGCAAAGGGAAATCATACTCTGAAGAAAAACGCATTGAAATCTAGAAACACTGTCACCTGACAGACTTAAGCTGCAGCAGCTCAATGTGAAAACTAAAAAACTCAGGGGGAAAAACTAAAATACTGAAGAAGTTTCCCAGTTCTGCTGTTAGTAAACAGCCTTGTTTCTGATCAAGTCTGGAACAGTTTACGCGGAGAATAGTTTGAAATAGTGCATATGCAGACAGATAGATTTCTGCTCCATGCAACAGGATTTGCTGCTGCTGTAATGTGAGAACAGAAGTCGGGAACTTGGAGGTCAGAAAGCTCAACCTTAATTCTGTCCTTTTATGTCTGCAGGAAGGAAGGAGACGTTTTCTGAGCTGAGGATTTTGCTATCAATATGTCATCACCTAGCTGGAAAGGTCCCCATCTCCACCACACTCCCAGCTGCCTGCCACCTTCCTCTGAGCCAGGCTATGCAAGGAGTTAGCACTGAAACTGCTTGAGCTAGCCATGGATTTGGCCTGAAAGGAGTCTGGTAGTAACTGTGCAAACCACTGGCAGGCCGTGGTGGGAAGGGACTGCCGGAGCAGGAGGATGCGTCTAACTTGCAAGTGGAGGCTGGGCCAGTAATCCCCTCAGCCAGTAAAGGCACAGTTTTGCTCTACAAATATCATCTTCTCCTGGATTTGGCCACACTGGTTTAAAAAACTCTGCTGTTGCAAGCTTGCCCCAGACCCACTTTGGGTCAGTCAACACCAGCAGTGCCATCAGTGCAATGAGCTGGCTCTGCCCAAGGCAGGGGCTGCTCAGCTGCTCTGCTGGGAGAGCTGCCCCCTCCCGCAGCTGGAAGAGAAACTGATCCACCACAACGTCCCCTGGCTTTCGGCATGGCATGGCAGGGAACAGGACAGTTCCTGACCCACGCAGGCAGAGGCACTCCTGGACACTAGAAAAGGGCAGATCAGACTCAGGTTCTTTATGCCTTTCTGTATAAAATGCTTCTCTCTCTCTGTCAGCTAACCTGCGCAATGCTGCTGAGTTTGTTTAAGGTGACCTGCATGATGACAAATCCATAAGCCAAACACCCACCTGAAACATGCTGAACACCACTCCTGGGCTGGGGAACAGAGCAATCTCCCATCTGGAAGGGCTGAGGGTCCTGGGACGAGCTGGAGAGGTCTCTGTTGGCCGTACCGCACTTCTCAACGTCTTTCCTCATCTGCTTCAGGCTGTAGAGTCCAAACTAGTGACAATGTGAGTCTCAGTCTCCCCTCCAGGCTACACAGCGCTGAGGACAGACAGCCGTGAGATAAAGGTGGTTCTTCTGGCAGCCCCCACCGCCTGGAGCAACACGGTGCCTCCGACCCCTGGGGCTGCAGTCCCTAGGGCCACCCACGGGAGAAGACTGGGGAGGCAAGGAGGGGTCAGCCCTGCAGTGGTGAACAAGCGTTAGCACTGGGAGCAGCCAGGGCAGACGGTGGCCAGCTGCCTTCCCACCAGACACCACCAAGGGAGCTGCGTCACTCGGGCAAGCTGAGATTTCCCAACAGTCTCCTCTTGGGAAATCCACCTGGATCTCAGGCTTGCTCCCAGAGGCAAACATACGTCATCCCAGAGTCTGGAAAAGCCCTGCAAGGCACCTCGTCTCGCTCTTCTCTGAGAAACGCCCGGGCCACAGCACCACGCCCCTCTACTACTCATGGGTTTCGTCTACTCACAGCTTCCCACCGCTTCCAGCTGGAGCCCTCCTCCCTGCTGCGCAGTGCCAGCAGGCGTCGAGGCTGTGCTGCACACCCAGCCCCTGCCCTCTCTGCAGCTGGATCCTCCCCTTGACTCTCTCTCCTCACTGCCAGTCTCTGCGCCCTGCCCACGCGCAGAAACACACTGCTTGGTCCTGCCCAGGCTGGCTGGTGTTTGCCTCACCACCTCTGCAAGGATCCCAGTCCCATAAGCAGGCAAGCTGGGTTTCCTATGCATTTTTTCTGACGTTCGCCATTCCCCAAGAGCATCTCCATCAGATTCAGGGGTGCCTTCGTCTGTCACACAGGCAATCTAAAGGTTGCCGTGTGTCACTAGAGCACGCCCAGCACAGCCCTGAGCCTGCAGCTACCTGTGTGTGTGTTTGCGTGACCTGGGGCTGGCCCAAGCAAAGCCAAGGTGAGACTCAGCATGGATCCAAACCTGGTTCTCCTGCAGGCTTCCCTGCAGAAAGCTCCAAGGAAGCAGAGAGGCTGTTGGGAGCAGAAAGCAAGTTGGGGAGGAGGGGAAAAAATAATTTACCAAATTTCCTGAACCTGCAGCTGTCCCACATGCCCAGAGGAGATGCCATTTTAGCTGGCAGCAGCACACATGCTCAAGAGACAGCAGGCCCTCGCATACCACTCATTTATAGCAAGCCGAGTGGGAGACACGTCCCATTCTCCCCTGGTGATGACTCAAGAGCTGCTTCTCTGGGGAGGAACGATGAAATAACATTGAATTTTAGCTGTTGTCAGAGCAGCTTAGAGCATGTTGCTAGGCACCAGCTGCAGGAATTGCCTGCAGGTGCTTTCGCAGGAGGGGCTGGTCCGGTTTACTGGGCTGTCCCAGCACAGCCTGAGTGCCAAACACCTCTGAAACGAGCATAATCCATTCTCAGCCTGAAGGACCTATTGCACAGTCTCCCCAGGATTAAGGGTTTAAACTGAGAGGCTGTGGCACAGCTGGGGAAAGGACAGTGGGCAGACTCCAGAGCCGCACTTGCCTGCCTGATACATGTTAGAGGGCTCTCTGGGGCGGTGGTACGCAGCCTGCCTGCAGACATGGCAGTCTTGCAGGTGCAAATGGGAGCTTTCTCCCCATCCTGCCCTGTCTTTCCTTATTAGGGTGACTGAAGTCTTCAAAGGATTAAATGGCTAAGTGGTTTTCTTCTGCTGCTGGAACTGAAGCTCTGTAGACAGCTGAAGATTTTATGTGCAAGCGTTTGCTCAAACGGACTTCTATCGTCTGGGTCTGTATAGACACTCTGTGATTTGCATCTCGCTGTTATGCAAGAGCACAGCAAGACAAGGCTGCTTTTAAAGCCTGGGCTAGATACCGACTGACTCTCGTGGAGGCTGTAGTGCTGCTTAGAGTGCCAATACAGCTGCAGGCCCCAGGGCTGCCCCACGGCAGAGACGGCTCTGTCTACAGCCAGCACACCGCCTCCAGCCTCACCCAGAGGACCTGTCTGCCTGCCTACTGCCTGCTCTGCGGTGATTTTTGACCTGCCTCCCTAAAATTGAGACCAGCTTTGCTACTGGGGAGCATGCATGCGCATGTTAAATGCCAGTATCGTGAAAATGTGTTTCCACACAAGCTTTAAAATGCTTTTTCTCACCTGACCTGGGCCTCTCTAAGCATCTCTGGGGTTCTGGTCCTCTTGGTGGCATTTCCCAATGGCTCCTGAGGCCATCAAGGCCACCATAGAGAAAGAATTTTTCCACACCCCCAGACTCTAGCTCCCAAACCTTTTGTCCTAGAAAAAGAGGAATTGCTCCAGCTGTCGCTGTGATGCCCATCACGTGTCTTGCAGAGGTAATCACACCAGCCACTGAACCTGTACCGCTCCCTCCAAGGCACAGAGCTGTGTCTGCTTTGCGGGTACAAACAGCCAGGCACTTGGCTCAAGCAAGGAGGAGCCCCCAGTGACGCCTACGCGATTGGTGATACCTTTCTTCAGTCCACACCACTAGTGCTTCTTCTGCATGGTGCAGCATCCAAAGATCAGGTTACCAAAGACAGTTTGGGATGAGAGAAAGTACTCCACCCTCACAGAGGCATCAGTGTCAATTCGGAGTCTCACCTGGAAAAATGCTGTGTAGGCATTTTATTCTTTAATGTAATAAAATAAGACTGATTCCTCAGTGTGCTGCAGATACTTGCTAGGAAACGCTCCTATCAGCACTGGCTGTAGCTTTTAAAAGAGGATATTTGTCCTTGAGGCTTAACTGATCTTTCAAATCGCAAGCCAGCTCCTCCTCTGTGGGGCAAAGCATCACTGTGTGACACTGCTTTGAGTGAAGCAGTGCAGCTTTACGCCTCAGAAGCCCTGCGCAGGCAGAGCTGGCTCCTGGTTGCACGTGGCCTTGCGTATGATTGCCCTGGTGTACAAAGTGTGCTAAGTACACAGCGGAGTTTATTTGCATCCTTTGCAGCTACATGACTCTGGCTCTGCCGGGCAAGATTTACAGGTTCTTGGAAGCAGGCAAGTGATTTCTTCCCAGGGTTTCACATGGTTGCTTCCCATGCAAGTCCAGACTAGATGCATAGAGAAGAGCTGCGCTTAATTAGGGATTCTGCTGTGAATTCCCACAGCACCAAAGACGCTGAGTTGCAGCTGTCATTGTCCTTTCCCGGAAGGCAAACCCCCTCTAACACAGGGTCCTGCACACGCCCTTGGATGAGGCTGCATCAGCCCATCGCTCCATCAGGATGGGTTTGGATGCAGTTTAGCCATGTGGTCGCAGCCCACCCTGCCCAGCTCGGGAGAAGTTTTGGACTATCGTGGGCTGCCTCACCAAGGACTCGGGTACCTCAAAGACATGGTAGCTATCAGCAGGAGCTGGTGTGAGACCCAGTGACAGCAGCACCTACAGGAAATCCCAGCTCAGATGGGGACCTGAGCTTCTGCCACCAGCACTGTGGACTTAGGAGAGGGCGCCTGAGGCAGCAGCACCCTCCACGGGTGGGATGACTGCTACGCTTTGATCTGAACCAGGCCTGGATCTGGGGCATGATCCTTAACACACTGACGAAACTGTCTGGAACCAATCTCTGGCATCAAATCAAAACCTGGGGCTGACTCCAGACATAAAGAACCGGACCAGTTCTGCTGTCTACATTTCCACGTTCAGTCTGGCCTCCGGGCCAAGAGAAGGGCACAAAGCAGAATGTGCCATTTAATCTGGTTGGATTAATGTGTGAATTTAATTAGATTTAATCTACTTTCAATAAAATCTAGAGCACGCTGTAGAAAAACGGTGTTTAATCTTTCTCCAAGCCTCTGTGTACGCGTCTGAGCAGGGGGCCCACAGCGTAGCCACGGACAATGGCCATGAAACAAGGAGCCAAGTTTTAGCAGCACCCAGAGGATAGGGCTGAGATTGGCGTCCTGTCATCTTTGGATTTGTGCCGGTCTGGTTCAGAGGTTCTCCTGCCCCAAAACCTCTCTGTGTGACAGAGGAGAGCATGGGGAAGGCAGAGGAATGTGGAGAAGGCGTGGTCACGGGGGCTGGTACCTGCTGGCCCCAGCCCTGCTCTTGGGCTTGCTTGAGAGGCAGCAGAGCTTGTGTCGATGGGGTCCCCACGTTGCCCTCAGTGCCCTCAGGAGCTGCAGAGGGCTGTGCTGCTCCGCTGGCTGCAGGGGAGTTCCAGCGACTGCAGGGCGGCCCTTGCCGAGCTGAGAAACACACTCCCGTGGGCCAGGTGAGTGCGTCGAAATACAGGCGCCCGCTGCAGTGCCATCGAAGCGAAGTGCACGTGTCCTTTGGGAAAAGCGCAGTGCCAGGTTGCTGCAGGGAACTGCTCATCGAGAGCACGGCTGGGTCCTCCGGGAAGACTGCACAGCGGATTCAAGTGCTGTCCTGGTCACTCAGGCCACGTCAGCTTGCTCTGCGCACCCAGTCAGGCACAGACAGCACAGTCCTGCACTGGCTTTGATCGCATTTAGGGGGTTTGACAAAAGAAGGCACTAGTGGCTCATCACAAGGAAAACCAAAATCATTTGGAAACATTAATCAGGGGGATATCACCTATTTTGTGCAGTTCAAGTAACGTTAACCTGTGAGAAAGAGAGAAATAGCAAGAGAAGGAGAGAGAGAAGGCATTTCATTCCTTTCCTGATTCTGCCTGCCCTGGATAAACGCAGCCTGGCTGTAGCAGAGGGCTGGAGGGTTAGCTGCCCAAACCAAAGCCAAATTCATTTGAGATCCAGGGATTAGGATACAATCATTTGATCTCAGATTAAACAGTGGATGAGCACCACAAAAGATAGCTTAAAACATTTGGAAAGGTGTTAAGGAAAATCTAGGAGGATTAAATAACAAAATAGCTGCATTAAGCTGGAATGCCTCCCTGGATCACAGGAAGCCGGGCACCGAAGGGCCAGCCGGTGGGGACAGGCGAGCACGCTCGGTTCCACGGCTCTGGCTCCACGGCGTTTGGGGGCTGAGCAGCTGACTGTATGGGAAGAGCAGGGCCGCTTGCCATCCGGGGCAGGTGAGCTGTGCATGCATGCCAGCGATCTGGCAGAGCCGGTGTCCCACCCCAGCCCCACCAGTCCCATTTAGGGCTCTCTGGAGGTGGCACAAGGGTGGTTCGGTGTCCTCGCTGTCCCGGAGCAGCCTCAGAGATGGAGCAGAAGGGACCACAGGTGACCTGGCACATGGCTCCCCACTGGTTTTGCGAGCAGCGTTTTGGGAGGAGAGGAGCACCAGGGCTGCCACGTGGCTGTGACTCCAGATTAGGGGCGTTTGGCAGGTGTACAAGAAGCTTCACGTCATCCCAGGCCCCCAGTGCTCCCACACCAGCACTGGTCTCTGGCTGCTGGGCAGGTCCTTGGCACAGCCCCGCTGCTCTGACCTCTGTGCGGGGAAATGCAGAGCAAAACTGTGAAACCCGGAGCATCTTTCCTCCGCTGCCACAGGGCCATGCTGATGTCCTGCTCTGCCGTTCAGGGGGGTAAAACACTGGCAAGGGATGTCTCAAGCTTCCTCAGCGCCATCCAGCCGTCCCCCAGCATTTCTGTTTCCCATGTTGAAAACAACAGGAACCCACCCTGCCCCGCACAAGTTTGTTGCTCGTACTGAACTGCTCTCCCTCACCCTCAGGGTAGCACAGCCACCTGCCAAAAACCCTTATCAGGAAGAAATTATCCAGGAAAAATAGGCTAGCTAGCTGTAAATGCATGCTTGAGGACAGCAACCTCAGGGCAGCAAGGTGTGGGCTCCGAGAACAGTGTGGTTGCTTCCCAGCCTTGCTTTGGGAGATTTTGGGAGCTTTCCCCAGCAGTGTGGTTTCTTTTCCTGGACTTGGTCTGTATTTCCTAGGACAAATCATTCAGCTCCCTCGAGCGACTGCTCATTTGCAGCCAGCACGGATCATCATCAGCCATTCCCACAGGTTTCCAGATGTCCTTCACGTGCCCATTTTGGCTACTTTGCTCTGCAGCACGTTCAAAATCATTAATACAGTGCTGTTAAATGGGTGTTGCTCCCAGATGGGCAGCACCACATGAAATTAGAGCCTGGAGACTGTGGCACTGGCCCAGCCCCTACCTGCTGGTAGCTGCTGCATGAGGGTTCCACAGCTCAGCCCAGCTTTTGCTCCACTGCAGCTTTACAAAATGAAGAGAGCAGCCATGAGGCTTGGGGACAGAGAGCTGTGCTGGATGGATGCTGGGTCTCCACCGGGTCTGGGCAATGTGCAGCGGGAGCTGACGGCCACGTTGCCCAGACCCAGTGGAGACCCAGCGTCCCAGTGACAGGCATGGGTCCCAGCGGCTGGGAATGGGTCAAGCGTAGGACTGCCCGAAAGCATGTAACTGCTTTTCCTCCTTCTTCTTGTCTGAGGGACAGCAGTCCTGCAAACCACAGCCCGTTTCCCAGGCAGCTCCACCGCCAGCCGCAGCCACCTGGCAGGCGCAGTGACCCCGAGTGGTTATTTAACAGGGGATTGTATAACAGAGCGGGGCAGACGTTACATTTCTGTCCCTGACCTCAGCCCTGGGACATCTCCCACCCAGAAAACTTCCAGTCTAATCTTTCAGACCTCAAGGGAGCAGCCTTGAGCATCTGACGCCATCCTTCAGGGTGATTGGTGGGGACCAGGTAGCCCTGGACAGGAACGGGCTGCCCAGCACATCCCAGTGCCACAGAAGGGAGAAGAGGAGGGAGCCTAATGCCCCACCAAGAGCTCACATGTGGAGCCCAGGCCCTGCTGAAATGTCCAGGCTGACCCTGCAAAGCCCCCCTGCTCCCTGGTTATCCATCTAAATCAAGCACTACACTTGCCTCTCCATGTCAGGATGAGCTGTGCCGGCAACATGAAGATGGATGAGCTGGCCTTGGGCAGAGCAAGCCAGCTCCAAGAGCTCCCACACTGCCTCTGAGAGCAGCTGAGCCCCTTGGACCTGCCCCAGCAGGGGTGGGCAATGCCCAGGAGGCAGAGGAGAGGTGCCTGCCACTCTGCAGAGCCCCACACAGCCTGGGGCTCATGGCACATCAGCCTTGTGCTGGTGATATCCCCAGTTGGTGGTGCTCCCGGGAAGAAGGTCTTTCACATGGCTGAGGAGACAGTTCAGGTCAGTGCCCTATAGCCCTCGGTGTTCAGAAGGACACTGCAGTGTTGCACGGAGACAGACATGGGCAGGCCTTGCTTATCGCTGCTGGGTACGTGCCAGCTGGTTCAAACCCATCTTGTTCAGAAATCGATCAAAACCAGGTTCTCCTGAAGCCTTATTCAATCAGATACAACAAGGAGCTTGTTTCTGAGCTTCACTTCAGCCTGCCTTGGCTCTAAGAATCCCCTTTCAGCAGGTCTCGGTGATGTGTGAACGTAAGCATGGATCTGCTGGGAAGCTGGAGAGGACCCAGCAGGGTCAGGAGGCTGGCTGAGGTCAGCAGATACTGCCTACAGGGAGAGGTGGAGACAGCTGGCTTGGTTAGTTGGGAAGCAGGGGAGGCTGCAGCTACTTAGCAGAAGTCTACAAGTGACTTGGAGGGCAGATACAGGGAGGATGGAGGTGAAGTCTTTCCAGTACGTCAAGACAACATAACATGAAGCAAGAGGCAGTGATTGCAGCCTGGCCGGTTCAGGTAGGGCATTAGGAAAAACTCCTTCCCCGGAAGGACGGTGCAGCCCTCATATGGGTTTCCATCCTTGGAAGTTTTTCTGCCTTAGCTCTGCAGAGTCCCATGTGCTCTGACCCAGCATTGGCAACAGCCCTGCGCCAAGGGTTGGCTGGATCAGAGACCTCCACAGGCCCCTTCCCACCACCATTTTTATGAGTCCATGACAAATTGAGTGGCAATTCTACACCAAACTGAGCAGAAATCAGCCTCCTGCCTTCAGCCACACATGCCAACTTACATTAAACACTGCTCTTGTACAACTTGCAAAGATGTACCTGCTCAGGGATGCAGCAGTCATAGAATCATTAAGGTTGGAAAAGACCTCTAAGATCGTCAAGTCCAACCGTCAAACCATCACCACCACAGCTGCTAAACCATGTCCTGAAGTGCCGTATCTACATTTTTCCACAGAGGATTTTGCAGCAGCCTGAGCTCAGGAGCACAGAGTTTACCAACAGCTGCATAGGTTCAAAAGTCAAGATCAGAAAATCCAATATTTAAAATCTGTGACTCTTTCCACAGCCGGGCCAGAGAGCCAGCTGCTGCAATGTAATTAAGTCTAACCATTAACCAGGGAGCTAAAAAGTTGTGATGCTCCCTGAGGAGCAGGGTGGTGCATTACTGGGCCCAAGGTCTGCGTGTGCCAGTGCTGGGAGATGATAAGCAGTGAGGCACAGGGATTCTCCTGCAATGCCCAGCAAGCAGCACGGAGGGATGCAGAGCCCATGAGCTGCCACCATGCCTGACCCCTCTGCACCCTGCAGCAGCAACCTGCTATCAGAACTCACCTGCAACCATGTCTTACCGATTTCTTTGGCAGGGAAGAGAAGAATAAAAGGATGAATTAATGTATTTTTAACAGGTTACATAAACAATTGACTCCAAAGCTGCCTTATAAACAGGTGGTACAAGCTGTCAGTGCTTTCACTGAGAGGTGAGCTGGGCCTTTAATGCAGAAAACACTTTGGCTGTTTCAAAGGCAAACAGTCCTCCCCCTCGGCAGGTCAGATCTCAGCTGGAGGAAGCAGCTTTGGCTTGCTAGGAATATTTTGATTCTGCAAAGCTAGTCTGCTTCATTTACAGGCAATGGGGAATTGCTTTGGAGCTGGTCCTTGGATCTTAAAAGCCTCGCGTGCATGCCTGGTGCTTCGCAGCACAGAGCAGGGTTGGGCTGTGTCCTGGTGTGCTGCTGCTGGCGGGTAGGCTGGGGGCTGCTCAGCCTTCCTGGGGTGCCAGAGTTCTGCTCCAGCCAGGCAGCAAGGGCTCTGGCTCTGATCAGCTTCTGAAAGAGCCAACCTAAGCGAGGACACGGTTCAAGTGCAGTAACGCTGCAGCAACACACTTGCTGTGGCTGAAGCTGCCACGGCTATGCCTGGTTTCGCCACGAGCGAGTGCGCTGGTGCCACGGCACCCAATCACGCTGCTGGGGCCTGCAGTGCTCTGACGGGCAGGCACAGCCCCTGCCTGGCTGTCACCCCCTCCAGCGTCATGCAAAAGATGCCTTCGTACTTTGCCTCCGCAGCAAACCAGAGCTGGCAGCAAACCCCCAGGGGCGGCAGCTTGGGGTCACGCTGCAAGTGCAGGAGGCTGGGAGTTCAGGTCCGCAGCACGCTCACCCCACAGCAGGGTATTTAACAGCTCTGGGCGAAGGGTTTGCCCAAGGAGTGTGTCCAGGTGCAAGTGCTCACTTATCACATATTCACGTGGCTGTGGCTGTGTTTATCAGGCTGCTTCTCTCGCTGGCTGAGAGCGGGAGTTTCTACCCTGCTCAAAGGGCAGGAGCTCACAGTTGCTTTTGCCATCTGATCAGGCTGACCCAGCAATGCTTTAACCCGTAAGGGCAACCTGCCACATTGCATGGCAGGGGGTGCTCACCGAGTCACAAGCATTGGAGGTGTCCTGGCGCAGAAGAGGCTGAGACCCCAGGCCCCATCTCTACTCCCAGGACAGCAGGACAAACATCACGGTGCTCGCTGCCTGGCACAACTGCCTGGGGAGCAGGGGTGCTGGCAGCTGCCCGGCACGTTCAGTTTGCTCCTGTCCCCAGTGAGACGGCAGCGGCAGCAGCGCAGCCAGCATCCCAGAGCACCAGGGGACAGAGAGCAAGGGGCTCTCCCTGCCCGGAGGCAGAGCGCTGCTGGAAGTGCCAAACCGAGGTTGGTTATTGTTTTCCCCTAAGAGTTACAAAATCCATGGCCAAGGTTAAACACTGAAGAGACTGTGACCTCTGGCTCTAGGCTGACCCTTGGAAAACACACGCCTGGCCTGAGGGAAGGGAGCACAGACAAAACGAAAATCAAAAAAGAGCAAATCCAGAAGGAAAGCAGAGCAGGAGCAAGCCCCAGCTGAAGCCAAGGAGGGAGGGCAAAGGAACAACTTTCCAGCCAGCTCACTTATGCAGTGCATTACACAGCTGCTGTATGACTGATGCACCATTCCTGTTTTGAAATCCTGTTTAAAGCCAGTTTTTGTTACATGTAATGAGGATGGAAAACAAAAAGGTGGAAATTTCCCCGAAATAACTAACCAACGTGGTTTATTCGGTATCAGAACAACTGTTTTTCTTTTGGGTATAAGCAATCCAGCTCCAAGTTTGAAGCTGGCCCCATTTTTTGCCAGAAGTGAAGATAACACTAGAGAACACCAGAGAACAGCCAGAGCTTGACAGCACATGGCTGGCAGGACCAAGCCTTTGCCAGGCTCCTGCTTTGGCCCAAGGCAGTCTCCACCAGCATTAATGCTTCTCCCTCACCCATGACTTCCTTCTGCAGCCCACCATTACGAGAGGTCTCCCTCCTCCTTGAAAAAAGCCACAAGACAGAAAGCTCTTCAGGCAGGCATGCAGGGCTTGCTGCTCCCTGCGTGGGGGTGAGCTCTAGACAGAGCCCACAGGGCACGGCTCTGGAGCGGGACAACTGAACAGCCAGCGCAGGAGCCAGGGAGGCAGACACAGCTTCACCTCTGCCATTATTTCCCAGGAGGCCCGCCACGATAAGTGGGACACGCAGAGCCTGAAGGAAAACCAGGAGGGAAGGGAATGGGACACAGTCCCACCTCCTCCAGGTAAACCTCTAGGCTCCCTGCGTCCCTTCTGCGAGCCCTTTGAGACAGATGTCTCGCCCTATGGGGGATCCTGATCTCTTCTGGGCTCCACTTCTGCTACTGTGGCAGCCAGTTTTGTCATGCCTCTCACCGCACCTCTTTGCATTTATTTAACAAATACTCCGCAGAGGTCCCGTGCCCTTGTAGGCACTGCTCGCACCTTTGGTTGTTGGATCCTTCTCCATTCTGTCCCCAGTGGAAGCAATCACATTTGTCTTGTGAGGTCTGTTCTTCCTAAACCAGGCTGCCATTTATCCATTATTATTGACATATCAAGGGCATTTGTGCATGTTTGGAAGCACATCAGCTCCCTCAAGGAAGAGGGATGAAATACTCTCCCTTGCCCGACAGATTAAGTTGCTTACACAAGTGGAATCAAATCCAGATTTCTGGGTTATCCAGTGGAGCTCTTTTGCAATGCTGCTCTTAGGACAGGGGTTGCAGAGATCTGTTAGTTCACATCCCAGAGCTGGCAAGACCGCAGGAGAGATTCAGACATCGAGTTTTCCAACTTGGACGCTTCTGGGTGACCCAGAGAGGATTCCCAAGGCAAGGACTTACACACCGCCCTCTCCAAAGCATAGCTGTGTTCAGCTTCATACATGCTTGCTGCCCTTGGCAGTCTCTGTCCTCACTCATGGACGCCTGGGCGAATCGCCCCGTGCGAGCTGGAGCGGCTGTCCTGCTGAGTAAGAAAGTCCACGCTAAAGCACCCAAGAGTCCTTCTGCACATCTAGATGACGTGGGAGAGCATCCCATGACCTCCAACAGCCTACCAGCACAAACCAAAACGGCTGTAGGACGCACTTAAGGCAGGCTTCGTGTAGGATTTCGGTGTCCTTGATTCAGCAGCAGCCTGGGGCTGCAGACTGCTGCCCGCCGGCGAAGTGCCAGGGAGAAGCCGACACACACGGTCCCTGGCGCCCAACCCAGAGCGAAGGGACCCCAATTTCTTGCTGCCATCTGCTGTCCCCTGCCAGCAGGGCAGGCCCTCCACAGCAACCCCCGCCAGCACGGCCCCACAGAGCTCCCAGCCCGGACCCGTGGCACGGAACAGCAGGACCCATCGCTGCCCCCAGCCCCTGCCCTCTGCACAGCACCCAACAGACCCGAAGCCTGGTTTGCCCACCCAGAGACGCCAACGGAGAAACAAAAGTAGTGGCTTCTGCGTCCCACTTCTGCTGGTCACATGCTCCAAAAGTAAAGCTGATCAAGTTGTCCCCCATTTTCTGCCTGGCAGGAGGAAGCCTGTTGACTCCCAGCTTCCACAAGACGGGGCAGTTTGCTCCCATGAGGAACCCATGGGTTGTTCCATACATCTTCTATCCGCAGCCCAACAGGGGCTCGAGCACAAGCCCACAGACATCCCAGGGGCACAACCTTGGCTGCCACTGGAGCCCCAAGGGCAAGTGGGAAAGGCCACACAAGTCCCAGCGCACGTGAGATAGGCACAAAGGTAGCAGAAGCCAAAACAGGCATTTGATTTGCGATTCCTGGAGCAATGGAGGCTGGAGATGCAGCACGTGTACAGCTGGGAAGAGATGCGGAGTAGACAACACCGAAGGATCCACATGGCCACTACAAGAGTAGTCTGAGCAACACAGAGACAGTAACTTTATTACTAGGCTAAAATTGTCCTTCTGATGCGTTTCCAAGGGCAGTAAGATGGGACTTGCTCATATTTGCTCTGCAGCTTTTTCTAGGAGAAAATATAGCCTGTTACAACAGCAGCAGGATATTCAGGGACACTCAAGAAAGTTCAACTCAATTTGGCGTTTCAAGAGGATTTGCCACTGGGCATCGTACCCCACGCGCACATGCCTTTGCAGAGCTCAGGGGGCCTGTATTCAACTTTACCTCTTTCGGTCTGGAATTGTGCCCACAAAGGGGCTTGATGCAGTTCACCAATACACTTTATAGCAGCACTTCTACATAATTCAGATTAACCTCATGCTGCCCCCTGTGCAGAAAAGGTCCTGTTTTATCTGGTGTAAACTGCAGCTCGGCCAGCCTTGGCCGGGTGCGGCGTGGCGGAGGACCACACCACAGGCAGCCAGAACGGACAAACACATCCCACTCCTGTGCCAGGCCTCAGAGGATGCTGGAGACAGGAAGCAATTCAGAGGCAGTGGGCAGGTACGCACCCAGGTGTATGCTTACCAAAGACTGCTCCTTGCAGGCTGAAGTCATTGTCCATGATTTGCCTGACCATCTCCAGACCCGACTGTCTTCATTTCAGCAAATTCTACCCCATGACCAGTCATTGCCGAAGCTCAATTCCACGCCAAGCACTTCTGAACACACTGCTCTCCCTGCTCCAGCTGGCCTTCGGTGCCACACGAGCACATCAGCAATACAACAGCATCAGTGATCTGCCCTGCAGCAAGTGACCCTCAGCCCTGAGAAGAGGTGGCCCACCTTTGCTGCTAGTCAGGACAGGTCCACAAGGGAGCCTCCTCCCTGCGAACTCAGCCCACCACAGCGAGAGAGGGAAGACGAGAGTTGCAGACACAGAGAAAATAATAATTTAACAAAAAAAAAAATATATATAAATCTATGCCTGCTACTTTGAGAAAATAAGTTCCCTGCTTCAACTGACAGAACAAGTAAGTCGAGGAGTGGGTGCCAGGAAGCATTCCAGATGATCAGGTGTCTGGTCCAGACAGGCAAATCAGCTAAAATGCTGCAGAAGCCCAACAACAACAGAGCTGCAGGTGCTTGGTCCTGAGCAAGACTCACTCAGGACCCTGCCCGTTCCTCCACGGCAGCCTTTTGTATTTCAGAGAAACAGGGCAACCCAGGACTGCATCAGCTGGGCTGCGCCTGGCACAAAGGAAATTCGGAACGACACACCATCTAAAGCTATTTTTGCATCCTCTCTATTAAATATTGTATCATTTATTCATAGGCAGAACCACAGGCCCTGAAAGGAACCACGAGAGGGAGGAGAGGCAGAAGCCTGTTGTGAAAGGTCTGTAGAGAAGTAGCTGAAAAATGCCTTTGTGGCAACGGCTGCCCTATTCCTCACTGTCCTCACCCACTCACTCTTGCCAGATTCCTGGCAGAAACAAGTTATCTCCTGGCCCCACGCAGCCCAGCAGGCAAAACCCATGCACGGGCAGGTTATTCCACAGCCTCAGGTCCACGCAATGCAACCACCAGTCCAGCGACATTCCCCTGTGAAGTGCAAGGACATGTATAAAATGAGGACAAGGGCAGGCACGTTGGCTATGCCCGTGAGGACCAATGCAATTCCCAAGGTCAAGCACGGACGTGCTGCAGGGGCAAGCTGCTCCACTTCACCACTCCACTAGTAAACCAGGAAGAACTGGCAAGAAAACAACAGAGAAGTCAAGGATCTTGGGCCTCATGCATTCATCATGTGCAAGCCAGGTGCACAGAGCTACCCTGTACCAAGCCCAAAGCTACCGAAATAGCACAAAAAAGTTCCATTTTACAGCAATTAATCTACTAGCCTTGCTCTGAAAGCTTCTCTGCTTTACAGGCCAGCAGCACAGACATTTGTGGTTGTTCTGTACTGCTGGCACAACCAGGAGCCAAAGGCATCCTTGTGTTTCTCTTGCTCCTTTGGTCAGTTGCCTGTTAAAGGAGCAGATAAGAACACTATCTCCCAGGTGAACACAGCGTCGGTCTCTCCACCCACCATCTCCTCGGATCTCAGCGGTGAAACTTGGTCTGTACTTGGAAAGGACACAAAGCAAAATGCAATGGTTATCAGCTTGGTCTCTGTGTTGCATAGCCCTAGCCATAAAGCTGATTCAGGGTTACTGGCAGCGTGTTTTGCAAAGTTAAATAGACTCCTCACCGAGCTGCAAGGACAAGTGTGGACAAGTTTCTGAGCTTCTAGTAAAACTAGGTTCTCCAGGCAATTTGTTTTTAGGGCTTTGCTGTGTCAGGGCAGACTCCCACCCTCCTTGGTTCAGGAGCTAACCTCCCAGTTGGCAGACCTAAGCTCAAACCTCATACGCAACTCACAGCAGGCAAGAAGAGGATGACACTGTTGGGAACACTGATCTCCACGGTTTTTAACAGGAACCAGGCCAATACAGCGTACAGGCAGCCACACAATGACTGGGGAAATGGGGAGTATCAGCACCTCAAGAGGGGTAAAAGACAGAAGCAGCATAAATGCATGCAAAATTGCTTAAGAGCAGCTTCAGATGGAAAGTGACTGCTTCTAAAACAGTTTTCATATAAGCCAGATGAACAAGCTTTGTTCAGAAGCTTTGGGAGATAAAAAGGAAGAGCTCCATTACTTATTACTTTTTTTGCAATGACAGAGTCATCACAGATGCAGATGCTGGAGGTAATGGCAGGTGCAGGTTGAAACAACGCTCAAATAGAAGTAGTATGCCATAGCCTATGCTGGAGAAACCAAGAAGAGCAAGGTCACTTAACTGTGAACTCGGGGTCTGTATCTCAGCTGAAAGATGCTGGGAAGTAGTATCACCTTACTTCTCTTCATGGAGAGAAACTTGTCCTTTTGACTATTAGGATAGGGATTTTTTTTGTTATTAGATGAAAGCTATAGCTGAAAAAAGCAAGACTAGAGAGCATGTTTCTCTGAAACGCTTTGAAATAAGTCAATAGCACAGTCCCAGCCTGAAATTCTGTGGTTAGTTCTCGTTGCTTCATGTTGAAAGGACACAAAAATTAACTGTTAGAGGCACAAATGGATCCTTAAAAAGGCACAGACAAGTCTTCGTCTATATAGTAACAAAAAGATGAAAAACCTCCACAGAACTATTGGGCAAGAGGAACATATTTAAGTATAACCAAAATACTCCAGTTTAAGCTCTATCCTCAGAACTCAGGAGTTTGTTTTGGATTTAAAGCGCCCCCCCCAAGAAGATAGGTAAGTGAGAATTAAAAGCTCAATGAGTGGGATTCCCACCCTAAACTAGTGAAGTTTTAGGTTACCATGCTTCAGACAGAAGCTATGCAGCAACTTCAAAAAACATTACCCAGGTCACTGTCTGATCAGGCTATTTCTCTGGCACTCTTCTGAAGCTTTTCAACAGGATGCTTATCTAAAGCCCACAGATTTAATCTGATTTAGCAGTTCCAGTGCTGCGGTTAACAGATGAGAAAATAGAAGCATAATCTATATTGCATGCAAATCCCTGAATGTGTGCCATCAAGTCTAAAACAGCCAGAAGTTTACACTTGGATGACAGAGAAAGCATCAACTAATACAAATTGTGCTTCCTGAAATATCTGAAGTCTGTTGTATCAAGTGACAGACAATTTAGAAAAGCAGAGTTTTAGTAAACAAGTACTCCAACTAATAACTTCTAGGGGCTTATTTGACTACCACCCACTTAAATTTGCGCGAGGCACAAACATCCACAATTTAATTTTCTCATTAGCTTGAAGAAGGATGACACCACAAATGGAAAGAAGAAAAGGTGGCAAGAGAAAATAAACAAACATGTAATGGCTTATACGAAATCAAATAATTATACCCTGTATTCCACAGCAACTGCCAACCTCATCATCCTCCATGCTACAAGCCCATTTCAGTGTTTTGTTCTGAGCACTGCTACACTGTCTCTGCCAGGCCTAATCTGTATTCCGATCCTGGATGCTTTGGAAAAGAGGGTTAATTATCTTGCCTTTTTAATAGCTGCTGGCTCCCTGGCACATTTCTGCAGGAGTACTCATTCCCTTGCATGAAGACCCACTCTGTCTGCAGCTCCTCCACGAACACCAGAGAAGGAAAAAGTTTAATAAATCATGCCAGAAATTAAGACCTCATATCAGCAGCTGCAACAGTCAAAGAGGAAGAGCAGAGAACCTATCTGAATTAATGTGTGGCTCTAGCCCAGGGAGCTGGCTGTAAAAGGCCAGAACAGGAAGGCTTGGTACAGGACAGAGACCGAAGCTTTTCAAACACAAGAACAGGGACGGAGGTTACTTCCTTTAGACAGACACGGCCAGAGCATAGCACAAGTAATCTGGCTGCATTAAGTTCCTCCACATCCTGTGGGAATTACAGTCCTTGGAGAAAGAAATCTTCTATTTTTAACAAGGAAAGAGTATTAGGCATTAGGAGACTTACAGGAACACAAGTATTTTGTTCTTTTAACTTGATGACACAACTGTCTAGAAATGGAAGCTCTTCACCCTTTATCAAATCAGATGCTTTAGCAGTAGAACTTGGGGGGCCTGATCATCCCAAACCCTGAACAGCTACTTGTTTCAATTTATTTTAATCTCAGACTACGCCCCCACCAGCTTTTGTAAGGAACCCGAATGGCAGACTAGAAACATCACATTATCACGTGAGCGCATCTGATTCACCTTCTCCACAAGTGTCAATTTTAATGGTGCCACTAAGCAGATAGAATCATGGAATCATAGAAAGTTTTGGGTTGGAAGGGACCCCTAGAGGTCATCTAGTCCAACCCCCGCGCAGCGAGCAGGGACACCGCTAACTAGATTAGGTTGCTCAGAGCCCTGTCCAACCTGGTCTTGAATGTTTCCAGGGATGGGGCCTCCACTACCTCTCTTGGCAACCTGTTCCAGTGTTTCACCACCCTCATTGTAAAGAATTTCTTCCTTATATTCAGCCTAAACCTACCCTGTTTTAGTTTAAAACCATTACCCCTTGTCCTGTCACTGCTGTCTCTGCTAAAAAGATTGTCCCCATCTTTCCTATAGGCTCCCTTTAAGTACTGAAAGGCTGCAATCAGGTCT
>Ga0065711_1037318_pt1 | contig 19951 bp, 11 predicted proteins | sample Hoacrofraction12_FD_59098 | JGI IMG/M metagenome (GOLD analysis project Ga0065711, IMG submission 59098) | Hoatzin crop microbial communities from Cojedes, Venezuela - Epithelial fraction 12 v2 (version 2) | ecosystem: Host-associated > Birds > Digestive system > Esophagus > Crop | place... | reverse complement strand
AGGTCCTGTGCAGCCTGCTGTAGGTGACCCTGCTTCGGCAGGAGGGTTGGACTAGATGACCCACAGAGGTCCCTTCCAACCTCTACTATTCTGTGATTCTGTGATTCTGTTATTCTATGTATAATGGTTCCTTAGTCCACACGGTTTACATTGTGTGTCCAGTCTGTTACCCCCTTATTAGGGACTGGCTGCCAAATCTGGATGTGACAGAGAGAATTGGAAATAGATTTTCCCTATTTCTAATATTCAAAAGACCAGACCATATTATCAGTATTATTATACTTGCTTACCCACTTTTGGCTTCCAAAATGTTCTTGGAAGAGATAAGATCCAATAAAAAAGTATGAATAGTTTATATGTAAGAATATTTAATTTTCCTCATTTTTCCTAACTGCATTTTATTGTAGTACAAAAATAATATTTTTTATTTACATAGATTTTTTTGTTAGTAGTAGTAGCAATAGTAGGAGTTATTTAGTTGATTTTGACTACCTATGCTTTGTCATTTGGATCAGTTACATGACAGGTGATTTTTTAAAATTTTGATATCTTTTTGCCTTATATTTGTATGTGTCCTTATGGTTGTACACTGATACTTGTTACTAGTGAGCAAGAAAATTCTAAATTATGGAAATTCTACCATCTTTTACTTATGCATGCCTTTTTCTGTGTTTCTATTGTATACTTTTCTTTAAAGAGTTAAAGATTCGAGAAAAAGGATCTTCTATATGTATTCATGATCCAGATAGACAGATGTACACAAGTTCTATTAGGTCCTGATTAGAAAGTATATAGCAAAAAGTTACGAAAAATAAGTATTCTTTGTCACTGGAGAAATACTTTTTTTCTTCATAATCTCTTCAGAAGCTATTCCCTGAAAAACGTGAATTTCCGTGAAAGCAGAAGAAAGAAACAACAGTTTACTGAAAATTAAGGAAAAAAACAAACAAACAAAAAGCCTAGGTGAGAGACACAAAAAGGGTATGAGATTTTGTAGGTTACATGTGCTGGAGAACTAGCCAAGTGAAAAGTCCCTGATGTATGACAGAGTAAGAGATTCTCACTTCATAATTTGGTGAGAAGGCCCTGTTCTGAAAGTGAAGGTATCTGTATGTTGTGGAGTGCTTCAGTTGTCTATCCAAAGAACATTCAAAACATTAGAATTATTCCAGAATATTGACAGTATTTTGAATAAACAACAACTTTGACCTACTGAAAAACTGTATTTCAACTTTCTGTCCACCAAGACCCTTTGTTCCTTTTATGTTAAGCTGCTTTTCATCCAGACTGTATTTTTTGGACAGGTTATTCAAATCAAAATGCAGGATGAGTGGGGCTTTCTTCATTTTTTTGTGAATTCTTTAGTTACATTTGGGCTTTTTTGTTGGGTTTATTTTATTTTTTTTCTTGGCATAGAGTTAAACAGAATGACATCTTTCCTGGTAAGTGATTCTTGTTGCTGTAATTCAAGTAGTACAACGTAGTAAATATTTGCTGCAAAGACTCCTTTAAAGAGTTTCCTGTTTAAGAATTCTTTGCCTATAGTTAACTCAGGAACAGTGCAAGCTTTGGAAGAGGAGAATAAAAAAAGGAATTTCTTCTCAGAGTAAGTAACTTTTAGCACTAGAGGTGAGCCTTTTGGAGTTAAAAGGATTGATTTTATTAAGAGGATAAACATTTGGATCTTCTTTTTCTGCTTGCCTTGGGGTTTTGTGGGGTTTTTTACTGGAGACTAGAGTGGGAAAATGTCATTGGTATCCACTTGTATTTCACATGTGCTCATGGCATTATCCTGGCATGTCAGCAAGACATCTGAATGTAGATTGAAGGCAAAGTGGGGAAGCTACACTGAGGAGTACCTTTCTATAATACATGTATTGAAACAACAGGAGTGACTTTGAACATGTGCTATATTGACAGAAGCCTCTATGTATAATCAAAAGAATAATGTCTGTGCATTACTTCACTTTCAGCATTCAAGGCATAACAATTGTTCTCAGTCTTTTAGTTTGGAATAAAATGGAGTCCAAGATACATTTCAAGGGTAAGTACCTTTTGAATTTGAATCACCTAAGTTAATGGACTGAAGGAGGCTTATATCTCAGTACTGAAATAATGTTCATTTTTTTGTGGCCATTTATTCTCGTAACAATCTTTGTAGCAGCAATGTCCCAAGCCCACTTTTGTTTTCATATTCAAAAGATAATTTATCTAATGAATCATAACAGATTCACATGAAATTTATACTACATATGTTCCATGAACAAATCTGTTTTCTCTCTGTTCTATTATGCATGAAAAATGATAGATGATTAAACTATTCTGAATCCCTCCAATTTTTTTTTCTAGAAAACAATTTTGATTGTGTAAATAAGGTAATATACACTGCTATGGCGTGTTGTCATATTATCAACAGCTATATTGTTCGTCTACCTGAATACGGAAGACGACTGAATCTGTTGAAGAACTGTACAAGTAGACCAAAGAAAGTGAGATGTTAAAAGAACATATAAATTTTTAAACATTCTCTTTGTGTTGTATTAAAAAATGCATATAATTTACCTGTATTTATTTATGGCTATGTCATGCATTTCCTTTTCCTTGTTACCAGAGTGAACTGCTTTGTTCTGCAACTTAAAAATTGATATGGACATCTCAATAATATAAATGTATTAATATTTTATTACTGGCCTAAATTACACCTTTTATTCACACATAGACGAGAGAGATAATTCACTCATCACTAATAAAACCATTAATAAGTTTCATACCTAGCCATAACCATGTAATTATATTTTTCAAGCTATTAAAAATGATAAATTTAGAAATAGTGGCCTGATATCAATGAAGATAACGAACTGGCATTTCCTCAGATTGTGTTCATATACTACTTGAGCTCATAGTCTGTAAGCAGTTACTAAAGAAAAACATAACTAAGCATATTGATGATAGGACAAGGAGCAACGGCGTTAAACAAAGGGAGGGTAGATTTACACTAGATAGAAGTAAGAAAATTTTTACAATAAGCATGGTGAAACACTGGAACAGATTGCCTAGAGAAGTAGTGGAGGTTCCTTCCCTGGAAACACTCAAGGCCAGGTTTGACAGTACTCTGAGCAACCTGATCTAGTTGAAGATATCCCTGCTCACTGCAGGGGGGTTGGACTAAGTGACCTCCAAAAGTCGCTTCCAACCCAGAACATTCTATAATTCTCTATTGATTTTACTTTACAAAATACACATTTTTTATAATTTTTTCCTCAACATTCAGATAGAAGTTAAATGCCTTACAGAACTCATGAATAAAAACCTTTCAGAGTCAATTCTGAAACAAGTTCCTCATCTAGTTATTAACTTACATGCATTTAGAGATAACTTGGAAAGGAAAGCATGAGTTTTTACTGCTTTTATAACTTAAAAATCATGACTAAGTGCTCTACCTGCTCAAAAGCCATAGAAAAAAGTAAATAAATACAGAGTTCCTAGAAGCAGGATGGAGGACTAAACCATAAGATGTTCTAAAAACTTTGAAAAAGTGTTTGCTCAAATTATCTCCAGAATTCATGTATCTTCTAAAGCCCTAAACTAGACACAAGTGTAGGATTGGGATTCATAGTTTGAAATTTTATCCTAGCATTTTCTTTTTTGGGTTTTATGGACAATTGGTTTATTCTTTTTTTTACACAGAGCCAAAGGAGCAATTACTGCCACATAGCATTTGGTAGAAAAACCCTGCCAAACACAAGAACATTGGAAGCTATGTATCGGCATTTGTCTTAACCTTGCAATTTTAAACAACATCTGGGCCATAGAAACCTACTGCAGGGCAACATGACACCAGCAAGCTCTGAAGAAAGGCAGAATTTAGGACAACAAATTGTTCTTCCATGTTTCTTATTGGTTAATTTATGTAGCAGAAGAAAGCTGGCTGATGGTGATCTTAGACACACAATTCCCTACCCTCATGGTACATAGATTTTCTGTGGTTAGCTTTGATTTGCGAATTTCATCTCAGAAAGGGGGATTTCACCCCAGGATCTACAAAACTAGTGACCAACATATAGAGACATATAGAGATCAGGAAAATTGTAAAGAAGTAGTTAACATTTAGGTGGCAACTTATTCAGTGATCACGTCTTGAAGGAAACTGTAGAAGGCAAAATACATTTCATTTTATTTCAGATGCTGCATATGATTTTCTTATGCTTGAGTTCCATAATCCTGGGTGATTAAGAGTATGTTGTGCCAGCTTTCTTAACAAGTCATCATTTGTACCAATTAGTTCTACTAGAACAGAATTCTATTTATGGGTGCATTAAAACATGACAGGTATACTGCTTTGATTTTCTGTGACTTAAAAGTAGCATAAACACTCTTAAAATCACATCAGAGCAACATTCTGCGAATTAGTTGTAAAATCACCTTTTCATCTGTGCTAGACTTTGCTGGAGTATGCAAAGAGAAATTATACTCTTGAATGAGAATAGACTTGTAATTCAGAGTATAAAGTCTTTAACTCATGGTATTCAAAAAATGAAAAATGGTGGAATATTTTGACATGAATATTCCAGGAGTGAACAAACACACGGAAATAGCATGGCTATTTTACTCTAGCAAACCTCTCCACCTGTTTCACACACAATTGCTCTAAAGGTCTAAGCTATACAGTCAATTAAATACCATTATTATTACAATCATTTAGATGAGTAAATGTAAACAAAAATGTTTTTTAAATATTCTGCTAATTTCTTTGTCAATAAATATATCTTTATTCATATATACATAAAGAATTAAATTATAGGGTGTATATTTTTTATACTAAATGAAGGATTTTAGTTGCCTTAACACGACCTTCAGGCATGCTGACTCCTAGAACAGAATCCAGAAATTACTTAGACGCTGAGTCATGGGACTACAAGTCAGGATCTCTTTTTTGCCTTCAAGAGCCTTGCACTGTTTTCTGAACACTGGCAAGGCTTCCAGAGAGTCTCTCAGTAAACATTCTTATTCCAGCCCGTTGCCTGGTGATTAAGAGAAATAAAATTGTTGCAGGGAGATTGTCACTTTTTGGGTTATAGTATTCCAGCCATCTAGCACAAGGTAGGCTATTATATGGAGTTTTGGTAATATCAGTGATCTCAGCTCTATTTTTGGGGGGTATGATTCTCTTAAGCATTATGCATGGTCTCTAAGTGCTTCTGTTATCAGGTCTCTTAGATAATTGATCTCAGTAAAGACCTAATTTCAAGAGCAGAGACTCAATGAGTGAAGCATTTTCAATCAGAATTTTTGGACTTAGGTGCCTCAACTCCACAGGAAACTGTGTTATAGACACCAAGATTTTTTTCCATCTAGCCCCTAATGTCTATTTATTGTTAATTACACAGTTTTCAGCTTGTAGCTATTGCCAAAGTAGCAACAATGTACTTATGAATACACTTTCTAAACACGCAATTTTCTTCTAGTTTGTGAGCTCTGGTTAAGTAGTAGAGGTATGTTCTAAAATATCTATGTATTTTTCTGTCATCTAGTTATGTTTGAGTGTCATCTATTCATGCACTGGGAGGAAGAGTGACATTTATTTAGGTCAGAAATACATAAGAAGGAATAAATAATCTTTTCTTCTAATTCATACTTTAATACTGTTATTTCTTGCTTTAAAAATCAGAATATGGTAACTGATATTTGGTTAATCAGGAAAGATTTTCAAAGAGATATATATAGATTGATAGATATAGTTGTAGAGATACAGATACAGATATTGACAGATATACCTTTCACATATCCACACCTGGCAGCATTTCATATCTTCTTGTAGCTGTTGAAGTGCTTGACTGGTGTCAGCATAACCGATTGTTTTGACTATTTATTACAAAAGTAGTTCAGGTTTTCTTCAGAAGTTTTACCTACAGCTGATAATACCTATGAAATGCTCCAGACAGAAACTTATTAAAATTCATCATGAAATTCCAACAATTTGAGTACCTTAATGTCATGACATTAATTTACCAACAGCAGAAACCCTTCTGTATTGCAATCAGTAGCAAAAATTGATGTTGAAAAATGTGTGGGGAGATGCAGAGGGAAAAAATGCACTAACTTTCCTACAAAGTAAAATACTCAAGTCTAAAATTCTTAAGAAAAAAAAAATAATTATGATGTGATCTGTATGATTAATGTAACAGTTATTATAACCTGTTAGGACATGACAGCACGAAAATTGGTGAACTTGTGGTTATGGAAACAGATTACACATTATTACACAGCTGGACAATAAATGTGCTGCAGGGAAGCCAGTATTGTTTTTTCTCTAATTTAGGCTTTCATTTGCAAAACACAGTGGGGTTTTTGTTTGTTTGATTTGTTTTGTTTTGAGGGGTTAAAGAACAAGGTATGTGAAATATAAACAAGGAAAATAGCTAGGTAGAGAGAAGTGGAGGTTCTTATAAAATAATTCAATGAAGTAATGTATCTGGAATCTAAGCTTTGGTATTCTTAATGCAACAAAGTGGCATTTGACACCTTAAGTAATGAAAATATTTAACTATTTGACAATAGTTAAAGAGTGCTAGTAATACAAAGAACTGAAAATAAGGCTGAGCAAAATTTCTATATCAGACACAGTAATTCAATGCACCTGGTACATCCTTAAATGTTTACTGGGCAGCTGAATTCTTCTGTGAGCTCTTAATTTCAAGTTTCAGGCTTTATTTAATTATTTTCTAACTTATTATTAGTATTAGTATTATTAGAATGTCTGCAAATTGCTACAAGTTAACATTTTTTCACAGATACAGAACTTGCCTGTGTACAGTCCTTGCTAAATATTTCCTAGGTAATTTTCTAATAGGAAAAGCCATATTGTAAAAACTGGGGTCTAAAATTACTGGCCTGGGTAACAGCAGGATTCCCTTCGTAGTTGATGGTGAGAATTAGCTACTTCTGAAAAGCAATGGAAAAGGCGTATATGATAGAAGCAGCCAATATGAGGGTTGTCACACATCTGTCTGGGAACAGGTCCTTGTATGAAAATGAAAACTAAATGTCTTTGTGTACTGGGGGAAACACTGTAGTATAAAATCTGTGGATACCAAATGCAGAAGGCAGTGGAGGATGAGAGGATGTGACATAACTAGGGGCTGATGAGTTGAGCTCCCAAAAAAACGAACAAAGGAAATATCATGGCAGTCTGGTCATTCTGAACATTTCATTTTTTCATTAAAAAATTATTTAACATAAAATGTATAATATTTTCAGAGGTTGGAAATTCATAATTTCATGTCACTGTTGAATATTAGGGCTGAGAGAGGCTTGCTTTGATCTGATTTTCATTCAGAAAAGGAAACGGAGAGCACACTTCTTTATGAGACCTCATTGTCTACTAGCATATTTTTGGGATAGAATAGCAAGGGGTATTAGATCAAGGTAGGCCTAGAGCCAACGATTTAATTACATGTACAGGTACATGAAATACAGTGTCATCATGGGCATGATTTAGTTGTTTACAAATAGATATTTATCATCATTTGAGATGCAGTAGATCGTCAGAAACATTTCATATTATTCGCAGAATTTCACAACCTCTGGAACATCTGCATCCTTCTAGAATGGCAGCTAGAGGCCAGATAGGATAGTGCTAAGAAAAGTACTGTTACAGGGGGCTTAGTTATTTTTGTTGCTGAGCCACAGGAGTCTTTGAAGTTCTGTCATAAAAACTCTGCATCTGTACTGGAAAAGAAAAAAAAGGAAGTTTAATGCCATGTTTAAAAAAAACAACCAAACAACCAACGAAAAACTTATCAAATGGTCTTTAAATTACTAGATACAATCCATTGAGAAACACCTGGAAAAAGTGTCCTAAATAGAGATAAAATTATTTATCTTTCAGATTGATATAATATTATTAAAACCACTAACTAATTGCACTTCAGATTCAGCACTACATCTAGAAATTCAAAATTACAATTTACATATGAAATTTATGTAGCTGGGTTTAATACTTGTGTTCTGGTGTTTAGGGACATGTTTTCTTAAGGAATACACAAGCTGAAAATTGATCTGTCTGGTAACCAGCATTACAGGAATTAATAAAATAGATTAAAATAAAGAACTTTTATCCAGTTACACTGAGGGTGATTCTTCTTCATTAGAGTAAACAGTGATGTTAAGTGATGTATCTATGTCTCTTAGAAGCTTTTTAGAACAATTGTTCCCTGACTGCTTTTCCAGCATCGCGTGCATGTGCGTGTGTGTGTGTATTGGTTGTTCTTCCCTAACTGTACAATGCATAATGAGATTTAAAGTGTCATCTCATTAGAGATTAATGCTATTGACTGTTGGCTCCAAACACCATTTAGAGATTATAATCTCAGCTGTATACTATATAAATAGCTAAGTGTGTAATCTGACATTGCTCATCTATAGGAAGGAAACGGATAAGAAATCAGATGTTTAATTGAATGATAATCTCGTTAGAATTTTCCAAATTAATCATCATCTTCTCACAGGAGACATTTACTTCTGTTAGATACATACATGTTGCAGCAACAATGTGAATAACAATATTTGTTATTTTCTAATTATGTTACGGTCCACAAGATACAAAAACAAAATTATCTGATAAGGCTTGTAAATCATCAGCAAAGTTTCCAGCACTGTTTTCTAAAAATAATAACACTTCTCTACAGCTCATTCCAGGAAACATATCTTATCTCTATGATCATTATATAGCCTGATCCTAGTTTAAGGTAATTAAGGCAGTTAAGCCAGCAGACACAGCATTTTGTGTGGTAGTTCATGGGCTCTGCTTTATAATCTTCTAGATTTCCTAGAAACTTTGTCCAAGATCACTGCTGGACTCATGGGAAGTCTCAGAGGAACATCAGGGTTCCTGCTGCTGGCGGGGAAGGAATACCACAGGACACTGTGACTGCCAAGCTCCAGCAGCTTCTAAGAAGCTCTGTGAGCTGTCTTTGAGCTATATAAGGGCTGATCTTGAGTACAGCTCATGGAGGCAGTGAACAGATGTAACCTTCAGTACAAAAAAGGGTGAGGAGCTCTGCTTAGGGTAGTATATCCATACTCAGTGACGGTGGTGACGTGCTGCGCAGCAGCCACTGGAGAAGCTGTCCTTGGAACGTCAGAGGCTTTGGCTCAGACCAGGTTCCTGGGGCAGGACACAGCTATGCAGCACTAGGGAATTTCTGCAGCCTCTTGCTGGGGCAGGGACTAATATTTCTTGTCTGCAGGATGTGGGCATACTGCTGGACTACCTGTGTTGCCAAATAAAGGAGCCGGAGAAAATCAGCAGACTGTCTCATTTTTGTGTCATCCACTCTCCATCATCTATCAGCAGTCCTGGCTAATAGGGGAGGTCCTAGATGACCAGAGGATCACCAATGTAATGCCCATCTACAAGAAGGGCCGGAAGGAGGATCCTCGGAGCTACAGGCCTGTCAGCCTGATCTCGGTGCCAGGCAAGATTAAGGAGCGATTCATCTTGAGTGCGCTCGACAGGCATGTGAAGGACAACCAGGGGATCAGGCCCAGCCAGCGTGGGTTCATGAAAGGCAGGTCCTGCTTGACAAAACTGATCTCATTCTATGACAAGGCGACCCACGTAGTGGATGAAGGAAAGGCTGTGGATGTCATCTGCCTGGACTTTAGTATCATAGAATCACAGACTGGAAAAGACCTCTAAGATCATCAAATCCAAATACCTACACAACACCACCATGCCTGCAAAACCATATCCTGAAATGCCACATCTGCATGTTCTTCGAACGCCTCCAGCGATGGTGACTCAACCAGTGCCATGGGCAGCCTGTTCCAAAGCCTCACCATTCTCTCAGTAAAGAAATTTCTCCTAATATCTAATCTAAACCTCCCTTGATGCAACTTGAGGCCATTTTCTCTCATCCTATCACTAGTTACCCGGGAGAAGAGACCAACACCTGCCTCACTACAACCTCCTGGAAAGCTGCCTGGTGGAAAAGGATCTTGGGGTGCTGGTCGACAGCCGGTTGAACATGAGCCAGCAGTATGCCCAGGTGGCCAAGAAGACCAAGGGCATCCTGGCTTGTACCAGGAATCGTGTGGCCAGCAGAAGTAGGGAAGAGATGGTGCTCCTGTACTCGGCACTGGTGAGGCCTCACCTGGAGTACTATGTTCATTTTTGGGCCCCTCACTACAAGAAAGACAGTGAGTTGCTGGAGCGTGTCCAGAGAAGAGCAACAAGGCTGGTGAGGGGTCTGGAGAACAAGTCTTATGAGGAGCATCTGAGGGAACTGGGATTATTTAATCTGGAGAAGAGGAGGCTGAGGGGGGACCTTATTGCTCTCTACAGCTACCTGAAAGGAGGTGGTAGTGAGGCAGGTGTTGGTCTATTCTCCCAGGTAACTAGCAATAGGACGAGAGGCAATGGCCTCCAGTTGCTCCAGGGGAGGTTTAGATTGGATATTAGGACAAATTTCTTTATTAGGAGAGTCATCAGACATTGGAACAGGCTTCCCAGGGAGGTGATGGAGTCACCATCCCTGGAGGTGTTCAAAAAACATGTAGATATTGCACTTTGGGACAGGGTGTAGCAGGCATGGTGGTGTTGGGTAGATGGTTGGACTTGATGATCTTAGTGGTCATTTCCAGTCTGAATGATTCTATGATTCTATGATCTTTGGTGCTACAACAGTTGACTGGACATTCTCTAAGACGCAGCTTCAAGAACCTGAGTTCAGAATCCTGAGAGGAAGGAAAAACCTAAATAGCAGGATCACAGCCCTTGACTTTGTAAGTAGACTTCAGCCTGTTCAGGGACCTTCTTGCAAGAGTTCAACAGGAGATGGACCTGTAGAGGAGGAGTTCTGGTTGGGTTGTTTTGCTGGATTTTTTGGGGGAGTTTTGGGGTTGAGCGTGGGTGTGTGTGTGTTTAGATTCACCTTGTTCAAGATCAAGAATGGTCCATCATGATGAGCAGGTTATCAAGCAAAGGTGGCGGAAGGCCTACGAGAATGAAAACACACATCCTCACTAAATTCAAACATAAAAAAAAAATGAGATGTGGAAGCAGGAGGAACATAGAGACCCTGTCTGAGCTTGTGGGGATGAGGTTTAGAAGGCTAAATCCCACCCAGTATTGAAACTGGCAAGGGTAGTGAAGGGCAGCAGCAATGGCTTCTACAGGTATATCAGCAGTAAAATGAACTTTGGATAATGTGGGCCCCCTGCTGAATGGGGTAGAGGAGCTGGTGACGGGAATTGAAGTAATTGACTACCTTAGCCTGTCCCTTCACCTTGGTCTTTACTGGTAAGATTTGCCTTCAGAAGTCTCAGGCCTCTGGGACCCATGGGGAGATCTGGAGCAAGGACTCACTTGCAAGACGGTTGGACTAGCAAATCTGCAGAGACCCTTTCAACCTCAACCATTATGCCAGTCTGATGTCAGGTTATAAGACAGTAGATTCCACAAGGGAGGTAGTTTCATTGTCGCAGCTGCAAAATTGTTCTTAAGAAGGACTCCAGACAAAGACACTGAAATACAAAATGGGAATTATACACTCTTTTAACAATTGAATGCTTTTTCATATTTTGTGTAGTAGTAGTCATACATGACTAGCTTCATGATACATATCTTTGTTAACAATTTATCTGATTTTAACTGTCACTTCATGACACTTTCCAAGACACTTACTTTAATAGATGCTACAGTGTACAGTGATATACAATGAAAATACATCTCATTTTTAACATCAGATTTTATCTTTCCAAAAGAAGTTCTCTTTAAATGAGTTGAGTAAATGAATTAGTCATGTAAAGCCATTTTCTTACAAATGTGACAGAGGAATTTGTTTATCATGGGAAACATTTCTTTGACTTTTTTTTTTTTTTGTAGTTTGGAAACATGAAAATTCAAAACAACCCTGTCAAGTAAAGTCTTTAATGAAACATCATATCTTAAAGACACAAAATCTTACATTAGAGAGCTTTTTATAAACCTGTTACAAATATTTCAGTAATTTAAAGTTAACATTTTTTCTTGATGTGGCTGTTTATTCTTTTTGAATAAATAATAGTATTTGTATAAGTCATTGCCTACTAAAGATTTGTACAGGACATTATGTATTATTTTGGCTATTACTGTAATCAGATTTACAAAAACCAAAATATTTACCTTATAGCTACAATGATCCTTATGGAAAAATCAAGGAAAAAAAAAACTTCCCTGTATTCTGGAAAAGAAAAAGTAGTTTCTGAAATGTGCAGCCTAAACTTATTACCTTTACAGGAATAGTATGTATTTATTAAAATATTTTTGATGGGAATGAGATCTAAGGGGGAAATCACTATAGTTTTTAACTTAAATTTCCTAAGGCAATGACATTTAAGTACTGTAAGAAGATTTATTGACAGATATTATGAATTAAGCTTTGGTTTCTACATGGATTTTGGATTTTTAAATTTCCTGATATTATTCATTTACCTTTTTTTTTGTCATTTTGAGGGAAACAAAAAGTTCCCATCATGAAATGTGCATTAAAAAACAAGTGGAGAAAAAGTTCACTGGGCTTCTAGAAAAAGATAATTAAACCAAGCACATTTCTTTCCAGCTGATTTTGTTCTCATGTAGAATCTGCCCATACATCTAAATTTTCTATTTTGTCACCAGCTTTTCAGCCGTAACCTTAAAGGAAGAAATACTGAGATTGTGACCTTCAGGGATATAGGAGAGCTTGGAAACTTTGATGGGCACACATTGAAGTGCAGATTAAGATAATTTAATTTTGAAATGAACTTTATTTAGGGTTAAAATTGAAAATTAAAAATTAATTTCATTATGATTAATCTCACTTTTTAAGGAAGGCTAGAAACATACAGCATTGGGTATTAATCTTTATGCTATCTGCAGCCCTGATTCAGTTGAAAAACAGACTTTAGGTCTGACACGTATCTAAGGTTGAGTCCCGATACATATCTGCCCAGTAGCCTGAGAGCTCCTAAATTCCTTTCTTTGGCAATCATCAATGTTGCTACCCTTGCATATTCTGAGAGGCATTAGCCTCTCACTGAAAGATGACATGATATGAAGTCATGCTCCCATCACCTTCTGCACTGGTCTTATTTAACTCCTTATTAACAATCATCCACATTTTGTCATCAGTCATACATAAGACATCCCCAGGTACTGCAGGTTGAATTTTTTATCTCTGAAGTGGGTGAAAAGGGTAAAACTCACTTCATTAAGCATATCCCTATTGGCTAGTCCTCTCAAGAGGATCAAGCGTATAAATTATTCTTTCTGAAGTCACTTGGAATTTGTACTCACAAACATTGCCTCCATATTTACCTTTGCAAATAGCGGGGGAAAAGAAGAGAAAAAGCCAAACTTAGTCAAAATTCTGACTGTGTTCATGTGAGGCATCGGATTTCATCACTTTTAAAAGGGTTCTACCATTGAAATGAGTACTTCAACGTAGAAAAGCATGCTTCCTTTAGTCTGATGGAATAATCAGTAATCATTTTAAGCGCAGTGGCCACCATCAGCGATTCACACGCTTAACTTCTTCCAAATGTCTGAATTATGTACTGCAGAACTAAAGGCAGAATTACCCCCAAAGGATGCCACTTTAAGAGTGTCTTTCTTTCAGTTGTGGCAAAGTGATTCATAGTTTAAATTAAGAACTGCTAGAACCCTGCGAGGTGAAGCTACTTAGTTGACTTCTGTGATTCCCAGAAGTAATTTTTCTTTCTCTCAGTCTGTGCTGTAAAATCTGCCGCAGACATAAGCTTTCATAGAGGAACATGAGAACAAAAACCTATGTTGGGACAGCTTTGAGAATAAAATCTAGAGGAGGTGAAACAAATGCTTCCAGGGTCACTTTTGTAAACTATGCAGAAATTTTCAGGAAAATTTACATATTTTTTCCCCTTGTTGACTGATTAGCGTTTTCTTTCCTGCTATTCCTCTGCTTCCTATATTCTACCCACAATTAAGATGATGTGTTCACTTACCTTATTGGCAACACAGTGCACTTGAAGACTGATATGTTATGTAAATACTCCAAAAGTATCATTGGAGAACAATGAATAATATATCTTTCAGTCTCGTGCTTTGTTATAGTCTCCAAAAGAAAGGAAGTATGACAATTAGAGCTGTTGACATGTATAGGAATTGTGTGTTATTTACAAAATGTGGATGGAGGCTGCATCAGAAGTGCACTGATAGTGAAGAAAAAAGTTGCACAAGACTGAAAAAACTTGCCCCCTTCCACCTTCTCTCCCAAACTTCATTCACTTCTCTCGTATTGTATAGATCTTCCCTTCTCATCTTCATCTTGCACAGATGATCATCATATCGCTTTGGTGAAATGGGATTAAGTTAAATAAGACAGTTTTGATTATTTTTTGTATGCAAACCATCAGACATTCATTTCCAACAAGTATAGTTTCAACCTCAAGTACTCAAAAAACTTGTACCATATATCAGAAAAATATGACTCAAAAAAGAGAAATCTAGTTCTTTTAAAACAAGTATTCCTTGTATTTCTCATTAATTTTGAAATTTTATGATGGATTTGAAGCCTGCTTTTCAACTTCTCTTCTTAAATCTCTTTCTCTGAAAGGATTGTTTTATTTTAAGAAATGTAAATGAAGTTAAAGATGGCATCACTGAACTGCAGAAATAGAAACTTGGAGGGAAAAAAGAAGGATGTAATGCTAACATATTTCTCAGCACAACCAGTTCACAGTGGACCTGTATTTTTTTGTGCTTTCTGTTCTAGATACTTTTTCATTCTCCTGACTCAGTATTTTTGTCTGTACCATACATCTCATACCATAGCTTTCAGCCACTTTTGGTTTGCTTTCTGTTCAGTTCTGTCTTCTAAAATGAAACAAAAAAAGTCTTTAACCTATCTTTACTTTCAAGCACATTGTCCCCCTTGTCTTTCTGTTGATGTCTTATGATCCTTCTCCTTAATTTGATGAAAGCGCTCTCTCTTTCTGTGTTTCCCTTGTGCCTACCTGGGCAGAAGCCAGCATACTGGCTTGACATTAAGTTTCTGCATTTCAGCGTGTGGATTTTAGTTTCTTTTTTTTTGAAAAAGTTTCAAGTTGAAGGAACACTGGCTGACTTCTTCTGAGCGTTTTTCAATGGGAATAACTGTTGAAAAGAGCAATGATCATTCCTCCCATTAACAATGTTACAGTCATATGAAGTAACTTTCAACAAATAACTTGTATTGCGATTTATGTTGTTGATTACTGAACTACTGTTATTCGCCACTTTCCACTTATTATGGAGCCATGAGGGAATTGTCCTCTGACTGTGTTCTTCCTGGTAAGAAAGAAGTGTTTACGTTTATTAGTTAAATTTGCCATGAAAACTGAAGAAATATTAATTATGTGGCAATCTGTCCATTGCTTCTATTTCTTAGAAATTTGAAGGAAATTAAGCCTGCTATACTAAATCTTACCTTCCTTTCAACTTAAAATCACAGTTTGTAACAAAAAAAATTGTTGGTCTTTTAGGCACTGTATAAAAAGCTTATGCAAAGAATGATAGAAGACATGATGGTCGACACTTGGTAGTGTTAAAATAACAGTTGGACTCAATGATCTTAAGGGTCTTATCCAACCCAAATGATTCTATGATTCTATACTGACTACTAGTCATGCATTTAGACCTAAATACAGTCAAGCTTTCATCTTTTTAACATGTAGAAACCAGTTTTAAATACTAATGTTATTCTTATGTTGTTGTTGCTATTGTTATACTCTTATGCTATGCTAGTCACTAACGAAGCAGCCGCCATGATTTTTGCAGTTTGAGTCACAGGTATTGATTGGGAAATTAAAAAAAAATATGCATTCCTGTGGGAATTATTCTTCTAAGATACTTCTGTAGCTGCATTCCTTTGTCTCTTTTAATGGTTGTATGCAGTTTAAGATATTATAGGACACAAGGCAAGCAGATTCTGACAGGGCATCTCCCTCCTAATAGTAGTATTTTGAACATTGCCACCACGTGGTATGCTAAACTGTGTTATTTCTAACTGAGCTGTTCAGAAGAAGCAGAGTACAGATTTGAAACAGAAGTTGTGAATGACTTTTTTTTCAAATTGTGTTCCAATACATTGCTACCTAAAAACATGTAACATCAGACGTTTTTTTACAGATCCATTCAACTCTCAGATAAATATTTCATTTCAAGTACTAGCTATTAATAAAAGGCAGAGCAGCCAAAATGAAATTATCTGCCTTTAACAAAATGGTAGGTATAGACTATTATCACCTTACAATATGATGAGAGTTACTACTGTTACTACTAAACAGAATATTTTAAAGAGTTTCAAAACAAAGCTGTGAAAACTGCGGGATATCATAGAATGCTTAATTTGTAGCTATTCCTCCAGAAGACAGTAAATAATATCTTTTTTTTATACTTGAGGCCTGGATCATCACTGATAATGTTGTGCTCAAAGCTCAGACTCTTGTTCTGTGAGCTTATGTGATGACCCTGTTATTATGTTAATTAATACTTCTGTCTATGTACGAAATAAATGCCATTTATTATCTCAAAAGAAAAATTATTGAAATACACAAAGAATTTGAAAAAGTACTAGTGCTGTGGTTTTGCTTCAATTTGCAACAAAAGAACCACGCAATTATTTTCTCACTCCTTCCACCCTGCCCAGTGGGATGGAGAGGAGAATCCGAAAGAAAAAAGGCAAAAACTCTTGGGTTGAGATGAGAACAGTTTAAGAGAATGGCAAAGAGAGAAGAAAACAACAATCAGTAATACTGAAAGAAGCATATACAACATGCAATATTCTCATCACCTGATGCTCAGCTTGCTCCTGACTAACAAAGCCTCTCCTTCAGCCAGCTCCCCACATAAATACTGAGCATGACATCACATGGTATAGAACATCCCATTTGATTGGCTGTTTGGATCAGCCCAATCAGCTTCTTGTGAAAATTAACTCTATCCCATCTGAATCCAGGACAACTAGTCAAAATCAAAAGCAATGATTTTTTTCCCCGATGTGTCTATACAAAGATTGCTCTGTAGGATATAGTGTAGTATATGTTTATGAAAAGCACACAAAGAGAAACAATGGAAATAAATTACTTTACATTTTTAGTATCTCCTTTGAAGAAATGAAGTTGTCCACAGGGGTTAATTTTCTCCAGTAGTGAGACAAAAAGACTTGCTGGTAACAAACTGTGATTCCCTAAAATACATCTGGGAGACAGGAAAAGCCATAATCAGGAAAATTCTGAGAACAATTTCACCCTCACTAACAATTATGCATGACTATTTGGAATAAAAATATCACTGAGATGATTTCAGAAACCTACTGTCAGCAGACAACAATCCTTATACAATAAAATGGAGACTTCAGTGAAAAATTGAATAAAATGATGAAATTTCTAAATTGTATTCGCTAAAACAGAAGTTCCTAGCTCTTGTAGTGTTTATTCTTGTGGAAATCTGCCTTTTGAGCCTTGTATTAACCCTTAAAATGACCTTAAAATCTTTTATTAACACTTTTCATTCAATAATTAAATATAGGGCAGCATCTTTCAATGTTGTTCTGTTGACTCTGAGGTCCCACTGGAGTACTGTGTCCAGCTCTGAAACCCTCAGCACAGGAAAGACATGGACCTGTTGGAGGGGGTCCAGAGAAGGGCCACAAAAATGATCAGAGGGGTGGAACACCTCTCCTGTGAGGAAAGGCTGGGAAAATTGGGGCTGTTCAGCCTGGAGAAGAGAAGGCACTGGGGAGACCTTATGGCAGCTTTCCAGTGCTTGAAGGGGACCTACCAGAAAGTTGGAGAGAGGTTATTTACAAGTGCATGTAGTTTTAGAACAAGGGGTTATGGTTTGAAACTAAAAGACGGTAGAATTAGATTAGATCTGAGAAAGATATTTTTTACTATGAGGGTGATGAGGCACTGGAACTGGTTGTCCAGAGAAACAATGGCTGGCCCCTCCCTGGAAGTGTTCAAGTACAGGTTGAATGGGGCTTTGAGCAATTTGGTCTGGTGAAAGGTGTCCCCACAGGGGAGCTAGAACTAGATGTTCTATAAGGTCCCTTCCAACCCAAACCATACAATGATTCTATGATTCTATGACTCTTTCTTATCAGAGAACAGAGCCCTGACAATATTCTATGGTTTGTTAAAATACCGAGGAATTGTGACACAGATTTATGACAGCACTTTTGGAAAGGAAGAGCTTATCTTTTAATTCTCTCTGTGCATATCCATTGATACTGATGCAGAAGAATGAGACCCATGTATAACAGGGTACTTCATCTTCCACCCATTTCCTATAATATTTTCGCTGGCATGGTCCCTGGCCTTCTTGATAACAAGAGTGATTTCACAAAATGAAGGGCAGTGGAAAGCTTCTCACAAACACACAGATGTATTCATAACTCATGGAAAGAAGATTAGTCATCAACAGCAGCAAAAACCAGGACTCACCATTGCCAAGGAAATAAGTAAACAAACAGCTAAACACAAGGCAGAACTGTCTGGGACTTTGCAGTACAGAGCTACGCCACGATAAAAGTCCATGTCTGTGCCTCAGCACCTCATAGCAGAAGAAGTTTATTCCATTTTTCTTAATGACAAGCTTCCTTTCTTATTACAGTGTTTGCTGAAAGTAGAATATTTGAAATAAATAGGTTATATTTATTTAAAAATGTAAATTAATAATCTCAATTTACTGCAGAATGGCAACTTGCAGAGACTTATGGAAAGATCCCGTTGATAAGAATGATACTTATTAGAAGCATTTAAATGTCTCTTTGTATTTATAGATTAGCAAAGAAAGTATATTCATTTCCATAATTCCTTCCACCTGAGGATATTAAAGCTCTTTACAAACTTGAATAAAGCCTCGCTGCCTTATCTGAGGTAAGTAAATATAATTATCCTCATTTTACTGATAGAGAAATTGAGACTTTGGGAAGACTCACTTGAACTAACTTAGTTGTAGTGAAATTAGAGGCTATATTGCGCTTTTCTACCTTAGTAAAGTTCTATCACTGTTATTTGTTGAATATTTAATGCTGAAATTTGAAGCAGGAATACTGAAGTTTGATAGCTGATGTAAATATGAATTCGAAGTGTTTAAAATATCCAGAAATTAACTATATCAAAATTCATAAAGATTCGCAAGAACAGTATAGTTCATAACTATCACCAGATAATAATGAGTTATCAAAAAAACCCAGGAAAGCTGCCCAGGGTGATATAAATTTCAAAAGCAACTAAACTGGAGGTCTTCAGTTTGAAAGAAAGAACTGGAGGCATACTGAAAAGGCAGATTTTCAGAAAGATGTTGATCTCTTCCCTGCCCTAAGGGGTATGAGACCACCTGATCTCTGCTAGAAGCTCCTTGTTTAACCATGCAGGTCTCCTGCCTCCTTTGTTAGATTTCTTTCTCAGGGGGATGCATCGCTCCTGAGCAAGGAGGAAGTGACGTTGAAAGAGTGACCAACACTCTTGGAACTCCCTGCCTTCGAGAGCCCTGGCCCACGGGATTCCTCCCAGTAGCTCCATGAAGAGGCCAAAGTTAGCCCTCCTGAGGTCCAAGGTTTTGATCCTACTTATCACCCTGCTTCCTCCACGCAGATTCCTGAAATCCACCATTTCATGGTCACTGCAGCCGAGTCTACCTCCGACCTTCACATCGTCCACCAGTCCCTCTTTGTTTGTTAATACAAGGTCCAGCAGCGCTCCTTTCCTTGTTGGTTCCTCCACCACTAGCATCAGAAAGTTATCATGGATGCTCTGTAGGAAGCTCCTGGATTGCGCCTGCCTAGCTGTATGGTCTTCCCAGCTGATGTCAGGGTGGTTGAAGTCCCCCATGAGAACCAGGGCCTGTGATTGTGATGCTGCTTGCAGCTGCCTGTAGAAGGCCTCATCAACCTCCTCCTCCTGC
>Ga0065711_1037317_pt1 | contig 19951 bp, 10 predicted proteins | sample Hoacrofraction12_FD_59098 | JGI IMG/M metagenome (GOLD analysis project Ga0065711, IMG submission 59098) | Hoatzin crop microbial communities from Cojedes, Venezuela - Epithelial fraction 12 v2 (version 2) | ecosystem: Host-associated > Birds > Digestive system > Esophagus > Crop | place... | reverse complement strand
AAGTCTGCCACTGAAATGCACTGTAACTTAGTTTAATGATCTACAGTAGTAGTTATCAGCTGCATATTGTGCAGTATGATGTCAGATACTTCTTTCACGTGATCAGTTCTCTTAATTATTCCTTAAAAATTCTTTTGTTCTGTATGATCTTCTTTCTCACTAGATGTGCTGTTCCCCCAACATTTTTCACATGTTAATGAAGAGGACTTCTAATGTTTGGATTCAAGAACCAGAGTTTGATATCAGTTATGTTGATGATTTGCTGTGAAATTGAGCATATCAGTAGCATCTTTGTACTTCAACCTGCATAAATAATGCTAAATGACTTTAAAGGTACATATGAGGCTGTGACAATGTCTTCTGAACTGGTTTGAAGATGTGGATCTAACCCTTTTATTCACATTTAGCTTTTTTGCTTCTGTAGAGTTTGCAGTTGTAATCTGTGGCAGGTATTACTGCTCTTACCATGCTGGTACAACAGGTGGTATTAGGGGCAAAAATGTCTTATATTTCAGACAACAAATGATTCCATTTTTTCGTTTTGCTCTTTTAAAGTCAGCTCAGTTGAGAAAGTAGGGAGGGCGGTTTTTTGGTCTTCCAAAGTGATCAAATTACTTTATTTAGATTAAATTTATTTGAGCCATATGAAACATGTTAATCTGTGTGAAAGCGTACGGGCTCTGTAGCTGTGGAAACAAAAGTTTCAAGATAACCAATGAATACATTAGAGGGTATGGATGCATTTGTACGTGAGTTGTATGAGATATCACTACTTTGATTATCTAGCCATCCCCTGATGAGCTAGCCTGCACATGCCCTTTCACTCCTCCAAATCTGACATCAGGTACCTTTTGCCTTTTTTCTCTTTGTACTGAAGGCAGAATAAATAAAATGAATAGGTCAGCCCACTTCCAGTAGGTTCAGAGTGAAAATACATAAAATGAGAAAGGAAAAGCAACAGAGATCCTCCTGTATTTTTGGAAGAGGCTATTTTACCTGTACAGAGTTTTTTTTAAGCATCTGCTTTATTTATACCAGAGGGTAGCGATCAATGGCTCGATGTCTAAGTGGATGCCAGTGACAAGTGGTGTCCCTCAGGGATCCGTACTAGGACTAAGCACTGTTTAACATTTTCATCAATGACTTAGTGAGATCTAGTGCACCCTCAGCAGCTTCGCAGATGACACCAAGCTGAGTGGTGCAGTTGACACACCAGAAGGACGGGATGGCATCCAGAAGACCTGGACAAGCTCGAGAAGTGGGCCTGTGTGAACATCATGAGGTTCAACAAGGCCAAGTGCAAGGTCCTGCATCTGGGTTGGGGCAACCCCCACTATCAAAACACGCTGGGGGATGAGGGGATTGAGAGCAGCCCTGCCGAGAAGGACTTGGGGGTACTGGTGGATGAAGAGCTAAACATGAGCCACCAGTGTGCGCTCGCAGCGAACCATAGGCAAACCGTATACTGTGCTGCATCAAGAGAAGCGTGGCCAGCAGGTTGAGGGAAGGGATTCTGCCCCTCTATTCCACTCTGCTGAGACCCCCACCTGGAGTCCTGCGTCCAGCTCTGGAGCCCCCAGCACAAGAAGGACATGGAGCTGTTAGAGCAGGTCCAGAGGAGGGGCCCAAGAATGATCCAAGGGCTGGAGCACCTCTCCTGTGAGGAAAGGCTGAGAGAGTTGTGGCTGTTCAGCCTGGAGAAGAGAAGGCTGCAGGGAGACCTTATTGCAGCCTTGCAATACCTGAAGGGGGCCTACAGGAAAGATGTGGAACGTATTTTCAGCAGGGCTTGTTGCAGTAGGACGAGGAGTAATGGCTTTAAACTAGGGGAGGGTAGATTTAGACTAGATATAAGGAAGAAATTTTTTACAAGAGGGTGGTGAAACACTGGCACAGGTTGCCCAGAGCGGTAGTGGAGGCCCCATCCCTAGAGACATTGAAGGCCAGGTTGGACGGGGCTCTGAGTAACCTGATAGAGTTGAAGATGTCCCTGCTCACTGCAGGGGGGTTGGGCTAGATTTCCTCTGGAAGTCCCTTCCAGCAAAGCATTCGATGATTCCAAATCAGAATTGATGCATTGTTAGAGATGTGTGGAAGGAAAAGTATATGTAAGATACGTATTTTCATGTTTTAGAGGAAGGTAGGCAGAGGAAAGGAAGCAGGCATATGAGAATGTTAGAAAGAAAAGATAACTTGCAAAAGTATCAGATTAGCTCAAGAAAGAGTGTTTTTTCTTTATCATCTGTCCTTTGATCTGCACAACAGAAAGAGCTGGGGGTTTTTTGTTAGAGGAGATAACAGTATATGGTACAACTACTTAGATTATGTAATTTACTTCATACCTTTTGTATGGGAAAATGTTTTTTTTATTTAAAACAAATACAACTTCAGCCTTTAATGTGATATAGACATTGAATATGTTATTATTAACTAGTTACATCTCTCTCTGGCTCCTATTGTGGCCACATAGAAATACTAGCATAACTTCAGGGTTTGTATGCTTGTAATAATAAATGTTCTTGTAAAGACAGAGATTTGCCTTTTTATCTTCCTATCTGCAATCCCGTAAGCAAACATATTTTTACAGTTTTACCATGACGTGGTTACATTTTAGTGAAATAACAGGTGTTGGGCATAATGTTAATAAGATTTGCCACTTCACAAAAAACCTCTGGACTTCTTTGGTTTTGCAATAAATTGAAACTAACAAAAAATTTCTTTGATAGATTGGCTTAAACTAGAACTGTAAATCATGTGAATATCCTGTTCCAAATTGAGTTTTGGCATTGTTTCTTTTCAATTTGGGTCATTCATAATAGCATAAATATTTTTAGAAACAGTAGATCATAATTTTTTGATAGACTTAATGCACTCCTGGGAGAGACAGTTATTCTTTAGAGCGGTAGACGTACTTTCTTTAGTGTATGAAGTTTGGAGGTTTTATGTATTTGTAGGTGCTATGCTTAAGTGCCCATAAAAAGGATTTTAAAGTAAACTTGACAGAGTCAGCAACCAGTGTGAACTTTATCTTATAGCCTTTCTTAGAGAATAAATTATTTTTGTGTTTAAATGTGAATTTTACGTTAATGGAATTGGCTTATATTCGTGAGAAGCATTCATCCAACAAAAAAACGTTTGGCGTATGCATGGTGTAAGTGGAAAGGAATTAGGCCCTTGAGAGGTTAAGGTGGTTTGTCTGAGGAGCTGTCGAATCCACTAGCCTGGCAGCGGCGTGGCTGCTGCAGCTCCGTGTCCTCGGGTCCTGGCGGTCCCAACAGGGGTGCACACAATACGTGTACACGTATATACGTGGCCATCCGCGTAGATCAACACTGACAGGAAACCACAGCACTCATACAAACACAAACTGCACCAGTGGCCCGACCACGTGTCACCTCTCTGGCTGAACAGAATAAAGGCCTGTTTGTGGAATTTGTATGCATAAACATACATACCTCCAATATGGATGCTTCCAGTACCTGGTCTTTGACGTTTAGTCTGTGCAGTCCCTGGCCCCCGCATCGGCGGTCTCTGCAGGTGCCAGCAGGTGAGACTTGCTGTGTGGCTCGCAGCTCCGTTCCAGTTGCTGGTGCTCAGCCCCGCTCCTGCACACACACACACACACGCGCGCACACACAGTGGATCCTCCCAGTGTCTGTAGACACTCAGTGTGTCCTGTAGCTTACGCCTACACCCCCTGGCCTCCCTGCTGCCTCACGCAGACACACACAAGTGTCCTGACCAGCAGTGTGTTTCAAGTGACGGATCCTTTTTTAACTCCACCTCAAACCACCGTGATCCCTTTTTTCCTGGCCTTTCATCTTCCCCTAAGCATCTTATAATTAATTTTTGTGCCATCCCAAAGTGCCTTTCCCCTGCATCCCATCGTGTATCCCATGCCCCTGTAGGCAGTAACCCCCATCAGAGTTTAAGTTGAGCAGGGAGCCTCTCCTTTCTCTTTAGCTGTGACTCCTGGACAGGCTGATGGGGAGGTGCCAGGCAGGAGGGAGCTGGGCCAGGGTGTTCAGTTTTCTTTAATTACATTATTGGGGTTCATCCCCTGTTAATATTCCTCTGTGCTTCTTTGTGTTTATGGAGATGAGTCTTTAATCACCTAACCCAACAGTTTGTAAAATGAAAAGGTGGGATTCTTTACCTGCAGATAGCAAGTCATCTGTGTTCAAGTGTGTTAACACCACCAGTGCTCTGTTAGGTTAATTGTTGTAATGGAATATACTTAGATGGTGGGAAGTTCAGATAAACTGTTTGCGAGGTTAGGCTTTTCTGGCAGAAGATTTTTCCTTCAGTGCTAGTGTAATTACCTGACCCACAGGGTTTAGACATTTGTGAGGTGGTTGAGACCCTAATGCTGCAATAGAGAATTGTACTTCTAAATGAATAGGTAGGTAGTCAATGGAGTAAGATACTGATTATTATGGGATATGTGTATGTATACTGCTTTTTACATGTATGAACTAGTGAGTAAATTATGCAGTTTGGTGTGTCTAGAGGGCTATGTTTAAAGGGTGCTTCCCTAGAATGATAGCTAGTCTACTAAACATCTGGATCTGCCATACGAGAGAGATTTCAAGTGGAGCAGAGAAATTTCTAGAAAAATTTTGCTTTGTAGGAAGCTTCTTTGATTTTTCAGTAAGAAAAAATGCAAATTCCTCCTTTTGATTTTTGTGTAAACCTATGGGGTTTTGTCATGATGTTGGTGTGACAGGTCAAAGCTGAGCTCAGCAAATTAAAGAGCGTTGGAACTCTGATGTAAGCACCGTGTAACATCATTTTCAATGGAAGCCTGTGTAGAGTACACTATGTTATTTATACGTCTTTACAGTATAGGACGTGTTATGATACAGTAAAGAAAGAATATGATATATTGCTTAATGATTACATGGGACTTGTACGCAATGTTTCACTTGAAGTGTATGAGCTTTATATCTAACAGACAATTAATAAATCAGGGGTTTGACGAAGCACTTTCCCCAGATTGCACATCACCTTGTTTCGTACCATCTTAAGTCATCTATTCTGCAGGGTTGCTTGCCAGTAAAAAACAATGAAGAGTGAAGTAGTCATTCCAGAATAATTTTGTTTAAGATTTTAGGGAAAAAAGTGTGTAGAATTCAAGTTTAATGGGAATATTTTTATTTTTCTTAAAGGAATTACCTACCGTTTTGCTTACTCATCAGATGGAGGGGCATGAAGGTGCATGGACAATATTACCATTAATGAGAGAGTAAGTGTAATGAATGCAAGTTATTTTCAAATTTTTTTGCAACCAAGCATAAAATACTAATTACTCAGACCTCTTTTTTCAGAAGCAAAGGTTTTTGAATGAGAGTTGCAACCTTATCTTTTCACTGTCTTACTCTTCTTTTTTAGTTTTCCAAAGCAATTTTCTGTTAAATTTCATTAAATCAGAAAAAGCTATTTTAAATAAACAAACAACAATAACGTAATGTAACTGAGCAATGTCCTTCAAATCGTTGTGCATTTTAAAATTACTAAGGAAGTAAACTAGTCAAAAGAAATAACATTTTGAAATGTGTATTTTCCTATTTGAAACTGATAGCAGAGGCTCTGCAGCCTCTAGAGGTTTAATTTAGTTTATATAATTTATTAGAGTTACGCAGAAGGATGGTTTTTATCGTTTGAGGTTTTTGCATCAGATTAATTACAGGACACAATAATTACAGGACACAATGCTTTTCTCCCTTCCGCTTTCCATTGCTTTCTGTGTGTGCAGAAACATGAAAAGAGTGCTTGTATAGTAGCTATCTTTGAGATATATGTAAATGGTGAAAAGAAGCAGAAGAAGAATTATAGTAAATTGAAAAACTAGAAGATGATGTTCCAGCTATCAATCATCTTTGTTTTTCCTTCTTGGCTCCTGTTTTGATGACCTAGTGGTTCCTCTTCTGAATTGTTTATGTCTCCGTGACAGGGTTTACAGATACAGGTCTTAGAAGATAGCAAAACTCAGAAGCAAAAATACAAATGCTAGTTTGTGTGATAGAGCAGAAGAAAATTATTCAGAAATCAGAAGAGGAATTTTATGTAGAGGATTTCTGTCTTGAAGAGAATTCTGGAATATGAAGTTCCTTGTGTCTACTGTTTCACTTGCCACTTTTGGCAGAATGAAGATGTGGAGTAGTTTAGAAGTACGTAGATGTTGTGAGGCTTGTACTATTTAGTTTTGCAATGGACAGAAGAGGAGGAAGGGAAATAAAGGGATCAGACCATTCTGCAGCAGCTGATGATGCTAGGAATTGTGGTACAAGATGCATTCTTACCTGAAGACTGCTTGCAGAAGAATGGTTTCCCTCAGTTCTGTGGTTGTCAGCATTTTTAAGTAGGCCTCTAAACAGTTATCACAATTCTTGATTTTTAGTTCTTGGGCACAGATTAACTTGGACAGAATACTTCATTTTGGAAGATGTAATCAGAACACATCAATGGCTGTCTTATGACACAGTATCCTTACTGTTTCCAGAAGGCCCACTACATTTCTTCTCAGTAACCACATTCATTAAGCAGAGAAGAAATCCCTTTTTTGAATTGTTACCCTGAAACTGCATCTTACCAACAGCTCCTTGCAATCTGAACTCCAGATTTGTATGCTATGTTGTCTACATAGACTCTCTGCAAGCCTGAAATACTTAGCCTGGAAAATAGTTTTGTTTGTCCAGCAATAGCTAGATGAACAGATCATTCTTTATATGTGCTCTATTCACAAGATGCAGTAATTCGTTTTGTGTGGATCATTCCAGTGTTTTGCTCCTTGTCCCTCACCCACCTGCTTCTGTGTAAATCCAGGTAGTTCTCTCCTACAGTTCTAGCTGAGCGCTAATGTGCGAGAGAAAAGCCTTCAGTCTTCACAGAGCATTGAATACTGTACATGTTTAAAAACACGAGGGTATCTGATATCCTTTCGGTACTTGTTTGGCAAATTTTAGAAGGAACAGCTAGGAGGTGTCTTTCCCACCTGAATGTATCCTGTTTGCTTGCCTGAAGGGCAAAGAGTTGCCCACGTTTCAGTGTTGTGTAGGCAACATGTATATGCTTTTATACAGTAAAAGGATGAATGAATTGTGAGTTCTTCTGGCTATTATAGTTTAGCAGATAAAGTATCATAAGCAGAAAGCACAGAAGGAAAGGTAGCTTTACAGGAAGATAGATTGTCCCAGATGAAAAAAGCACCTGGCAACCATCTGGTGATCCTAGCAGGAAATTTGTAGTCCTGCAGATGCAGGTATCAGAAGTTCTAGCGTAAGTATTTCTCAGATAGTGGGTTTGTTTTTTTGTTTTGGGGTTTTTTTTTGGCAAATACTGTTCCCTAAACCATAAATGATCCTATCATCCTTTTTTAATTATCTTTGCTGACTTACATCTCTGCTGTTTATTTTCATTGCTGATTTCATCAGTAGACAATGCTATAGAGGAAGAAATCTGAGCTGTTTACAGGTGCTAATTTTCTTATCCCTCTCCTCAGATGATTCATTTAATTAAATCAATGTAAAATCTATGCAAAGGGAATTGGACAAGTAAAGACTGTTTGTTTTGTTTTTTGGGTTTTTTTTTCCCCATTAGGGTGTCATGAATTAATAAGGTTTTGTTTTATTAAGTAATGGAAAAATGAAGCTGGGAGCAGTAGAGAAACGTGAGAATTTTCTGCAGGAGTCGGGAATCCTGCACTGAGCTTAGTGTTAGCTTTGAGGAAGGCAGGGGAGTCCCTTCAATGTGTGTAGTTTTACTGCACTGCAAAAGCTAAGGAAATTTTTAGGTTGCGGATGATGATTATGGTCAGTGTCAAACAGCTGTGAGAACCTGTCATTAGGCATTTTCGTGAGTGTTGCAGTGGTGTGAGATTCCCAACAGTGGGGCTCCTTGGAAAAAAGTTGATAGAGAGGGGAAGGTAACTTAAACTGCTATCTATAAACTTCTGAGATCATAAGTGGTTATACCTGTAGTACCTATACATTTCTGAGTGGACATTCTTTATGTATCTGTATTCCCCTTCTTTCTGGAATAACAGATGCTATATAAATAGATAGCAACAGAGGCAATATCTTTATCCATTCACTGTTGTCCTTTGATATGTGATTCTAAGTTGATAGTAAAAGTTTCTGTTTCTGTGGAAATGAGTAATTTGATTGCAAAGTACTTACATTTGGGGAGTGTGGGTTGAATCTGTCATTCTGTTTATACGCCAGTTTATTAGTAAAATGTTGATTTCTTTTGTTAGCTTCTCTGTTACCTATGGTCGGAACTCCTCATGGATTTTCTTCTGTGAAGAAGATACAGGAATACAAGTTGTAAAGCTGCTAGAAACACTTGGAAGATTTGACGGGTCTAAGGTGAAATAAAAATTTAGATACTTAACATTCTTTTGAATGTGGTTGAATGGGTTTTTAGATGAAATGTGGAATCATTTTAAGTGCAAATTATAAATACAGAATTTTAGAATTCCTGGTTATGGAACAGTTTCTGTGGTCCAGAATTTGATTTTATAATACTGCCTGGATGACTTACAGCTCCAAACATTTGAAAAGATGTGTCTAAACAGCTTAAAGTAGGGGGACAGATTTCTGTTGCTGAGGCTGAGAGTGAGCGAGGTGTTTAACGTGAAGCAGTATGGGCACCTGCCTAGCTGTTGAAGAACTGTTAAAATTAAGCAGAGAAAAGATTCCTTCTGTGGATAGTCTGAAAATGATGTAGCATCAGTAAAAAGATGATTACAGTCTGCTGTGTGGTCCCTTCTCCCCATTTTCCTGGCTGTCATCAGTTCTGATTATCATCAGACAGAATGACTGATGTTAGTTTGGCTAACTGTCTCTTATCTAATACAGTGGGGTATTTTATTTGCATTCTGTTTCTGAACTGTCTTGGTGATAAGACAGTTTTCTTTACCTGCTGGAAAAGAAACAGCACCAAAAGACTTGCAGAACAAAAGAAAAATGCAGTCACCAAGGAACAAAGTAAATTTGGCAATGTAACTGTCACGAAAGCTATTAATGTTTAGAATTATCAATGTTCAGGAAAAAATCCAGCTTGGTGTCTGTCTTTGCCTGGAATAAAAGAAGCCAAAATCTGTGTGAAATATGTTTTGCCTTTTTCTTGTTACCTTGAACGAGTATTGAACTCTGTTTCAGGTCTCACTTCAGAATATTTGCTTCTTTTGCAGGCACATGACCTTCTCGTGTTTTCACACAAATCTTTTCTAAAATGGTAATAATAATAATTCAGAAATCTTACATTTTTAAACACTCTGTCTTCAGAATGGCTGACAATATTTTCAGACCTTTGGAATATCCATTTATTTCTGTTTCAGAAAAACCTACTCCTAATTGATATTCTCAGAATAGAAACATAAACATTTTTGTTCTTGATTTTTCCAGAGTTTTAATTGCTCCTTTGCATTACATGTATATTCTATTACAATAACAAATTGTGTTCCAACTTGCATTAAAAGGAAAATAATATGTTTTGCTTTTGTACATAGTAATTGTTATCTTAATGTAAGAGTCCATAACTGATTCCTTATATACAGTAGCAGTCTATCAGTCACAGAATTTAAGAGGAGTTAGACCAGAATGAGCTCATTTGTTACTCATTTTAAAATGTCAGCAGTCTCTATAATAAAAAGCTGGTATACATTAATCACAATAAAAGGTCTATAAGGGGCATGTGAATAGTTGATGAATCTGCAGCTTTTCAATCTGGTTATGTAGAGATTAGTAACAGAACTATTGAGACTGATATGAATGTAATATTGAGTGAAAACAGATGTGTGAAAGCGCCAGACTGTGGAGGAGTGTTGAAGAGAATGACCTGCACTGATAACCAAGGACATTATTGACTGCAGTAAAACTAAAACACAGTGAGGAATATCTGATTTACATGAAGACCTCAAGGCGAGCACTCAGGTGGTGAAATATACCTGAGCACTAGGAGGTATCTTTTTACTGTGAGGGTGATTGAGCACTGACACCGGTTGCCCAAGGAGGTTGTGGAGTCTCCGTCCTTGGAGGTAACTCACAAGCTGTCTGGACATGGTCCTGGGCAGCCAGCTTTATAGCTGACCCTGCTTGAGCAGGGGAAGTTAGACCAGATGCTCCCCAGAGGTCCCTTCCAACCTCAACCACTCTGATTCTGTGTTTCAACAGAAGGTTGATTCAACCTGTGCTTTCATAATGGAACACGGCAGCAAGGTTAAAGCAGATTGCAGGTGCCACTCCTCTTTCTGTCATCTAACAGGATAATAGACCACAGCCCCAAAGATACCTAGAATGAGTAAACCAAGCTGATGGGCAACAATGACTTAAAGCTGTTCATACCTAAAGGGTATAAAAGATCTGTCTAAAGAACAGTTTGTCTTTGAGAATCATAAAAACTCATAAGATCTTCTAGTAAGACACAGTGAGGATGTGACAGCTAAAATCTCCTGTCCTCTGCGTCAGAACAAGTCTCAAGCAGATGAATTTGGTGCGCTTGTCTTAATACTTGTAAGTGTATACAAGAGTGAGTGGGTAGAGTCAACTTGATTAGCAAGTTAGGTAAAGTCACCTCTGCCCTCACTGAGGTCTGGTGTTGAGTTCTGTTTCATCACATTCCTTCAGCTCTTACTTTAAAGTGTTCTAAAGACTTTGGAGTGCTTTTACTAAAGGTAGGTGATTTTTGCCATTTTTGAAGCACAGTATATTAACTGATCCTGTGGATGGTAGTTATCCATAATGCAATAAATCACATTCTTTTTTTTAATCCACATTTTTGCCTGTATGCAATTTGATTACCATCATTCCTTAAGTTACTTTCTAAGTTCATTCACATACAGCTAATACAATCTTGCAAAGCCAGCCTGCACAGATTGACTTGTCCTATATATCAGTGTAGCAAATAAAAAATGTTATGACCAAATAAGCTTGAAGAGCATTGGCTGTATCCTGGAGTGCCTTCACTGTGAATTGTGGCTTAATATTGCCAGAAATAATGCTATGTGAAAGTCTGAGAAGGGTATATGTATGGGTTTAATTTTCTATGTTTTATTGGGAAAGGAAAGTAAGGTTTGTTTTTTTTAATCCATAGGTTGTTTTGGTGTAAAAATTAGCATAGGAAATGAGGATAAGTAAAGACTTTTTTTTTAATCTGTAGCATAACAAAGTGGAAGTCTAGAAAAAAATTTTCTGCAGATGATACTGTCATATTAAACTGTTACTATTTATTAACTGTTTCTGAAACAGAATAGTGTGCTTGTGTTAGGAACATTTTGAAGTCTTAGAGACTCTAAAAGAGTTAAAAAACAGTGTCCACAAATGCTTCTAAAGAATTATTTTGATTCTTTCAAGGCAGTCATCTATGTGCATAAAAATTAGCATGTTTACCCATTTTCTTTTACCTCCCAATATTTTGCTTATTTTTTTAATCCTTCCAGTGAACACTGTTGAATCCGTCCAATCAAGGAAGGAGAAAACAGAGTCTGCTGTGATTGAGGGTATAAATCACAGGCTGAGTAAGTAGGTACCAGGTAGCAACTCCTATGAAGGTGATAAAAAAAGGTGGAAAAAAATCTCTACCCTTACCCTTCCCATACATTGGGTAGCATCAGTTTAACTTTGGCTGTTTCCTCAACAGATTCATAAAAACCTGCCTCTCAGCCTCAGGAGGCACATGGGGATTATGGGAGCAGACAAGCTTTCAGCATTGTGTTGCCTGAAAAAGTCAAGTACAAGCCATGTTCAATGTAGTTTTATTGAGAGTAGCTGATCAAAGTAGAGGGGAGAGATGTGCAGAATTCATGGGAAATGCACTCAGCGCCTCAGACACGTGTAGATGAACAGGCATACCGCGTTATGCTTGAATCGGTCCCTTGGAGAGTAGGGGTTCCTGGTAGGGGTGGCATCCCATAGCTTTGATTCGCAGTTGCTTGTATGGGTCCTGACCATCCTTGCAGAGGTGAGGTTCTTGAAGCAAGGAGCACCCCATAGCTTTGACTCAGCGCGTGCAGCAAGACCAGCATCCCTGTTCGCTCCTGGGGGCTGCCCTTTTGTTGCCTTCTGGGCAGCCAGGCTGAGTCCTGGCTGGAAGCCGGGGGGCTTGCCAGGCTGAAAGTGCTTCAGGGCAGTCATGCTCACATGCTCCTGCCAGGGTCAGCTAGTTGGTTTTAGCTGGAGGTGTCTCCAGCCATGGAGACCTCTCTTCTGCTGTTCGCTGACTGCCTCACACTGGCCAGATCTCACTCATTCCTCCTCATCAACTCTGGGGAGCTATAAAGTTTAGCTCAGTCTGTATAGGAACATCTGCTTGGAGTTAGAAAGATGGCTACTGAGAAGCAAGGTCCTCTTGGGGTTTGACCTTTTTTTTTTTTTTTGGCCAGATATTTCTATAGTACTTTTGCTTGAATATTTTCCCTTTTGTCTTGAATTTTGTGTAAATTATTTATTTACCTGGTGTCAAATGGGTGAACTGTGCTAATGCCTTGAAGGATTTTTTTTTGTTGCTGCTGACAGCTTCCCCTTTAAAGGAGGGGAAAAAGCAAATATGGCAGGGAGTATGGAGAAAGAGAATCTTTTGTGAAAAAAGTTGCCCTAGCTTTGAATCTATTTTAGTGATGAACTTGTAAATTGTCAGGAAAAAGAAAAGCCTGAGTTATTGTCACAGTGAAAAGAATTTCACACTTTATAACGATTTAATATAACCATTAGGGTGATTAAGATTTCTGATTCACTGTTTGTACTCGTAGGCCTGAAAAGCATTTTTTGTGCATATATATATGTATGTTAACATTTTATATATATACACACATACGTTCTTTTTTTCAGTTCATTACAGTCCTATTCTGCAAAAATTTGGGGTATGCTTGTTTTATACCCATTCTAAACAAAGATTAAAACAACTGACAGTAATGTTAAAGAAGTAGTATTTAATTCAGTTAATTATTTTCAGATACAGCAGAGTCGGTAGTAAATTCCTAAACACTGTTATTAAAATAGTAATACTACTACTTAATTTTTTTATTTTACAAATGGATACTTGGGACCTTCTTCATTTAACTGTTTTGAAGATCAAGATGTTTAAAATGTATTTGCTTTTTAAGTTCCCTAGTGTAAAAGAGGTTAGACAGGTAGAAATTCAAAATGCCTATATATAAAATTCCTGAATGCAGTGCTTTTAAGTGTCTTGACTCATCAGTGTGGATGTCAAACACTGGAACAGGTTGCCCAGAGATGTTGTGGAGTGTGTGCAAAACATGACTGGCCAGAGTCCTGGGCAACCTGCTCTGACTGACCCTGCTTTGAGCAGGGGGATTGGACTAGATGGTCTCCAGAGGCCCCTTCCAACCTCCACCCTGGTATGATTCTGGGATTCAGTGCTCTTTGAGCAGGTAGAATCCAGGGCGTATACTGGCGTTTGAAAATACAGCCTGTATTTGAATTCAGAGAACTGCCTTTAGTTTCATTTTTTACCAAGTACAATTTGTGTCTGGTTTATTGTGAACAATACGCTTCCCTTGTTTTTGTTTTCAAGTTTGTTTTATTCAGCATGAATGCAGTCATCATCTTCACTAAAAGGATGCTGTAGATGAACAAAATTGTTTCCTATATTCCTTTACAGGAGTGGTTTTTAGGTAAAGCATTATATGATGAAGAATCTACAATAATTCACCATTATGCCTTTGCTGAAAATCCTACAGTCTTTAAATTTCCAGATTTTGCTGCTGGTTGGGCACTTAGCATTCCACTTGTTAACAAGTAAGAATTGAATTTTTAATCACTTCTTGTTTATTGATAGTAATTAAGAATGTTTCATTTATAGAATTTTTCTAGATGCTAATCAATACTATTTTACTGAGTTATGACTTCATATAGATTAGTATTTTCTACAAAAGATGAAGGTGTTCCTGCAGTATAGTTGAAGGTTTTATTGCAGATCATGCCGATATGCAAAGTCAGATTTTAATTCTGAGCTGTCATTGAATTGAAGCTGCTGATTGCAGCTTAGCTGTGGTAGACAGCTTGGGATGTACTCAGCCAGTGCAGGCTGGTCTCTTGTGGATTTGGCTTCAGAGCCTACGCTGAGCTTTTGCTGCTGCCACCGGTATTATCGGCATCCATGCCGATATATGTCAGTCTGCTTCCGTTTGAGGATCTAAGGTGCGTAGCAAGACATTGAACCAGGCACAGTAATGTACCGCTAGCTCTGGGTATGCCTACATAGACTTGTGCTCCCATTATAAGCTTACCCAGAAAATACACCTTTGATAAAATTCCATTTCTTCATTATTGTACACATTCATTCTAAGCAGAATTATTATAAATAAACACTGAAGAATTCATTAGTAGTCAAGGGTACAACAATAGATATCTGTATCATTTCTGTACATGTGATCTATTTTGCTTCACTCTGCCTATCTAAAAGTTAACATCACGTCAGCTAGTTAATAGTTGTCCAGCACTAGTTGTTCAACTAGTTCAATACCACCTCTTGTCATTTTAAAAACGTATTCTCCCCCAGACAGCAGTTTTATTCCTGGATCTTAGAGTGACTGCATTGCCCTCTAGAAATGTTTCTCATGCTGTGGAGACAACCTAGATGTTTATTTCAGATTAGATGCTTAGTTTTTAAATGAGATTTGAAAAGTTCATAGGTTTCAGAAGTTGAATGCATCTTGCTGTAGCAAGGATTGATGTTTTCATAAATTGCCAGTGCCTAAATATTGTGCTTTGGAATACACAAAAAGAGAATACTGTCTGAAGTTTCACATGCTGATCAATATAGAGCTTCAAATGCACTGCTGCTTTCAGTCTGTTGAAAATGTTATGCCAGATTCTCTGTATACGCCAGATGAGAACTTTCCTCTCGGGCAGGAAGAAAGTATCAAAATGTGTGTGCTGAAAACTAATATTAACATCATGACAGTGTGCTCAGATGAAAAAAAAAATTGAAGTGAAAAAATACAAGGTGCTTCTTGGGGCAATAACTACAGAAGTGTGATTTCAGTGCCCCTCCCCCCCCAGTAAGATGGTTAATAATACCAGCCACACTTTGCTGCATACACTAGTGATTAATTTTTTTTTTGAGTAAATGTCTTCATGTTTAATTGTATAGGCTTGCAAAGAAGTTGAAAAGTGAACCCCTCAAGTCAGACTTTACGATAGATTTAAAGCATGAGGTAAGCAGTGATATTACGAAAGAAAAAGTTGTCTCATCTATATATTTGAATGGTGACAAATGTTAATGGAAATATTAGATTTTTCTTAGACATTGCTAATAAGTTTGACTGCAATGGCATTTTTAATTTCTTTCCCTTCCTTTAGAGTATGTAATACTTTACAACTATATTTCAGGCATAGAAGAATTCATGAATAAAATTGCATTCATATATGAATACATTCATGTTTGTACACAGAAGGATATCTTCTAAGGCTTGCTCTATAAAGGAGACAGCCTTCCAAGTCGTGAAGCATAAGCTGATGTGAACAGTATCTCAGATACTAGCCAGCCTCACTCTCTTCTAAATCAGACTCTTAAGACCTAAATATGATGGAGTTTGGGTGAAATAGTCTGAGGAACCTAACTTGTGTGAACAATCAACTCTGCAACTTGCAGCATGGAAGTCAGGAAATTTTTTTTTGCCTCTGGTTTGCAACAGTTTTGAAAGATGAGCGCTAGGTCTTTGAGAGAATAAGTGAGTTGACTGGAAGGAACATGGGAGGAAAGGAGTGGGGAGATCTGAGAGAATATGAGTGCTACTTTTTCTGAAGCTTTTTTATTTTTTCTGCCTTCAAAATGTTTGTGCAGCCCAGGGTGTTGTACTGTCACCAAAGTGAACTCCTGAACCTGTGCTGAAGGTGAGGATGAATCTGGAATAGGCTTGCTGATTTTGGCCCAAAATTCTGAGTGATGTTGAATTCATTTTAATTTTTTAAAACTCCTGAAATTCAGCTATAAATTGTGTTCTGGCTCAGAAAAAAAACCCTTACTTAAAACTGCTACTAGTGTTCCAGATCTTTATTCTGCAATGGTTATAAACCTCCTCATTTCCAACATAAATCTGTAGTGTATTTATACAGTATAAATTGGTAGCATATTTAATTGAATTTGGTTTTGTGCCAGCACTTTTCTTTCACATAGTTTCCCTTCCTTGACTGATGTCTGATGTATTTCTCAAAAGCAATTGGACCCCTCTCAGCTTTCATTTTGCTATATGAAACAAGCCAACAAGCTGTTTCTTTCCTCTTGTTAATTTTTCTAAATGCAAGACCTTGGGCTTCACACTGTTAATCTTCTTTTTGTAAGTTACCTCAAAGTCATGCATATATTCCCAAGATTCCACTCTACCTCAGCACTGGCGAAGCCTCTAAACATAGTGTCATTGAAAAAAAAAAAACAAACCAAAAAACATAACCAGACATTTCTTCTAAGTGCCACAGATTGCTTAATGAAAAACAGTTGATCACGGGACTGGCAGAATGACTTCCACCCACTTCTTATTCTGTTAGCAGTTCTTTGCATATGTTTCATTTCAAATTTATTGCCACTGATAACCTGCTTCAGCCCTGTAGTTATTCTTTCTGCACAGTCTTATGTCTCCCTAGAGACTGTTCCATCCTCCCTCATTTAATTTATAAATCACCGTCTTCTCCTTCTTAAATCATTTTTATCTCTACGTCCTTGTGTGAATCTAGATTGACAACAAATCAAAGGATATAATCTGTGATCTTTAATGATTGTGTGTAATGTTTAAATTTATGAGGGACGGTAAATGTTTTAAGAAATGTTTTAGTTTGACAAAGTCCTAATAACATGTGCCTCTAATCTTTGGTATTTAATTGTGCTCTGTAGCAGTTTTTATTTGCCCTACTACTTTACAAGTCTCTATTTTTTATATCCATAACATTTATATCACTTTCCATCTGGAAGGCCTATCTTGCAAATATGGTAAAGGGTTTTTGTCATGCTGCTGCTGATTTGTAGATTGTTTTTTAGACCTTTTGTAACTGCACTATAGATAGCATATTCCCTGATGCTTATTCAAAACTGGAAGTGAATAATGGTTTTTTTTGTATATTTAACATTAGATTTGAGCTAGGACTAAGAATATTTTTTGTCTTTTTATTGTAAATCGATTTCCATTGTTTTAGGAACAGTCTGTCATCCTGTGCTATAACCCAAAATGGCACTCTAACCTCACCTCTGAAATATGATAGCTTCACACCGTTCTAAGGCTTTCTATGGAAGATTTTGTTATTCAGTGGGAAATCTTAGCACGCTATGAACTTTCGTAAATAATTCATGTTAAGTTACAACTGTTAAATATTCTTTGTGCTGCAGGAGCATTGCTTCTTTGTTGGTTCAGGTGATAGACATTAATTCTGAATAGCTGAATTCTGAACTAATACAACTTAAAATGTACCGGAAGCTGTTTAGAAATCCCATCTCTTGCTGTTACGTAGTCTTACAGCTACAAGGCAGGGTCAAGAACCACTTACATCCATAATGTGAATGTGGTGACAAGGCGAAAGGATAAACTGGGAGATGTATGTGTGTTTATTGGCTGCTCCTTACCACATGCGTGTATGTGTTACATGGCATTTCCATACTCCTCCTCTGCTCCTAGCACTATCAACAGTATTTGTCTTAACTGCTGCTTGTGCATTTTCTTTGCTATAGAGCTGCCTTCCCCTTTAGTGCTTTGTTGAACTCATCTGTAATGCAAAGATCATCTGTATTTTCAGAAGCATTGTTAAAACACCAGATAAACAGACTACTTAATAATGGTGAAGCTAAGAGAAATTAGAACTTGCAAACTACAAAACTTGTTGTATTGAAAGAACCTGCAGCTGAGTTACAGTGGTTTAGCAAGTCACTATAAGCTGAGCAGTAGTAGCAACCATGTGTGTACTCACAGCTCCCAGTTGTCTGCATCCTCTGAATTACAAGGAAAAATACAGTAATTTAACTCTTTCCGGTACAATCAAACTAAATGTTTTTACTTTGCAGTTGAGGTGGTCTAAAAGAGCATGCGTACTTAGGACAGCCCAGTTACAATCCACAACTTGCTAGAAAGTCATCAGTTAATTGTATTCTAGTATTTGACTGTACCCTGTCGAAAATCTTTCAAATCTGGAAGCTTAAGTTTCAGAAGTTTGATTACATTCTCTTGTCTCCACTCGTAACAGGACCCGTAACAAACTGGCACTTCTGTTTTATTCCCTCTAAGTTCCAGAAACAGCTGTGTCTCCACACAGTTGGGATTTTCTGAGGATGTTGAGATGTGAATGAAGTGGGCAGGAAAAGTCATCTAGAACTTAGACATCTGTAACCAGTTTGGTGACTTGGGCTTTGAAACCCTTTTGAAAACTGAAAGCTGTAACTTCTGACTGAGTTAGCCAGAAGCAAAACTAGAACCCAGATCTCCTACATCCTGAGTGCACGCTCAAACAGCTCTTGTCCTAAGATGCTTTCACATCTTTGGCCTGTTCTCAAGAGAGACTAAGTGTTCAGAATTGGGAGTGTATGGCAGTGCGGCTGAGAAGCTCTGGACCCACATACTTACTGAGATAATATTTTCTGTCTTTTAGATTTTTAAGAACTTCATTTTGTTTTTACAAGTTTCTGAACAGTTTTGTAGGAAATGAAGTTAATGTTTTAACTGGTCTGAGATAGGCACCCAGCGTAGAACTTTGCTGCCTGAGTACTTAGTCTGGCAAAGTTATAAGCCATGTAAAGTATTGCAGTACAAATGTTTGGCAAGTCTAAGTGTCGATGTGTCATGAAGTACAGATTGAAATATTATTATTTTTGTTATGAATTTAATATGAATATGAAGGGGTGGTTTTTTATTTTCTTTAGACATCACTGGTTTGCTTCTTCCTTTTTCTCTGTAAATTTTGGCTGGCTTTTATTTTGTTGTTGCATTTAAAATAGACAAGAGTCCACTATAGGATAGCATGTCTGTTACATTATCCTTTGTTGTATTTTACAGCTTCTCAGAATTTCATTACTGCTTTCGAGCATTTTAAATTGTCACCAGAGAAAGGATCTCTTTCGAAAAGCTGAAAATTGCCTCATAGGATGAATAGGCCTACCTATTCCACATTATCAAAATAATTTTAAAAAAGCAACACAATAAGGATTTTTGTTTACTTTAAAAGAAGATGTGCATGTTCACTCTACCACTTCTTATCAGAGTTAAAGATGAATTGTTTTGACATGCTTGAATCTGTGAAACTAATTCCATGAAACGAATTTTAAAACTTGTCTGTCTACAGAATTTCTTTTATAGCAGAAAAATTACATCTTGGCTCTAGAAACCTAAGCAAGAAGTAAGGTATGCAGCTAGTTAATCAGCTAAGGGACAAATCTTCTGCAGCTTCCCATATTTTTCAGTTTTCCTGTTTTGTCCTGTAATATGATTTTTTTGTATGCCCTGAGAATTTTTATCCAGTTTCATTACTGATAGAAATGTTTTATGTTTTGGTAGATTGCCCTGTATATTTGGCAGAAAGGGAAAGGACCACATCTTACTCCAGTGCCTGAGTTCTGCACAGATGATGTGAACTCTTACAAGGCTGATCATTGTGCAACAACATTCAGTAATTTTCTGCCACTTTGTGTAAGTACCATATTTTAAATACCACTTGCTTAGTAAACGTCATACTGTTACTAAAATGCATAATACTTGACTTTAAAATTCTCAAACCTTAAGAAAATATTTTTCATTAAGTTAAAAATAAATCAGTTTGTTCTAGCATTTGTCTAGTTTTGGTTATGCTTTCAGCCTTCCATGAAACAGGATATATCCTGGCAAACAAATATTGTATATACTTTAGTGGGTCTTTTCACAGAATCACAGAATCACAGAATGGTAGGGGTTGGAAGGGACCTCTGTGGGTCATCTAGTCCACCCCCCCTGCCGAAGCAGGGTCACCTACAGCAGGCT
>Ga0065711_1037316_pt1 | contig 19951 bp, 24 predicted proteins | sample Hoacrofraction12_FD_59098 | JGI IMG/M metagenome (GOLD analysis project Ga0065711, IMG submission 59098) | Hoatzin crop microbial communities from Cojedes, Venezuela - Epithelial fraction 12 v2 (version 2) | ecosystem: Host-associated > Birds > Digestive system > Esophagus > Crop | place... | reverse complement strand
GTGGTGAGGCCCTGGCCCAGGTTCCCCAGAGAAGCTGTGGCTGCCCCCTCCCTGGCAGTGTTCAAGGCCAGGTTGGATGGAGCTCTGAGCAACCTGGTCTGGTGGAAGATATCCCTCCTCATGGTAGGGGGGTTGGGACCAGATGATGTTTGAGGTCCCTTCCAACCCAAACCATTCTGTGATTCTATGACCCGGGCAGCCGTATCCTGGGCAGCCGCCTCTTCCAGCCAGGCGTGAGCATGTCCAGAGGTGATACCTGGCTCTTGCTCTGTGATTAAAGGGAGAAATGGCTGAGGAAAAGGAGAGCAAAGAGTAAAAAACCTCATGAGCAGTGGGTCAGGGGTCAACCGATATTAAATATCTATGTTATGGATGACAGACTGAGACACAGGGAGATGAAGTGACTTGTCCAGCTGCTTCGAGGGAGGCATCCCTGCGCAGGGAACCGGACTGAATTAAAATCGAACCAAGCTGAAGTCAACACTTTAAATGCTACTCTTGTGTGTGATCCTTTCTGCTCCTGTGCTTCTCTGCTGGTTCTGGAAGGCCAAGGACCCCTTGATGTAACTTGTTGAAGTCTTCCCCTCTGCTGCATCCCCTCAGAAGTGAGGCAAAGCGCAGAGCCGCATTTTTTTAATGCCGCGTGCCCCAGTTAATTCACTGCTAAAATGAATTCTTGGTGGTTTTGGCTTGGTGCAGCGGGAAGGTTTGTTCTGGGGGATGCTGTACACCGAGTAGCCAAGGGGAAAAGCAGCATCAGAGCCTGCCTTGCAGCCTGCGGCAAGGTGAGAAGGATTCTGGCGTGGGGTTTTGCGGCCGTGAGAGCTGCAAGGGGAGGGTGTTACAGCGTGTTCCTGCGGCGGGCTGGAGCAGAGGAAAGGATCACATCTGTTGAAGAGGAGAGGCTGCCAAAGCTATTGTGTGAGCTGGTCTGCGGAAAGGATCTCGTTTAATTAGGGAGCTGGAGGAAAGGAGGTGTCTATTGTGGGACCGCGGAACAACGAGCACAGCCGAGAGCGAGACAAAGGAGCCAAGCGCTCTCCCGGTCCCCGCGGAGAAGGGCTGCACCGTGCAAAGCACGATGAAAGCCCTGGAGATCCCCTGCCTCCTCCTCACCCTGTGGGCAGGCTGCGATGGCCACGGCTGCGGTCCCCGGCTGCTCCGCTGTCCCTGCGGATGGTAGTCGGTGGGTGAAGCGATATGCTTCAGCTGGGATTTTTGGAGGGATCAGACTTTGCCAGGCTGCAGTGAAGTCTGCCCAGAGCAAAGACTGTAACTGAAGAACATAGCCAAAATTGTATGAATTTTTATAAAAGAAAATGTTTTCTTCTCAGGCCAGGCTGCCCTGATCGAGAGCGAGGATCCTACTGATTCTTAATCTGTCACTTGGTCTTCACCAGCATGACTGAACACGGTGGGGAAAAAGCCCCAACCAAACCAGTTCTGCTTGCCATGTGCTTGCCTATGGAAACTGCTGGTCCATTTTAGGGGAAATGTCAAAAATCGGCCTGAAGTGGGTATTGACTGCAGAAAACTTCAGCAAGGATGGTTAAATTTCAGCTTAACTCTTTAGCTGAAAACAGCCGCACCTGGGATGTTTTACAGTGGTGTTCTTGGATTGCAATGGGGATATGCATTATAGTGAACCATCTTTCTTCTTTCCCTCCAAAGCCTCCACTTTTGTTTTGACATTTTGCTCCAGTGGCATTTTCTTACTCCCTCTTAAACATCATGGATAGGGTTGGTCTGGACTGCTTCAAACGCTCCCTGATCCCCGGGAGCTTCGGGGCTGTGTGTGTGTCTGTCCAGTACTGGAAGCACAAAGAGCACATCTCTGCTGACCTCTACATAGATGCTAAGAAATACTCAATATTTAAAAAGGAGAAATCCAGAGTAAATGGGCCAAAGCTGATGATGAGCGTGATTCGGGGTGCAGGTCCCACTGAGCGTTCTGTGAAAAAGGGACATGTCTTTCTGTGGTTTGAAGGGATCTAACTGCAACTCCCACCTGGTTGGTGTCCTGCCTTTGCCTAAAGTCAAAGAGCCTTCGACTCCCCGAGTCCCAGGTCTGAGTTGTGGACAAGTCCCCTCCTAGCCTATGCTTTGAGTAAGCTAAATAGACTGAGTTTGTTTTAACCTCTGGGACAGAAGAGTCTGGGAAACCTGCCTCGTGTTCTTGTTGCTTCTGTTCTAAACTCTTTTCTATTACTTCTTCGAAGTGTACGATAAAGCAGAACACGCTGTGTTGGGATGTATTATATTAGTAGCGATTTCAACAGTGCTGTGTTTTGAGATAATGTCACCTTTCTACTTCCCAGCACGCTGCCCACGTGCCCGGGACCACCCTCTCTTCATAGTGTCCTTTCCACTGGAATGACACCTTTCGATATCTCTGAGGTTTTTTTAGGATGCATTTCTGCATCTCATGGACGCAGCTTCTGTTCCTTTGTCCTTTGGGAGTCCGCTTGGCCAATGCCATATAAAATCAACCTGAAATGAGTAGATGCCAAATTCCTCTACACTTGACCTGGATAGCAAATACGTTTTTTTCTTCCAGACCTGCATAACAATGAAGGTTTCTGTGCTCTCCTTGCCGTGGGGTTTCCTTGAAGTGCATGGGCATTCTGTCCTCTGTCTGGCATTGCTTCATTTGGGCATCCCAAGGGGATTTCGGCCCCGTAATATGGACTGCGTGGTCACTTTAGATAACATTTTTGTCAAAATGCATGCAAAGGAGGAAATGGCAATGTATTCTCTAGGTTTCGTAGCGTGCCTAGTAGCTTTGTGAAGCGCACTTTTAATTTCATTAAGATGGTTTGGGATTTCAACTTGCATAGGACCAGTGCGGTGCTGAGCTGTACGGCAATCCTTGTGCTTGATGTGAAGTCCGATACGGGCCGTTTGCTAACTTCACCTAAAACCTTGGAACTTTTATTAGCTTGGAATTTTTTCTAGAGTTCTTTCTAATCTCTCTAAAGGACATTAGTCTGACTTGTTGGTCTTTAACATGCAGAATTTTGTGAAGATTTTTTAATACCTGCATTAGTTATTGCGGAAACAGGAACCATGAAACAAGTGTGTTATGAATAATTACCTTTTTTCTCCAGTCACAACCCAGAAACATTATTGAGCACTGCTGACATCTAATGAGCCCCACAGAGCTGGCTTCTTTCTGATGTGCTAGGCCTTTAATGCTGCTGCTTGTTCATTCTTTATTAATTGTCTGAATTTCGTAATTGCCGATTTCGTTACAGTGTTACCAGCTTGCCTTCCTCCGGTTTGTCGCTGCTCTTCTGCCGGGCTATTCTCATCTGCCTTCTCAATTGGTCTTACTCAAGCTTTTTATGCAACTGTGGGGGAGCGGTAAAAAAGCCACCAAAATAAATCCTGTGTTTCACAACTCGGGGCGTAAATCTCGCCGTGTTCTAATTCGGCTCGCTCCGCTGAGCTGCCGCCGTGCTGCAGCGCTGCGTGGGGGTGTTCTTAGGGTGCCCCTCTCCTTGCCGCCTGCCCTCGGCGTGGGTTTGGGGTGACTCCATGCCCTGCTGCGGTGTCAGCCCTGCCTCCGGTCCCCTCCACGCAGGGGAGGCAGGGTCTGTCTTGGAAAGAAAGCGTTTGGGGAAGGAAGCTAACCTTGAACACAGAAATTTTTTGTTTTCTTGCTGGGACAGAGGAAGGCGCCCGGCTGGGCACAGCCTGCGCTGCTCAGCACCCGGCACCCCTGGGAACCCTTGCGACGTCGGCTCTCGCCGGGGCCAGACAGAGCCAGGTGTTTAATTAGGGGTTACTGTAAACGGGCATGACTAAACCGCTGCAAACGGCAGTGCTTTTCCTTAAGCTGAGCTCTGCCTGGCCCGTGGGTTCAAACCCACTGTAGGCTGGGCAAATCAAGTACGTTTCTTGGCTCTGGTAGCTTTTCACCTTCTGCAAAGGGAGATAAACTGCAAAGGGAGAGAAACAAACTGAAGCTTAGGAAGTTCCGTCTGAAGATGAGGAGGAACTTCCTCACTCTGAGGGTGACGGAGCCCTGGCACAGGCTGCCCAGGGAGGCTGTGGAGTCTCCTTCTCTGGAGATATTCAAGAGCCGCCTGGACAAGGTCCTGTGCAGCCTGCTCTGGATGACCCTGCTTTGGCAGGGGGTTGGACTGGGCGACCCACAGAGGTCCCTTCCAACCCCCACCATGCTGTGATTCTGTGATAGCAAGGAGCCGTCACAAGAAGCTTGTGCAGCCGCTGCCGTTGCCTGCATAGGTCCAACCAGTGCGTGTCTAATTAAAAATACCACAAATTCCAGTCAGATGTGGGGTTTCCAAGGAATGTGTTTCTGCTTATTTTAGCAACCAGCGGTAAATATTAAAAGGTGTACATCTCATCTCTTGTCTTTTATCTCTAGCGCTGCGAAAAGCAGTGCGAAAGCAGGGCCTGCAGATGCACGCTGAGCCTGTTCCTTGTTTTCATTAACCGAAGGGAGCAGCTCGAAGCCTGGTGATTTTTGCAGCCAGTTCCACCAGCATCCCACAGGCGCCCACGCACCGGTTAGTTGGCACACGCCGCGCCTGGTCGTCGGCGACGGCAGCATGTGAAGGCAGGCGGGAGCTTGCCGCCTCCCCCGCAGGTCCGGGCCACGCCGTTATCGCTTCCTGTATTTCTGGAAGGGGTCCCGAGATGTTTTCAAGGCTGGGGGCTGGCCCGCGGCATGGTCCCTGCTGACCTTCACGCCTGGCTGAGAAGTGCTGCTTTTCCCCAGCTCGCAAGCGGTCGCTCCCGCTCGGAGCCGTCGCTACGTGTGCTCAGACTGGGGGAGAAATGGTGCGGCTGTGCTGGGACGGGGTCACCAGCTTTCCCTTATAAGCTCGGTGTTACTTGATCCCCAATGAAGTGGCATCACCACACGCACAGGGACTTGTGGTTGGCCTTGATGAGCGGAGGGGTGTTGCTGGGAAGTGTGCTCCTGCGCCGCCGGCTGCATCCCTCCTGTGCGCCCTGCCACAGCATCCCGTCTCCCCGCACACACAGAGCAGCCGTGGGCAGCAGGGCGAGCGGCCTTGGGACGGTGGGATGTGCTGATATGTCTCCTTTAAATCTCCCATCTTCAGGCTTTACAAAAAACATAACCCAAAACCAAATACTTCTGGGACGGGAAAGTGTGCATCCCCTAATGATTTCTTGCCAGGGAGGTAAATCTTCTTGTAAATGGGAATCTGCAAAAGAGGGGGTGCGAATAAGCTGTTACCAAGAGGATCTTTATCCATTGAACCCTATGATTGATACTGATTTAATTTTTACTGCTCCTGATTTCTCTGAGATTCCTATGGAACTGCTTAGACTGAAGATATCTTGTGTGTGCGTCCCAGTTTGGCAGCTTGACTCGTGAAACGTGGAGGTAGCGAGAGGAGGTCAGAGGAGGTGGATGGAGGCAGCTGTCTGGTGTCTGGTAGGAAACAGCAAACCAAGCAGAGGAATTTGTTGTGAGATATTCAATATTATTGGAAAACATATTTAGTGTGATAAATGGGTATGCTGTGATCCAGGGATTGTTTCAAAGCAGCAACCTTAACTCTGCTCCACTGCTCTCACAACATGGGTATTTTTAGACTGATTCCCTTTTATACCCATCAGTACTCAGACCGTCACAGACGGTTACCAAAATTAAACCCGAAGCTGGATGGGAAAATAGGCACTGACCTTGTCAGTACGAACCAAAATCGTATCTTATTTCAGACGAACGCATGCACCACAGAGCCACATTTTCCCATATGTGCAAATGCGAACTCGGAGGAACTGTGGAAGAGTTTTAAAAAGCATCGTTAAGCCCAAGCACGAGCATCCAATACTTCGTTACTCCTCCCACCCTTCCAAATTACAGTGCCCTTTGGTTAAAGTCTAGCTGCTGGCAAAGCCACCAGCACCAGGGTGTAGACAGGATGAGGTGGGAAACTGAAGCCTGAGGAGCAGCTCAAACGCGAGCTGGCAGGATGGCAGTGGTGTGTCCAGTGTGTTCACCTGGCCGGTGCCAGCGGTTTGCCAGGGAGCCGGTGGGAACCTTGGTCCTGCCTTCAGACACCTCTGTGATTGGAGCCGTCCCCTCTGCGGGCACGAGCGCTGCAGGCTGGTTTTGTCCCATGGCAGTGGGAGAGCGGAGTACAAGTGAAATGGCCACCCCACGGGGATCCCTGAATTTCCCCGCTGTCCTTGTCTCTGTCTGCCAGCCCTGGGAGGGAGCAGGGAGGTTCTGCACACCCCATGCTCGAGCACCGTGCCAATGCGCAGTGCGTGGGCATGCCCGCGGCTGGGCACATACCTTACAGCGGTGTGCGGGAATCGGGGTGATAGTGTGTGCTCACTGCAGCCCCAACGGGTTTGCGTGCCGTGGCAAAAGGGAGTCCTCAGCAGACAGGACAGCAGCACAGCACTTCGGTAGGGTGGCTTCTAAAAATGGGACTTAGTCTATTTATTGCTGATCAGGTTAGCAGGCTAAGCAGGTATTCCAGCGTGCTCCCCTCCAGCAAGCTGGAGTCCCCTCTGGGCTTAAAGCACAGCCTAGAGCCAGTGGATTGTCAGATATTGTGAAGCCTTGTTCAGAAACGCCTCATGGATGAAGCTGGCCACCCTGCTGGGAGGTATCCTGCTTTCCAGCCGCTTTATCCCCCGACATCTGCTGCTGCCTCGGTAGAGCTGGGGCGATGCCCGAGGGAGGCGCCGGCCCGGGCAGGCTGGCAGGTGCCTTGCTGCTTTGGGGGCAGTGGGAGGGAGGGATGCTCCACACCTGGGTACCCCACCGGCAGGACCCCCGGCTCTCTGCTGCCCTGCCCATCTGACAGCCGGGCTCTCGGGACAGTCACTGCCTCCGTTCCCTGCTGCGTGGCAGCCCCTGCCCAGCGGTCTGCTGGACACCACCCTGCTGGTCCCAGACCCCTGTGCTTGGCGTGGGTAGGGACAGGCACTGAGACTCCTCCTGGCCAGGGGGCATGTTTGATGCTGAGCCAAAGCTGTGTTTTACATCGTTTCCTTCTCCTCTCCAGTGTTCTTTTCTTTCTGCTGATGTATTTAGAGGTACTGGTCATGTTCTCTTGTTTAGCTGAAATAGTTAGGCTTCTCCTGGATGGTCAGCAGTCCCTGCTGAAACTCCTCTGGGAAGCCAGGGAAGAGCTGTGTCCTTCTCCAGTTCCCTTTCCTGCACAGCCCGCGGCGGCTGTGAGTCGTCCAAAGGCACCGGTGTTGCTGTGATTTCCTCGTGAGGTTCGGTGAAGCCAAATCCTCGTCGCCTGCATGGTGCTGTTGTTTGCCGTTCCTCCCAATTACTGCTATTAGGATCCCAGCAAGGTTTCTCAGGCTTCCCTCCTGCGAGTTACGCCTGATCTCCTGTGCATTTCTGAGATTTACTTTCATCCCCTGTATTTTCAGCAGCAGAAATTACAAGGTATGTGGTTTCCCCCCCCCTCATTAATTCTTGGAGCTCTGGAGCCTGTGCCGATTGAACTCCAGCTCAGCTGTCATTTTGCAAGAAGTTAATTCTTCATCAAGAGAACATTACCGCTCCTCCCCCCGCAAAGAGCTGGGAAAGCCTTCACCGGCTTGGCACGGCTCCCTGCTTTCATTAGCCTGAGCTGACCTTGGGTTAAAGCCTAACTCTGGAGGTACGTCAGGAGCTGCCATGCCACCGAGGGCGGTGGGCTCCCAGCCCCCTGCCCGGCACTGTGCTCGCGGCATGGTTCCCGTGATGGGGTGGGCTGCCGGAGCCGGGGGAGAGCCGACGGGGCATCGTCGCAGGCAGAGCTGGGCTGCTCACGTCGTAGCGTCCTTGCAGCCAGCCCTGCGTGTTTGGCGAGGGCGGCTCTGTGCGATCCGGCTTTGCGCAGAGCTGCATGTCCTTTCTGTGTAAACACAAAGAAATACAGTTTTCCAGCAAAATTACATCCCCTTCTATGCCTTTTTACCTAGCACAGATTTCTTCTTGCCCCTCCCCAACCCCCCCGTGCCAGCAGAGTAGCAAGGAGTTTTGTGGAGATTGCTTTTTCTTATTAACTGAATACTCGGACCACTGCTCTTTCCCCAGTACAACCTTTTTTTCCTATTTCATGGAAGGGGACAGGGGCAGCTCAATGCATTTAGGTGCACTTCCATTAGAAAATCTCCCATTTATTTGTATTCTGCTAGCACAATCTGACCGTACAGCATTCCCAGTACCTTCCCTTTCTGATGGAGAGTGCTAGTGGGCAGACTTAAATCTCTACCCACTGCGGTTTAGATGGGCTGGAGTGAAATGGGGGCATTTTTATTCAGGTTAACCTTTTTCAGATGCTTGTGAATGCGAGGGGGTGATGAATCTAGAAAGATACCAACTCCTCTTGAGTGTCGACTCTGCCTAACCTGGCACGCAGTGCGTGGTTACAAGTTTTCTTACACTTTTACTGTGTGGAAGCAGTGCCACAGGGGTGGCTAACATGTTTCTACGGGTGCTGAGTTTTCCACGCTTTTCACACATACCCACCACACTCAGCTTCATACATAATTTTACTCTAAGCTGACAAGGTTACGTGCGCTCTCTATTAAGCAGCATATGTTACTCTGTTCTTGAGAAAGGGCAACTTTAATACTCTGCCAGTAGGAATGTGTTGCGCAACGATGCATGCACCAGCTGGCATTATTTTCCACCTAAAGTTATTTAAATAGTGAACTCCGCATAACAGACAGATGTTGAAAATAGACTCCCACTAACCTGAGGTCAATGGTACAGCTCTCATGCTCTGTCGAAACAGATGTTTCTTTTCTAATTGAGAAGATGAACATAGTTTTTCATGGGCAGTCTAAAATTAAGGGGTAATCTTTATTAGCTGGTTGAAGTTTACAAGTGAGCTAATACTTCTTTTTCATTAGTAAGACCACCTTTACTTTTTTTCTTGAATAATTTCTTTTTTTAGCTTTGCCATATCTCAAATGTCCGCTTTCAATCTTTGCTTAATAATTTTAGTAGAGTGCTTAGAGCTTCACCAACTGTGGAGCTGTGCAAGTCCAGGAACAGACGGGTTTCTCTGTTGCCCTTTCCATTTTCTGTGCCTTTCCCTGAAATTATTTCTTATCTATCTTCTGGGATTGCCACATTGCTAGATCCAAGAATTAATATAACCCAAACTTGTAGTATCATTGCAGATATTTAAAAGATCCAGAATCGTGCCCAAGATGGACAGACTGCCTGGGTTGAAGGCCAAGAAAGCTCTGCTGACCATTACACCATTTAGTTAAAGTAACACGGTGAAATGCTGCGTGGTGTGAAACCAAAGGGAATCATGGAGAAGTAGCAGAAATTGCTTTCCTTACTTGATCCCAAGCCAGATAATTATTTCTATATCATTTCTTTATTAAACATAAGGCTGGGATTCATGTCTCCAAGCTGGAGCCGTCAGTAGCTGAGCTTATCGTCCTGGCTCCCTCAAGGGAGGGAAATGTGGATTTTCTCCTGAAATAGTCAGGATCGATATCCTAAGATGGGAGCGCCGTGTCCGGAGAGCACAGAGTGGATTGCTGTCACCCAGCTCCCTGCATCCGATTCCAGAGGCACTCCTGTTGCCCCTGTTGCAACGCGGAGCAAAGCTTCTCCTGGGCATCCCCGTCCCCTCCCGGCAGCAGAGCGGGTCCTGTGCTGGTGGCTTTGAGAAGCCCCACTTTAGCTTTGCCTCGCATGTGATTTTGTGGTGGCTCGGTGAGACGCTCGTTAGCAGCGATGGTGTGATTTTTAGCACACCTTTGGGTGTGCAGGGTGTATTCTCTGCAAGGGTTGTATGGCCTTGGTCCAACGTCCCTGGAAGCGTGCGAGTTTTCTTCTCCTGTGGGTCAGCCAGTGCCTGCTGGTTTTGGATGCAGCAGCAGTTGCTGTGGTTGTGCAGACGGTCTCAGAGTCCCTTTGATGGCATTTCCAACCCTGCCGTCACCTCTGCTCTCCTCTCAGCAACAGGAAAAGCTAAAACGCTAATGCTTTGCATCCCTCTTAAGCTTTCTCTGTCCGTTTCGCAGCAGAGGGAGGGGTGTTAATGAGTAGGGGCAGACCTGGCAGATGTCCGTGCCCTGGGCTGATGCAGCTGAGGTTGAGAATCGCTCCAAGCCAGGGAGGATCGCTCGTACGCAGAGAGGTTTCCCATGGCCCCGTTAGTAAGTGGGCTTGCAGGGCAGGTGTCAGCAAGGGCAGGTACTGTCGACACGCAGCACGTCTGTGAGACCAGCTGAGATGACCAGCAGTCTTCAGTAACAAAAAGCCCATGCTAGTGTCTGTAGTCTGCTGATGGAAGGGGCTGGCCGTTGCTTGGGAGAGGTCCAAAGAAGCAGCGTTGGGCCAGCTACCCCGCCAGGGTGCAGGCAGGGCACCCAGCCCAGCCCCGAGCCGTGGTGCTGGATACTGTGCCCGGGCTGGTGCCTCTCCTGGTGCCTCAGGCTGCCGGCAGCCATTCCCGGGAGCTGCAGGGGGTTGCTGGGGCACACGGGGGCTGGTGGTGAGATGTGCCCTTCTCCTGCTGTAGCCAGCGAGCAGCGTCCCGGCACAGCCGGGCTGGAGCGAGCGCACTGAGCAGGGCTGGTGGCCGCTGCTACTGGTTTGAATGGCTGCACCATGAGCGGGGATGTCTGAGCTCAGGTTCTGCCATGTCCGGCTTTGAGTTCGTCCCTTACAGTCTCTGCGACTCAAAGCTTGCTTAGAGGAACTGCACAAACCTAAAGCTGCTGTTGACTGTAGCCAGAGCTGCTGCTTTGGGTGGAATCCCGCTGGTTTGCTGAATTAGCCTTGAGAACAAGGCAGAGCCAATTGCACGCGGTGGCTGTGAGCAGGGGGCAAGCGGCACACGAATAATGCTGATGGCCCCGCCGGGCTCAGCGGACTTTTTTAGTCTGGTCTCTCCTGGGTCCTTTTCCTCCTGTCTAGCACCTGTTTACCCAAACTCGAATTTGAAAGCCCCCCCAAAATCAGCAGTGCATCTCCTGGCCTGTGGGATGCAGCGCGCCTGCCCCACGGGGCGCAGGCATGTGAGAGGCGGCTCGGCTGAATGGCCGTGTTATTGAATCCCTCTTTAAATGTTATTAAATTACAGTTAGGGTTTCATTAAAGCCCCAGTGGGCATGAGTTCAGTAGGATTTTATTGGTTAGAGCCGCGCTTCGTTGCATGGGAAACGCATCCCAAAGAGTGTCTGCGCTCGTCAGAGTGGCTGCGCTAACGAGCTCTGCTTGGGGCAGGAAGTGCAATAGCTGTCTGTGTGCCTGGCTCGGACTTGCAGAGGAGCTTGGTTCTTGCCTCTGTGTCAGGATAAAGGCCTGGATTTATGCAAGGGCTTAACAAATCTGGCCACTTAGCCCTCATGAGATTTTGACCTCTTTGCTCCCATCGGTTCTTGCTGGAGTTTTGCCCTGAGCCGTCAGCACGAGGGGACTTTGGCTTCAGCGTGGCAGAGGCAAAAAAGCTTTCCCCATGGCACTCCCCTCTGCCAGGCTCGGGATGAGCCCGGGCAGAATCCCTTGCCTGCAGCCAGGGCTTGCAGAAGCCTCTCCGAGGAGCTCTGCATTGATACTGTCCCCAAAATGTATGCCAGGGCTGGGGAGCACCTTTACTGAAAAGCCCTGGCCTGTCTGTGTTGCTGTCCTGGGGCTGTTACTCACCCAAAAAACAGGCAAAAATAGTCTCTCTGACCCTGAGATATTTTTCAGGGTTGCTGTCTTTTCCAAGCCCACATTAATTAGCATTTGGGATGGCCCAGAATAGAAACCCCACGGCTCCAGCAGCTCAGAAATGCAGCTTGGTGTTTATTATCAATGATTGTTAGGACCAATAAATCAGACTGCAGCTCCACAAGGTGTCATACAATTGCTCTGGGTGCTGCAGAGAGCATCCAGCTCAGCCCGTGGCTTCTGGAAAAATCATGTGCAGAGCTTCAGAAGGTGTTGGGTTAATTACTCCAAGGTAGCCAGGCTGGAGCTCACCTTTCCAGGGCTAAATCAAGACATTTCTTTAGCGTTAGGTACCAGAAGCACTGCTGGTATCTCGGCACCGGTCTGGTGTCTGAGCAAGGCACAGACAGGAGCCTCTTGGATGCAGTTTCACCTCTGCTTGTAATGACGTGGAGGGGGATGGTGAGAGGTGGGACATGGAAACCCACCCCGGTGGGCTCTTTGGTGAGGGACTCTGGTGAGACCCTTTTCCACGAGGACTAAGCCCTGCAAGCAGCGTATGGGTATGTGCTGGGGATTTTGAGGCTGGCTGTAGCCACGGTGGGAGCCTGAGCTCTGCTTTCTGCAGCCCATCACGATGGCTTCAGCCCCGGAGCGGGTGGGCTTGCACAGCTTGTCTGGTCTGTGCTCTAGGGAGGGCAGAGCTGCGTCCCCCGTGCTGTTTTTGGAGTCGTCTGTATCTCCTGTCCCCATCGGTGACTTTAAAATGGCTTTGAGGAATTGTGTTTTCAGGTCTTTTATCATCTGATCGCAGGTCAGGGCCGGCAGCTTTTCCTGCCTGCTGGCTCTGGCTGCCAAAGTTAATAGATCACGCGGCGCTGGAAATGTCACTCGGAGGCTTGGTGTGGAGTGGAGGCAGAGCTCTGTGTCGGGGCGCCTGCCCTGTGCTCCCTCTGCAGAGAGACTGGGGAAATAATGAGAGCATTAATTAAATTCCTCTTCCTCGGGCAGGCGAGGTGCAGGGTGCGGGGCTTTTCTGCCGCTGGGCAGGCGCGGAGTGTCCGTCCCCACGGCTGTGCACAGCACCCTGCTTGTGGGACCAGCACGCCGGGCACCCGGTGTGGGTGCGCCCATGGTGGACCAGTTATGGGACGCCCCAGAAGTCCCATAGCAGGAGGCTGCTCAGCCTGGATGGCTCCTCGAGCCTGTTCCCCTGCCGGCCCTCTCCCCGCTTGCAAGACTCCAAATGCAAAAGTGGCTGGATTTTGGGAATCTCGTTCTCTCCCTGGGGCTGGGCTGGAGCTTTGTGTTCAGTCACTGAGCTTTGGAAGTTCCTGTTGAAGTTTTTCCTGTCCAGTGACTTCTAATCAAAGTGGCTAATTGCATTATCCCGTCTCCCCTGGAGAGGTTCACAGAGCGCTCAGCAAGTGTGTTCAGTTTTATACCAAGCCCCTAAAAATGAGGTTTCTCTTACTGGAGCTCAGCAATGGCCACAGCCAGTGGGGCAAACCTGGCCGGGCTGTGGAGCCCTGGGGGCTGGCAGGGCCGGGGAGGTGGCGGTCCCTCTCCGGGGAGGTACAGCCCTTCGGAGGGGCAGAGCGGGTGCCTTTGAAACACAAGTTGACATTCCCAGCAGCATCCTGGGCTGAGCAAAGCGATATCCCCACCTCGGGGGCCGTATCTCTTCGGGGTGTGCTGCTGTGATGCTGGGCACGGGGACACTGCGGGGCAAAAAGGACCCCCTGTCCTGTCCTGGCGTGGATGCGCAGGCTGGTGTGGGCAGCTGCTTGTGTCTGGGGAGGCACGTGGGGTTGGGGAGATCTTTCCTCACCCCTCTCGCCCCTTCCCATTGGAGCCTCTGCAGCCCTCACTGGGGCTTTTTGGGCACAGCAAAGCTAATTCGGGTGTTTTCTTCTGGCCCCCGCAGTATGAGTTTAAAGCCAAGAACATCAAGAAGAAGAAAGTGAGTCTCATCGTGTCGGTGGATGGCGTGAAGGTCATTCTGAAGAAGAAGAAGAAGGTAGGCAGCCCTGGTCCCTGCGGCAGCGGTGCATCAGCAGCGGAAGCCTTCACCATGTGGTGCAGGGACCTGCAGGGTCCTGGAATTTCTGGGAAGCTCTGGTGGGCTGGGAGAGTGAGGGATGGGCTGCTGCCAGCCATGCATGAGCCGTGTTCCCGCAGGATGGCAGAGCTGGTCCTGACGCGGGTGTAGAAGGGTCTTGGGGGCCCCGTGGGAGGTGGTGTGGGACAACGCCAGCCCCAAAAGGGTCTGGCTCTCAGCAAAGGGTTACAGGGGAGCAGCAGCAGAACTGTGACAAGCAATTCCTGGGGCTGTCCCTGGACTGTCTCTGCCCGGTTCCTGATCTCAAGGGCAGCGTCTGACGTACTCATTTTCAGCTTCTTTCATTGCAGAAAAAAGAATGGGCATGGGACGAGAACAAAATGCTCATCATGCACGATCCCATCTACAGGTAAGCCTGCCCGCTGAAGGGACGGAGGCTTGCATGGCTCTGCCATGCCGCTTACCCCACGTGGCACCGTGCCGGGGACCGACCACGGAGAGCCAGCACCGTCCCCATGGAGGCAGCTCCCTGCGCTTGCTGTGCTCTCCGGGAGTCCCCAGCTCTTTTCCTCCATCTCGCTGGCAAAAGCTATGAGCGTGGGGCATCTGTGTCCTGGGAAAGCCGAAAGGGAGTGAGGAAGGGCCAAAGCTGTGCCGGGGAGGGGGTGGCATGCTGGCTGGGGCAGGTGCCCGGGCGAGGAGGCCGGCTCTCCGAACTGGCAAGGCAGAGGAGTGAGCTTTGCTCTCCTTGGTCCCTGGAGGGCTCCTGGGCTGCCGGCTCGGTCCCTGGGGGCTGAGCAGAGAAAGCCCCTTGCTGCCTTCGCAAAATGCTTGCTGCTGCTGAGTCAGCAGGTGAATTTTCCCAGCCGAGGCAGAACCACTGCCAAAAACATTTGTGATGGGCTTCAGCAGGGATGTGCCGCAGAGGCTGGGCATCTGCCAGCACCCTGTGCCCTGGGAAGCGCTGGCTGTGGCCTTGGCAGTCTCCTGGGCACGTGGGTAATATGTGCATTGATGTCCTCCCTTCCCTTCTGTCGTTGAAGGATATTCTACGTGTCTCATGACTCCCAGGACCTGAAGATCTTCAGCTACATTGCCAGGGATGGGTCTAGTAATGTCTTCAGGTGCAACGTCTTCAAATCCAAGAAGAAGGTAAAGGCGCTGGGGTGCTCATCCCGCTTCGGAGGTCTCGGCGAGCAGCCCCGAGCACCGCAGCCATCTGAGCTCTGGTGCCTGCGGCCGTGCTCATCGCTGCGGCAGCTCACAGAGACCCCCGAGAGCTGTGCCGGGTGCCGGGCTGGGGAGGGCACGAGGCAGGGGCAGCTGAGGTTACGTGTCTCATCTCCTTGCCCACTGCAGAGCCAAGCCATGCGCATCGTCCGGACTGTGGGGCAGGCGTTCGAGGTCTGCCACAAGCTGAGCCTGCAGCACACCCAGCAGAACGCGGACGGGCAGGAGGACGGAGACAGCGAGAGGAACGGGGACGACCTGGACATCCCAGGTACTCTGCGAGGGTGGAGGCAGGGCCAGTGCGGGGGCCCTGCAGCCGGGCAGACAAGGTCTGCAGAGCCACCATCTTCCCAAGCCGCTCCTTGCCGGCTGACACCTGCGGGGAACGGATTTGCACAGCAATCTGGCCTGTGGCGCCTCAGGCTCAAGCTGGGATCTTGCCCAGCAAGGAGCCTTCGCTAGGTGTTAGCCGTCATCCTCGCAGACATCCCCCTTGCTGGGAGCCCATTAGCAGCGCCTGGGACTCTGCTGGGCGCCTAAATACTCTCCGTGCTCGGCTGCACACGCAGCAAACATCTCCTCACTGCTTCCACAGAAGAGCACGGACCTTCCCCACGTCCCAAGGCGCTCGCAGGGCTGGGTCCAGCTCTCTGCCACCAACCCAGCTGATGGTCCGTGGCCACCTCTGCAATTCCCTGCCTGCGTGAAGCTGCGCTTGGGATCTTGCATCGAGCTCCCAGGGCTGCGGGCAGCCTGCGGACCCCCTCTCCCTTCTCAGGTCCCTGGGTCCGGGGGTGTTTCTGGCCAGGAGCTGCTGGTCCACCCCATCACCCCGGGGAGCTGCTGTGCCCCTTGGTGCCAGCGGCTGCACTGGCAGGGAGACAGATGCTCTGCCAGAGGTCGGTCAGACACCTCCAGCGCCTGTCCGCGTGTGGGCTGCCTGCCCTGCCGCCCCGTGCGGGGTGCCAGGTCCTCCCATCCCATCAGGAGCAGCCTGGGCTGTGCCGCAGTCTTCTGCCTGCCTCTGCAGCCAGCACTGTCATGATAACCTTGTCACGGGGCTGTCCTGGACCCGTCATTGTTTGTTTTTCCACCACGCGATGTCCCAGCCACAATATACAGTTCCCTGGGGATTTCTGAGCATCCGGGTTTTTTTTCCCTGTAATCTCTTGTTTACTTTTCTTTAGTTTTCTCTGTGTCTTCTGCACTCGATGGCCCGTTTCTCCCACATCAGGGGTTTTGGCCGCTGTGCCCCAGGTTTGGCGTGCTGGGGCTGGGTGTCTTTCTGGCCGCAAGCCCTGTCCCGGCCGGCAGCATGCGGCTCCATACCTGCTCCCCCCCTGGAGCTGGAGGGTGGGGGGACCGGTGAGCATCACTCGCCGTACCGTGGGTGCATCCTGGCGAGCTCCCGCTCCAAGCGGGCTGTGCTCTGCTCTGACGTGGCTCCCGCAGCCTGCCGCCTCGCTGGCGCAGAGAGGGCGGCCGCCGCGGCGGAGGAGACGGACATCGACGCCGTGGAGCTGCCGCTGCCCGGGGCTGACATCCTCGACTTCAGCCGTGGCGTGACCGACCTCGACGCCGTGGGCAAGGAGGCGAGTGCCTACGCCGGTGCCAAGGTGCGTGGGTCCCTGCCCTCCGCTCCCGGGTCACAGCGCGGCCGCGATGTGCGTCCCAGCAGCCCAGGGATCAGGAGGGATTGTGCAGCATTCCCCGGCTCCCGATCAAAGCCATCTGCTGCCGCGGGGCTGCCCTTTGGCTTGGGGCCCGGGGCGCTCCCGGAGAGCACCATGCTGGGGCTCAGCTATGTGCAGCCGCACGGAAAGTGTCTGGGGAAGAGCAGATAGGGATTTTTTTCCACACATCAAAAAAAAAAAAAAGAGACTTTTGATACAGTGGAAATTCCCATAGGAAGCATCAGCCTTTTGGGAGTTTTCTACAGAAGTATTTGGGCTTTTGTCAAAACTGAAGTAATGCTGTGCGTGAAGTTTTTTGGCACCCCCAGCAAAGTGTACATTTGCTTTGAATGCCGCAGCTTCTTTCCTTAGTGTTTTTGGGGGTTGCTCTGTGCCTCAGCCCGTGTGTGCTTGGCGACTCTCCGTGACGAGGGGCATGGGATCCCACTTTCGACGCCGGTGTTTTGCAGGGCTGCCTCCACCCTGAAGATATCCTGACAGCATCGCCCAAGATGCTGCTGCCCTCGTCTGCCCAGCTGCCTGACCTGGGAACACCTCTCTCTGCCCACCACCAAATGCAACTTCTCCAGCAGCTCCTGCAGCAGCAGCAGCAGCAGACGCAAGTGGCCGTGGCACAGGTTCTCCCCTCCGCTCTTTCCCGGGGGCAGTGGTGGGTCTGGGATGCGCTACTGAGCCCCTCTGTGCCGGAGCATCCCCAGCGTGGGTGGGGACCCGACCTGATCCGGGGTGGACCCTGACACCAGGGCATGGGAGCGGGCCGGGCGGTGTCCTCGATCTTCCGTGGCACCGCCTGCTCTGTCACACTTTCCTGGCATGGCTCACTGTGCCCTTGCTCCCAGCCATGGCTCCATTAAGCCCGGATGGATTAGCATTGGGTCTGCACGCCTCCAGCTTTCTTGGTCCCTTGGCCTCCGTGGTCTTGCAGATGCCTGGCCTCAGCGTTAGCCCCCTGCTGACTCGTTCTCCGTGCAGGTATTTCTCATTTAAGCAGCTCTGGCCACTTTATCCAACTCATTACCTTACGCTTACTTGTTCCCTGAGCCTTCCCAGAGCTCTCTGCAATTGCTCAACTTTCTTCCTGGCCTGAGCGATCAGCTCCAGCAGCCCTTCTCTGCTTTCCCATGGTTTTCCTCTTCATGCACCAGAAATTCTGTATCGGTCCTTCTGGCCATGCTGCTGCCCCGAGAGCCTGGGTGCCTTCTGGGGTCACAGGCTCAGGAAGTTGCTTCCCCCTCTGGAAGAGGGACCTGCATCCTCAGGGGGTCCTTAATGTCCGCCTAAGTACAGCATAGCTACAGGCAGAGCTTGACAGGCGAAGCCGGGTCCCTCTGTGGTTGGGACTGCTCATCTGCAGTAGTTCCCAGTCTTTGTGCACCTGCAGAGCCTTGCAGCGGCAATTTCTTTTTCTTCCTACGTCCAGATAAAAAAAAATACCTGAGATAGCTTAATGGCATTTCTTGGCTGGCTCCTGGGATGGCAGCCGGTGGCCTCATCCCCCTGTCTCCAAGGGCTGATGCCCTGCCCTGGACCTCTGCCCACCCCAAGGTGGTTCTTGTCCCAGTCACTTAGCTGCGCTCTAATCCCTTCAGCTTGCACCGTGGTGATTTTGTGTCGTTGTGCTTTGTTAATGAGCAAGTTGGGCCCCATCATGTCCAATGCCTTGCAGATGACTGAATACATTACGTCAACACCTCTGTCAATGGCACGTGTTGTCTTCTCTCAAAAAGCACCGAGTCAGTTTGTCTCTGAACACGTGGTGACGGGCACAGGCTTAGTTCTTTACTAACAAAGCCGGGAGATCCACTGTGTTGGCCAGGATCTGTGCTTGGTTTATAGCTACGGGACCATCCTGTAATTATCTCAGGCTTTAATTACTTGGCTGAGGATGAAATTCCATTTAGTTCCCTTGTTGACAAGAGACTTGCTTTTGCAAGGCATTTCCAGGTACCTGTGAAAGTTCCATCTCTTGAATTAAAGCCAGGAGTCCTTCCTGGGTCTTGTCCCCAGGGCGATGGTGGCACGAGCCACTGCCCCTCTGCAAGATGTGACCTTTGGGCTCTGCTCGCATCTTCTCCCGGCATCACCTGAGCATCACCTGGGCCCTGCTGCAGGCGCCTGCGATGGAGGCAACTATCGAGGAAGGATGGCTTCCAGGCTGACGCTGCCAGCACTGAGCTTTGGCACCTGCTCAGTGTTTAACTGTGATTCCACCTCTGCTAGCTCGGCTCAGGGCCCCTGCTTCACCCACCAGCGTTTGGCAGAGACTCCTCATCCCACCGCGCTGCTGTGCCCCGCTGTCCCACCGCTGGCAGGAGGAGGAGGTGACTCTGGCTCTCTGGCTTCTCGCAGCCATGGCGAAGCAAGCCCCAGCCCCTCGCCTGGCCTCCTGCCACCCCCCAGACCGCTGTGCTGTGGCTCTGCCCCACCAAGGGCACTGCCCTGCCGCCTTGCTGGCTGCGGTCAGGCAGCACGGGACGGAGCAGGCAGCGCCCGCCTGCCAGCAGATCCGGTGCTGCCTCCTGCTCCCCACCTTTCCTAAGGTCACTTTCTAGGCCACGGTAAAACTGCCTTTTTTGTTGGTGTTTCGGTTTTTCAGTGGGTTGTTTGTTTGTTTTTGGGTTCTTGTTTTTTTTGCATTAAATCCGTGCTTTCCTGGCTCCCCGCGAGCCTGGCTGGCTCAGTCCTTGAGGGGAGAGGAGCCGTGGGTGGGTGGCAGGAGGGGGATGCTGAGCCGGTGTGGCTCCCGGCTGGCTCTGCACTGCTGTCCCCTTGCCCGGAGTACCCTCCTGGGGCTCTCCTTGCCCGAGCTCAGAGCAGAGAGCTGCCCCCACTGCCCCTCTGCGGGATCTCGCCCAGCAGCATCCCACCCTCCCTGGGGTGCGGTGCTGGTGGTGTAGGTGCTTGAGTATGGGTAGTTGTGTCGAAATCAGTGGACTTCTTGCCTGTGGACTCCCGCCGGCTAATGTCCAGGCATTGCTTCCCAGGGCCAGAATGAGCAGCCAGCTCGTGTCCCCAGTGCCACCATGTCCCAGCAGCACTCTGCCATCTCTGTTGCTCCAGGCATGTTGTGCCTGTCGCAGCCGGAGCAATCTGCAGCGCCGAGGCAGCTCTGGTGCTCCAGCCCCTGCTAGTGACAGTCACCGCTGGCAGAGCCCTGCCTTGTCCAAAGCACAGAATCACAGAATGTTCAGGGTTGGAAGGGACTTCTGTGGATCACCCAGTCCAACCCCCCTGCCGAAGCAGGGTCACCCAGAGCAGGCTGCACAGGACCTTGTCCAGGCGGGGCTTGAATATCTCCAGAGAAGGAGACTCCACAAC
>Ga0065711_1037315_pt1 | contig 19952 bp, 7 predicted proteins | sample Hoacrofraction12_FD_59098 | JGI IMG/M metagenome (GOLD analysis project Ga0065711, IMG submission 59098) | Hoatzin crop microbial communities from Cojedes, Venezuela - Epithelial fraction 12 v2 (version 2) | ecosystem: Host-associated > Birds > Digestive system > Esophagus > Crop | place... | reverse complement strand
GGGGGGGGGGCCCGGAGCCGCCGCCGGGTCCCGCTGCCCCCCCCGCGCCCTGCCCGGCCCCGCCGGCGGTTTCGGGGCTCCCTCTCGTGGCTCCATCGCCGTTGAACGGTTTCGCTTCGCCGCTTTCCTCGCTGGGCGTGCGGCTCCGTCCCCGTGCAGTTTAACACACCCCCCCCAGCCCGGGGACCTGGGTTTAAACCCCCCCGGCGGCCGGGCAGAGCGGCCGGAGAGCCGCAGCCCTGCTCCCTGCCCTGCTGCGAGCTGGCTGTGACTGCAGCACCCAAACCCACGAGATGTCCCGGCGTTTCAGCCACCCACCCACCTACCCTTTACCTAATAGGTGTGGGGGCTTTTTAAGTTCTCTGTACTTAAGAGGCAGTAAACGGCAGCCAGAAGCTTTTTTTTGCTTCTGGAGCATCTCCCAAAACTCTTGGTTCTGACTTGCTCTGTAGTGTGGAAGAAATCATCTAGAAGGAGGAGTTGGCCACCAGAGGCTTCAACCGTTGCTGACCTGAGGTGACCGCCTTACCTTTCTCTACACCCTGTTAATCTGCACAGCACTGAGTCCCAGAGCTCCATAACTGGGATACCCGCGACCTTCTTCTTGGCCGTGTGGAGTATAAACCACTGCCTCACATTTTACGTCATCTTTGCAAAGACATCCTGATCACATGAAAATACCAGCATTAAATAGTAATTTTTCTCTTTTATTTCAGATAAGAAACCTTACCAAAAAAGTACAAGACAGTGCCTGAAATGCTCTGTGTTTTGTCTCTTTGCATTTGAGTTAAAATATCTCCATAAACATAATGCACTCTGGTCTAAAAATAAGGAACACTCCTATTTACAAGCAGTATGTGTTGTTCCCCTTTGCACCCGGAACTAATTGGCGTATATTTTACTGTCCAGAGGTTTTATTAATGAACAATATTTCATTCAAAGCTAATTAAAATCTCTAGGCAGAACATGCTTAGCAATAGAGATGCCAAACATGAAGGCAGAGAACAGGTGAGCAGACAGCCTAATAACTATAATTATTTTGTTGGGAAGTAGGGAGAAGGGGGAATAAAGCCCACGCTTCAGAGACTCATAAATACAAAACACTTAAGAAAGTTGTCAAGTATGTTGAGCCACCGTAAGTAATTCACTGATGCTGCTTGGCAAACCTTGTTTTAAATATATTATTCTGCAAAAGACATTTAGATCCTGTTCTCAGGGCATGAGGCAGAACAAACTTAGATCAGAAGACTTCTGCTAGCATGAAAGGCCCCTCCCATAGAGTGAACTTGTTGGAGAATGAGGGGCATGAGACGTGTTTCAGTCTTTCGGTGAGAGTCTGTTGCTGAGGAACGGAAGGCACGGACCACAAACCTGCAGTTTAGCCATTCCTGAACACTCTTGGAGGCTGTAAGAACTCACAGGCATTTACAGCAGCTCTGGAACTTCTTAGACTTTTTCTTCGACCGCATAGGGAAAGGGGAAATACAAAATTCATCGTAACTTCAGGCATGGGTCATCTCGCCCCAGAGGAACACAGCGAGGTGCCTAAGAAGCCAGGACAGCTGGGATGTGAGCACCGTCTGTGGTCTGTCTTTTACAGAAGGCACCAGGCTACTTTGCAGCCTCCACACTTCCCCAGCCTTGGAAACCACATTTGACTGACTTCACTGATGTATTTCTCACCTCTGTGAGAGGTTTCTTCTCTCTTATTTCCCCCCAGGCTTTTCTATCATGCAGAATTTGATTTCCTCCTAGCTGTTCCTTACCCACTGCTGGAGTTAACCCTTGCCTTACCACTTGGAGACTGCAAAACCCTTCTCAGTCACATCTAGAACACATCAAATGCCAAATGATTTCTGTTACTCCAGCTTGCTGCATCTCACATATCTAATTGCCTTCCTCAGACAGTTGAGAAACCTTACACCTATAGCAGCTAATGAGGAAGGGGAAAAAAAAATCTTTCTTCTCACTTTCACAGGAAGAAGAAGAAAAACTGGAGAAATGTGGATTTTAGAGTCCATCCCATGAAAAAGTTTCACGTACTGTGAGCTGGGACATCTGAAGCCCCTTATCTGCAGTCCAGCACTCAGAGCATCAGGAAGTCACCTGAACCCGCAATCAGGAGGAAAGAAAATGATCCAATTCAAAATATTCAGAGAACTTTGCCCTCTGTTGTAGGCCAATACTACCTGCTGTTACCACTTGGAACCAGAGTTCTGTTATTCCATGAGCTAAAGAGATTCAGAGGAGATGTCTGCCCACTCCCCAGTATATCTCTTTCTGAAGGCTGCTATGCCAGCCTTACCCTGCACAGCCAGGCTCTGGGCACCGGCCGGAGGAAGCACGCAGAGCTCGAATATCCACGATGCCAGCTGAGCAAACCAGAATGTCCACGGTCTGCTACTGCTAGGTTTTCTGACATATGCATGTTTGAACCTCAGAGAAAAGATGAAAGAAACAGAATGAGAAATGTGCTGTGACTTGAGCAACGATTTATCCATTTTGCTTTTGCCATTGTATAATCTTGCGTTCGCAGCTGTAATTAGTCGGTACTAGACCATCAACTGTTACTGAAGAGTCTGTGAGTAATTTGATACAAGATTTTTATGGCAACGAGCCTGTTGACCTAGGTATTTACACTGACTAGTCTTCTGAAAGGATGAGGCTAAGGCTCATCACGATGGCATTTCTGCTCTCAGAAATGGTGTGAACATCAGCCGTAGCCATCAGTGTTAAAACAATTTCTTGTGCCTCCTTTTGCCAGTGAGAGGCAGGAATCCATGCTAGCAGGTCAGTTTATGAAGATCTCTCTGACCTGGTCACTGGAATTTGGGAAAGGAAATGTGCTCAGAGTGCCTGGCGTTGTGCAAGCCAAGCTGCAACCAAGATGCCCCTGCGGCTCCTCCCTCGCAGGCAGCCACCTCCGCAGCGCTTGCTGGTGCGTTGGGCAAGGGGCTTTGCTTTTTTTAAGCTGGGGAGGTTTGAAGGGCACTTGGGACATGTATATATACAGGATAAGAGGTCAGAATGAATTTGATTTGTAGTTTCTGGTCTGCTGTAGTCCAGAATAATCTTCATTGTCAGTAGGGTTTCTGATGTAATTAATCCTGTCTTACATTTCTATGTTTCTCTTCCAGAAATCAAGAGGTCCGGAATATTTTACCTGCCACTATAGACGACTGCAGCTTAATCTCTTCCTCAGTGGCCTGGATATCTGTTTCGTTCTGTGTCTTTAATGTGCTTCTGTACTGTTCTCCTAATAAGCACGTTGATTTCTCAGTAAAACACTATCTCAAACTTTGGGGGTTTTACTTAGCAACTTTCCAGCCTGTATCTGCTTTTTTCACACCAGCCAATTCTACCCTGTGTGCATTTTTACCTGTGAAGTGGTTCCTGTTCTTAAAATCAGTAGTTAATGTTCATTCTCAGGTGGGTTATTGTCACAGTCTTGTTTTCAGAGACACTGCGTGCTCCCAAGCCTGCTTTGGAACAGGAGCGCTTGCTACCTCTGAAAAGAAGTCCTTGACTTCTGTTTGTTTCCAGCATGTTTTCTTTTGTCAAGTTTTGTCTGCAGCCAGACAAACTGCAGAGCTTTAGAGACACTTGAATGCAACCACTCCCTCTCCAGCACAGGTGCTATTGCTTTCAGTTAAATGTTTGGAAATAAGCTTCCAGCACACGATGCACGATTTCAGCACAGTTTGAGACCAGGGCATGCCAGTGAGCACATCACCCTCCCACTCGAGGCAGGGCAGGACGGCGTTGTATTAGCCATGTTGCCATTATTCCTGTGCTGCCCTGCTCTGGCTGTTTGAGCCCCTTGAGAACAACGCAGAAGGCAGCAGCCTAAGACAAATATGACTCGCGCAGAGGCCACAGCTAATCAGTTTGGAAGCAGCGACCATGAAAGCTATTCCGAGTCTATCTGTTTGGGAAGGGGGTTGAGGGGAATGACATGTTTCCTGGGTCTGTATGACAGGACAGTCAAAATGTTTCCATTTCCAGCTGAAGACTCCTTTTACCACTTCCCTGCTCCCCAGCTTCAAGTGGAGGGTTTAAAGGTTAATATTTTACAGTGCTCCTTCATTTCTAGGTTACCTGCTGAAGGTATTTAAAATCCAATAACCCAATATGTAATTTTCTTCTTCTCCAACCCCTTTTTCATCTTGGATGATTTCCCTGCACTATGGCCTGCTCTAGGTGTGAAAGCAAGGAGACATCCTAATTAGATTAAAAATTGTATTTTGGTGCCTGAGCTGTAGGCACACATCTTCTGGTGTTTAAAGTCCGCATGTAGGCACCCGGCTGTTTCTGTGTTTGGTAAATCCCACTCGGTACCAACTGCATTTTAAAAACCTGTATAACTTTAAGTTCAATCAGCAATGCTTTCTGGGCACATCTGAGATTAATTAATAAATTATGCTAGTCATAGGAAAGAGATGAATGTCCTGCAAAAGTAGCAAATAAGCCCCAGCATGCCCATAACTGCAGGTAAATGCATTGGTTTTTCTTGTTCTCACTCAAACTACATCCCTGCTTATACTACGAATCAGCCTTGTTTGTGTTTTGAACCTTTTGAACGTGGGGAATTGCTTGCTTTCCACATTTCACAGCCTGCAGTAATAAAGCTTCTGAGGTGGCTGCAAATGGCATGCTCCGTGCTGGCTGTGCAACACGTTTGTGGTGGAAACAGAGGATCTGGAGGATCGAATACGAGGGTGATGGGCAAGCGTCTGAACTGCCAGGTGGATGGAAGGGGGAATGAGTGCTAGTTACCATGGGGTTTCTTCCAATTCTATTTAAAGAACAAATGCTTATTGACATTTGTGCCAATACATTACAAAATTTTTAGTATTGTTTTCCAGAGCAGTTTGTGAGGGTTTGTCCAAATATAATTGAATTTTACTGAAAGAGAATGAGACAGCTTTAACAATTAACTTTCTCCAGGACAATTGACTTCTAATTAACCTGACGGAAATGTCTTTAATGTCAGTGTCATGTTTAAAAATATACCTTGTTGCTTTAATTGATTGTGTAATCACAGTCTTCATGATCTGCTTTAGCGTTGTGCTCATTACAGAGACCTGAATTGTCACCCAGAATTATTAAATCTAAAAAGTTCTCCCTTTAACAATAATTAACATTAAACCAATTCATTTAAAATAGTAGACTGAGATATGATTAACACGTTATTAACTCTTGGTTTTGTAAAGCGAAATCCAGCTAAGCTGAAGCCTTGTTTTTCAGACGGGAAGCGTTGGCACCAGGAGACGGGTTGCCTTTCAGCTGTGTCTTTGGTTTGTTCCCAGAGCACGGCGACATTTCACAGCTCTAGCTGGTGCCGCTGTCTCGCAGAGCTGTTGTGTTGGCAGGAGAGGATGTACACATGTGCAGGACCGCAAGGCTTACATACACATGTGCGGGACCCCAAGGCTTACAGCAGTCAAAATGTGTGTGGCCCTGGATCTCGTCCCCTCTGACAAATGGTGGTGGCTGGCTGCTACTGGCCTTCAGGAAAGCACCTTCTTCAAGCAACAGAAAATACAGGTTTTGCTGATTTGCCTCCAGATTTTACGTAGGCATTTTAATCTTTTGCAGCAAAAGTAATTTTTGTTGACAGACCTTTAAAATGTGTCTCAGGGTGAAGATTTTAGGGTGTGAATTGTATTAGCTTGTTTGTACTAGCTAGTGTATAGTTGATGTAGGATTAAATACCATGGTAGCCGATTATTTATATATGTAGATTTCTCTTTACAAGATGTTAGTGGCAAAAGTATTGTAATTAGCCAGAATACTATATATAAAAGTAGATGCCTGACTATGGTGGTCTAGTGTGCTAAACTGTAGCTTGTATAGATCTTCAGATGCCTAAGCACCAAGCCTTCAGCGACCTGGGGCTGATAGCTTAATTCCTGACTTAAACCTTAGCCCCACGCCACAGATAAGGTTAAGTCTGCCTCCTTTAAAGGGCATATCATCTTTTCGTGAGCAGGTATAAAGAATACATACGCGAGTGGCTGTAGGTATGTGAGACCTGGAGGATGACATTGTGAAGAGTCGTGGATGTCAAATTCCAATGGCAGTTTCAGTCTGTGAGTCTCTGGAGGAGGCCTTCATCCTCCAGCTTACAGAGAACTGTTTGCATGGTTTAGTGTTTGGGGTTTTCTTATTGTGGTAAATATTTGCGTAGCTTATAGTGTGGTATTAAAGTTTATCACCTTGGATTTTTACATTCCACTTTTGGAAAGTAGTCTCGGAATCACTCTAGTTACGTTACCTGAATCTCAGAAGACAAAAAATGTGCAAAAAATTCTGTTTGTCTTTTTAAACTGAGATTTATAGCCAGATTTGCCCATACGCATGTGTGTATATATACCTAGGTGTGTGGGGGTGGGTGTGGGTGTGTGTATGCGCGTGCGCGTGCGTGCGTGTGTGTGTGTGTGTACATATAGATACATAAAGTCCAGGTGCAAATAAGGCAGGTTTCATTACCAGTTCCCTACACACACTGAGCAAAGCGCTACCTGCTGCATCTTGTGTGGAGGTGATACCATCCCTGCCTCCCTGCTCTGTTCCCACCAATTCACCCACTTCTAACAGTCAGGCAATGTTTTCTTTCCAAAGGTGACCTTGAAAATGCACCTTCTGGAATGTGCTCCTGAATTTTCCATCATTTTTCAAGGAAGTAGTAAAACACAGCAGCGTTCCAGCTGTTCCTGCATTTCTGCAGGTTACAGATATTATTCTATTATGCTTATTTGAACATTGACTTAATTTTTAATTAGGCTCCTGTGCCTAATTGCTCGGGAAATACACCTCCCAGTAAAAAACGTCGCTCCTTGCTGCTTACAAGAAGCTAAATACCTCATCAGAAAAACACACTGCATTCTATAAATGTCTATGTTATAGCTCATTAGGCTGATATTTTTAAGTCATTTTAAATAATGTGGCTTTTCTCTTTAAAGCTGAACAGAATAGAGTATTTGCTTTAAAAAGGAAAATTAAATAATGGAAAATAATAATTTATTACTCTTGCTCTGACAGGCTAGACATCAATTTGATGTTGTTCAGCTACTACTGCGATGGCATTGAAAGTTGCCTTCCCCTCCCAAAACAACAAATGAGTTTTGATTTCTCTTCATTAAATGCATCATTAATTCCTCCTCCTAGTTTCTGTTTGTTTTCCCTTCCATACTCTCTTGTTCCTGTAAATTTAATTCCGGCAGCACATCTATCACATTCTTGTAATTAGCACTTGAAAATATGAAGTCTTCTAGGCATTATCACTGCTGTACGAGTGCTGAGATGGACAGGTTCATTTGCCTCAGAACTTTGCACAGATTCTCAAAGAGCCGTAATAATTTGGAGCTTGAATTTGTACCGAGTGGGAAGGCTGTGGGTGCCTTTTCAAGTTCTAGCCACAAACCAGGCATTTCCCACTTTTATAATTTGAAGTTTCCATTCTGATTGCCTTTTCGGCAATGGAAATAAACGCAGCATTACAAGGACGTGTTTTAGAAGAGCCGCTGCTTTGTTGTGATTGTTTGGATTAAGTAGGGACCAGGACTGAACCGTGTGTAGCTCTTTGGAATTTCAGCTTTTAAAGAAATTATGTGGCTGTCAGTCTGCTGTTCACTGAATAGGAAGATGGTGCCTGAGTTAGAGGATGTAGGGGTTTCTCCCTATAGATTTGCAATTTCAGAGAACTTCTATTCAAAGTATAATATTGTACCCCAATTCATGTTGACGAAGGCGTGCCCAGCCGTAAATACATGGCTGTGGAAATAACCACCTATCAAGTGCCGGTTGAATTGTGTCCCCTATCTGTAAGGATGTTACTGCTGAAGAACTTTCACTGTCTTTTTTTACTGTAAAAACCCCAAACCAAAATAGCGTACTTCTCTTTCTCTGGCTTTTTTTTTAAACTCCTTGGCCTGTCATATGGTTGGAAGAAGTCACAGTTTCTTTTGGCCTAAAAGTATGCTGTGATTGTGCTGGACATTATTATAATGCATCATATTTATACATCATATCTGGGAAATCCAAAGTGGTACTTTACTGAGGAGGAGATGAACAGGCTGATGAGAGCCAAATGGGGCAGACCCCGCACAGACAAAACCCTTCTTGCTTTAAATGGGAGCTCACCTGATGCAAGACTCTGTAAGCTTCCGTAGGCTTTCATTACTCTCTCATCTATTTTGATTTTCCTCTCAGCTCTAAAGATGGCTTTCTGTCTCAGGGCACGAACACTAAATACTGTCCCAGATGTAATTGTTTCTAAAGGTGCATAAATAAATGGCAGTGTATTGAGGACCAGAGTACAGAGTAACAAGGCCATTGTGCTGCCTCCATTTATTCCTAGGAGCTCAGGTGAATTTACGTTTTTGATATAAGAAGCTGCATCCTGTGACTACATCTGGGTATTGCTGGACAAATAACTGCTCTTCACCAAGCCACAGTTTATCTGTCCAGCTGGGGTAATGATGCCTGTCTCCTTTATAAAATCCTTTGAGAAGTACATTTGTGAAGTTTTATGTAATAAGTAGGTTTGAGAAATTATATCAGTATTTCATACACGGGACTGAGATTCCAACCAACTGCACCACGCAAGGTCAAACAGCGTGTTTGGGAGTTGCAGTCGAGTCCTTAGCCGTCACCTCAGCCATGGGGATTTTTCTTTATGATGTACTCTATACGCCACCATCCTGACTGTGGAACAAGCCTTTTTTTCGCTTCCCCCTCAGATTGCTTTAATAGCTGCCCTCATTCTCTTTAGTGATTTTAAATCACTGCTTTTGATGTCCAGTTTATCTTCCCAAAATGCAGCGCTGCTGACTGCATCAGATTCACTCCTCAATCCCCTTAGCCTCTCTGATCACTCGAGACTAGAGTTAGATAAACTATCTCAGGTAGCCTTTAACGTCTTTCAAGCAGCAGCCGAATGCCATAAAAGATCCATCATGCTTTCCTTGGTGTCAAAAAGGTTTTGCTATTAAAGATTAGGGAGGCTGGAGGTCACTCCAAATCACAATATTGTTCACTTTATAAGCCCATTTTATCCTGTCATCTAGTATTACGCTTTCAAGTTGTTTCTGAGGAGTCTGTGGCATATATCAATTTCTTGCCCTTCAGGCCTTTTAAACACTAGGGTTTAAGCACTGATTGATTCATTAAATGTCTCCAAAGTCAAACGATTTATCTTTTCCACTATATTTTACTGTCTCTGTTTCCCTGTGCCTGACTTAGGAACCTCCAGCACAATGCTGAGCTCTTCTGTTCACTTTAAGAATTTATGCAAATACAGGCTATTTTTACATATATGAAAAGAGGCACCTGCACATGCTTTTATACAGCATTCAAAATTGCGGTGTGCCTTACAGGAATTCTAGTGGGTTTTTGCTTTGCTTTTGTAGTATAATTTATTTCCAGTTCAGATTTTCACCCACACTTGTTCTTTTATCCAGCCCTAGTTTCATTGTTTCACTTCACGTTTTTAACCCAGTTAAAATATGGGATATCCCAGTATAGATTTAGGTAGTTAATGTGCCAGAAATGAGAATATAAGAATACACAGTCCTGTCTATACACTGGTAAGAATCAACAAAGTTGCTCAACACTGTGAAAATTGGCTTTAGTGCACAGCTTCTGCCACTGCCTAGCCAGCACCTGACCCTTTCTGTATCTCAGAGAGACCACACCAGGCTTCTGAACGGTGTAAATACAGAATAGGGTGAATTTTTATGGTGTAGAAGCCTTTCATGTGGGTTTGAATTCAGTCTCTGAGACATCTTCTTCCAGATAGCTGACGTCCTGTGAGTGGGCATTAAGATGTTCTGAGACGTGGAAGTGGTGCGGCAGCCTGCAACAGGCAAATGGGTCGTCTGATGTCCTGCAAAACAAAAAGCCTTGAAGGTTTTCTCTGCTGTTCTTGATACTGGCTTCGAACATTGCTTAAAATAACATTTTTATTACCCTTAGGAAGCTTGCTTACCTTGATGTCCTTTTTCTTGACATGCTTTGGCACTTACTCATGCATACACCCGTCTCCTTTCCTGCTAACAGCTATTACCATTTTTAAGCTTTGCTGTGGAAACGCTGGTTCTCTTTGTTGAAAAGGCTCTTGGAAAACTTCACTGTCAGATGTAACATACTAGCTCTCCATAACAGAGACCATAGAAGTTGATTTTGCATTAAATGTTATTAAATATTAAGATGTTTACACTACAATGTTAGCCTACAGTTACACACTGGAGTATTCCTTAACCGTCATCTGTTTTTTCTACGGAGGCTTCCAGCCTGGGCTAATCGGCTTGCTTATGGCTTCTCCCAGCACAGATGCAGTTTCTGACTGCAAATGCTCCGAGAGCGTTTCAGTGCTCTGTCATACAAGTTCCTCCAAGCAACACTGCAGATGCTTTGAGCAATTTTGTGTTGAAACAAAGCCCCAGCCCTCCTATGGGCAGTAGCCCTGTCTCAGCTGAGCACTGCAGATATAGTACGGATGCTGCCAGCCCTTGCACAGCTCAGCTGTCTAGATGTGCCTGGCTTTTAGAAAAAAATCTGTGAGTAGGTATCTAATCCTGTCTGGGGTCTACTGTGGGAAAAGTTTCAGCAAACAAAGCTACATAGGAATTGGCTGGTTTCATATTAATCCTTAAATCTGTACATGTTCATGTGGTAAACCCCAAATCCTGTTTTGGAGCAAATGGTGTGGCAATGCCAGCTTTTGTGGGCCACTGTTCCAGGCACAAGGCTTGATCAAACATGTCGTGATTACACCCCTAAACATGTGGCAGATATAACCTGGAAAGGACTGAAAAATGAAGCTTCAGCTTGCACAGTAACCATGACTTTTCTACAGCGCATTCTCAAAGTGAATCTCATGTCGTGTTTTCTGTAAGCAGAGTTATAAATGTCAACTGATCATCTAAACTACTGGAGAATTTTCTCCATGGTGCTCTGCACAAAGAATCTTGTCCTGCCCAAACTCATTTGGGGCAGAATCACCCCAATTAGCATAAAGAGCTAATAAGTTAATTTGACTCTGCCTGGAGAAGATTAGGGGCAATCACATCAATGTGGAAGGGGGGTGGTGATAGCTTTTAAATAGAGGATGTGGAGAAGAAGCTTGATCTATTAGCAGCTTGGTCTGAAGGGGTCCAAAGGCTGTACCATGACTCCAGTAGAAAGGTAAGGGGTTTAATTGTAAGAAAATATGTTTTATGCAATTTATCTTTGCTCAAATCTAACTTTCCAGCAGTGTTGCCCTTGATCATCCTCTCTGAAACTTTCTTTCTGAGTTCAGGATTATATTAATGATAGTTGTGGGCAGCATGCTCCCAAATACCTGTCCTTCCTTCTTATGCTTATCTGCCTTTGATCAGTTTGAAAGGATTCATTCATTCAGTTAGAAAATTAACTAATTTAATTGTTAAAATTCAAGTTGTCTTGCATGTACTTACTCCCTGGGCAGCATGGTCTTTTCTCTTGCATTAAATAAGGTAATGCACAATATTGTATCGCTATCGTGTTCCTACATGGGTTTGTGGTAAAGTGTCTATGCTTAGGGGATACTTCTTGCACTGGGTAAATATTTAAGAACCATGATAAAAATCCATTTTGTTTAATTAGTGCTTAAATTATGCTGGGAATTATCCAAGGCACAGTAAACTTGTTTCTCCAGTGAGTAATTGCAAGTCAGTGTGAATATGAAAAGTCTGATACAATAACTCAGCAGCACACAGCCCAAAGGTCTGGAAGACTCAAAGTACAGTTTATTTTGAGTGTGAATGCCAGGTAAGGATCCCACACACACACACTTTCCCGAATAGAAAGCCCAAATTCATGTGTTGGGAATGTAAATCACAGGAGACTTATTCCTGAGTTCCCTTGTCTGCTTTGCTGCAGTGGATATTTGCTATGGAAGACTTGACAAATCTGTGTAGCTACAGAGGCTGATAATAGATGATCTAATCTAGTGTTCGTGGCAGGAAAATAAAAATCAGGGCTGCTCTAAGGTTGGAAGTAAGCCTTTCTGTTCTTGTGCTAGTCATTGCTCTGTAACATCTTAGCGAATGTTAGAAAGTAGATTTAGAATTCGATCCAATTTAATACAATTTAAATGCAATGTATTCGTCCTTTTGTTCTGTGTTTGCATTTAAGGAAAAGTGATGGGAAAGAGAACAAAAGCTCTTGCTTCTAAAAAGCATTATTTTTCACATTTTCCATTGAGAAAATAATGTTTCTACCAAAGACACTTTTGCAGGGGCACAGGGAGGCACTCAATTTCCTCCACTATAATTAGCACTAAAGAACTGAAAAATGAAATACCTCTAAGTAGTTTGTATTTAAGGGTTCAGGAAAGCATTTTCTATGTTGTAAGTTTTGGAGAAGACAGAGTTAAGAACATGTTTATGTAGGACTGCCAGACAGTGTTTACTAAACCAGTTTGTCCCCAGAAGATAGCTTGGGAAACTCCAAGAAAAGCTACTCATCACTTCTGAGGTAGTTTCAAACTAGTTTAAAAATAATTTGTCTCAGGGAGGACATCCAGGGAATTGTTGAAACAGAAATGTTGAAATCCCTGTCAAAAGGGAGTAATAAATTTTGACTGTATAATAGCTTTAAAAGCACAAGGTGTAGTACCCTCTTATCCCACTGAAAACACAGCACAGAAAAAGGAGGCAAGCTACAAGAATCAGGCTTTTGTTGTGGGAAATATTTTTTCTTCATTACAGTTTACCCTCCCACAGTGTGGATATTCCTCACAGAGTGGCTTTCGAAATCTTCCTGCTCGCACACTGCCTTCAGAACACCCGGCAACAGCGTTTTGCCTCATGCGTTTTCCTCAGCAGAGGCAGCAAAACGTTTTTGGCCGGGGCATTGGTGTGAGGGGAATCCCCGGGCGGAGGCACCAGGAAGCAGAGGAGCTGTGCTCGGGTTTGCGCTCTGAAGACCGGTTTTAGGCTGGTGAAGGAACAAGGCCTTTTATCTCGCTTTGGCACTAGGTGGGGCAAAGGGACCGAACAAGAAGTGAAAAAGCAGGGGCTGAGGCGGGGAATGTGGAAACCCCCAGGAAAACAAGAGGGAAAAGGCTGCGCAGGCCGCTGCTGCCAGGCCGCCTCCGCTTTCCTGAGGCCGAGGTTTGCGTGAGGCCACCGTGATGCCACTGCCTGCGCTTTTGTGACGCCGTGACGCTGCGTCTTTGCTGCTGCCGAGAGGCTGAGGCCTGCGTGAGGCCTACATAACACCGAGGCCTGTGCAACATTAAGGCCTGTGAGAGTTGCCGCCATGATGCCGTTGTCACTGTGATAACACCGAGGCCGCCATGTCACTGCTGTGCCCCGGCAATATCACAGGAAAATAAGAGGGAAAAGCCTGCACAGGCCGCTGCTGCCAGGCTGCCTCCACTTCCCTGAGGCTGAGGTTTGTGTGAGGCCACTGTGATGCCACTGCCTGCGCTTTTGTGACGCCGTGATGCTGCGTCTGTGCTGCTGCTGAGAGGCTGAGGCCTGCGTGAGGCCTGTGTGGGGCCTGCATAACACCGAGGCCTGTGCGATGTTAAGGCCTGTGTGATGCTGCCACAATGCCGTTGCCGCTGTGACAACACCGAGGCCACCATGTCGCTGCTGTGTGGCCGCTGCCGTGACACCGAGGCCTCTGTGACACCCAGGCCATCGATGCTATTGAAGTTCACTCGCTCAGCTTTGACAGAAGAGGAAACAGAATTTGACTCTTCGGGTATTGGTTCGTCAGCACTTCTGAAAGGTCAGTGCTATGTTTTAAGACAGTGAGGCGTGCGCCATGAACAGGCAGTCGCACTTGCAAGCATAACTCGCTTTCAAACACCTCTTTTGAAGGGAGCCTTTTGCTGTGTGCTGTAAAGGGGCCTTTCTAGGAGTAACACCCAGGGCTCCTCAGACTCCACACCTGCAGCATACAGGAATGGCACCGAGAGACAGGGGTGCTCAGTGGAAAGAGCTAATTTTTATGGAAGGGGAAACAGATTGCTGGGCTCTGTAACTTCAGTGGTTTACTAGGTGACTTTATTTGTTTTTAGTGTTACTGCTTATAGATGTAAGAGAAAATTGGCTTTTAAAATACACAAAAAAGCCTTCTCCTATTTAGATTGTTATTTACTGGACTTTCACCTAATGTCCTATCCAGGTAAAAGACCTGTTGATTATCAGATAAAACAGGGAAATAGCCTACTTTATTCTGAAGCACAATATCTCTTGACTGTCACAGTTAAGGATCTTAACTATCCTTATCAATCCTGTTGTAAATATCTGCTGTTGTACCAGCTTTTGCCGGTACTACTGTGAGTGTTAGGATCCGTTTGTGTGCAAGCAAGATTTCAGTAAAACTGAGCAACCAGCTGTTTTCTCATTTGCTATACGAGTGTGGAAACACTTAATGAGATTGCTTAAGGTTTAATGATTTGTATGGCAGAAAGGATATTTTCATGCTGTCAGTCCTGGACCAATCTCAAATTGCTTGAGGATGTGAACATGAGAAAACACACCCAAACAATTTAATTAGAAATGCTTAATGTACCTGGTGAGGGATTATCTGTTCTGGTTGTATCATTTCTTGCATTTTAAATCTTCTAGCAGCAGGAGTTCCCATTTGTTGCTCGCTTGTTTATTGCACAAATGCGTAAGTGTCAAATAATGGCACAGGGGTGAGGGAATGGGTTTTTTTGAGGATGAACTGAAGAAATCCAGAAACCCTTTGAAGCCTGCAATTTCAGCTTTTGAAAACAGGTTGGAACAAACTCCAAGAGAGAAGACAGCACCTTCGGACAAGGGCAACAACCAGAGCTGTAGACAGCAAAGAAAGACTCACTCTCCAAAGGCAGGTTTGGGGCAAGGAAGACTTCTTAGGACACAGTTCTAATTTCATTTAGGATGGTGCTGAGCCAGCTTCGGCTTGTATGGTCTTGACTTTCCAGCTGATCTAGGAGTCATTTTTGGCATGTGATTTTTACCTTCTTTTTGTCCATCTTGAGTGTAAGCGGGACAGAGATGTTTATGTGGATCAGGAACTGCATTTCTCTTGTGTTTGTGCAAAAGTTTCAATCTTTACCCCTCTTTGTCCTTGTATTTGCAAACATTAAGGGCTTGGAACCTTTATAAGTGGGTAGCAAGCATTGATTCTTTGCATCCAGGAAAAAAAAAATAGAGGAAACTCAGGATGTAGTTGCAAAAACTGTCAACCTTTGCCTAATCCTGAAACTCCACGTTTCGTTGCAAATGAAGAACAAGGTACCAAGGCCTTAAACCATTCCCTCTGACCGTGCAAAATAGACCTGTCAGATTTATAACATAAATAACATTTTTGTTATCGTTAGGGTAGCAATCAAATTTCCACTTGGTATATGCGACTTTGAGGAGGGTGGTTAATCACCAGTTAGCAGGCATTCCTTTTTAAAAGGCCAGAAGGGGAGGAAGGCAAAGGAGCATGCTGTTTGAATTGCACACTGGCTTTGGCATTAGATAGGCAGAAGCAATATATTAAAGAGAGCAGTGGGAAGTCTGATGCCACCTACTTTACTCCTATGCAAGTTTTAATTATAGCTCTGGACGTGCCTGAGACATGTCATTGGGCCTTGTGTTAAGACAGATCCTTTATAACTAAAATTGGCTTCCAAGAAGGAAGTATGTGTAGCAAGATGTTGATTCTCAGATGCATTTTGCAGAAGTAGTTCTGAGTAGAGTTTCAGAATTAAGCTAGACCTCTTAGCGGGACAAAGAATTCAAGCCAACTAGAAATCTCATTTTTATATATATCTTTATTTTTTCCTGGCGCTGAGGAAAGCTGAGTGGCAGCTCAATTCATGCATTGAACTTGTGACTGCGAAAGCTTTATGGTTTTTGCTGAGACATTGGCTGTAGTTGATTTGCTTGCACTGGAAAAAGTTACGTTTTGGAGACAGTGTGTTACTTGCTACTGGTCTAAAGGAAATCTTCAGCTGGAGGCCTTTGACATAGGTGGAAAGTTATAATTTGATCAAGCAAGAGGTGACTTTGCAATGCTTTACCTGGATATTGCTGTACAAAGGTTTTCTTGGTCTTAAGGTATTCCCATGAAAGAAATGTGCAAGAATGTATTTTCTATCTCTTTTTAGATGTAAAACTTACCCTAGCCCTTCAGTTCTCTCATGAGAAGTTGCTGTTCAGCCCTTCTTCACAACAAGAAAGGATGTGGCTAGTGACAGAGTTGGAAATAAGGTCTGGGAGTCCCTATTATATTATTCCCCTTAATTCCTAAGTTTTGTAATAAAGCATAGACACACAGCTAGAATGGAAATAGGAAACCGCAGTTGCAATTAAACCTCCCTTCCCAAAGCCTTTGCAGGTTATATTTTTTATGTCCCAGGATGATGTCTTTTAGTCTGGTGAGGCCAAAAGAGTGGAGATGTGTATTTCTTTAGCCTTTAGAGTGTATATGCAAATGCTTGTAATACTTGCTTCATGAAATTGAGCTTCTGCAACAGCAGCATGGATGCTGTGAAAATAAGAGGCAAACTTTATGTCACGGTTTAAAGCAGGGTGTCCATACTTACTGTTAGCTCAGTGTAACTATAAACATTAGGTGTTATCAGCTTTGGAGCGGACAGTGTCTGTAAAATATGCAGCCAGCTTCAGAAAAATGCAGTTACTTAGAAGAATTGACCTGTAAGGAAGATTCACTAAAAGAGAATTGGTTCTGGTTTAACCAAAAACCAGACACTTTATTTTGAAGACACTATTTTTTTTGCTTGAAACATCAGCTTGGGACATTTAAAATCATCTGTTTTCAAACTTCTGAACCTTTCTGTATATTGGGGCTAAATTCTACATCACCCTAAATCCCTTTTCATGTGCTCTTGTAAAATAAAGCAGCTTCAATAGGGGCAGAAATGGCCATACTGACAGCTGTTTGAAAGCTGCACGCTGGCTCAGCTCCCAGCATAAGAGATTTTAGAGGCAATGTCAGAATATGCTTTGCAGTACTGATTTCTGGGGATCGTGTAAGGAAATGGGAAGCAGAGTGTAAAACAGAGCAGCCTAGAGGGTCAGGTCATAGACTGGATCAGTTCTTGGAACAGGATGCGAGGAGACCAGAAATTATTATAAAACCTGCAGAGAAGTGTCATATCTTTTTCAGCCTTCTTTTCCACATGGGATGGTTTTAGTTCTGTGTGCTTTTCTTACTTTCCTGTGCTAAATCTGAAATAAACGTTTTTCGATTAACTTTTGATGGAAAAAATAGAGCTTGAACTGCTCCTGAAATGCTGTTTTGAGGATGTACATCTAATCTGTCCTATGAAACTTCTGAGCATCCCCAGGTCTTCAAGGCAGACCTTTAATGTTGCTTTACCTTTACTGAAACTTGAGTCTTTGTCTCCGTGTCCTAGCTGAAGCCTGTTGTGGTTTGGTTTTCAACTCAGCATGGTTGAAGTGCTAATGGACAGAGGGCTGTGCCTCTGCCTTGAGTCTGAGACATCCTGTACAGGGATATATGAAAGACCTACCTGGATGAAACCTAAATCTGTGATAGGATAGAAACACCATCTGTTGACTGGCTCCACCGACACGACCCTCAATCCAAGAGTAGGTGAATGTGGTATTTTGAGTGTGTGTTTTTATAGTCCCCTATTAAGGAAGTGTTGTTTTACAATTTGTTTTACAAGTAAACTCTATTTAGAGACCAAGCTGCTTGCTCAAGGGGACACAAATTCTGTGGCAAAGAGTAGAACTAAATACTGCCAGTGAAGGACTTCCAATGAAGCATCTTTTTCGCTGAAAAAAAACATTTCTAGGTAATTTACTGATAGCCACCTGGATGCCATTAGGATTGCTGGAAGCAAGTGCCAGTGGGTATGGAAGTAGATGTAAATTTGACTATCAAATTGGAGTATATATTTGTGTATCTTTTAATGAAAGACTAGTTTTAAAAGACAGAGCCTTTCTAAAAGAGATGAGTCTTGAAATCTAAGTCTTGCTGGGTGACTAACCCAAATGACATCTTACGTTATTTGGGTTGTATGCAATAAAATATATTCTTGCTCACAATGGAAATATTTTTTCATATATACTTGTTTCTGCTGTAAAATCGATGGATCTGTAATGCACTGCATAATTAAACATTGCAGAAGTATTACTTTGGATGGAAAGCATGTAATGAAGGGGATATAGTAAATTTTGGTGATTAGATACAATTGCTTAGCCCAAGTCTATACCATCCTATGATGGTCTGCTTTGCTGATTAAAAAAAATCTGAAAGAACACAATTTTGATTAAGCTCAGCATTGCATTGCGCCGCTAGCAATGGATTAGGTTATTAAGCTATATTTTTCCATTAATAAAACAAACGTTAATGCATTGTTTGATGCTAATAATGAAACTATTGTAAGTAACACAACCACTTCCATTAACATTTATCACCTCGTTCACTACATTTTGTCAAGGCTGGGGATGCATTCAATACTTTTCTTATGAAGGTGAGTTGGGAAGGTACAGCGCTGCAGGAACTGAGCTGCTTGCTTAGTCTGCTTCATGTTTGCTGTGGTCTCGTGGACAAAGCTGAACCAAGGGCTATAGAGAACTGAACTTTAAATACGACCCATTGAATCATCTGCTACACCACATCACTGGCTCCGTTAAATTGTATTAATTCATAGTAGAGTGAGTCAAGGAAAAAAAACTACTAACCTATTCCTGTTTCCAGAATCTACTAGCAGGCTGTAAAATGCTTTACCAGCTAACACGTTGCTGCACAGGTAAAGATCTGCTTGTCCTACGATTTTTGCACTGCAGCTTGTATTCAGCACAGCAATAAAACTTAGTTTTGAATTTACCCTGTCCAGCGTGGTTAGATCTGGCTGTCTTGAACATGCCCTGAGGTAGGCATGTGTGAATTGATCATGAGTTGGAGATATTTAATACCTTGTCCAGCTTTTTAATAGTCTGGTTTTTAATACTTTGTCCAGGTGCTCAGGAGAAAGTCCTCTGAGGACAGGAGGAAGACTTCTTGTGTCTTCAGCGGGCCTCAACTCATTGCAAATAGAGGGCTTGGGTCTTTTTCCCATCTCTGTCAGAGGTAGTTGGGCATTAGTCCTTTTCTCCATGGCAATATTGTCAGATAGCTGGGAAGAGAACAGGAGATCAAGCACCTGCCTGCTGTTTGTTCTTGCTGTTGTAAAGTTTTGTGCAGATACTTAAACTGTGGCCGTTACAATGCAAACAACTATAGCTGCAGATAAAATCTGAAAATGCCAGTTTAAGAGAATGGCTGGAGTCTTCCCCTCAGTGATTTTGGTTATGCTGCACATCAAATTTCCTCTGCAACTGAGTTGCAGAGGGCACAAAAAGCTTTGTGAAGCTGATAGCACTGGTGTTCAGTGCGAGAGGTTTTCAAGGTCTGCTGGAGCTTTTAGAACAGGGACACACTATGCACAGGTGTCTGTCGCAAATAGGATGTCAGCAGCTTCAATCAGAAATAAATGAAGTTGAAGTCAAAATATGTTCCAAGATATGTGAGGGCTTCAGCCCACAGCTGTGCCCTCTTTATCCAGAGGAGCAATTTAATTTATTTTAAAGGACTGTAAGGGAAGCACAGTTGGTGAGTCAAAGGCATAAAAACCCATAACAAAGCAGGTTCAAAGAAATGCTGCTGTGCTATTAAGGAGAATATTTTTGAGTTCTCTAGCAGCATCACTGTATGAATTCTAAAATAAAATAATTTACAAATGTGGCTCAAAAAGTAAACTGACTCATTTACTGTGATGCTTCATAAGTCTGTACAGACCTTAATTTGTCTTATCCAAGAATAATCTGTGTCAAGACCTGTAAGAAGACTTGATTAAAAAGGCAATTGAAGTGTGAATGCTGGCATCTGAACAGTGCAGAGGTAGTATTTATTGAAATAATGAGTGAATGTGGTAACGTGGCCTGTGTTTAGAGTTG